>Ga0209331_1000328_pt1 | contig 17404 bp, 19 predicted proteins | sample JacPinW_OM3H0_M3_FD_187971 | JGI IMG/M metagenome (GOLD analysis project Ga0209331, IMG submission 187971) | Forest soil microbial communities from Algoma, Ontario, Canada - Jack Pine, Ontario site 1_JW_OM3H0_M3 (SPAdes) (version 2) | ecosystem: Environmental > Terrestrial > Soil > Boreal...
AGCGAGATTTTGCCGAGCCGCCGCTCGCGCTCGAAGGGGACGCAGCGCACTGGGACCACCGCGTCGAGGACGATCATTGGGAACAGCCCGGAAACCTGTTCCGGAAGATGACGCCGGCGCAGCAGCAGGTACTCTTCGAGAACACGGCGCGTGCGATGGGCGACGCGAGCCTGCACATCAAGCAGCGGCACGTCGACAATTGCACGCGCGCCGATCCGGCCTACGGGGCTGGGGTGGCGAAGGCCCTCGGGCTCAAACAGCCGGAGTTGGTCGATTGATGTAGCCGTCGGCGGTCTCGCCGATTAGCTGCCACATATTGGCGCCGACGTCGACGCGACCGCCTATGGGGGGATGGAATGAACGACTGTCGCTGCATTGCTGCGGCAGATCCACTGGGCGCGCGTTGTGCTTTTCCATCAAGGGAACCTCAAGGAGAGAGCCATGGTCCATACGAAATCCCGAAAACCTCTGGTGAACCGTCGTACGTTTTTGAAGGCGTCTTCGACTGCGGCGGGTGCGATTGCAGTCAATAGTCAGTTGAGTGAGCGGGCAGCCGGGCAGTCAGCCGACGAGTCGCCGACGTTTCGGCGTCCCAAGACCATTCTTCCGGTGCCAACTCCTTCGCCTCAGTTTCAGCAGGTGGAGGCCGGAGTTCCCGACACCCAATTGACTCGGGAGGCGGCCGGGTTACTGCGAGAATTCAGCACGCCGGTGCTGATCAATCATTCGCATCGGGTGTTCTTCTGGGCAAACGAGATGGGACGCCAAACGGGACAGAAGTTCGATGCGGAGCTTCTGTTCATCTGCGCTGCTTTCCACGATTTGGGTCTGATTAAGAAATTCAGCAGCGACACTGACCGTTTCGAAGTCGATAGCGCGAACGCGGTCCGTCAGTTTCTCGAGCATCATGGCGTGCCCAACGCCCGCATTCAGACCGCCTGGGACGCGATAGCGCTTCACACCACGCCTGGCATAGCAGCGTACAAACCCTTGGAAGTGGAACTTCTGTACAACGGCGTGGCCCTGGATTCACTCGGTGTCGGGTACGAAACCTTTCCCGCCGAGGTTCGCACGAAAGTGGTCGGCCAGTTTCCGCGGGTCAATTTCAAGCAGCAAATCGCGGAGGCATTCTTTCACGGCTTCGAACACAAGCCCGAAACGACTGTGTATACCTGCAACGAAGACATCTGCTCGCATTTCATCCGCAACTACAAGCACAGTAACTTCTACGATCAGGTCCAGAATTCACCGTTTCAAAACTGGCCGGTGTGAGAAGCGCTGACAATTTGCACACGCAAGCATCGCCTGGGCTCTCCTTATGCTGTCCTACCAGGGGCGACATCAAGGAGAGCGCCATGATCTCAGCAAAAGCCCGAAAACTTCTTTCTGGAATGGCAGCAAGCACCGTCGTCCTTGCGCGGGGCTTCGCCCACGTACAGCAAGGGCCGCGCGGTCATTGCCCGTTGGAAGGGGTCTCCCTCGTTAGGGCTGTCGATCGACCGATGTCTGGGTTATGGAGAACCCAAGTTTTGGTACGGATTTTGGTCGGAGCACGCGCGCTGGTAATGCCAATCCGCCGGAGGACGAGCGGATGTCGCCAGGTGCGGTGGCAATCACGCGCAGGCGGCAGGAATCCCTGCCCGCCTGCACATTGGCCTCGGCGAACACATCGAGTGGGCCCGATACGTCGAGAAGCTGGACGCCGGGCAGCGCCAGGATCGCGATCGTGCGGGTGGGCGTTAGCCGGATATGACGTCATTGCTTGTGCGCCGTAGCTCAACGCGCGAAGGCGGAAGCGACGCTTGCGGCGGCACGGATCGCTTCGCGGAGCGCCGACCCGTTGGCTCGCAATAACGATCGTGTGCTCGCTACCTTTTCGCTTTACGCTTTTTGGCGGTCTTTCTTTTCTTCGAGACCTTCTTCGGAACCTTCTTTCCTTCCGCCCTCGCCTCGGACAGACCGATGGCGATCGCCTGCTTGCGGCTCTTGACCTTCCGCCCCGATCGGCCGCTCTTCAGAGTCCCGGCCTTGCGCTTCTTCATCGCGCGCCCGACCTTGGCGGAGGCCTTTCTCGAATATTTCCGTGCCATGATTATTCTCCCAGTTGCGAGAAAATAATCTTCGCCACCGAAGATGGTTCCAGTTTTGGGATCCCTCCTCCGATTGACTTTTGACTTTCTTGGCCATCAGGCGATCGCCGAATAAAGCTCCGAGGTATTTTTTGCGCCACGCAATCGAACGAGATTCTCCAACGGTCTTAGCGCCCGGGCCACCAGCGCGAGCGCCCCGATCTGTCCGCTCTCCGCAGCAGCGGGCAACAAAAGAACAAATACGATGTCCACCGCTTGCCCGTCGATTGCGTCAAATTCGATTGGCTGTTTCAGTTTCGCAAGCAGCCCGTAGGGCCGTTGCAAATCCGGCAGCCGAGCATGAGGAATGGCGACCCCACGGCCCATCCCCGTCGATCCGAGGTCTTCCCTCTTGAGAAGGTAGGATGCGACCTGATCGACAGGTAAGCCGAGACTGACCGCGGCTTTGGCCGCTAACTCCTGCAACAGCAGCCGCTTGTTCGAGGTCCGAATGTCGATCATGACGTCCGATGGTGACAGCAGATCGGAGATTTTCATAGTCGCTCCAGGATGGCACATCGTTAAAAGCTTTTGATAGGTCTCAGGTGGGAGGGCGGTTTACGCCATCCTCCCCACAAGGGCGAGAGATCAAAAGCTAGAACCAACTGCCGCGCTTTAATCCGCCGCCCTTAACCGATACCCGATCCCGGTTTCGGTCAGGACGAATTGCGGGCGCTCCGGATCGGCTTCGATCTTCTGCCGGAGCTGGCGCACATAGACCCGTAGATATTGCGCATCGGTCAATTCATCCCACAGCTCCTTCAAGAGAAACCTGTGGGTCAACACCTTGCCGGCGTGCTGTACCAAGACGCGCAGCAATTCGTACTCTTTCGGCGACAGCTTGACGTCTTTGTCACCGACCTTGACGATGCGGCGCACCAGATCGACGGAGAGATCGCCGGATCGAAACACCGGCCGCTCGCCATGGACCTGCAACTGATGCCGCAACGCCGCACGCATGCGGGCGAGCAGTTCATCCATTCCGAACGGTTTTGTGAGGTAGTCGTCGGCACCGAGATCGAGTGCCTGGACTTTTCCGGCTTCATCACCGCGGCTTGAGAGCACAACGATCGGGACGCCGTCGTTGCGCCCCCGGATCATGCGCAGCAATTCATGGCCCTGGATATCCGGCAGGCCGAGATCGAGAATGATCAGTGCGGGCTGCTGGGCCAGCAATTCGAGCGCAGTCTTGCCGTTGGAGGCTTCCAAAATCTCGTAGCCTTGGGTGCTGAGCCCCATCCGCAGCAGCTTGCGGATCGGCGGCTCATCGTCGATGACCAGGACCTTGATCGGCGTGGCGTTCATGCGGCGGTGTCCAGCGCGGCTGATGCCGCCGGGATCGGCAGCCTGATGGTCAGCACGGCGCCGCTCCGATCGGTACGGTTCGCAGCAGATATCGTGCCATGCATCGCCTCGACAAAGCCGCGGGAAATCGCAAGCCCGAGGCCGGTGCCGGGGCGGACATGATCGCCCTTTTGCGCGCGATAGAATTTGTCAAATACGCTCTCCAACTCCGCCGGAGAAATGCCATTTCCTTCGTCGATGATCTGCAGGCATATCGAATCCTTGTCCCGCAAACTCCTGATCGATATCGTGGTGTCCGCCGGCGAATATTTGGCCGCGTTGTCCAGCAGGTTAAAAAGCACCTGCTCGAACAGAACCGCATCGAGTTCCAGCATCGGCATATCAGCGGCGAGCTCAAGCGAGACCTTGTGGTGCACGAGAATCTTGCTGGCGCGCCGCAATGCGCTGCCGACGATCTCGCCGATATCGTGCCGCGCCGTATTCGGCACGATGGCGCCGGATTCCAGCTTGGTCATGTCGAGCAGATTGGCAATGAAGCGGTTGAGCCGTTCGGATTCGTCTATCACGGTTGCGAGCAGATCCCGCTTTTCGGCTTCGGTCAGGCCGCTGGAAAGATCCCGCATCGCGCTGGCGGCGCCGAGAACCGAGGCCAGCGGCGTCTTGAGATCGTGCGAGATCGAGGTCAGCAGCGCCGAGCGCAAACGCTCCGATTCCACGGTGCGCCTGACGCGATCCATATCCTCGACCAGCAGCACCCGTTCGATCGCAAGCGCGCCCTGATCCACCAGCGCATCGAGCAGACGACGCTGGTCCGGCGTCAGCAGCGGGCCGGTCTTGTCGTCGTCGATACCGATGACGCCGATCGGGCCGCGCCCGGTTCGCATCGGAAGGAACAGGCGCTTGGCACCCGGCAGCGTATCCGAGCCGCGCCCGGCCGGGCGGTCATTGCTCCACGCCCAGTTCGCGGCGGCGAGATCGGCCTTGTCCAATTGATCTTCAGGCGGATAGCCCGCCTTCACGGTGATGACGCCCTCCTCCGGCAACAGCAAGACCACGCGTACCCTGAGCATCAACGCGGTTTGGTAGGCGGTCGCCCACAACACGTCGTCCAGCGTCGCCGTGCCCGCGAGCTTGCGGCTGAAGGCGTAAAGCGATTCCGTGGTCCGCACCCGGCCGATCGCGGAGTCGGCCTGGGTGCGCACGCGCGCCGCGACATTGGAAACCAGAATCGCGATCAGCATAAAGAGGAAGAAGGCCGCGACGTTGGTCGGATCCGTGATCGTGAAGGTATAGACCGGCGGCAAAAAGAAGAAATTGTAACACAGCGACGCCGCGACGCTCGCCAGCAACGACGGCCAAAGGCCGAAGCGGACCGCGACGCTCACCACTGCCGTGAGGAACACCAGGTCGACGTTCTCGATGCCGAACCATGGCTGGATCAGTTCGGCGGCGCCGAGACCGATGGCTACGATCCCTAGCGCCATCAGATATCGCCGCGGATCGAATGGCTCCGAACGTTCAGCCGTGCGCACAGTCTTCTTTGGAACAGGCTCCGCCGCGAGTTCCTCGCCGGCGATCACGTTGACGCTGATATTACCGGCTCGCCGCACCAGATCGTGCACCACCGAACCTCGCGTGAGCTCGAACCACCAGGAACGCGTCGACTTCCCGATGATAATCTGAGTCACATTATTGGCGTGCGCGAAGCCGATCACGTCATCGGCAATGCGGCGTCCGACGCCGGGAATGGTGAGCGCCTCGCCTCCAAGCGCCTCGGCCAAACGCAACGTATCGGCAAGCCGATCGCGCTGCTCGTCAGTCAATTGCAGGCTCCGCCTCGTCTCAATGCTGATCGCGGTCCAGGGCGCGTGCAGGCGATCCGCCAGCCGCTTGGTGTAGCGCACGAGCCCCGCCGACCGCGGATCCTCGTTGAGGCAAACCAGGATGCGCTCGCCCGCCGCCCAGGGCCCCGCAATCGCGTTGGCCTGCATGTGCGTGAGCAATTGTTCATCGACGCGCTCGGCGGTCCGCCGCAGCGCCAGCTCGCGCAGCGCGGTCAGATTCCCCGGCGAAAAATAATGCTCGAGCGCGCGCTCGGCCTGTTTGGGGACGTAGACCTTGCCTTCCCTGAGCCGCTGAATCAGGTCGTCCGGCGTGAGATCGATCAGTTCGATCGCGTCGGCGCGGTCGAACACCGAATCCGGCACGGTCTCGCGCACCCGAACATGCGTGATCTGGGCGACCACGTCGTTGAGGCTTTCGATATGCTGGATATTGACCGCGGTGTAGACGTCGATGCCGTGAGAAAGCAGTTCCTCGACGTCGAGATAGCGCTTCGGATGCCGGCTGCCGGGTGCATTGGTGTGGGCGAGTTCATCGACCAGCGCGATCTGCGGATGGCGCGCGATGACGGCGTCGAGATCCATCTCCTCGAGAATCTGGTCCCTGTATTCGAGCCGTTTGCGCGGGAGAACTTCGAGGCCTTGCAGCAACGCTTCCGTCTCCGCCCGCCCGTGGGTTTCGACGACGCCAACGACGATATCGGCGCCGGCCTTTCGTTTGGCTTGCGCGCTCTGCAACATTTCGTAGGTCTTGCCGACGCCGGGGGCGGCGCCGACGAAGATCTTGAGCCGGCCGGCCTGATCATTCTCTCGCCGGGCGGCTTCCAGGAGCGCATCCGGCGAGGGTCTTTTTTCGGGGTCGCGGCGGTGATTTGCCATACGGCAGTATAGTCCTCACGCCTGACACCGCCTAGGTGGCTCTATTTGGATGCAGCGGCGTCCAGCGCCAGATTAAGCGCCAATACGTTGACGCGGGGTTCGCCGAGCAAGCCGGCGAAGCGGCCTTTCGTGTTCTCCGTGACCAGTTGGCGGACGCGGTCTTCCGGCATACTCCGCGCTTTCGCGACACGCGGCACCTGGAACAGCGCGCCCTCCGGGGAGATATCGGGGTCGAGGCCGCTGGCGGAGGTCGTGACGAGATCGATCGGAACCACGGTCGAGGAATTCTCCGCTTTCAACTTGTCGACGTCTTCCTTGACCCGATCATTCAGCGCCTTGCTGGTCGGGCCGAGGTTGGATCCGCCCGAATTGGCCGCATTGTAGGGCGCCGGGACGGTTTTGGTGGAATCAGCCGGATCCGGCGCAGTCGTTGCCGAGGGCCGGCCATGGAAGTATTTGTCGTCCTTGAATTCCTGCCCGATCAGGGCGGAGCCGACCACCTTGCCATCCCTTTCGATCAGGCTGCCCTGCGCCTGCTTCGGAAAGAGCACGCCCGCAATCGCGGTCATGGCGAGCGGATAGGCGAGGCCCGTGATCAATGTCAGCAGGACCAGGATCAGGATGGCGGGGCGCATTTCTTTCAACATGATGTCTCTCCTCAGACGAGGTGCAAGGCGGTAACGACGAGGTCGATGGCCTTGATGCCGATAAATGGAATGATGATGCCGCCGACGCCATAGATCATCAGGTTGCGCTGTAGCAGCGCGCCGGCCCCGATGGCGCGATATGCGACGCCTTTCAAGGCCAGCGGAATCAGCGCGATGATGATCAATGCGTTGAAGATGATCGCCGACAGGATGGCGCTCTGCGGGCTCGCCAGATGCATGATATTGAGCGTCTCGAGCTGCGGATAGAATGCCAGGAAGATCGCCGGGATGATGGCGAAATACTTCGCCACGTCGTTGGCGATCGAGAACGTGGTGAGCGCGCCACGGGTCATCAATAGCTGCTTGCCGATCTCGACCACCTCGATCAGCTTGGTCGGATTGGAGTCGAGATCGACCATGTTGCCGGCCTCGCGCGCCGCCTGGGTGCCGGTGTTCATGGCGACGCCGACATCGGCCTGCGCCAGCGCCGGCGCATCGTTGGTGCCGTCGCCGCACATCGCGACCAGCTTGCCCTTGGCCTGCTCGTCGCGAATGAGTTTCAACTTGTCTTCAGGCGTCGCCTGCGCGAGAAAATCATCGACGCCGGCCTCGGCTGCAATCGCCGCCGCCGTCATCGGATTGTCGCCGGTGATCATCACGGTGCGGATGCCCATGCGGCGCAATTCGGCGAAGCGTTCGCGGATGCCGCCCTTGACAATATCTTTGAGGTGCACGACGCCAAGCAGCCGCGCATCTTTCGCGACAGCTAGCGGTGTACCGCCCGATTTTGCGATTTCGTCCGATATCGCCTGAATCTCCCGGGCTGTGTCGGAATTGATCGATGGCTGTAGCGCGCGGACGGCGTTTCCAGACGCCACGGCCCGCGCTTCGCCGCCGCCACCGACATAATTCAGGATCGCCTCGACCGCGCCCTTGCGGACGGACGATGCACCGGCGTCAACGCCGCTCATGCGGGTTTGCGCGGTAAATGGAATGAACGTTGCGTTGAGTTCCGCCATGTCGCGGCTGCGGATGCCGTACTTTTCCTTCGCGAGCACGACGATCGAACGCCCCTCGGGCGTCTCGTCGGCCAACGAAGCAAGCTGCGCCGCATCCGCGAGTTCCTGCTCGGTCACGCCGCGGACGGGGCGAAACGCCGTCGCCTGCCGGTTGCCGAGCGTAATGGTGCCGGTCTTGTCGAGCAGCAGCGTATCGACGTCGCCCGCGGCCTCGACCGCACGGCCTGACATCGCCAGCACGTTGAAGCGCACCAGCCGGTCCATGCCGGCGATACCGATCGCTGACAGCAGCGCGCCGATGGTGGTCGGAATCAGCGTCACGAACAGCGCCACCAGGACGACCACTGAGATCGAACCGCCGGCATAAGCGGCATAGCTCGGGATCGTAACCGTCGCGAACACGAAGATGATGGTCAGGCCGGCGAGCAGGATATTGAGCGCGATCTCGTTCGGCGTCTTCTGCCGCTCGGCGCCCTCGACCAGCTTGATCATGCGGTCGATGAAGGTCGATCCCTGCGCCGCGGTGATTCGGACGCGAATCCAGTCCGACAGCACCTGCGTGCCGCCGGTGACCGCCGAGCGGTCGCCGCCGGATTCGCGGATCACGGGCGCGGACTCGCCCGTGATCGCGGCCTCGTTGACGGAGGCGACACCTTCGATCACTTCGCCGTCGGACGGAATGTTGTCGCCGGCCTCGACCAGAACGATATCGCCGACCTTGAGGCTGGTGCCGGATACAAGCCGATAGACCTTGTCGGAACCCGTCACCAGCTTGGCCTGGCTCTCGGTTCGCGTTTTCTTGAGCGACTCGGCCTGTGCCTTGCCGCGGCCTTCGGCGACGGCTTCGGCGAAATTGGCGAACAGCACCGTGAACCAGAGCCACAGGATGATCTGGAAGGTGAAGCCAAGATCCGCTCCGCCGCTGACAACGTTTTTGAGAAAAATCACCGTCGTCAGCGCGGCCACGACCTCGACCACGAACATCACGGGGTTCTTGATCATCAGCCGCGGATCGAGCTTGGCGAAGGCCGAGCCGAGTGCGGGTATCACGATCTTCGGATCGAGCATCGCCGATACCGGCATACGCTTCTGCAGTTTCATGGTTTCCATGGACGTAACTCCGAAATGAGATCGATCAGAACAGGGTGTTGGCGGTCATCGCGAGGTGCTCGACGATCGGCCCGAGCGCCAGCGCCGGGAAGAAGGTGAGACCGCCGATAATCAGGATCACGCCGACAACGAGGCCGACGAACAGGCCGCCCGTGGTCGGCAGCGTGCCGGCCGACGGCGGAATCGACTTCTTGCCGGCGAGCGAACCCGCCAGCGCCATCGCCGGCACGATCATGAAGAAACGGCCAACGAACATCGCGACTCCGCCGGTGATGTTGTAGAAAGGGGTGTTGCCCGTGAGGCCGGCGAAAGCCGAGCCATTGTTGCCGGTTTGCGAGGTGTAGGCATACAACACCTCGGTGAAGCCGTGCGGGCCGGCATTGGCCATCGAGGCTACCGCGGGCGGAAAGACCACCGCGATCGCCGTCCACCCGAGATACATCAGCGGCAGGACCAGGATGGCGAGCATGGCCATCTTGACCTCCCGTGCCTCGATCTTCTTGCCGACATATTCCGGGGTGCGGCCGACCATCAGGCCCGCGACGAAAATCGCGAGCACGACGAACAGCAGCATGCCGTAAAGGCCGGCGCCGACGCCGCCGACGATGATTTCGCCGAGTTGCATGTTGATCAGCGGAATCATGCCGCCGAGTGCTGTAAAGCTGTCATGCATGGCGTTGACCGCGCCGCAGGAGGCCGCCGTCGTAATTACTGCGAACAATGAGGACGCGACGATGCCGAAGCGGACCTCCTTGCCTTCCATGTTGCCGTCGGTCAGCCCGAGCGCATGGAGCGCCGTCGTACCGTTGGCTTCCGCCCAGTAGGTGACGGTAACGCCTGCTATGAACAGCACGCCCATCACGCCCAGTATGGCCCAGCCCTGACGCTGGTTGCCGATCATGCGGCCGAACACGTTGGTCAGCGCGGCGCCGAGCGCGAAGATCGAGAGCATCTGGACGAAGTTCGATAGTGCCGTCGGGTTCTCGAACGGGTGTGCGGCGTTGGCATTGAAGAAGCCGCCGCCATTGGTGCCGAGCATCTTGATCGCGACCTGAGAGGCGACAGGACCCACCGCGATGGTCTGCTTGGCGCCTTCCAGCGTCGTTGCGTCGACATAGGCGCCGAGCGTCTGCGGCATGCCCTGCCAGACCAGGAACAGCGTGAAGACCACGCAGATCGGCAGCAGCACATAGAGCGTGCACCTGGTCACATCGACCCAGAAATTGCCGATGGTGCGCATCGAAGAACGGGAAAAGCCGCGGATCAAGGCCACCGCCAGCGCGATGCCGGTTGCCGCCGACAGGAAATTCTGGTGCGTCAGCCCCAGCATCTGCACGAGGTACGACAGCGTGCTTTCGCCGCCGTAATTCTGCCAGTTGGTGTTGGTGATGAAGCTGATCGCCGTGTTGAAGGAAAGATCTTCGGCGACGGCGGATTGTTCCGCCGGATTGAACGGCAATACCGCCTGCAGGCGCATCAGTGCATAAATAATAAGAAAGCCGCCGACATGAAACAGCAGCATCGCGACCGTATAGGTCAGCCAATGCTGCTCGCGCCTCTCGTCGACGCCGCCGATCCAGTAAAGCCCGGCCTCGACCGGCCGCAGGATCGGGGAGAGGAACGTGCGCTCGCCATTGAAGACGCGCGTCATGTACCAGCCGAGCGGTTTGACCAGCGCGACAATGATTGCGCAGTACAGAATAATTTGAATCCAGCCAATGGCGGTCATGGTCGTGTGCCTTCAGGTTTGCGCGGAATCTGTGCCGAGATTAAAACCGCTCGGGACGCAGCAGGGCATAGGTCAGGTAAAACAGCAGGCCCGCCGAGACGAGACCGGCGAGTGAATAGTCAAAGATCATGATCGTTCTCCTCCAAAGCGCTTTCGAGCGAAGCCTGCCCCGCACTCGATGCGGGGTGGATACCGGTTCGCGTGAAGAAAACGCGTCAAAATCTAAAGCCGTTCGCAGGCGTAGGTGTAACCCACCGCCACCGCGAAGAAGCCGAGGCCGAGGGCCAGCATGACGATGTCCAGCAAGAGATGCTCCTATTCGCAGTGATCTGCGGGGCGAGAGGAATAGCCTTCTCGCTTTTCCCTCGGTGGGGACGTGCCACCCGGCGCATAGGTTTTCGAGAGGGGAGTAACGGCAATGTTATAGGAAACTCATAAAGGTGACGCCTTTACTGGGGGTCGTCCCGCCCAAGCACTCTTGCGCGCGAGCCGGGATCCATAACCACTGGCTTTGTTGATAGCTGAAGGTGGCTGCCACACTGCGCAACCGAGACGCCGCGGGGTATGGGTCCCGGCGGTCGCGGACGACGTGGAAAGGAGCGTCCCGCCCACCCCGCCCACCCACACTTATGAAATCCCTATATTTCGAGGCCCGGCCCCACCTCGTTTTCAAATGGCGTTTTGACCATCTTGCCAGCAGCGGCCGCTGATCGCAGCCGTGCTTATGTGAGATGACGCCATGCCGCTGCTTTCAGAACATTCAGAACATCATGCCTCCTGCGAGCTCAATGACCGGCTTCGCGACGCGCATGCCGTGACGGCCGATCTCATGTCCGAGATCATTGGCGAGACATGCCGCCGTTTTCCGTCTGTCGGACAGACCGAGAAGACGGCGCGGATCGAACGGTTGATCGGGTCGGGAGCCTGGACCGATGCAGCGCTTGCGCTGATCGATCTGGAACTGCCGCAATGGCAGGTTCGCCGCATCGCCTATGACGAGGGCGAGTGGTATTGCGCGCTGTCGCGCGAGCGTGAGCTTCCCGATTGGCTCGATCAATCGATCGAAACCCGTCACGCGGATTTGCCGTTGGCAATTTTGAGCGCGTTCGTCGACGCCCAGCGCATCAATGCACCATCGGGCAGGACAAGCGTCCCCATGGTGCCGCGCGACGCAAGCGCGCTCTACGAGCCGGTCTGCTGCGACAATTTCGCGTAAAGCCGCGAACGGGCGATTGTCGGAGTTTCTAGTCTTGGCGCAGCTTCCGAATTTACCGCGACAACTGAGATCGACCCAGGTGCTGGTTCGCTTTTGCCTGCGAATGAGCATCCTGGTTATCTTTGCCGCGTTTGGCAGCATCGGCTTCGGCAGAAGCCTTGCCGCGTTGCTGTCGATGTCCATCATCCTCAGCGCCGTCATCGGCGCCATGAAGCGCGAGCCTCCGTTCGATACGGTTCTCAATCACTGGGATGAAACGGTGGCCTACGCGGCCTTGTTCTCCCTGGTCAGCGTCTTCCATCACTCCGTCCCACTCTGAGACAGCCTCGCGATCTTATACCGCTCCTATGAGATCGCGGTCGTGTCGCTCTCGAATTCATATCCGGCCGGGAAGATATTGGGCGCGTGAGTCAAGCGGCCTCCCGAGCAACGACAACCATCCGAACATTCGCACATGAAAGAACACCGCGACGGAAGGTCGGTGGCTTCGGGAGCGCGCGCTCCTCATCAGCAGAAGGAATACCAACGTGAAGCTCGTCGAACCTCCATCGTGCAGTGCTACATCTACACTCGTCTTCATTGGCCAGAACAGCCGCGGCAACTGGGTCGCCCAGGAACAGAACGGCCTCTATGGCGGGCTGTTCGTCAACCGTGCGCAGGCCGTCAAGTACGCGCTGTTCGAGAACGGCCATCACCCCGAAACCATCGTCGAGCTGTCGCACGAAATCGAGCTCGACATGGGCGGCAAGGTCCCCTCTTCCGATCGGATACAAGCCGCCAGCACGCGGCGCGCCGCATGATCAGCCGAACAGCCGCCGTTCAGGAGAGCCAGATGGTTCAGCCTCATTCCGGTTCAAACCGAGAGCAGGTCGTCGATATCATGATCGCGCTCACACGCTTGTCCAATCTGCATCGCGCCATCGTTGCCGGCAGCGATAGTCTCGAACTCTATCTTGCGCTGCGGCGGCGTGGGTTCGTTCGCGTCGCCACCACCGCGACGTGCCGCATTCCCCGGAGGCAGCATGCGGTCGGCCTGATCACGGGCCAGAACTCGCTTGGGGCCATCGAGGCCGCGCTCGCCGAAATATCGCAGTTCCTTTGTACCAGCGCGGCCATCGCCGTCCTGGTCGATTCTCGCGAAAGCGGCTTCTGCCTGAAGATCCGGACCAAGCTGGAGCAGATGGGTTTTCGGATCGAGGCGGGCGTCAGGTGCCAGCAGGGCCTTGTGCTTTCCGCGTACCGACAAGGCTTCGGCCAGATGGAAAACGCAGCGTGAAATCCAATGACACAAGTTGCAAATCCCGCCACCTGGTTGGCGGGCTACATACCCGATCTTCCCACCCCGTTCGATGAAGGCGATGGGCTCGATTTGACGGCGTTTGCGAAGCTTTGCGAACGCCAGATTGAAGCCGGCGTCTCGGCGATCGTGGTCGGCGAAACCGCCGGCGAGGCCTCAACCCTGACGCCGGTCGAGCACGACACCATCGTCCGAACGGCGATCGAGATCGCGCGTGGTCGCGTCCGCGTCATCGCCGGGGCCGGATCGAATTCAACCAGCCAGGCCATCGAGCTGACGCGGCGGGCCGAACTAGCCGGCGCCGATGCGGTGCTTTCGGTCGTACCTTATTACAACAAGCCGATGCAGGCCGGCATTTACGCGCACTTTCGGGCAATTGCCGGCTCGACCGCTCTGCCCATCATCCTGCACGACATTCCCTCCCGCACGATCCGCGAGCTGTCCGACGACACCCTCGCGCGGCTGGCGGAATCGAGGCAGTTCATCGGATTGAGGGATGGAACCGGCGATTTTACGCGTCCCCTGCGCTTGCAGCCGCTGCTACCGTCCGGGTTTCGACTGTTGTCCGGAGACGACGCAACCGCACTGGCTTTTATTGCCAATGGCGGGGACGGCTGCATATCGATGGTATCGAGTGTCGCGCCGGATCTGTGTCAGGCGATTTTTTCGAGCTCAAGGCAGGGACGGCTGCAGTCCGCGAGATATCTGCAAAATCGGCTGGCGCCGCTGACGGCCTCACTCTCCAAAGAGAGCCCGGCCGCCTTGAAATATGCGTTGTGCCTGCTCGGCTTCATGCGCCCGAACACTCGCCTGCCGATCGTCGAATTGGCCGATTCAGCGAAAAGAGAGGTCGCGAGCGCGATCACGGAGATCGCTGACGAGGATCTGGACTGTCAGAGCGAAAGCTGGCGCGGCCCTCGCCTTCGCAAGGATTCGGCGGCTACCTCGTAGAGATCTTGAATGAGTTTGAACGTTCCAGGAGCGGAATGGCGCGCCAAAACACTGCGCGCCTGGCAGTTGGCGATCCTGCGCTTCGCCGTGACATTGGACAATGCCGACAGATTGGCAGTGATGGCAATCGCAGGCGAGATCGACAGGCTTGGTCCACCGCACGACAGCAAACCGGATTTCAGCTTTTTTCACAGAACCAGTGCGGAGCTATGCGCCGCCCTTCTAACGCCGAATGAACTTAGCCCCACGGTCTTGCGTCAATACCTCGCGCGGATTGACGATGACCGCCTCAAGCACGTCTTCGCCGCAACAATTGAAGCTGACCAACCGAAGCTGTCTTCGATCGGCAAGCCTCTTAAACGCGACAACGGCTTGTGGAGGGGGCTTTCTTCCCGCGGCAACCATTAACTCTAGAACGTGCTTGAGTTGCTGTGCGGACTCACATGCGGCCGGCGGATGCGCCATCAAGAAAGTGCTTTTCGCGCCATTTCGGTCCGGGGCCGCGCATATAATGATCTTCTGGCCGGTATCTTCCGACCGGCCCATCCCAACTAAGAAACGTCAGCAGAGAACTGACGGCGCTGCGGAGAAGGGAAACAACAACTGATAATGAAAACTGTCGCATGTGACGCTCCGCGCGAGAAGGTGAATTAGAATCTGGCGGGCCGGATGGCCCGCCTCATCATCACGAACGCTCTGTCGGCCGGGATTTGCGCGCCACCCATTTATTGTCGAGCCGGTCGAAGCGATAGCCGTGAAGCTCGAGTTCGCGCTCCATGCGGCGCAGCTTCGCACTGGCGATAGCCTCAATCATGGTTTTAAAATAGCCGTTGACGCGCCTTAAAGCGGTACGCGCATGGACGCGAACGCGTTTTCCTTGCGTCCGGCCAAACCGGTAGCCACCCGGTTCGTCTCTTCGGGTGATAAGATACGATCGATAATCATCATCGTGGATCAAATCGCGGTATTTTTCATCGCCTGTAAGAAAGTGAGCCATCTTCCATCTCCACCGTCAGCTCATCGTGCGAGCTATTGGTCCGAAGATGCGCATGACAGCATAGGAAATCGAGGCGAGCTCCCGCGCTCCCGCATAGGCGCGGTATAAAGGTCTGGTGCCGATTAGAGCGGCGGCGTCCGGTCCCCGGCATTCCTATATCTCTCCTATGAGATGCAACGCCAATCCATCTCGCATTCCTATCGCATCGTCGGCACATCATGGCCGTTAGATTCGTGAGGAGGCCGCCATGGCCGCGACCGCGCAATTTCAGCCCCTCGATCCCGGCATCGTCAACGACGCGATCCCGGCATTTTTCATCGGGCGCAACAAGGAAGGCTTTTGGGTCGCCCGTGACGTCAACGGCCAGATCGGTGGAATTTTTCTGCTCGAGAACTCCGCACTGTCGTTTGCAAGAAGGAATAGCCGGCCGGCGGGGTGTGCAACCATATTTCCGTCCCGGAGGTTCGAACTCGACCTGGAAAACAGCGGCAATCGATTTGTCGTGCACCTTGCATCGCTGATGCGCCTTGCGATGCGTTTTCGGCGGCGAACGGCCGGCTTGATCGGCAAAATGGCGGAACCGGTCAAAGGCCGGTTGAAAGATTTTCACATGCTCTGAATTGAAACGGCCGCCAAACGGCGACAAGAGGAGCATCGGAAGCACACCTGGCGATGATCAGGCGATTTTGCATATCCGCCCTTACGATCCTGGGGAGGGGGTGCCGTCGCCGGGGTCATCGCCCGGCCGCAATCTATCTTTCGCGCTTTAAATATTGACGGATGCCGAGTACAGAATCGGGCTTATTCGAGACAGCCTCAAACCCGAAGCGGTTGATGACCGAGGCGCCCGGGGGATCCGATGAATTTCAGCAGCGCAGACCTGTCGACGACGCTAAATCGCATTCTCGACACCGCGGCGGACAACCTCAGGATCGCAAAGATCCTGGTTCAAATGGGTCTCGACCCCGACAACATCACGTATGACGCAATATTCAACCGCCTGCTGGAAATTGGGCTGGCCAACATCACCCTTGCCAACATGTTTGCCCTGGTTGGCGCCATCTTCTTTGTCGCTACCTTGCTGACGCAGACGATGGTGCCGCTTCGCATCGCCAACATGGTCGGCTGCGCATTCTTCGCCGGCTTTGGCGCGCTCGCCGGCAACGTCGCGACTTTTCTCTTGTATCTGCTGTTGCTCCCGATCAATGCGTTTCGCCTGCGTCAAATGCTCACCCTCGTCAAGAAGGCACGTACCGCAACCCAGGGCGATACGTCGATGGAATGGCTCAAGCCGTTTATGACCGAGCGCAAATATCGCAAGGGCGATATCCTGTTCAGGAAGGGCGACACGGCCGACGAAATGCTTTTGACCGTCACCGGAAAATTCCTGGTGACTGAAATCGGCGTCGAACTGCCGCCGGGACGCCTGATGGGCGAACTTGGCTTCCTTACACCTAATAATCGACGGACGGCGACGATCGAATGCACCGAGAACGGGCATGTGCTGACCATCAGCTATGAAAAGCTATTGGAGATCTACTTCCAGAATCCGCAATTCGGCTATTACTTCCTGGTCCTGACCAGCCAGCGCCTGCTGGAAAATATCGCGCGGCTGGAAGCAATTATCGCAGAGAACAAACTCGCGCAGCAGGCCGCTGCCGCGGGCGGCCCGAACTGAGCGTCGACGTATTTTTCCGGCGCGCGCAGTCCGCTTGTATGCGGAACGGCTATCTCGTTCACTCCGCGGCGGTTCGAATTTCGGCGCGTTCGGCCCGCACGGCGCAGAACTTGAATTCGGGAATCTTCCCGAACGGGTCGAGCGCCGGATTGGTCAACAGGTTCGCCGCCGCTTCGGCGTAGCAGAACGGCATGAACACCATGTTCTCCGGAACGTCGCGATCGGAGCGCACTTTGATCTCGACCGCGCCGCGCCGTGTCTCAAGCCGCACCAGGTCGCCCGGCCAGACCTTCATGCGCCGCATGTCCTTCGGCGACATGAACGCCACCGCTTCCGGCTCGATCTGATCGAGCACGCTGGAGCGCCGCGTCATCGAGCCGGTGTGCCAGTGTTCGAGCACACGGCCGGTGGAGAGCACCATCGGATATTCGCCGTCGGGCAATTCGTCCGGCGGCACCACGCGCGCCGGCACGATCTTGCCGCGGCCGCTCTCGGTCGGGAAACCTGTCGTGAAGATGATCTCGTTGCCGGGCTTATCGGGATCGTCGACCGGATAGGTCACCGCGCCCTCGCGCACCAGCCGCTCCCAAGTGATGTTTTGCAGCG
>Ga0209331_1000329_pt1 | contig 17388 bp, 14 predicted proteins | sample JacPinW_OM3H0_M3_FD_187971 | JGI IMG/M metagenome (GOLD analysis project Ga0209331, IMG submission 187971) | Forest soil microbial communities from Algoma, Ontario, Canada - Jack Pine, Ontario site 1_JW_OM3H0_M3 (SPAdes) (version 2) | ecosystem: Environmental > Terrestrial > Soil > Boreal...
GGCGGCCAGTCGCTGACGGCCACTGAGCTTGCTTACTGCGCCCATGTCTCTCGCTCGACGGCGAGCGGCCACCTGAGCAAGCTGGTTGCCGCGCGGCTTCTGACTGTCATTCGCGAGCGCCGCTTCAGCTATTATCGGATCGCGTCCCCGCTGGTCGCGACAATGCTGGAGAGCATCAAGGTTGTCGCCGCCATAGAGGTGCCACCTCGCCGTCAGCCGCGGTCAGCAAACGACGATGCACTCCGTTTCGCCCGCAGTTGTTACGATCACCTGGCTGGCCAGGTCGGAGTCGCTGTTACCGATGCACTTGTGGCCATGGGTCACATCGTACTCACCGATGAAGGCGGTGAGGTCACGTCCTCGGGCGAGCGTTTCCTTTCCGCGTTCGGCGCTGATCTGAGGCCGCGGACTCGGCGGATTTTCTGCCAGCCCTGTCTCGACTGGAGCGAGCGTCGTTATCACCTCAAGGGACTCGTCGGAGCTCGGATACTGGATCGTCTATTGGAGCTCGGATGGCTCAAATGTGTGTCGGGCAGCCGTGCACTCCAACTAACGTCGTCTGGAAGGGCGGGCTTGTCCGAAACCTTCCAGATCGAGATCAACAACGAAGGTGTGCCAACCGGTCGATTATGCGACCCACGACGGCTGACAGCTTAGGCTGAGCGAAGCGTCATCTCGCGCAAATGCTGCGGGTCACCGTTTGGCAGGTCTGTGGCCGACTTCATGGTGGTCTGACGCCGAGAAAGGTCGCTGCTTTTCTTGCAGTGCGAAGTGAAGCGATTGGCACTTAGCTACCACAGCCGATCAGACGCCATGTCCGCTGCTGGTGAAAGCTGACGCCGCATCCCCGGCGCATCTTTTGGCCAATCGATAAAACCCTGCTTAGGAGCGCCGCGCCGCCTCCTGCCGCAGCACGAAATGCTGCACTTTCCCGAGCGCGTTGCGCGGCAATGCGTCAAGGAAAATCACCTCGCGCGGCACCTTGAAGCGCGCGAGCTGAGCACTGACGTGCCGCGTGATCTCGTCGGCGCTTACCACGGCTTTTCGCACGACATACGCAACGGGCACTTCCTGCCATTTCGGGTCGGAGCGTCCGATCACAGCGGCTTCTGCGACCGCGGGATGCTCGTGCAGCACGCGCTCGACCTCGGCTGCGTAAATATTCTCGCCGCCGGAAATGATCATGTTTTGCTTGCGGTCGATGATGGTGAAATAGCCGTCCGCATCGCGTGTGCCCACATCGCCGGAGTAATACCATCCCTCCCGCAGGGCCTCGGCGGTCGCGGCCGCATTGCCCCAGTACTCGAAGAACACATTCGGACCGCGCACGACCACCTCGCCGGGAGTGCCGGGCGGCACCTCACGCCCGGTCTCGTCGACCACGCGGGCCTCACAGCACAGCCCCGGCAGGCCGGTGGAACCTGTGCGGTTGAGATCGCCGCCAATGCGGGTATAGATCGCAATCGGAGCGGTTTCAGTGGACCCATAGACCTGCAGCACGGGCACGCCACGAGCGGTCAGCGCAGCAATCAGATTTTGCGGCACCTGGGTCGAGCCCGTGGTGACCGCGCGCAGGCTCGCAAGCTCGGTCCGCGGCCACTGCGGATGCTCGATCAAGGCCTGGATGGTCGCGGGCACCAGGACGACGAGCGTGGGGCGCTCGGCCCCAAAAGCATCCAGCGTCGCGTCCGGAGCAAAGCGAGCGTGCAGCGTAACGCTCGCACCAATCTGCAGCGCCGGAGTTGTCAGGATGTTGAGTCCGCCGACATGAAACAACGGCAGCACCGTGAGCACACGGTCCGCAGCCGTGAGATCGTGCATGTGCTGGCTCATGACCGCGTTCCAGAACAGCGCTTCCTGACGGAGCACCGCACCCTTGGGACGCCCGGTCGTGCCGGAGGTGTGGACGAGGAGGAGCGCAGAGGTCAGGTCAACATGGGGATTGCGGTCGTCACCCTGCCCCTCGATCAGCAGCGTCTCGAAGGTGTCGGGTCCGTTATCGGCAAGGCGAAAAATCCGGATGTCGGGCTGCTGCTCGTTCAGCGCAGTCACCAACTCGCCAAACGCGTCCTGCAGCAACAGCATCTTGGGCGAGGCGTCTGCGAGGATGAAGAGCTGTTCCGGCACGGCAAGCCGCCAGTTGAGCGGGACAAGCAGCGCACCCAGTCGCGCGCAGGCATAAAGCAGCACCAGATAATCGGGATGATTTGCTGAGAGGATCGCAACCCGGTCGCCGCGGCCGACGCCAAGCACTGATTTGAGCGCGCGCGCAGCGGCCACAATTCGCTCGGCGAACGCCGCGTAGGTGAGCGATCGCGCTCCAAAATGGAGGGCCACCTTCCCGGGCGTGAATGCCGCGTTGCGTTCTATGAAACAGGACAGATCCATACGTCACGCAGGCAAGATCGCTCACTGCAATGGTGCGAGTGGGACCGCACGACAAGGCGCTTTTGCCCCCTGCTGGCCATGCGCTATTGCACGAGGCGGTTCGAATAATCCGTGATGAACGTTCTGATCTGCGGTCTGATCTTGCCAACCGATGCCAGGATTTGCTGCCCTTCTTCGCCCGTGACCAGGATCGGCTCGGTCTTTACGACATTGCTGTAGTCGCGAATGAAATCCGCATCCCGCCACAGCTCGATAAAGGCGGAGCGCATGACCGCGACGGCTTCGGCGGGGCTCTTCGGCGGCATCAGCGCGGTTCGAAACATGGCGAGCTGCGGGTCAGCCTCGGCGCGCAAGGCCTCATACATGATCCCGCTTGGCTTTTTACCGTCGTGTACCGTTGCGTAGAATTCCTCGAAGGTCGGCAGATTGGGCAGTGCCTTGCTGCGCGGCGTGCCGCCGTCCTTGCCGCGCGCGGCAAGCTGCCAGAGCGGAATGACGATGTCTGACATGGTCGGCTCAATCGAGCCGGTCCAGCCCGGGAGCGACGTGTTCGCGAGCTGTCCGAGATTCTGCATGATTGCGGTTTCCACCTCCTTGAGCCCGCGATAGGCCGGCACGGGTTGGAATTTGACGCCCAGCAGATCGAGCATGAATGCCAAGTTCATGGTATTGCTGTTCTGAACATTGAGCGAGAGCGCCTTGAACCCGTTCGTCTTCATGATGTCGGTGGCGACTTTGATGCCGGGCGGAGTGTCGCGGCGCATGTAGACGACGAGCGGGTTCTCCACCCCGGCGATCAGGACAAAATCGGGATAGCTGACGCGGATCGACGGGTTGCCTACGATCTGGGCGACCATGTCCAAGGTGAAGAACCCAATGCTTTCCCCGTTTGGCGGTGCCTCCCCCAATTGATTGGCGCCGATCACGCCGCCGGCTCCGCCCACATTCTTGATGACAATGGTCGGATTGCCGGGGATGTGCGCAGGCAGATGCTGGGCGACAATGCGCCCTTCAATATCGCTCGGCCCGCCGGCGGGATAATTGATGATCATGGTGATCGTCTTGCCCTTGTAGAATTGCGCTTGCGCGCCTTGGACAAGGGCGAGCAGGCCGGCAACGGCGAGCAGTAACTTTGGGAGCATCTAAGTTCCTCTACTTCTTGGCAGCGGGCTTGGCGCGCGCAGCGGACGAGGTGCCGCCGAGCCGGAAGGATTGGAACGTCGGCCGATACGATTTCTCATCCAGGAACTGCCGCAGGCCGGTGTTGTAGGAATCCTCGCGGTCGCCAACTTTGATGGCCTTGCCCTTCTCGGCGAGGTAGTCGTAGGCCTGCGGCACATCCATGGTGCGCACGTGCCGGATCGCCTGCTTGGTTGCTCGCAGCACCGCCGGGCTTTTCTGCATCAGCTTGTGCGCGAGCTCGATGGTGGCGGTCTCAAGTTGCGCACCCGGTACGGCGTAATTGATCATCCCGATGCGCGCGGCCTCTGCGCCGTCAAACGGCTCGCCGAGGCAGGCATAGTAGAGCGCATGGCGCGGCAGCACCATGTCCGCGACCGCCTTCGAGACGAGCGCACCGGGAAGAATTCCCCAATTGATTTCCGACAGGCAAAACGTCGCATTCTCCGCCGCGATGGCAAAGTCGCATGCGAGGAGCTGCATGAACGCGCCGCCCACGCAGTAGCCATGTACCATGGCGATGGTCGGCTTGTCATAGCCATAGAGCCGCTCCCATCGCCAGCGGTTGGCCGCTGCGGCCGCTTTCTTGCGCTCGGCGGGATTTTTCTCCAGCTCGCGAAAGAATTTCTGCAGGTCCTGTCCGGCGCTGAAATTGCCGCCCTCGCCCGTGACGACGAGCACGCGGACAGCGTCATCGACTTCGAGCCTCGCAAGCGCATCGTCCATCTCGTAGTGCAGCGTGGGTGACATGGCATTGCGCTTCTCCGGCCGGTTGAGGCAGGCCCAAGCGATGCCGTCCGCGACCTTCACTTTCACGCATTCGTACTTGTAATCAGCCATCGTTCTTCCTTCCCGGTGTGCTCGCCCGCCGCGTTTGGCACGCAGCGACGCAAGCGTACACGGCGCCAGACGGTTTAGCGAAGCCTTGCTCCGCGGTGGGCGCAACAAAGCCGCGGTTAACCACCTGCGCGGCCGGGGGGTTGACTCCCGTTCCGATTCTTCGGATATTTCTGTCATGACAGAAATTTCGGAAAAGGACGTAAAACTTCCCGAGGCCGTGGAGCGCTTCGTCCTCCATTGGGGCGATATGGGCAGCCAGTGGGGAGTAAACCGCTCGGTGAGCCAGATTCACGCGCTGCTCTATCTGTCGGAACGCCCTCTCACGGCGGAGCAAGTCGCAGCCACGCTGGGACTGGCACGCTCGAACGTCTCCACCTCGATCCGCGAGCTGATGGCCTGGAACCTGATCCGGCGGGTGCCGGTCAAAGGCGATCGGCGGGAGCATTTCGAGGCGGAAACGGATCTGTGGGAGATCGCCATGCGCATTGCCGCGGTGCGCAAGGAGCGCGAGCTCGACCCGGCGGTCGAGGCGTTGCGATCCTGCGTCGCGCAGGCGGAGCACGATGCCAAGCTCCATCCGCTCGCCGCCAAGCGGCTCAAGGAGATGCTCGCCTTCGTGGATATGCTCGATCGCTGGTACGCGCGGATGCTCACGGTGCCCAAGCCGAAGCTTGCAGCGCTCGTTCGTCTGGGCACCCGAATCGTGAGTCTGCTGCCACTCGGCAAACACAAGTAGCAGCGAGAAACAGTGTCATGGCGTTCGCGGTGACGGTGCTCGAAACAACTCCAAACCCAGAGCATGTCCACGATCCGACGCCGATAGATCATGTAAAGGTCGAGATCGGCGATGTGCGCTTCCGCGCCCTGATGACGGAAGAGCAATGGGCTTCCCTGCCCTTTCCAATCCGGCGGCGGTTCAGCAAACGCCTCGCGGGCGGCGAGACGCTGGTCTATGTCGGCGAGATCGTGGAATCGTGGATGAGCCGCGCCGGCTGGTGGCTTGTCCAGATTGCACGTCTTTTCGGCGGTCCCCTGCCCGTGACCCGCGCAGCCCATGTCCCAAGCGTCGTCACTGTAACCGAGGACATCGCGACCCGCGGCCAGATCTGGACGCGGCTTTACTCCCGCCGCAACGGTTTCCCGCAGGTCATTCATTCAGCGAAGCGCTTCGCCGGGCCGACCGGGCTTGAGGAATATGTCGGGCGCGGCATCGGGATGAGTCTTCGCGTCTATGCGCGCGAGGGCGCGCTCGTCTTTCGCAGCGAGAACTATTTCGTCGCGGCCGGCTCGCGCCGTTTCTTCCTGCCGCGCTGGCTGTGTCCCGGCACGCTCTATGTCACCCACGCCGAGGTCGCTGACGGCAAGTTCAGCTTCACCTTGCAAATCTTCCATCCGCGCTGGGGACTCATTTTGCGCCAGATGGGCATCTTCCGGGAGATTTCGCCATGACCTCCCCCGTCCTGTGGAGCCTGATCGCTGCCCAACTTGCAATGGGACTGTTCGACATTCTCTATCATCATGAAATGACCGAGGGCCTTGCGTGGCGGCGCTCGCAGCGCCAGGAGCTCAGGCTGCACGGCGCGCGCAATCTCGCCTATGCGGCACTTTTTCTGGTGCTCGGCTTGTTCGAGCCGCGTGGCGTCTGGGCAATGCTGGTGCTCGCCGTATTGGCGGCCGAGGTCGTGATCACGCTCATGGATTTTGTCGAGGAGGATATGAGCCGCAAGCTGCCGGCGAGCGAGCGCGTCACGCACACGCTGCTGGCCATCAATTACGGTGCCATCCTTGCGCTCCTTGTTCCGGTACTGCTGCGGTGGGCGGATGAGCCGAGTGCGATCGTTGCCGTGTGGTACGACGTCGCGAGCGTGCTTGCGCCGCTGGCCGCGGCGGGAACCGTGGTCTTCGGGTTGCGCGATTTTTTTGCCTCCCGCCGTGCGCACCGACTTGTGCGCGCCAACGCGGCCGAGCTGGTGCGGATGCTGGGAGAGCGCCGGCATGTGCTCGTTACCGGAGCAACCGGATTCATCGGCTGCCGGCTGGTGGAGGCGCTCGCCAGCGCGGGCCACGACGTTACCGTTCTCGCCCGCAATGCCCAGAAGGCCGCGACATTGCATCCGCCTTTCCGGCTGGTCACCGCGCTTGATCAGATTGCCGAAGATGCGCTCATCGACACCATGATCAATCTTGCCGGCGAGCCGATTGCGAACGGCCTTTGGACGCGCGCCAAGCGGCGCGAGATACTCGCCTCGCGCCTGCGCATGACGCGCGGCGTTGTTGCGCTGATCGGACGGCTGCAAAAGCCTCCGAGACTACTGATCAGCGGTTCCGCCATCGGCTGGTACGGGGCATGGCAGGACGAGTGTCTGACCGAATTCGACGGCGGCAAGCGCTGCTTCGGCCATCGCGTCTGCGAGGCGTGGGAGATCGCCGCGAAAAAAGCGCAACGACATGGCGTGCGGGTGGTGCAGTTGCGCATCGGTCTCGTGCTCGGCATCGAAGGCGGCATGCTTGCCAACCTGCTCGCGCCATTTGAGTTTGGGCTTGGCGGACCGATCGGAACGGGCACGCAATGGATGTCCTGGATCGAACGCGACGATCTGATCCGCATCATCGCTCACGTTATGGCCAGTGAGCAGCTCATCGGGCCGCTCAATGCAACCGCGCCCGAGCCGGTGAGGAATCAAGCCTTCGCGCAGGAGCTCGCGCACGCCTTGCATCGGCCGGCGCTGCTGAGAATGCCGGCCACGCTGGTCCGCCTCCTTGGAGGAGAGATGGCTGAGGAGCTTTTGCTGACCGGACGGCGCGTGCTGCCGGACAAGGCGCAGGCGAGCGGATTCAAGTTCCGGCACGAAACTTTGCGTAGCGCCCTTGCAGAAATCCTCGCTGTAACGCCGATGCGCCAAGGCGCCGTCGGACTTGACCGCACAGCCGAGATGCAGCGGGCGCAATGAAGGCGGTCGCTCAACGCCCGATCTCATGCACCTGCCTGGCCTTTGCCGTGCATGCGGCGAGCAGGAAGCCGAGGTCGGTCCCGGTCGAGACGTAGCGCGCTCCCATCTTGACGAACTCAGCCGCGAGGTCGGGACGCGAGGCAAGCCCGCCGACGGCGCAATGCTTGCCGCGATTGCGGCAAACAGCGATTGTCTCGGCATAGGCCTCGCGCACCCGGGGATGATCGTACTCGCCGGGAATTCCCCAATCAGCAAGCAGGTCGTTGAGACCGATAAGCACCATATCGACGCCATCGACGGCGACGATCTCATGCGCAGCGGCAAGCGCCGCCGCGCTCTCGAACTGTACGATGACCATGGTGGCGTCGTTGAGTGCCGAATAGATCTCGAGCACGGGAAACGAGCGGTAGTGAAGATGCGGGAGCGAGCCGGCGTTCGAGCGCTCGCCCATAGGCGGATATTTCGCCGCGCGAACGACCGCGCGCGCCTGCTCCGCACAATGGATATGCGGCGCAATGATCCCAAGCGCGCCGGCATCAAGCACCCGCGAGATGTAATCAGAGGTGTTGGCCGGAACGCGCACGAACGGTGCAATGCCAGCCGCCAAGGCCGCGACGCAGATTTGTGCGCAGGTTTCGAGCGAGAAACTCGAATGCTCCATGTCGACATAGAGCGTGTCGAAGCCGGCAGTCTGCGCGATGCGCGCGATCTCACCGCTTCGCACCAGCCGCACGGTCATCGCCGCCACCACTTCGTCGCGCGCAAGCTTCTCCTTGACGTTGTTGCGCACGAGATCCGCAATCAACACGCGTCGCTCTCCCGGCTCATTCCGATCTCCCCGCATATCGCCCGTCTCCGCTAAAGCTTCGACGGGCTAATGTGAGTGAGACCGCCGAAGCCTTGGCGAAGGCGGCTTCGCACATGCAGGCTACCGGCCAAGCATCAATATTTGTAATCGTCGATCTTGAGCAGCGGGAAGGCGCTCAGGACATGCGGCATGGCGGTCGGCGCAGCGGGATGCAGATGGCTGCGGTTGAGATCGGTGATTTTGGTGACCCCGATGAGTCCAAGGCTGCGCTGCACTTCGTCTTCGAGCAATTCCAGCAGGCGCACGACCCCTGCCTGCCCCGCGGCCGCAAGCGCAAAGCACTGCATGCGGCCGATGCCGACGAGGTCGGCTCCCGCGGCGATCGCCTTGACAATATCCGTGCCGCGGCAGATCGAGCCATCAATGATAATCTTCGCGCGGCCGCCGACCGCATCGAAGATCTCGGGCAGCACCTCCATGGAACCCCGGCCATGATCGAGCTGCCGGCCGCCGTGGTTGGAGATGTAGATCCACTCGACGCCATGATCGAGTGCAATTTTTGCGTCCTCGGCGGTGGCAATACCCTTGAGCGCCAGCGGAATCGCAAAGTGCTGCTTGATGCGTTTGACCGTCGTCCAGTCGAGCCCGGCCTGAAACGCGCGGCCTTGCACGCGCCGCCGCCCGGCGGTCACGAAGCGCTTGGCGATGTCGCGTTCGCGCCGACTGTAATGCGCGGTGTCCACGGTGAGGCAAAAGCCGGCGTAGCCGTGCTTGATGGCGCGTTCGACGTGATCGTCAACCCACGCGGCATCTCCGCGCACATAGAGCTGGTAGAGCCGTAACGCGTCGGGGGCGGCTGCCGCGAGGTCTTCGAGGCCGGGGTCGCACACCGAGCTGAGCATATGCGCAGCCCCGAATTCTCCGACGGCGCGTACCACCGGTTCCGCGCCGAGTTCATGAAAGCTCTCCAGCGAGCCGACGGGCGCAAGCACGACGGGCAGACGCATCTTGCGCCCGAAATGGGTCACGCAGGCATCGACCTTGCTGACGTCGCGCAGCACGCGCGGGCGCAACGCCACGGAGTCGAGCGCCATACGGTTGCGCCGCAACGTGGTCTCGGACTCCACCCCGCCGACGATGTAATCCCAGTCGTTCTGGCACAGATTCTGCCGCGCCTTGGCGATGATTTCGTGCAGGTTGAGGAAATCGCCGGTGCTCGCTGTGATGTCGTGGACGGAAGCCTGCGGGGACGCGCGTTCTTGCATGTGGCCGGTTCTCGATGAAACCTTTCCGCCGCATGATGCTCATGGCGTTGATCGGCCGTCAACCGCACAAAGCATTGTCGATTTCGGCTGCTGCGTTGATCAGCCAATCACGCACGGCCGATCTCGGCGGACCGCTTGGAACGAAGGCGCTCGGCGAGCGCGTCGTAAAGCTCGTCCGTTCTTCGGCGCCTCCACGGTGAGCTGGGCGCGTGCGTTGCGCTCAATCTAGCGCGGAAAAATTCCTTGCGGGCCCGCACGAGGCGCCGAGTTGCTGCTTCGCTTTGGCGCGGCAGGTTTTGCCGGTGCAGGCGCCGGTGTCACGACCGGCGGGGGCGGCTCGGGCGGCGCCATTGAGGCGACCACCGGGTTTTTGCAATCGGTTAGCCACACATCATAGATTGGATGCTCGACTGCATGCAGGCCGGGACTCGAAGCGAACGTCCAGCCGGTAAAGATGCGCTTGACCTCGCCCTGCAAAGTCAACTCATCGACTTCGATGAATGCATCGGTGTTGGGCGTCTCAGTCGGGGGCCGCGTGTAACAGGCCCGTGGTGTCACCTGCAGCGCGCCGAATTGCACGGTTTCTCCAATCGCCACGTCAAAATTGATGGTCCGTCCCGTGATCTTGTCGAGACCGGTAAAGAGCGCACTCTTATTCTCAACCTTCTGCGCGGGCGGCTCGGCGATCACCTCATCTCCGGGCTGCGGCGAAGTATCGGCCGGCAGCGCCGTTCCGCGCGGACGCTGACCTCCAGGGGGATCCAATGGAATAGCGGCCGTGGCGCCGGATGGAGGCGGCAGCGGCTCCGATTGCACGCCCACGGGCGGTCCCTGACGGGGAATAGTCGCCTGGTTTTGGGGGGCGGGATAACGCCGGTCGTAGCCTGCATCTGGATACTGCGGATAGCCCGGCTGTGGCCGGCTTGTCGGCACGCTCGATGGCGGGCGCGGTGGAGGGCCGAACAGCGCTTCGAATGGGTTGAAGAACTGCGCCGCCGCGGGAGCAGGGATAGCCACGCTCGCGATCAGCATGGCGATAACGTGAATTGAGCGAAGCGGGCGAGCCATCGGCGAGGTTTGTCCAAACATCTCCGCCGGCGTGCCCCGCCGGTCTAAGCTGGTCAGATTAGTAATCGGATTACGGCGATTCAGAGGACATCTCGTGCCCCGGCTGACTGGGAGCGAGGGACCTTGCCCAGTCGAGGTGAATCATCGATCCGGTGTCCAGGCCTTGTAATCGCCGGTCGCTTTTGGGCGGCGGCCCTGTGCCAGAATTGATCCTGTCGGGCGGTGTGCCCTCGGCGTACCGGTAAGGTTGGGGCGGTGTGGCTTCCACCACGGCCGGGGCGTTACCCTCTCCTGAGTCGGAGGGACGTCCACGGTGTGATGGAGCCAACCGTGCCATGAGGGCGGCACGGTCGAGGCTTCTGCAACTCCGTTGTAGATCACCCAGCGCCGCTCGAAACCGACAGTAGGATCGATCTTGCCGCCTGTGGTGCGGAAATAGCGGTTGCCGAATTCGTCCTCGCCCACGAACTCCCCATAGCGCCAAGTCCAAAACTGGGTGCCAAAGGTCTGGCCGTTCCACCACGTGAAGAAGCGCAGGAGAAAGGTTTTCATCGCGTGTCCCATAATGCTGGATGCGGATCGGTAGGGGGTAATTCCTCGGACGTTTGGTCATGCCAGCGCGAATGTCCAACTGAAAATTTCGCGCTTGACAGGTTCGACGGAATTGCCTCGCGTCGAGGCTGTGGACGAGTGCCTTTCAAATCGGCGGGAAATATCCGAGACTTGCCGCACTGCACAGCGAGTCGCCCCCGATTTTCACAGCCCCACACCACATTTAGAGTTCCTTCACATCCTGCGTACTAGGTCTTGACGAACCGGGCCGTTGCGTCTTAGCTTGATCAGGTTCGGCGCGAGTGGTTCGAAGTCCCGCCGGGCGCTCTCCTGAAGGGTCTGCGTAAACCACTCCGCCGCTGCAACGGCGCCGGAGGGCGGCCCTGTCGTGTCGTTTGCGGGAGACGGCCGGACGCGCCGCAATAATCATTCGGGGCCGCAAGGCACCGGAGCAGGGCGTTAAGCAGAACCCAACGAGCCAGTCCGCTACGCGGCCGGAGGCCAGGGCCGTGGCGGAAACCATCGCGGCGACCCCTTATATCAGCGGGGTAGGCGCCCCCGAGCGAAGAAGCCGCGGCAACAAGGGCGAGGCACGAGATGCGGATTGAGCGGCGCTACACCCAGGAAGGACAGTCCCCCTACGCGAGTATCCCGTTTCGTCTGACCGCGAGCGAGATCCGCAATCCGGACGGATCGGTCGTGTTTCGGGCCGAAAATATCGAAGTGCCGGCCGCCTGGTCGCAGGTTGCCGCCGATGTGCTGGCACAGAAATATCTTCGCAAGGCGGGCGTGCCCGCCCGGCTCAAGAAGCTTGAGGAAGAGGGCGTTCCCGCCTGGCTCTGGCGCTCGGCCGCGGACGAAGAGGCACTTGCCGCGCTTGCGGAAAAGGAGCGCAGCACGGGTGAGCATTCGAGCAAACAGGTGTTCGAGCGCCTCGCGGGGACCTGGACTTATTGGGGCTGGAAGGGCGGCTACTTCGATTCCGAGGCGGATGCGCGCGCGTTCTTCGACGAGCTCGTGTTCATGCTGGCCATGCAGATGGCGGCGCCGAATTCACCGCAATGGTTCAACACCGGCCTGCACTGGGCTTACGGCATCGACGGGCCGAGCCAAGGCCACTTTTACGTCGATCACAAGACCGGCAAGCTGCAGAAGTCAAAATCCGCCTACGAACACCCGCAGCCGCACGCCTGCTTCATCCAGTCGATCGCCGACGACCTCGTCAACGAGGGCGGCATCATGGGTTTATGGGTGCGCGAAGCGCGTCTGTTCAAATACGGCTCGGGCACCGGGTCGAATTTTTCCAAGCTGCGCGGCGAAGGCGAACGGCTTGCCGGCGGGGGCAAATCCTCTGGACTGATGAGCTTTTTGAAAATCGGCGACCGCGCGGCAGGCGCCATCAAATCGGGCGGCACCACGCGGCGCGCGGCCAAGATGGTGATCGTGGAGGCGGATCATCCCGACATCGAGCAGTTCATCGACTGGAAGGTGATCGAGGAGCAGAAAGTCGCTTCCCTGGTCACCGGCTCGAAGATCAATCAGAAACACCTCAAGGCAATCATGCGCGCCTGCGTGCTGTGCGAGGGTTCGGGCGATGACTGCTTTGATCCGGAAAAAAATCCGGTGCTGCGGCGCGAGATCAAGGCTGCGCGCCGAGATCACGTCCCCGACAATTACATCAAGCGCGTCATCCAGTTTGCAAAGCAAGGCTACGAGGATATCGAGTTCCCGGTCTACGACACCGATTGGGATTCGGAAGCGTATCTCACCGTTTCCGGGCAGAACTCGAACAACTCGGTGCGCGTCACCGACGAGTTTCTCAAGGCGGTCGAGGCCGACGGCAACTGGGATTTGTTCTGGCGCACCCGCCCCGGCAAGATCGCGAAAACCGTCAAGGCGCGTGCGCTGTGGGAGAAGATCGGGTACAGCGCATGGGCGAGCGCCGACCCCGGCCTGCAATATCACACCACCATCAACGACTGGCACACCTGCCCGGCGGCGGGGCCGATTCGCGCGTCCAATCCGTGCTCGGAATATATGTTCCTGGACGACACCGCATGCAATCTCGCATCCATGAATCTGCTCGCGTTCCGGGCATCACCCTCCCCTGAAAGGGAAGCGGCCTTTGGGTCCACTAGCTTCGAGTTTGATCTTGAAGGCTACGAGCACGCGGTGCGGCTGTGGACCCTGGTGCTCGAAATCGCAGTGCTGATGGCCCAGTTTCCTTCCCGCGAGATCGCACAGCTCTCCTACGAATATCGCACTTTGGGCCTCGGCTACGCCAATCTCGGCGGATTGCTCATGTCGTGCGGAATCCCCTATGATTCCGACGCCGGTCGCGCAGTGGCCGGCGCGCTGACTGCTCTCCTGACCGGCGTAAGCTACGCGACCTCGGCGGAGATGGCGGCCGAGCTCGGCACGTTTCCCGGCTTCAAGAAAAATCGCGAGCACATGCTGCGCGTCATCCGCAACCACCGGCGCGCGGCACACGGCGAGCGCACGGGGTATGAGAAGGTCGCAACGCCTCCCGTTCCGCTCGACCACAAGGCGTGCCCGGGGCCGCACATGGCCGAGCACGCCGAGCGCGCCTGGGACCGCGCGCTTGCGCTCGGCGAGCAGCACGGCTACCGCAACGCGCAGACTTCCGTCATTGCCCCAACCGGCACCATCGGACTGGTGATGGATTGTGACACGACCGGCATCGAGCCCGACTTCGCGCTGGTGAAATTCAAGAAGCTTGCAGGCGGCGGCTATTTCAAGATCATCAATCGCGCAGTGCCTGAAGCCCTGCGGGTGCTTGGCTATTCCCAATCGGAAATCGCCGATATCGAGACCTATGCCGTAGGCCATGGCAGCCTCAAAGAAGCGCCTGGCATCAATGACGCCACTCTCAAGCAGAAGGGCTTCACCGAGGAGGCGATCGAGAAATTGGAGAAGGCGTTGCCGACCGCCTTCGACATCAAATTCGTGTTCAACAAATGGACGCTGGGCGAGGAGTTTGTCGCCAAGCTCGGCATATCGCCGGAAAAGCTCGCCGATCCGCGGCTTGATCTCCTTTCCGCTCTGGGCTTCACCAAGCGCGAGATCGACGCCGCCAATATCCACGTGTGCGGGGCGATGACGGTCGAAAGCGCCCCACACCTTAAGGCCGAGCACTACCCGGTGTTCGACTGCGCCAATCCCTGTGGGCGTAACGGCAGGCGCTATCTCTCGGTCGGGAGTCACATCCGCATGATGGCCGCGGCGCAACCGTTCATCAGCGGCGCGATCTCGAAGACCATCAACATGCCCAACGACGCGACGGTCGAGGACTGTAAGGCCGCCTACCTCCTCTCGTGGAAACTCGCACTCAAGGCCAATGCGCTTTATCGCGACGGCTCCAAGCTTTCGCAGCCGTTGCAGTCGCAGCTCATCTCCGATGAGGAGGAGGACGAAGCGGTCATCGAGGCTTTCATCGAGAAGCCGGCGGCCGCACGCGCGGGCGCGCTTGCGGAGAGAGTGGTGGAGAAGGTGGTTGAGCGCATCGTGGTCATGCGCGAGCGCGAACGCATGCCCGACCGGCGCAAGGGCTACACACAGAAGGCGGTCGTGGGTGGCCACAAGGTCTATCTGCGCACGGGCGAATACGATGACGGCCGGCTGGGTGAAATCTTCATCGACATGCATAAGGAAGGCGCGGCGCTGCGCTCCTTGCTCAACAATTTCGCCATCGCCGTATCGCTTGGCTTGCAATATGGGGTGCCACTCGACGAATATGTGGATGCCTTCACCTTCACGCGCTTCGAACCGTCGGGGCCGGTGCAGGGCAACGACTCCATCAAGTTTGCGACCTCGATCCTCGATTACGTGTTCCGCGAACTGGCGGTGAGCTACCTCGAGCGTTTCGATCTTGCCCACGTCGATCCGACCGAAGGCGGCTTTGACGCGCTCGGGAAGGGCGTGGCGGAAGGCAAGCCTGCCGCCACCAAATACGTCTCGCGCGGATTGACGCGTTCGCGCACAGACAAGCTTTCGGTTCTGGCCGGCGGTGCGGCGGGCGAAGCGCGTTCACCCTCTTCGCTCGGCGGAGAGGGTGGAACGCGTTCCGGTTCCGCCGCGCCGATTGCGGGCAGCGCAAAAGTCACCTCGTTCACCGCGCGCGAGCCGCGAGCCGAAGTCGCCGGCAGCGCAGCACTCAAATCGGAGCCGGCGCAAAAACTCTCGCCGGCGGACCAGATCGAGCAGGTTTCGCTCGCGCGCAGCGAGGAGCGTGCGCTCGCACGCGCGGCGGCTGCAGAGCGGCGTGCCGAGGCCAAGGCGAAGGGCTATGAAGGCGAGGCATGCGAGGAATGCGGCAATTTCACTTTGCTGCGCAACGGCACCTGTCTCAAATGCGACACCTGCGGCGCCACCACCGGATGCAGCTGAGAAGTTAGTGCGACGGCAACATGCCGGTTGTCTTCCGTGAAGGCGGTCTGAGATATTTCTTTTTCTCGAATGAGGGGTGATCCGCGTGAAGCGGTGCATGTGCATGTGAAGGGCAGCGGTCGCGACGCCAAGATTTGGGTCGAGCCGGAAGTTTCAATCGCGGAAAGCTATGGCTTCAATTCGAGAGAGCTTGCGAGTATTCTGCGCATTGTAGCAGAGCAGCGCGACTTGATCTTGAGGAGATGGCATGAGCATTTCGGCGACCGCCGTTCGCTTTGATGAGGATACCATGTGGGTCGAATTGACCGACGGGCGCACGCTCGGTGTGCCGCTGGCATGGTTTCCGCGTCTGCTTCATGCTTCGCCGGCCCAGCGTGAGCGCGTGGAATTGAGTCGCATCGGTCTGCATTGGGAGGAAATCGATGAGGATATTTCAGTAGCCGGCCTGCTTGCCGGCCGCGGAAACATGAGCAGGCGAACAGAAGAGGCAGCCTGATCCTCCCCTGCGCAATTGGGACATGCTTTCCGACCTCATCCGCGCCTGGCATGATTTTTATGTGCTGGTGGGCACCGCGTCGGCCACGCTGGTGGGACTCATGTTCGTGACGGCCACGATCGGGAGCCAGGTGTTCACCGATAGGAACCGCGCCGGGATGCGGGCGTTTCTGAGCCCCACCGTCGTGCATTTCAGCGCAGTGCTGTTCATCTGTATCCTCGCGGCGATCCCCTCGCACTCGTGGAGACCGCTTGCGGCCTTGCTGGCCGCAAGCGGTCTTGCCGGTATCGCCTATTCGGCGCGGGTTTGGGTGCAATTGTTCGTCAACCGGCGATTCGATGTGGATGTAATCGATCGCGTTTTCTACGCGCTCTTCCCGGTACTGGGATATCTGCTCATCCTGGTCTGCGTGTTTCTATTGTTCAAGGAATCGGCAGCGGGCCTCGACCTTCTCGCCGCCGCGCTGATCACGCTGCTGCTGGCCGGCATTCGCAACGCCTGGGACATGACAATCTGGATCGTCATCCGCACCCCGGTGGTCGAGGACGGACGACGCAGGACAGAGGAGGGATGACAAGGCATCCGTCCAGCTCTGTCGTCTGTCGTTAGCCTGCCACCCCGCCCATGTCATAACTACGCGACCCGAGCGACAGCTGTGACCCTGCCGAAAGGTGCTGCGCTCGCAACGCGAACGTCGTATGATCGGAACCGCGGAGGGAACCCGTCGTATTCCGCCGCTAGGGAGCCAACTATGTATATCATTTGGGTTATTGTGATCGGTTTTGTTGCGGGGATCATCGCGCGTCTGCTCGCTCCCGGTCCCAACAATCCCACCGGCTTCATCCTCACGACGGTGCTGGGCATCGTCGGGGCGTTCCTCGCCACGTTCATCGGTCAGGCCGTTGGGTGGTATCGTCCCGATCAGGGTGCGGGACTGATCGGCGCTACCATCGGCGCGATTATCGTCCTGTTCGTATGGCATCGGCTGGTCGTGAACCGGACGATCAGCGACCCCGGGGTAACCGGCCGGCGCTGGCTGTGAGCTATTCGCTCTCTCGCGCACTCACCACGATCACCGAGACGTTATCCGCGCCCCCCGCCTGCATGGCCGCGGCGAACAGGGCGCGCACGGCATCCTCATCACTCCCTGCCAGCGCGCGCTCGATTTCGGCGTCAGCAAGCATATCGGTGAGACCATCACTGCAAAGCAGAAAGCGCGACGGCAGCATCAATTCCTGGCCGCCGGTATGCGGGGCGATGGAAACAAAAAAGGGCGCGCCGCCCAGCGTCTGGGTAATGAGGCCGCTGCGCGGCCCGGGCGGAACGTCGTCAACGCTCAGCTGCTCGGGCCGGCCCTCGCGACAGCTGTAGAGGCGGCTGTCTCCCACATTGAACCAGACGACGCGCTTGGATGCGAGGATCAAGCCTACGACC
>Ga0209331_1000331_pt1 | contig 17364 bp, 18 predicted proteins | sample JacPinW_OM3H0_M3_FD_187971 | JGI IMG/M metagenome (GOLD analysis project Ga0209331, IMG submission 187971) | Forest soil microbial communities from Algoma, Ontario, Canada - Jack Pine, Ontario site 1_JW_OM3H0_M3 (SPAdes) (version 2) | ecosystem: Environmental > Terrestrial > Soil > Boreal...
GATCTGACGCCCGAATTCGGGATGGCGCTGAATACGGTGGTAGTGACACGCCTGCTTGAGATCGCTGAATCATTCGATGTCGATGTCATCGAGGTCATCGGACATACGGATGAGCAGCCTGTCAGCAATCGGATTTCGAATCTCGATCGCACCCTCCCGACCGTCACCTCGGGCGGCAACAGCACCGGGGCCCTGCAATGGGCCGATAACGCCGGCCTTGGGCTGGCGCGCGCGTTGGCGGTCGTGAAAGTACTGTCTTTCGACCCTCGCCTGAAGAGGTTCCGGATCCTGCCGCTTTCGGCCGCGCAGCTCATCGCCACCGACGGCAAGCTCACCCGCTGGGACGCAAGGGGCGATGTCCGCGAAAGGCGGCGCATCGAGATCCGCATGCGGAAGTCCAGCTGACGAGACGTCAGGGACGGCAGCGCAAGAAGCCGTGATAGTCGCAGTACCCGTCGGCAACCTGACAGCAGCCGAACGAAGCCGCCGAGCAATAGAAAAATTCATAGCCGAAGCCGCAACGGTAGGCACAATAGAAGCGACCGTTCTGTATGCTGCAGTTGGTACGAAATCTTGGGGGCAGGTCATTCGGCTCGTGCCCATAATCCAAGAGTCGGCGAATTGGTGAGTAGATTGGCTCGCCAGCCCCGCTGGAGGAAATTCCAGTTCCGAGCGCAAGCACCACAAGAAAGAAGGCCGCTGCAGCTTTTTTCGAGAGGATCCCGCAGCAAAAAATGCGTGCAAGGCGCATTGCCTGGGCAGGCCGATTGGGTGCCAGCATCACTGCCAGTCTGGCTGCGGAACTAGCAATCATGCGGCCTGCAACCCACTGATCCCGTAAAGAAGGCGTAGTTCACCCCCACGCGAAACAGATTTTCTCGAATCTTTGTGTTCACGAGAACATCGGGCCGCGCAACAAAGGGCGTGTTGGAAATCGTGGTGGATTGCAGGAAAAGGTATTCGGCCTTGACGGTCCAGGCATCTGCAAGTGCGAACTCGACGCCGCCACCGAGAGTGCTGCCGCCCTGAAAATTCGAAAAACTCGCGGTACCCAGCCCGCTCACGGTCAAGGTGGACGACCAGGTCCAGTACGCCCAGCCGCCGGTCGCATAGAACAGCCAGCGACCCGACGCGACGCCAAGACGGCCACGCACCGTCCCGAATGAGGTAATCCTGTCAGTATTGGACGCGGTGATAAGGGCGCCCGGCATGTTGGGATTGATGGCCCCGCTGACATCAACGACGGTCATTGAATCGGAGACGGATTGGCTGGTCCCCTGGAAGTCCGCTTCGATCCCGAAGACCGCGTTGCCCGTTTGCCAATTCGCGCCGGCCTGCACACCCCCTGCCAAGCCGCCCATGGTCTCGGACAGACTCAGCAGAGGCGCCCCGCCAGTGTTGGGCACGGAGAATGCAGAGATGTCGACGCTCCCCGAGCTGCGTACGTAGCCGGCATTGCCGCCAATATAGAATCCGGTCCAATTCCACAGGCCGATCGCGGGGGGCCGCTCCACGTATGCCGGTGCCTCGATCGGCAAGTCTGCAGCCACGGCAGGAGCGGCCATCACGACCGCGAGCATGGCACCCCCGAGACTGAGTTTCTTCATCGTACCCCTCCCCACGGCGTGGCAACTTTCTCGCCGTGACCCTCCCCTCACTTGTTCCAGATCTTCAGGTTGAGTCCTGCTCGAATGATGTTCTCGTTCGCATTGATGGAAACGGAATTGGGGCCGCATGCGCCCGGCACTGTAATTCCCAAGGCCGCATTAACCGGATGTACGTCGCAGCTGAAACCGTTGAGGTTCGCATGCAAGTATTCGAACTTCGCAGTCCACGGCCCGTCGATCACGATCTCGACGCCTCCTCCCACCGTCCAACCAAGGTTGTTGGAGCTTTGTCGCCCGAACGGCAGGCCGGCGGTATCCGCCTCCAGCCGCGCGATCGCCACGCCCGCGGTCACGTAGGGCAAGATCCAATCGAAGGAGTATCCGAAGCGCAGGCGCGCCGTCGCGAGCCAGGGGCTGATGACCTCGCAATTCGGCGAACACCCCGGTGTCGGAGCGACTATTTGGTTGCCCGCGGCATCGAAGGTGATGACCTGCGAAACGAACGGGGAGATCGTCCCTTTGACGGTGCTGAAAGCGAGATCGACCTCTTCGCCTATGACAAATGAGCTGGTGCCAGGCTGCAGATTGTAGCCGAGGGTTCCCCCAATGAGCCCACCGGACAAACTGTAACTGCCCCCGGGAGGAATGGAGACCCAAGGGGAGGAGACTGTCCACGGTGCACGACTGAAGGCGCCCCCGGCATTGATGCCAATGTAGACGCCAGTCCAGTTGTAGACCCGGGGTGGGGCGAAGGCGGGAGGCGCAGTGAAGACATCCGGCGGGATTGGCCCACCATAGATTTCGGCTGCACACGCAGGAATTACCGATGCGGCAACAAGCAGCGCGGCAACTGCGACCCGGAAACTACTCATCATACGCCCCCGTCCATGCGCACGTCACGCTCAGTACAAACCATGCGGGTCGATCAGCGTGAACGCCGTACTCGAACCGACTTCCAGGATTTTCTCGGTCGGGGGCGCGACCCGGTTCCACCAGCCGCCACCGAGCGCCTGAAACAGTGCCGCGGTATCGGATAGGCGGGCAGCCCTTGCCTGCACCACCCCGATCGTGGCGGTCAGATAGGTTTGTTGCGCCAGAAGCAGGAAGAGGATATTGGCCTGGCCGGTCTCCAGCTGTTGCCGGGAGAGATCCAGGCTGATCTTGGCGGCGCGCTCAAAGTCCCTCGCCGCTTTCAGCGCCTCCGCGTCGTATTGTGCCGCGTGCAACGAGTCGGCCACGTTCTGCAAGGCACCGATGAGCACCGAGCGATAGGTCCACCCCGTTTGATCGTAGTTGGCCTCTGCCTGGCGCCGCAGATGCAGCAAGTTGCCGGCGTCGAAGACCGTCTGGGTCACGTTGCCGGACAGGAGCCAAAACGCGTTGAAGGGGTGCAGGAGACCGGCGAGCGCGAGCGCGGTATACCCGCCGTTGGCGCTGATGGTGAAATTTGGAAGCATATTGGCGGTAGCGACCCCAACAAGAGCGCTGGCCGAGTGCATCTGCTCTTCGGCCAGCCGCACATCCGGGCGTTGCATGATCAGCTGCGACGGCAGGCTCACCGGTACGTCCTGTGGCAATTGCAGGGAAGCGAGGGTGAATGTCTCGTAGGGCTGCTCGTTCGGGTAACGGCCGAGGAGGGCAGTCAGCAGGTCGCGCGTGATGGCAAGTTGCTTCAGCAACGGCGGCAGCGTTGCCTCCTGCTGCGCCAGGGCGGCCTCCTGCGCCGCTACATCGAGGCGGTTGGCGAAACCTGCGTTCAACTGCTGGCGCAGGATGTCGAGCGCCTTCCTGTTCAGGACGATAATTTGTCGGATGGCACTGATCTGGTCGCGCAGCGAAGCCTCCTGGATGGCGGCGACCACCACGCTGGACGTGAGCGTCAGATAAGCGGCTTCAACCGTGAATCGCTGCGCACCGGCCAGCGCCTGCTGTGATTCCACGGCTCTGCGATTGAGGCCCCACACATCCATCGCATAGGAGACAAGGACCTGCCCGGTGTAGAGATCGAAATTGAATGGGCCATTGGCGGGTACGGGTACGGGCGCAAATCCAGGGGTCGCTCCCGAAATCTGCTGGCGCGTAGCATCGAAATTGGCCTGCGCGGTTGGGAAGTACTTGGTCTGCTGCGCGTAGACGACCTCCTTTGCCGCGCGCAGCGTCGACATGGTCGCCTGTAAATTTTGATTATTCCGTAAGGCCTCTTCGACGAGCTTGTTGAGCGCATGCGATCGGAACAGCCTCCACCACTGCTGCGGGAGATCGCCGCCATAGGCGAAATGCTGGGCCTCCCCGGTCGCACCCGGAATTGCGCGCGTCCCCGCGAGGGGCTCCCGCGTGTAGGCAGCATTATTTGGCGGAGCAGGATTGAGAAAATCAGGGCCGACGGCGATACAGCTCGACACAAGCGCCGACGTTGCCACCGAGGCGGCGGCGCAGAAACAACGCCTGACACTTGGACGCATACTTCGACGCATACCGCGACGCCTCGACACTCAAACTGCGGCACCCTCTCCCGAAACGTCAAAATGGGAGCATCCCGATCATAGTTACGAACCGGGGTCTTGAATGTGGTAGCCCGGCCACACTGGTAATTATTCCTGAAACCTTGCTGTGATCTTTGACAGTAGGAACTCGAATTTTCTCACAGTAGATTGCAGGGCAACATCGGCCATCATCACTCTGGTTGGTCGAAGCCAGCACCTGCGCAGGTCTATCGATGGCCATCAACAGAGGAGCGATTACCGCGAGGGCGACTATTGCCGCTGCGATACTGGCAATCGCGGTCGGTGCCTATTTCTTTGCAAATTCCGGTAATGGGCCGAAATCTGAGCTTGGCTCAGCGACCAATGCCAGTGCACAAGGGGCCGCGGACAGACGAGCCACCACGGGCGTCGGTGATCCGCCCACCCTGAACCTGTCGGATTCGCAGCTGGCTGCGGTGAAGGTCGAGCCGGTCGGAGAGCACGAGTTTCCGATCGAGAAGGAGTCCGTCGGCAGCATCGACTTCAATGAGGACATGACGCTGCAGGTGTTCACGCCCTATCAGGGCAGGATCATCAGCTTGTTGGCCAAGGTCGGCGATGACGTGAAGAAGGGCCAGACCCTGTACACCATCGACAGCCCCGACCTGCTGGCGGCCGAGTCGAACTTGATCGCAGCGGCGGGCGTGTTGGAGCTGACCACCCGCAACCTGGCGCGCCTCAAGCAACTCTATACGACGCGGGCGGTGTCGCAGAAAGATTTGGAGCAGGCAGTCTCCGACCAGCAGACCGCCGAAGGCGCCTTGCGGGCTGGGCGCGATGCGGTGCGGATTTTCGGTAAGACCGACGTCGAGATCGATGCCATCATCGCCAAGCGCCTGGCAGACCCGACCCTGGTCATTCCAAGCCCGATCACCGGCCGGATCACCGCGCGCAATGCGGCACCTGGGCTGTTCGTGCAGCCGGGCAGCGCGCCCGCGCCTTACTCGGTGGCCGACATCGATACCATGTGGATGCTGGCCAACGTCCCCGAGACCGACAGTCCGGCTTTACGGATCGGGCAGCAGGTAAAGGTCAAAGTCACCGCGCATCCGGACCGCGTATACGACGGCAAGATCGTCGTTATCGTCTCAATGGTCGACCCGAACACCCGTCGCGTCCTGATCCGCTCCGAGGTCAAGGATCCGCAACATAAATTGCTGTCGGGTATGTTTGCGACCTTCGTCATCCGCACCGGCGATCCGGTGCGCTCCGCTGCGGTTCCGCTCGACGGGGTTGTGCGGGAAGGCGATGGCACCATGACGGTATGGGTGACCGCGGATCGCCGCCGTTTTACCAAGCGGACGGTCAAGATCGGCCTGCAGCACGAGGGCTACCGGCAGATCCTCGAGGGCTTGCAACCCGGAGAGCTCGTCGCCACCGAAGGGGCGATCTTCTTGAGCAATATGCTGACGATCGCAAGCTCTCAATGAGCCGATCTGTCTATGCCCGACTGAAGAAACAGAAAAAACAGAAAGAGGGGAGGGGCCGTGCTCAAGACCATCCTTGCATTTGGGTTGACGCGGCGCGCGATCATCCTGTTGGGCCTGCTGGCCTTCATCGGCGGATGGCTTATTGCGTTTGCGAAGCTGAATATCGAGGCCTATCCCAACCCGCACCCGTAATCCTGGAAATCACCGCCCGATCAGCTTGGTTCTCATCATGGTTCTGCTCTACGGGCTGTTCAATTCGCTGCGCGACAGCTTCTTGGCCCTCGCCGGCATACCATTTGTAGTGGCGGCGTGCTGGCATTGTATTTCACTGGATTGGATTTCAGCATCTCATCGGCCATCGGCTTCGTATCGCTGTTCGGGGTGTCGGTCATGGACGGCATTCTGATGATCACCTATTACAATCAGGTCAGGGCAACCGGCATGGATGCCACCGAATCAATGTTCCACGCCGCGACCCAGCGGATGCGGCCGCTGCTGATGACCACGCTGTCGGCGTGCATCGGGCTATTGCCGGCGGCAGTCTCGACCGGCATCGGCAGCCAGGTGCAGCGGCCGCTCGCCACGGTGGTCGTCGGCGGCATGCTGGTCGGACCGGTCATGTTGCTCGTGGTCGTGCCCGCGCTTCGGATGATGTTCCTGGGCAGGGAAGGTGATTCGCAAGCAACCACAGAGGCGGGCCGACCCAGCCCAGCGCAAGCGTGATATGGGGAAATGATTTCTGTTGCGGTGAAATGGCACAAAGCTGAGAAGCGATCGGTTGAAGCCCGGCGCGACCGGTTAATGCGTAATTGTGGTACGACCGCCGCGCTGCTGGCAGCGATTGCGATGAGCTGCGCCGCCTTGCCCGATATGGCGCTCGCGCAGGATGCCATCGTCGGCACCGCGGCCCTGCCACGCGATCTCAGCCCATGGGGCATGTATCTCGACGCAGACCCGGTGGTGAAAGGAGTGTTGATTGGCTTGGCCGTTGCGTCGGTCATCACCTGGACGGTGTGCCTGACGAAGGCCATAGAGATATGGCTTGCAAAACGGGACGTGAGCGCGGCCTTGAGCGGGCTCGCGGGCGCGCGATCGACGGCCGAAGGGCTGGAGCGTCTCACGTCCGTTGGAGGTGAGGTGCGGCAGTTCCTGGAGGCGGCTGTGGCGGAGCAGGAACTATCTGCCGGTACCACGCAACCTGACCGCATTGAAGGCCGGGTCGCCTCGCGGCTGGAGCGTATCGAGGCGGCTTACGGACGACAGATCCTGCGCGGAACGGGCATCCTCGCCACCATCGGCGCAACTGCCCCTTTTGTCGGCCTGTTTGGAACAGTCTGGGGCATCATGAACAGCTTCATCGGCATCTCGAAATCGGCCGCTACCAATCTGGCGATAGTGTCGCCCGGGATTGCCCAAGCACTCCTGGCGACCGCGTTCGGGCTTGTCGCAGCCATTCCGGCAGTGGTTATCTATAATGTGTTTGCCCGAATGATAGCAGGCTACCGCGCGCAGCTTGGCGACGCATCGGCGGAGGTGCTGAGACTCGTGAGCCGCGATCTCGATCGCCCCACCGCCGCTTCATCTGCGGTTGCGGCGGTACCGTTGCCCGCGGCCGAGTGAGCTAGAGTATCCGGCGTGGATCAGAGCGGCATCTTGAACGCGCGCCTCGACCATGGCAAGTACACCGTGGAACGCGGTGACGTCCCCTTGCGTTGTTCCTGCGTGATGCTGCTGCTGTTATAAGACTGTTTCGCATGGCAGGCTATCTTATGATCGTGCTGGTGGGCTTGAGAAGAGTGTCCGGGCCATGACGATTTTCGCGGTCGAGGCCGACGGCTACCGGCGCCGCTGGGTAATCAGCGCTGTTCTGGTGGTGGTCGTGCATGTCGGAATTGCCGCCGCGCTTGCGACTTGGCGCGTACTGATCAAGCAGCCGGAGCCTTTCGGCCCCGTCGTGATCGAGCTTGCGCCAGGGCCGGCCGCACCCGCTTCGCAGCACGCTGCGCTTCCACCGACCCTTGAGCAGGTCGTACCTAATCCTCTGTCCGACAAGCCGATCGAAAGATTCGAGGAAACAACTAAGGAGAAGCCTGCGGAAAAGGGCGAGGAGAAGGGGGGGCCGAAACAGATCGAGGAGCCTCCTCTCGTGGCTGCGCCGTCGGCATCCACGCCCTCGGCGGGTATCAAAGGCGTGACTGGCGGCGCGGCCCGTTCGGGAGCAAAGGACAGCGGAATTGAGGTCAACCCTATAGACACGCGCATTGCTGAGCCGGATCGCCATCCCAAGAAAGCCATCAAAACAAACAATCGGAAGAAAGCCGTTATCAGCCGCCAGGCGAATTCCGGCGAGCGTCAGCCGGCGCGTAATCCCGGCGCGGCTCTAGACATTGAGAGGAATGCCATCGGTATCCACCCGAATGCCATCGGCGTCACACCAAAGGCTGCTATAGGTGGTGCCGCAACGAGCGCTGTCGGTAGTCCCGTACCGAATGCTGCCGTTGCTGGCCCCACGAAGAATGCTATTGGCGCCACCGCAATGAATCGTCCGGGCGTTGCCGGAGCGAGCATCGGCCATCAAGGTACCGCTGTGATCTCCGCTGTCGGCACGACGGTGCCACATGCGAGCATCAACGGAACACGCATGATCCGCCCAGGTAGCGGTGCCAGCGCCGTTGGTGGGGCAGCTAAAAACGGTGGTGGCGTGATTAACGGGACCGGGATCCAGTCCAAGCAACCCTGAATCCATAAGCGCTGGAGGATGCCGTGCGACCCGCGTCGCCAGCAATTTGGGCGACGAATTCAGTATCAACTATGGCTCGATCAGGCCGGCGGCTACTGCCTTGATGACGGCCTCGGTGCGCGTGGCCGCGGCCAACTTGATCTTGGCGTTATCGATGCGAAAATCTACGGTACGCTTCACCATTCCGAGTTTGCCAGCGATCTGGGTCGATGTCTTTCCGCGCGCCACCCAAGTCAACGCTTCGATCTCACGTTCATTCAACTTTGGAAGCTTGGGGCTCAGCTTGGTGCGCGCGACTCCTGCCAGCCGAGCGTTGATGATGGTGGCAAGAATATCGAAATCGATCGGCTTGGTGACGTAATCGTCCGCCCCGAGCCGCCGCCCTCTTAGCTCGCTGTTTCGATCGGCCAAGGCTGTGAGGAACACAAAAGGCACTCGCCCGAGGCGGGGCGCTAGCTCGGTGAGGCGCTCCAGCACTGCGAACCCTGAGATGATCGGCACGCCGATGTCGCACAACACGAGGTCGGGCTTATCCTTCAGGATTGCAACAAAACCCTCCTGACCGTCGCATGCAGTGCTGACTTCGAACTCCCGGTCGGCCAGCTCCTCAGCGATCAGCGCAGCCGTTTCGCGGTCGTCCTCGATGCACAAAATTCTCTTGCGCGGCTTTGCCATGCGGCTCCCCGTCGCCGGATGGCCAACCCATTACGGTCCAGCTTGCAGCGTCAGAGTAGCGCACTCCGGCCAAGTATAAACTGCGATAAATCTCGCGGTACGCTGTGATTAGTCACATACCACCGAACGCTGGCGGATCCCCTATTTCGGCGGTGCAGCGCGCTTTCGCGCCGGCTTTGTGCTTTCCAAGCTCCACAACCCCGCGCGCTTGAGCACAGTAGATGTTGCTAACTCGGGTGAATGAATGCAGGACACTCGCGTTCTTGTCGAATGTCCTCTCCCAGCTGCAGCTTTGGAGTGCCCAAAAGACGACAACTGTGATATGTCACAGTAGGCTTTGCGGGTCAACCGTTCGGCGTTTCGAATGTTTCAATGAAAAACTAATGACATCCAGACAGCGACAAACCAGGTTGCTTACCGCAGCGGTTATAGCCGCGGTACTAATCATTGCGACCGGCGCCTATTTCTCGATGAGCCAGCTCAGACCGGACCGTGGCGATGCAATGAAAAATGCTTACGCCAAGGGCGCGGATTCAACTTCGACAAGCGGGGCTGGCGAACCCGCCCCACGCGACAGCATAGAACTCCCGACCACGCAGCTGGCATCAGTCAAGGTCGAGCCGGCCGGCGAACGCGTCTTCGCCATCGAGAAGAGCGCGGTCGGCAGCATTGATTTCAACCAGGAAATGGCGGTGCAGGTCTTCACCCCGTATCAGGGCCGTATCGTCGGTCTGTTCGCTACGGTGGGTGACGAGGTGAAGAAGGGCCAGACCTTGTTCACCATCGACAGCCCGGATCTCCTGCAGGCGGAATCAACCTTGATCGCCGCAGCGGGCGTGCTGGAGTTCACCACCAGGAACCTGGCGCGACTCAAGCAGCTCTACACGACCAAGGCCATTTCGCAGAAGGATCTGGAACAGGCGGTCTCCGACCAGCAGACGGCCGAAGGCAATGTGCGGGCGGGGCGGGATGCGGTGCGCCTGTTCGGAAAAAACGAGGCCGACATCAACAGCATCATCGCCAAGCGCATGGCCGACCCGATCCTGGTCGTGCCGAGCCCGATCTCCGGCCGGATCACCGAGCGCAATGCTGCGCCTGGACTGTACGTTCAGCCCGGCAATGCGCCCGCGCCGTTCTCTGTGGCGGACACCTCGACCATGTGGATGCTGGCAAACGTCGCCGAATCCGACAGCCCTGACTTCAAGGCAGGCCAGGAGGTCAAGGTCCGGATCATGGCGTTCCCAGGCCGGGTATTCGACGGAAAGATCTCCACCATCTCCTCCACGGTGGACCCCAACACGCATCGGGTCTGGGTACGCTCCGAGGTTGCCGATCCGCAGCACGAACTGCGCGCGGGAATGTTTGCCACATTCGTCATTCGCACCGCCGATCCAATCCGCGCCGTCGCGATCCCGCTGGATGGGGTCGTGAGAGAAGGCGACGGTAGCATGACGGTGTGGGTCACCGCCGATCGCCGGCGCTTCACCAAGCGGACCGTCAGGATCGGCTTGCAACAGGACGGCTACCGTCAGATCATGGAGGGGCTGCAGCCCGGAGAGCTGGTGGCCACGGAAGGAGCGTTGTTCCTGAGCAACGCGCTGGCTACTGCATCCCGGTAATGACGAACCGATTCCCCGCGGTTTTGTGCACCGCACAATCCCCCATGTAGGGAATGAAGCTGGCTACTCCTTAAATCCGGGCTCCTGCTGCTTACATGGAACCCAGATTCTTTGTACCGTTGCTTGGCGCTGCTGCCTGAATGCAGGGTTAGCAGCAAGCCATCGGAACGAGAGGCAACCAATGAAACCCGGTGATCCGCATGGCGCTCCCGGAGGCCCCCCCTGACGCGACGCTGCCGCGTTATGGTGTCCCCCTCCGTTTGCGGGTGGCGGCTATTGTTCTGCGGTCGATTTTCGTCTGCGCCCTGCTCGTCATCACGGTGCGGGTGAGCACGCCGCAGAACGAGACAATATGGACGGTATTCGACTCGCTCGGCGATGCCATTCGCCTGGTCCTGGGGGTCGTCGTCTGCATCTGGATAATAGCGCATTTATTCATGCTTCCCAAGGATGCTGAAGGGTACCGCACCTGGGTATATCTCGGTGTGGCGCTCGCGCCGTTGGCGCTGGCATGCGCCATTGCGGTTTGGTGAGGCGACGGTACTTACGGTTCGATCAAGCCACCATCGGCCGCCTTCATTACCGCCTGCGTGCGGGTAGCCGCACCGAGCTTCTCTCGCGCGTTGTCAATGTGAAAGTCTACGGTTCGCTTCGAGAGCCCGAGAATTTGCGCGATTTCAGCAGACGTCTTGCCGCGTGCAACCCAGGTCAGTGCTTCCACTTCACGGTCGCTGAGGTCCACCAGCTTCGGCCACAGCTCCATGCGCGCCACCCCAGCCAGGCGAGCCGTAATGATGGTGGCCAGGACGTCGAAATCGATCGGCTTGGTCACATAGTCGTCGGCTCCGAGCTGTCGGCCTCGCAGCTCGTTGTCGCGGTCCGAGAGGGCGGTCAGGAACACGAAAGGCATGTGCCGAAAGCGGGGGGCAAGCGCGGTCAATCGCTCCAGCAATTCGAAACCGGACATGCCCGGCATGCTGATGTCCGACAACACCAGGTCGGGCATGTTCTTGAGGATTGCCGCAAAGCCTTCCCTCCCGTCCCGGGCGACAAGGACTTCGTAGCCCCGCTCGACCAGCTCCTCTGCAATCAAGGCAGCGGCCTCCGGGTCGTCTTCGATGCAAAGTATCTTCTTTTTCCGGAGTTCTGCCATGCTCGCATCCAAGAGATTCAAAGGTCGGAAATAAATGCGCCTGCAGCACACAAAAACAGTGATTTGACCGGCCGATCGAGCGCTCTATATACGCGTAGCGATCCATCTCAATACTTGGCCCAGATCTGTTTGCCAACATGACGGCCTAGCATGCGGCAACCCAGCTCAATCAGATTCCATCTGACGATTGTCTTCCTGTTTTTCTTTTTGCTGGTCATTGTGCTTGGGCTGTTCAGTATCTCACGTCTTAGCAGTTTTAATCGTGTCTCCGAGGACATTGCCGATTTGTGGCTGCCCAAAACACGGGTTTTGGGCGACCTCAACAATTTCACCTCCGATTTCCGAGCTGTCGAGGGCAGCAATCTCCTGGCATCCGATAATTCCGAGATCACCGCGACGGAGAAGGAGTTGGAGGAGCTAGACCGCTCGATCGCGCAGTCCGAGCGCTCCTATGAGCAGATCCGCCATGATGCCGTGGAGAATACGCTATACGACAAATTCAAGGAGACATGGAACGCCTACAGAAAAGTGGTCAACCAGATACTGATTCTCTCGCGTACGGGCCATAAATCGGAGGCGATCGCCATGTATCTGTCCAGCTCGCACGCCGCGTACAATGCCGCAAGCGATGCGCTGGGACAGCTTACCGAACGCACGGTGGCGCAGGCGCACGAGGCAAGCGGGAGAATTGCTGCCGCCTACCGGCAGGCATTCTGGCTGGTGGGGGTTGCCATGGGGCTCGCGGGAGTGATGGTCGCCGCCGTGCTGTTTTATATCCGGCGCTCGATTTCGGCGCCGCTCCTGCATCTTGCGGATTGCATGCACCGCCTTGCCGGCAACAATACCGCCATCGAGATCCAGGGTACAAAGCGGCGCGACGAGATCGGAGAGATGGCGCGCGCCGCGGTCGTATTTCGCAACAATGCCATCGAGCTGATGCACAGCCAGCGCCGGTTGATCCAGCAGACTGCGGTGCTGGAGGAGAAACTCGCCCAGGAGCAACGGCTCGCTTTATTACAACGCAATTTCGTGTCGATGGCGTCGCATGAATTTCGTACCCCATTGAGTATCATCGACGGCCACGCCCAGCGGCTTATCAAGCTGAAGGACCGTCTGGCGTCGGAGGAGATCAATGAGCGCGCGGGGAAGGTGCGTGCTGCAGTCCTGCGGCTCACATACCTGATTGAGAACCTGCTCAATTCCTCGCGCATTATCGATGGCGGGCTGTCCTTCCACACGGAAGAGATCGATCTCTGCAAGCTCTTGCGAGAGGTCTGCCAGCTGCATCGCGAAGTCGCGCCCGCACTACAGATCGACGAGCGTTTGGGGAAGGTGCCGTTGCAGATCGTGGGCGACCAGAAGCTGCTGTTTCAGATGTTCAGCAATCTTCTGTCGAACGCCGTCAAGTATTCGTCAAGCGGCCACCTGATCGAGGTCGGCGCCAAACAGGATGCAGGAGCGGTGCTGGTCACCGTGCGGGACCATGGAATCGGGATTCCGGCGAAGGACATCGATCAAGTGTTCGAGCGCTACTACAGAGGGAGCAATGTCTCCGGGATCGTCGGCACCGGGGTCGGGCTGTATCTTGCCAAGATGGTAGTGGAAGCACACGGCGGAGAGATTGCGGTCGAGAGCCATGAGGGGGAGGGATCCAAATTCGCGGTCCGGCTTCCGGTGACCCCGGGCCTGAAGAGCGAGAGCCCGGCGATGCTGCAACCTGTGGCGCAAAAGAACGACCAAACCGTCGCGAACGGAGCTGAGTTGCCTTAGTCCTGCGAATGAGCACGGCTCATGCGGTACCCGCCGCCTGGATATCCCTCGGCCGGGTAACTCGCACCGCGAGCAACCAGGAGATCCACAGGAATAGGAAATAGAGCGCAAGGAAGACAATGAGACTGACGTGAGAGCCGAACTCGCGCTCCACGACGAGTCCGATCAGATAGGCAGCGATATCGCCTGCAATCATGAACACAACGTAATAGACAATGAGCTGCATGGAGCCTCCTCGCGTATCGCGTCCTCGCACGGCTCGCCGCGCCGAGAACCCAAATGGGCGCCGTGGCAATCACCATAGCACGGCTTGGTCATATAAATCCAAGGGAGCGCGTCCGATACCTCCCTGAAAGGGCCTGAAACGGGAAGGTCGACAGCATTTGCTTCGCTTGAAGCAAATGTTGTCGGGTGGGGTCCGGCCCTTGGCGCGCGCTTTGGTTGATCATCGCGGCCCGTGAGTTGACCCCCACCCGGCTTCCCCCGAACAAGTCGGGAGCTTGCTGCTTCCACGTGCGATTATCGCCCCCCTTCAGCGGAACGAGCCGGCCATGATCTCTATCTCAGGTGGCAAGCCACCCTGTGACCCGGCCTGATTTCGCGCAGCATGGGCGTTTCCATTCGGCAGCGCTCGACTGCATAGGGACAGCGCGTGTGAAAATGACAGCCGGCGGGCGGGTTCATCGGGCTCGGTACATCACCCTGAAGGATGCGTTTGCTGCGTCTCACCGAAGGGTCCGGGACCGGCACGGCGGAGAGAAGCAACTCGGTATAGGGATGAGTGGGTGACGTGAAGAGGGAGGCCTTGTCGGCGTATTCCACGATCCGGCCGAGATACATCACAGCGACCCAATGGCTTATGTGCTCGACCACGGCCAGATTGTGCGAAATGAAGAGATAGGCCAAGCCGAGCTCGCGCTGCAGGTCCATCATCAAGTTGAGGATCTGCGCCTGAATGGAGACATCGAGGGACGAAACCGGTTCGTCGGCGACGATGAGCTTCGGCGAGAGCGCGAGCGCGCGCGCGATCCCGATACGCTGGCGCTGGCCGCCGGAGAACTGGTGCGGGTAATGGGGCATGTGCGTTTTGCGCAACCCCACGCGCTCGAACAGCTCCGCCACCCGCGCGGTTCTGTCCTTGGCCGAGCCGAGGCGGTGGATGCGCAGGGGTTCGCCCACGATGCCGCCTACGGACATGCGGGGATCAAGCGAGGAGAACGGATCCTGAAAAATGATCTGCATCTGCGCGCGATGACGCCGCAGCTCCTTTTTGCGGAGATGGGTGATGTCGTCCCCGTCGAGCTTGATGCTTCCGGCGGTCGGCTCGATGAGGCGCAGCGCCGTCCGGCCTACGGTCGATTTGCCGCAGCCTGATTCCCCGACCAGACCAAGGGTCTCCCCTCGCCGGATGGAGAAGCTCACCCCGTCGACCGCGAAGACATTCCCGGCATTGCGACGGAGGAAGCCTCTGCGTGTGCTGAAATATTTCTTAAGCTCGTTCACTTCCAGGATGGCAGGATCGGCGCAGGCTGACGGCATGGGCCCGGCGTGCGGTCGGTCAGACATTCGCCGTTCCATCAGATGCGTCCGAGTGCCAGCAGGCGACCGAGTGGCCTTGCCGCTTTTGCTCATACGGCGGGTATTCCCGGCGGCACCTGTCGTCGGCCAATGCACAGCGCGGCGCGAAGACACAGCCCGGGGGCAGGTTGATGAGCGCGGGAACCATTCCGGGGATCTCCTGCAGAGATCCCTGCGGGGAAGCGAGACCGTCGCGCCTGAGGGTAAGGCGAGGAACCGACGCCAAGAGGCCGCGGGTATAGGGATGTAGCGGACGCGTGAACAGGGCGCCGATAGGCGCTTCCTCCACCTTGCGCCCCGCATACATCACGATCACCCGCTGGGCCATCTCGGCGACGACGCCGAGATCGTGGGTGATCAGAATCACCGCAGTCCCGAGCCGGGATTGCAGATCAAGAATGATATCGAGAATCTGGGCCTGAATGGTGACGTCGAGCGCTGTCGTCGGTTCGTCGGCGATCAGTACTTGCGGGGTACAGGCGAGCGCCATGGCAATCATGGCGCGTTGACGCATGCCCCCGGACAGTTGATGCGGATATTCCCGGACTCGATGCTCCGGGTCCGATATACGCACAAGCCGGAGCATCTCGATGGCTTTGCGGCGGGCGGCCGGGCGGCTCAGCTTCTCGTGCAGCAGCAGGGCTTCCGTGATCTGGCGGCCGATGGTCATCACCGGATTGAGTGATGTCATCGGTTCCTGAAAAATCATGGAAATATTTTTTCCGCGAACCCGCCGCATCGCTTCTTCGTCGAGAGTCAGCAGCTCTCTGCCGGCAAGCTTCACGCTACCCCCGACGATCCGGCCGGGCGGATCCGGGACGAGCCGCATGAGCGAGAGTGCAGTGACGCTCTTTCCGCAACCTGACTCGCCCACGATGGCGAGCGTTTCCCCAGGACCAACGGAAAAGCCGACGCTGTCCACCGCCCTGAGCACGCCTTGTCGTGTAAAGAAGAATGTCTGCAGGCGCTCGACTTCGAGTACGGGAGCTTTGTCGCTGATCGCCGATGCAAGGGGCTCGTTCCTGCTCGCAGTTCGATCTGCCGCCGTTTGGGTCATTGCAACGCGCGCGCTCAGTAACGCAGCCGCGGGTCCAAGACATCGCGCAGCGCGTCGCCCAGCAAATTCGTGCCGAACACGGCGAGGCTGATGGCGAGCCCTGGATAGACCACCAGCCAGGGGGCGGTGCGCACATACTCGGCCGCAGATTCCGACAGCATCCGGCCCCAGGAGGGGTACGGCTCTGGAATCCCGAGACCCAGAAACGACAACGCCGCCTCGACGAGAATGGCGGAGCCGAGCTGAGCCGTGGCCAATACGATCAGTGGCGCCAGCGTGTTCGGGAGCACGTGGCGCACGGCAATCGCGACTTCGCTCATTCCAATTGCGCGTGCGGCCTCCACAAAAGGCATCTCGCGCAACATCAGCGTGTTGGAGCGAATCACGCGCGCAACGGTAGGAACGAGGGGAATCGAGATCGCGATGATGGTATTTTGAATAGAAGGACCAAGCGCGGCCGCCATCACCAGCGCGAGGACGAGCAGCGGCAGCGATTGCAACATGTCCATCAGGCGTTGCGTGATCAGGTCGAGCCATCCGCCGAAATAGCCGGAGCTCAACCCGGCGGAAACTCCGAGCAGGCAGCCGAGCGTGGTCGATCCAATGCCAACCGCAAGCGAGATCCGCGCGCCGAAAACAATGCGGCTCCACATGTCACGGCCCATGAAATCGGCTCCCAGCAGGTGCACCGCCCCGGGCTTGGCCAGCGAATCGCGTGCGCTGGTGCTGGTCGGATCGAATGCGGTGATCCAACCGGCAAAAATTGCCATCAGCACGATCGCGAGCACGATCGCGGCCCCGGCTGCGCCGAGTGGATAACGGCGCACAAAATGGGCGAGCGCCCGCCAGAACCCGGCGCGCCCAACCGGGATATCAAGTTCCGCCTGCTGATCCAATGCCGTCAACGGCTGCTCCGATCCCGCGGTCAATTGTCGTATCTGATACGTGGGTCGAGCATTGCATATGCCATATCGATGAGAAAGTTCACGCTCACCACCACGACCGCAATGAACATCACCAGGCTTTGCACCACCGGATAATCGCGCCATCGGATCGCCTCGACCAGGAAGCGGGCGACACCTGGAATGTTGAAGACAGTCTCGGTGACGATGAGGCCACCGACCAGAAAGGCGGCCTCGATCCCGATGATTGTAATGATCGGCAGCATCGCGTTGCGCAGGGCGTGATCATAGTTGACCATGGCCCGTGAAAC
>Ga0209331_1000332_pt1 | contig 17331 bp, 13 predicted proteins | sample JacPinW_OM3H0_M3_FD_187971 | JGI IMG/M metagenome (GOLD analysis project Ga0209331, IMG submission 187971) | Forest soil microbial communities from Algoma, Ontario, Canada - Jack Pine, Ontario site 1_JW_OM3H0_M3 (SPAdes) (version 2) | ecosystem: Environmental > Terrestrial > Soil > Boreal...
GTGCCTGTAAGCGCGCATGAGGATGTAACCGTGACGATACGACCCGACGGAGCGAACCGGTATTCGCTTTCGCCGTTCCCCTTTGCCGCCTCCGGCGCCCAGTTTGCCTTTCAAGGGCGCCCGGTCGAACCCAAGATGTCCGATGTGACCGGCGGCTGGCCTGCGGCACTCAAGCAATCTCCCACCGCATGGGAGCGTTTTGAGCTCATCGCCGGGTGACACGGCCGTTTATGCGCCAAATCGATATATCGATTCCATAAAGCCAATCGGATCGGGCGCATGGAGCTTGAACCCACAGACCTCAATCCTGAGGAGGCGCGAAGCGCCGTCTCGAAGGATGGCCGCTGGCTCGATCTCGCTTGTGGCCGTCCTTCGAGACGCGCGCAAGCGCGCTCCTCAGGACGAGGTTGATTTGGGATAGAGCTTAAACCCACGTCCCTCATGCTGAGGAGCGGCGCAGCGCCATTCATCGCGCTCAAGCGTTCAATTCGCGCGCGCTGCGACGCGTCTCGAAGCATGGCCGCTGGCGCGATCTTGGCTTGTGGCCGTCCTTCGAGACGCGCGCAAGCGCGCTCCTCAGGACGAGGTTGATCGATGCGTTCATATGATCCGCAATTTTTGCCCCTGCTGACGCCTGGATGCCCGCGCTCTTGTCCGCTCAGCGTTCGACAATGAGCGGGAAGCGATGGGTCAGATCATTGCCGGGCCGGCTATAGAGCCGAACCCGCTTACTCTCTTTCCGTCGATTATCGGTGCTGTGCATGCCCGCGCGACGCACCCGTCGTTAACCGAACGTTAACCCTAGCGCAGTCTTAATCACCCCGCCGCATCGTGTTCAGGGGACCGGGGCGTCAGCGATGCCGCAGGATTTGAGAGCAGCTTCAGATCCTGCGGCGCTGCCCCGCCATGGGGGCGAACGCCGCCTGGTGCTGGGTCCGCCCGCCACGGAGTACTGGCCAAACGAACGCGGCAGGCTCTCCTCGTCTGCATGCGCGCGAAAAAACCCCCCGGCCCCTTGCGAGCTACACGGCCGGGGCTTCATGCGGGTCGTCGTCAGGAACAGCCACGCGACTGACACGGAAACCCTTAGGAAACGGTCAAGAGAAAGCCCCGGTCCTTCGCAAGCCTCCTAGCTGCCGCCGTGCAAAGCGGTGATCATAACGCCCCCACAGATAAGGCCCACAATCCAGAGAAAGAGGAGGGCACCCGTCGGGGTTCGCAGCCATCGCCGCCACGACTCAGGCGGCGCGGGCGTGGGTTCCTTCCGCTGATCCGTGATTGCGAGTCCCGCCAGCCGTTCCGCCTGCTGCTGCCAACGGTCCCGTTGCTCGCGGATGTCGTCGAGCATCGATTTGAAATCGGACATCCGGGCTTCGGCCAGCCCGGCACGTGCATGGGCTTCGGCGAGAGCCGTTTCACCCCCGGTTACGGCTCGTTCCCCCGTACCGTTCCCCGTATCGGTATCCTGAGTCAGTGGCGGGTAAACCCGGTGCAATTCGCAAGGCTCGATTGCCCATTGGCCAAGCTCATCCCGCCCTGCACTGATCCTGCCCGCCTTGATACTTCGCAGGATTGACGTTTTCGACATCCCGACAGCTTTCGCGGCCTGCCCCAGGGTGTAACTCATGTGTTGCGCTCCGTTCCTTGAACTGATCCGCGCAACGGTGCGGCCGGAACGGTTGATGGTGGGTTAACAAGACAGCCACAAAAACGCGCGACTGGCGCTACGCTGGAACCGCGTCGATCTCGATCGAAAGGTTGCTCAGGTTCGCGAGGCGCTGGAGCAGACCAAAGCACATGGCATCCGCTTCAAGCCGCCGAAGTCCAAGGCCGGCCGCCGCGATATAACGCTTCCGGACGTTCTGGTTGAGGTATTGCGGGAACCAGCGCAAAGCCGCGCTGGAGCTGCGAATGCAGCTCGGAGCCGGGAGGCTTCCCGACGATGCGCTCCTATTTGGGACAGTCGAGGGCGGTCCACTCTCGCCGAATGCGATCTCAGCAGCCTGGGCCGACTTCGCCGAGAGTATCGAAATGGCGGACGTGACGTTCCACGCGCTACGGCACACCCATGCCTCACAACTCATCGATGAGGGCGTCGATATCGTGACCATCAGCAAACGCTTGGGGCATGCCAAGCCCGACATTACCTTGCGCATCTATGCTCACCTGTTCAGAAAGGACGACGGCAAGGCGGCCGCGGCGATCAATACGGCGTTCAAGCGTTAGGGTAGCAGTTGGGTAGCAAAATTGCCGTTTTGTTCTTTCGGTGGAGAGCCTAAGTATTTGATCATAAACGCATGGAAGGGTGGCCGAGTGGTTTAAGGCAGCGGTCTTGAAAACCGCCAGGGGGTTTACGCTCCCTCGTGGGTTCGAATCCCACCCCTTCCGCCAGAGACTATTGATTCTGCTTCGATTATTGGCGGTATGCCGATCCACCCTGGCTTCTACCCATGTCTCATTCGCCGTAGGAAGCCCGGTGGTCGATTGCGCAAGCGAGTCCGGGCGCAAAACAAACGGTGGAATTCACGCTGAACATCGAGACTGCCACAACTGCTTTGGCCAGGTTCGAGGCTGCGATTGCGACCACTCCACTGCCGGCGAATACAGTCGAAGAACTGAAGGGCGATATTCACACGATCCGAGCGCAACTCCAGAAGCCGTCACCGTCCCGTCTCATAAATCCAGGAGGCCGGGAAATCCTTGCGCCACGTCGTTGAGGGCATTGCCGGTGGGATGCTCACGCCAACTGTCGCGACCGCCGCCGCGGCCTTGTGGTCCGCTTTGGGCTTGGGTTGATGACGGCACTTAAATCGAGCCGCAAGGGCAGCCGCCGCCGCGCACTCGAGCTACTCGCTTCCTGCCGTGATGGCTGCACCGAGGCGATCATGATCACGCACGGCTTCACGATCGAACAAATGGTGGAGCTAGTGCGCGCCGGGCTCGCCACAGTGACCACCCAGCGCGTGGTCGCGCGCGGGCGCACGATCGATGTCGCGCGCGTGAGGATCACAGACGAAGGACGACGGGCTCTCAATTAGGAGTCAGCGCACGATGACAGAGCCCAGCTCTCTCATTCCGATTACTGACGAGCAAGCGAAGGCCTTGCAGGAGGCTCTCAAGACCTTTCGCGGGCTCGGCGACTTTGTACAGAAAGCTCTCGGAAGTGTTCCAGAGGATCTTGTAGGCTTGCTCGGAGGGGATTGGCTGAAGGTTCGCCGGACAGAGAACATGGTGCGGATGATGCACCGGGCCAAAGAACGACTTGATCGCTCTCGGTTGCATCATCCAGACAGGGTGGTATCCAGCAAGCACTGACCGCGAAGGGTCGCGTCCTGATGCGCGCTGTGCGGGACTGAAGCATGATGGCAGAGCGCCAGGGCAAGATCACGATCTACGGCCCGAAGGCCGACGGCACCTACGCGGGGGGCTAGGAGATGATCGAAGTCGCCCGTTACATGCTCGCATTGATCGTTGCGTTGACGCATCTTCAGCCGTTAGGCATGGGTCGGCCTGGCAGCATCGCGGTATTCGCTTTCTACACGTTGAGCGGATATCTGATGACGAGGGTCCTCAATGAGCGATACGGATTCACCGCGCGCGGTACGGCGGCCTTTCTGCTCAACCGCGTGCTGCGGCTTTGGCCTGCCTATTTCGCCATTCTCGGTCTTACGTTGATCGCACTGTGGTTTCTTCCGCTGCAAAACTTTTACCCGCTGATCCGGTTTCCGATGACGCCGGCGGAGATCGTCGGCAACATCGCAATTCTGGGTCAAGTGACCTTCGACTTTGTTCAATGGTCGTCGCTTGCCAAGCCGACCGTCACGTCGTGGTCGCTGTCGATCGAGGTGTTTTCCTATCTGCTGCTTTCAGTGTATTTCGCGCGGACACCAATGCGGCTCTGGGCCTTTGCCGCAATCGGCGCCATCGCCATGGGCTTCTCGACTTGGCACTGCGCTGTCAGTGCCGATCCATCCTTGTATGGATCGTATTGTTATCAAAACCGGTATGGTGTTTTGCAGGCCGGCTTTATTCCGTTTGCGATGGGAGGCCTGTTCTACTTCCACAGCCGTTCCCTGAGGGGCTGGATCAACGCGAATTGGCGGGCGCTCATCGTTCTGCTGGCCGCGGCGCTTGCCGCTACGTTCCTGGGTAATGCGATCAGCGCCACCGTCGGGCCCTATCTGGGCATCGGCGTGATGTTCTGCCTGCTGTCGGCCTGGAATGGCCAATCTGGAAACAGCACCCAAGATTTCTTCGGTCGCGCCTCCTATCATCTTTTCATCGGACATATGCCGATCGCGGCGATCCTGGTGACCGGCCTGAAATTCAGACAGGGGAGCGTGTTCGTTTTCCTCGCTGCCGTCATCGTTGCGTTCGCGCTCAGCTTGGGACTCGTGCCACTCGAGCGCAACATCAATGTCATGCGGCAGCGTATCGCTAAGATGCGCAAGCCGTATGGCGAGGGGGCACTGCCTGCTGAAGGATGACCCTTGCCGCCGCTAACCTCAGGCATTGCAAGTACTGGTCGCGCAAGGCTTGCGGGATCTGCCGCCCGGTCGCATGATCTGCGTGATCTGGCTATCGGGCAGCGCGATCATCGCGATCGCATGTCCCCGCGGTGGCTTCCGGCCAGAATGTCAGGCAGGCAAATCCGATGTGCAAATCATTCAGCGTCCTGGCGCGCGGACTGGTTCTGGCCAGCGCGCTTTTGTTCGGGCCGGGCTCCGAAGCAAGCGAGCGAGTCGTGGTTGGGCTCACTGGTACGCCCAACGCGCTGGCGTGGCCATTCTATATCGGGATGGAAAAGGGGTTTTTCGCCGCTGAGGATATCAACATCGACCGGGTCTTTGCGCCGTCAAGCGCAGCCATGATGCTCCAACTTGCGGCCGGAGCACTCGATATCACGGTGGAAGGCGCCTTCGTCGACGCGATGCGCGGCATTGAGAAGGGCGCTCCGATCTCGATTGTCCGCATTCTCGTTCAGACGCCACCGTATGAGCTGCTCGCCAAGCCATTGATCACGAGCCTCAACGAGCTCAAGGGTAAGACAATCTCCATCGGCGGCGCAAAGGACGTCACGCGCATTTACCTTGACCGGATGCTGGAACCGAATGGTCTCAAGGACAGCGATGTCGACCTGGTGTTCGCCGGCGCATCTTCAGCCCGCTTGACCGCGCTTCAATCCGGCGCGGTCGATGCGGCGATTCTGACGGCGCCCTTCAATTTTTATGCCGCCAGCGCGGGCTTCAAGGTCGTCGGACGGACCGCGGACTACGTGACGGACCTTCCGCAAAACGGAACAATGGTCAACCGCAACTGGGCCGCCGCCCACATCGCCACCTTGGAGAAGTTTCTCTCCGCCTTTAATAAGGCCGTCGCCTGGTTCGGGGACGAACGCAATCGGGACGAAGCGATAAATGTGCTGGTTGCCACCGGCAATCTGAAACCCGAGGAGGTGGCAAAGAGTTACGAGTTTTTCCGAAAGGGCGGATTTTTCGAACCGACGGGAAGCGTTTCGAGAGCCAAGCTGCGTGCGGTAGTCAATGTCCTAATGAGCCTCGGTGATCTCCCCACGAATATCAGCATCGATCAGCTACTGTTGCCCGGCGTGACCAAGGTGACCGATTAGAAATTGGCGTCGCATTCCCTCACCTTAGCTCATGCCATCCGCACGTTTTTCGTGAAATCGTAGTTGGCGGCATGATCGGACTCATACACCTGTACGCGACGAGACTTGTCGTAACCTGGATCGAAGACTTTCTTGAGGAAGTCAAGCTGTAGAGCCCAGGCGGCTTCGGCCGCGTCGCGGCGATAGCGGCCCGGCATGGTGTCGTTGAGCCAGCCATGCGGCACGCCAGGATAGACCTTGATCGTATAGGTCTTGTCATAGCGATCGAAACAGTCGCGGAAGCGCCGGACATCAGCGAGCGAGATGACGTGGTCGGCCTCGCCGAATATACCGAGCACCGGGCACTCGACGCGGGCGATAATGTCCTCCAACGGCTTTGGGAAGCGCTCGCTGACCTTCCATTCGCTCTCGGACGCTGCTCCGTACCACACCAGCGCGGCGGCGATCGGAGTTTCGGCAGCGAACACGAGCGGGTGCCGGCCGGTCTGGCATACGCCTTTGACCGCAATCTTGGTCTGATCGACTTGCGGGAGCATGGCGAGCTCCGCGAGCGCGATGTTGATATACTCGAGCGCTTCAGCGTCCTTGAACTGGTACCCGACATCCCCGCGGTGCAATGCATCTTGATCCGGATGCTTGTAATAGAAATCCGGCGCGATGCACACAAAGCCGTCGCGCGCAAAGCGCTCGGCAAGATCGCAGGTGTGCTTCACAAGTCCGTAGCGCTCATGCATGAGCACGACGGCAGGGACCTTGCTGTCGCCGGCGGGCATTGCGACAAACGTCGGCAGCCCCCCGGCGCAGCGTATGGTCCTGGTCACGATCTCAGGCACGGATCCCCACCTCCCTTGGAGACGATGGCTCGCCTTGGAGACGCTGGCTCGGCGGCCCGCTCTGACGGCTGCCAGCGGTCGCTACGACAAGGTAATAACCGCCAGCACAGCCGAGTAAAGCGGCCGTTACGGGTTATTGTCCAATGCAGATAATGGGACTCGCGGCTTGTTGCAGAGATCAAGACCCCGACCTGCGGGCCACGCCGGTTACTCCATGTCCACTGAGGTGATGATGATTGGTGTTACGATTGTCCGACTGATAAAGGGATTGAATAATACAGGTGATTCCGAATTTGGCACGAAGCGGCCATCTTGAGCGTCCGCTATTCGGTCTATCGGGAGGGAAAGCGGAATCTCAGAAGCAAGCAAATGTCGCGGATGACCAATGAGGGTGATCGAATGAGATTACGGACGGTGGAGTATCATTGGATTCTGGCGAATGGCTCCCACCCAAGAGAGTGGCCATGGACGCGATGAACCAGAGCAGGAAAACACGCATTGCCCATTTGGCGGGGCCCACAGCAACCATCCAGAACACGCCTCCGCTCGTCACCTCGAACAAGGCACGCGCCAAGCATCGCTTGCCATTGCTCAAGGATGCGGATGGAGCGCCGCTGCGACACGACGCGTTGCGCCCCCAGCGCCTCGCCGCGCCGGCGAAGATCTACGTCGAGCAGTTTTCCGCCCACCCGTTGGAATCAGACGTGGCCGAACTCTATGGGGCTCCAGACGGATACATCGGCGCGGACGGCGTCTTCCGAAAGCACCGCCAGAACGTCAGTGACAAGGCGGTCTACGAGATCGAGCTGAAGCCAGAAGATGGTTTGTATCCACTTCCCTATATGGCCACCCAGGCCGATGGAACGGCGTGGGAGGAGGAATGCACCTTGCCCGGCGCGCCGAACGGCCGCCAAGGCTTCTTCCCCGACGGCTCGCGCAGCTTCGAGGAAATCGATCGCATGTCGATTGGCGTCGAAGGCACTGCCAGTCTGTTGTCCTCCATTGCAACAATCGATTTCTACCGCGGCGTGCCGCCGGGCGGCTTCACCAAGGGGCTGCCTGCGCATCTGCGCAGCGACAAGGGCGAGGGGGACATCCCTCCGGAAGTTCGAGGCACACATTTCTTCGGCTATAAGCCTTATCATCTCGCCGTCGCGCCGCCGCGGCCGGCACTTGCGAAGGCGACCAACGACATGCAGGCGCTGGTGTCGAGCGGCGACTACGATGGCGTGATCTGGACCCAGGGCAGCCCGCAGGTCGAAGAGAGCGCCTATTGGTTCAACCTCTTGATCGATACGACCTTGCCGATTTGCGGCAACGCGGCGCAGCGTCCGCAAGGCCAGATCAGCGCCGACGGGCCGGCGAACATCGTGGACTCCGTACGCTTCATTCGATCGCGCGTCTGGGCTGATGAGCAGGGCCGCAACCGTTGCGGCGTCGTGGTGATCCAGGAGCAGCAACTGTTTGCCGCCCGCGAGGTCGCTAAGGCCGATGCGCGTCCTGGCGGCTATGTGGCGGCCGGAGGCCACGGCGGCATCGTCGGCAATATCAGCCACACCGGCCGGATTGCACTCACGTATCTGCCGGTCTTCAAGCACACTTATCGGTCGGACCTGAAGATCACCACCCTCCCGAACGCGGTGAAGGCCGCAAAAAAGGGCCCGCGCGGCATTGAAATGGTCGATATCGCGGTTACGGACGGGAACGGCAAGCTCCTCCCAGGTGCCATTCCGGTCGTCACCATCTCGGCCGACGGCAGCTACTCCGGGATGGACTACGGGCACGACACCGCGCCTGAAATCGACCTGATCGCTTCTATCGAGCACAAGCTCAGTCTCGGCCTGCTCACCGGCTTCGTCATTCAGGGGCTGGTGCCGTACGGTCGGACGCCATCGCACACGCGCAACAAGCTGATGCTCAAGGCTGCATTCAGCGGCATCCCCGTGGCCATGGCGGGCCGCGGCGCGCCCATGGGCTTTGCCGACCCGACGGACTTCCAGATCGCCGCCACTAATCTCACCGCAAACAAGGCTCGATTCCTGCTGATGGCGTGCCTACTGAAGTTCGGCAGCCTGCCGGCGGCGAAAGATCCCGACAAGCCAACACGCGCGGAGCTGGACGCCATCCGCAAGGCCGTCGCCGCCTATCAGGCGGTCTTTAATACGCACTGACCCCGGCCGGCGACGACGGCACCCGCGACCATGAACGCGTCGCGCTTCTACGCCGAAACTAGCGCGCAGACCTCGCGAGCAGGCAGCTGTGGTCTAATTGACTCCGCAGCCCTTACGTGGGGGTGAGGCGCTGCCTCGCCCCTGTGTCGGCACGCGCGTCCCGGGATGCGAGGCGACGCAGTGGGTCGCCCCTACAAATGCAACGGCGCACGTGGAAGCCATGCTACTCCGGCGCGGCCAGCGCTTCGAGCGCGTCGCGATCGGCGATGCTGATAACGCGTTTTTCCATCCGGATAATGCCGACGCGCCGCCATTCCTGCAGGCACTTGTTGACGTTCTCGCGCGTCGCCCCCACCAGATTGGCGAGCTCATGCTGCGTTAGCCGAGAGCTGCGGCCATCGGCCATCGGCGTCTCGCCGCGTTCTCCGTCAATCACGCGCAGCAGCGCCTTCGCGAGCCGCGCAGGCAAGCCCAACAGGGCGAACTCGACCAGGTGCTGATCGGTGCGGCGCAGGCGTGAGCACAATACCTCGATCAGCCCGCGCCAGGCGGCAGGATTGCCCTCGAGCGCGGCCAACACGTCGCGCCGCTCGAGGACGGCGAGATTGCAGTCGGTCAGGGCCTTGGCGTCGGCGCTGCGCGGCTTCCCGTCGAGCATCGCAATCTCCCCGAACACCTCGCCGGGGCGGAGGATCGCAAGCACGATCTCCCTGCCTTCGGACGAGCTCATGCTGATTTTGACCTCGCCGCTGAGCACCGCCAGCATGCTGTCGTGCTGGGCCCCCATCAGAAAAATGGTGTCGCCCGCCTGGAACCTGCGCATGTGAGCGCGCGCGACCAGGGCGCTGCGCTCATTGGGCGTGAGCTTGCGGAACAGAATACAATTGGCGAGCAGCTTACGCGCGTGCTCCAGCCCGCTCGGAGTCAAACCCTTCACAGCATGCCGCCCCGGCAACGCGCAGGCAGGTTGCCCGGTGCGCGCGGCGTTGCAGCTACCGGCACATCATCGGACATACGCGTCGAACCCGCTCAGTCGCGCACTGCATCCGCTCATCCCGGGGTGGCCCCGCTGTTGCGCACGGCCGAGACCGGCAGCGATAGCCAATCGGGCACACACGCATAGCACGAAATGAGAAAATGAGAAACACTCGATCGAGGGGGCTTGCAGTTCCGCCCTGCGCGACTGATTTTGCGGCACAACGCGAAAAGGAGCACGCGATGAAAAGCGCAAGACCTGAGGACGAGGCCCTGAACGGCAATGAGCAGAAGACGCCGCCGGAAAACGGCAAGGGGGCCGCTAACCCTGGCGCCGCTGCTTCCGCGCCCGCCACTGCCCCCGGAACCGACAGGCCCGCTATCCCAACGCCGGCCGGCCAGACCGCGACCTTCCGCTATGTTGATCGGCCGGAGCTCGTCGAAACTTTCGCCGATTCGATCACCGGGATGTTTTTTGACGGACAATCGTTGCGCATTGAACTTGCGGTGAGCCGCGTCGATGAAATTAAGGCCAATACCCCGATCACGGGCCGGCGCTATCCGGCATGCCGCCTCGTTCTGCCTCCGGTGGCCGCCATGGAGCTCATCAACCGCATGCAGCAGATCGGGGCTGCGATGGCAAAAGCCGGACTGCTGAAATCGCCCGAAGCACCAAAAACATAGCGTGCTGCACTAACGTTATTCGCGGGAACCCACTCTTTTTAGTTGCAGGCGACGCAAACCTTGGGTAAGTGTCGTCTCCACCGACACTCGGAGCAATGGTCGGTAATCCGGGCAAACCTGCATTGCAGAGACCGGGCAGACACGGAAACGCAAAACGAGGCGGACGCGCAGAGAAATTGCGCAACAATGCGCAGAAAGCGCATTGGATTGAAAGCTCGTCGTGCCCTTGGGGGCTGACGGAGTATCACGGAGGCGCGAATGTGGTCGCCCTTGGGGGCGAGACCACTGTTTTTCAGGCCCGCTGCCGTGGAACGTGAGGACTGATGACGACGGGCGGCGGGCAAATCACTGCGGCCGATCCAGGCCTGATCACCCTGGTTACGCTGCTGCGCTTTCTCGGCATCGGTGCCGATCCCGAGCAGATCCGCCACCGCTTCGGCGGCTCGCCCGTTGGCATCCCCGAAATGTTGCGGGTGGCCTCCGAGTTCGGGCTCAAGGCCCGCGCGCGCAAGACCGCATGGTCGCGCCTGCCCAATAGCCCTCTCCCTGCCATCGCGGCGCTCAAGGATGGCGGGTTCATGTTCCTCGGCAAAGCCGGCGAGGACAAGGTGCTCGTGCAGTCGCCGTCGTCGCCGCGACCGGCATTGATGAACCAGGCCGAGTTCGAGGCGGTCTGGGACGGGCGTCTCGTATTCATGACGCGGCGGGCCGGATTGCTCGATCTCTCCCGACGTTTCGATATCACGTGGTTCCTCGGTGCAATTCACAAATACCGGCGGCTTCTCGCCGAAGTGCTCGTCGCCTCGTTCTTCCTGCAACTCTTCGCGCTGGTCTCCCCGCTGTTCTTCCAGGTGGTGATTGACAAGGTGCTCGTGCATCGCAGCATGAGCACCCTCGACGTGCTCATCCTCGGTCTCGTCGCGGTCGGCATATTCGAGACCATCCTGGGCATTCTGCGCACGTATCTCTTTGCGCACACGACCAATCGCATCGACGTCGAGCTCGGTGCCCGGCTGTTCCGGCATTTGCTGGCTTTGCCGATCGCCTATTTCCAGGCGCGGCGCGTGGGCGATTCGGTCGCGCGCGTGCGCGAGCTCGAGAACATCCGCAACTTTCTGACCAGCTCGGCGCTCACCCTGGTCATCGATCTGTTATTCACGTTCGTGTTTCTGGCGGTGATGTTCCTCTACTCGCCGCTGCTGACCTGGATCGTGCTTGCGTCCTTTCCCCTCTACATCGGCATCTCGGCGGGAGCGACGCCGCTGTTCCGGCGGCGACTCGACGTGAAATTCCAACGGGGCGCCGAGAACCAGGCGTTCCTGGTGGAAAGCGTCACCGGTGTGGAGACCCTCAAGTCAATGGCGGTCGAGCCGCAGATGCAGCGGCGCTGGGAGGAGCAGCTCGCCGGCTATGTCGGAGCGAGCTTCAAGGTCGTCAGCCTCGGCAATACCGCGAGCCAGTGCGTCCAGCTCGTCAACAAGCTGGTCATTGCTGGAACGCTGTATTACGGCGCCCGGCTGGTGATCGACGGCGACCTCACCGTCGGCGAGCTCGTCGCGTTCAACATGCTCGCGGGCCGGGTGAGTGCGCCGGTGCTGCGACTTGCGCAGATCTGGCAGGACTTTCATCAGGCCCGCCTTTCCGTCGCGCGGTTGGGCGACATCCTCAATACCGCGGCGGAGCCGGCCTACAATCCGGCGCGCGCCGCGCTGCCGGCGATCCGCGGCGACGTCACCTTCGAGCACGTGACCTTCCGCTATCGCATCGATGCCGCCGAGGTGTTGCACGACATCACTTTTGCCGTGCCCGCGGGGCAGGTGGTGGGCATCGTCGGTTCTTCCGGCTCAGGCAAGAGCACGCTCGCCAAGCTCGTTCAGCGCCTCTATGTCCCGGAGAGCGGGCGGGTGCTGGTGGACGGCGTCGATCTCGCGATGGTCGATATCTCGTGGCTGCGGCGCCAGATCGGGGTGGTGCTGCAGGAGAACGTGTTGTTCAACCGGTCGGTGCGCGACAATATCGCGCTCGTTGATCCTGCCGTTCCCATGGAGCGCGTGATCGCCGCCGCCACGCTCGCGGGCGCGCACGACTTTATCCTGGAGCTGCCCGAGGGCTACGACACCATGGTGGGCGAGCGGGGCGCTTCGCTCTCCGGGGGACAGCGCCAGCGCATCGCCATTGCGCGTGCCTTGATGACCAATCCGCGCATCCTCATCTTCGACGAGGCTACGAGCTCGCTCGATTACGAGAGCGAGCGCATCATCCAACAGAACATGCGCGAGATCGCCAAGGGTCGCACGGTCTTCATCATCGCGCACCGCCTCTCGACGGTGCGCGCCTGCGACCGCATCGTGACCATTGAGCGCGGCCGCCTGGTCGAGGATGGGACGCATGACGAGCTGATCAGAACCGGTGGGCGCTATGCCGCCTTCTACCGCATGCAAGGTGGGATCCATGAAGTCGGAATCCACGAAGTCCGCTAGGGTCGTTCCGTTTCCCGCGCGCGCCCGTCGCGATCGGGATGAGATCGCATTTCTCCCGGCAGCGCTGGAGATCGTGGAGTCGCCGCCCTCGCCCACGGGGCGGGCGATCGGGGTGACGATCATTGCCCTGTTCTGCCTCGCGCTGGGCTGGGCGGCATTCGGCAAGATCGACATCGTCGCCTCTGCACCCGGCAAGATCATCACCAGCGGCCGCACCAAGACCATTCAGCCTTACGAGACGGGAGTGGTGCGCGCCATTCACGTGCGCGACGGGATGGCGGTAAAGGCGGGCGACGTGCTCATCGAGCTCGACACCACCATGAACCTCGCCGAGCGCGACCACATCAAGAGCGACCTGATCGCGGCCCAGCTCGACATTGCCCGGCTCAGGGCTGCGCTGTCGGACGCCGAGGATCCGGTAGTCAATTTCCAGCCGCCCGAAGGCGCGAGCCCGCAGCTCGTCGCCATGCAGCGCCAGTTTCTGACCAGCCAGGTAGCTGAGCATCGTGCCAAGGTCGCCGCCCTCGACAAGCAGCGGGCGCAGAAGGAGGCGGAGCGCTCGACCACTGCCGCGACCATCACCAAGCTGGAATCGACCCTCCCGGTGGTCCAGCAGCGGGTGGACATTCGCGGCGCGCTGTACAATCGCGAATTCGGCTCGAAGCTGCAGTACCTCGAGACGCTCCAGTTGCTGATCGAGCAGCAGCAGGATCTCGGGGTGCAGAAGAGCAAGCTGGCGGAGTCGGAAGCGGCCGTCGCCGCGATCGTCCAGACCCGCGCGCAGACCGTCGCGGAATTCCGCCGCACCCTGCTCGACGAGCTCAACAAGGCCGAAGCAAAGGCCTCCGGTCTCGTGCAGGACGTGGCCAAGGCCGAGCAGCGCGCCAAGTTCCAGACGCTTACCGCGCCGGTGGATGGAGTGGTGCAGCAGCTCGCCGTCCATACCGTCGGCGGCGTGGTCACCCCGGCGCAGGCTTTGCTGGTGCTGGTGCCGCAGGAGAGCCAGCTCGAGATCGAGGCCATGATATCGAACCGCGACATCGGCTTCGTGCGTCCGGGCCAGGACGCCGAGATCAAGGTCGATACCTTTACCTTCACCCGCTATGGTCTCCTCCACGGCAAGGTGCTCAGCGTCTCGGGCGACGCGATCACGCGGGACAAGCCGCAGGATAAACCGAACGAAAAAGGAGCGCCGGGGGCCGACAACGCGAGCAGCGAGCCCAAGGGCCAGGAGATGTCCTATGCGGCGCGGGTCTCGCTCGACCGCACGCAGATGCAGATCGACGACAATCTGGTAAATCTCGGGCTCGGCATGGCGGTCACGGTGGAGATCAAGACCGGCGAGCGCACCGTGCTCAGCTATCTGCTCTCGCCCATCATGCGCTACAAGCACGAGACGATGCGCGAGCGCTGAGCAACCTCTCCGTTGTCATGCCCCGCGTCATGCCGGGCATCCAGTAATCTCAGGACGAGAGGCTGACGCCGGGCCGGGCCACATCCAACCTCCAGTGATTACTGGATCGTCCGCATGCGCGGACGATGACGGCCGAGGAAGGCGTTGATCGAGCGCGAAGGCGCCCGGAGGCTGGCGCGCCTGGGTGGCAGTCAGCCTGCTTTAAGGCCCATCAGGCGGCGGCGTCCAAAATAACGGTGATTCTCACCAGAAAATCGTAGGGGCGAGGCATGCCTCGCCCTGTCTCGACATACGCCGCTGTGGCAGAGGGCGACGCATGCGTCGCCCCTACGAATGGTCCTTCAACCGATCCAGCATTTTGCAGCGCCGATGTCTAAAAACTCAACCCGATCCGGAACACCTCGGTGGCGTAGAAATAAAGCTCCGCATCGAGGCAGCGCTGAATGGTGGCGGCCCTGCGGAAGCCGTGCTGCTCGCCGGCAAAGAGGAAATAGGCGACCGCATTGCCCTTGCGCCGGAGCGCCTCGACCATGACCTCGGCCTGATTGGGCGGCACGACCGCATCCTCCTCGCCCTGGAAGAAGATCACAGGCTTGGACAAGCCCTCCGCATGAAAGAGCGGCGAGCGCTCGCGATAGAGCGTCTCCTCCTGCGGGTAGGGTCCGATCAGCCAGTCGAGATAGCGCGATTCGAACTTGTGGGTGTCGCGGGCAAGCGCAGCCGCATCGCTCACGCCGTAATAGCTCGCCCCGCCCGCAAAGAAGTCGCGGAACGCGAGCGCGGCGAGCGTGGTGTAGCCGCCGGCGCTGCCGCCGCTGATCACGCAGCGCCCGCCGTCGACGCGCCCTTGCTCGGCCAAGAAGCGTGCGCCGGCGACGCAGTCGTCCACATCGACCACGCCCCAGCTCAAATGCAACCGATCCCGATAGGCGCGACCGAAGCCGGTGCTGCCGCCGTAGTTGACGTCGAGCACGGCGATCCCGCGGCTGGTCCAGTATTGCGTGCCGAGATTGAGCGCGCTCGAAGCAGCGGAGGTCGGCCCGCCATGGCATTTGACCAGGAGCGGCGGTCTCTCGTCCGGCGGAGCGGCGTAGTCGGGATTGTGCGGCGGATAGAACAGGCCAAAGGCCGTGCGGTCTCCTGTCGTCGGGAATTCGATTGTCTCCACAGCCGTCAGGTAATCCGCGGTCTGCCCCTGCGTGCCATCGAGCATGTCGGTCGACTGCTTCAGGACCGAGTGCCGGCCCGAGGCGAGATCGAGCGCGACGATGCTGGTTGGATAGTTGGGCGCCCCGGCACGGAATACGACCTGGTCGCCCGCGGCCCGGATAGAACCGAATTCGGTGAACGGCGTCTCGATCGGGCGCAGCGATCCGCTTGCTAGGTGCAAAAGCGCGAGCTGACCGAGTCCCCCTTTTGAATACGTACAGACAATGCGGTCGCGGCCGGCAAATGCGTAAGTGGATAATCCGAACACCCATTGCGGCAGGCCGAACTCAGCTTCCATCGGCAGGAGCGGCTGCGAGTCCCTGCTCGCGAGATCGAAGCGGTAGAGATTCCACCAGCCGGAGCGGTCGGAGACGAACGCGATTCCGGCGCCGTCGGGCGACCATTCCGGCTGGAAGATCGATTCCGCCTTGCCGCCTGCCACGACCTGCGCTTCGCGGAGAGCGCCGCTGTCGCTGATCTGCGCCATATAAAGAGTCGTGCCGTTCCAGGGCATGTTCGGGTGGTCCCAGGCAAGCCACAGAAGCGACGTGCCATCGGGGGAGAGCCGCGGCGAAGCGAAGAAGTCGTGTCCCCCCGCGAGCACGCGGCCCGGATCGGCGCCTGGACGAGCGAGATCCACGGCAACGCTGGCATTGACCGGCTCGCCTTCACCCGTGTGATCCTCGCGCACGCCAATCCACCAGTGTCGGCGAGAATCGATCTCGCCGTCGGCAAACCTCCAGTCGCGCCCCTGGGTCGGCGGCGCAGGGGTGAGCGGCTCGGGTTGAACTGCCTCCTGCGTACTTGGAGGGGCGGGTTTCAAACCCGCCCCTACGCGCGTCTGCCGATAAAGGCGGCCGTCGGCGAAATTGGAAAAATAGAGAATGCCGTCGGCGACGGTGTACGATCCGCCGCCGTATTCATGCACCCGGGTGCGCGCGTTGTAGGGCTTCGGTGTGATGTCGGCGTAGCGGCCGTCCGCTTCGCTCCGCACCACGACCGAGCGTCCTTGCTCCTGCGGCCGGCTCTCGATCCAATACACGTCTGCGCCGTCGAGCCGGACCTCCGAGAGCCCAATGGACTGCGCCACAATGAGGTCGGAGGTGATCGGTGATCGCCAGGAGCCATAGGAGGCCGTTTTGGGCGAGGAGGTCGGCGCGGCACTCATTTCCGAGCTGCCCCTTATCCTGAGATGTTGGTCGAGCGACCAATGTGGAATGCAAAGCACTCCAAGGCGTTAATGGATGTTTCTGTGTAGTTACTGAAGAAGCTGTTCATTATCGCCAGTGGGTGTATGGGCGGGTTTCAAACCCGCCCATACACCGAGAATCGTACCCCGGATGTCGCTTGCGACATCGGGGGATGGCCTCGTCCCGGATTGGCAAGCGCAATCCGGGCTGCAGGACTGGCTCATGACCAGCGCAACCGGTTCGTGGGGCCGAGGCCATTGCCTCGCCCGCTTTGGGCATGCCTCTTCCGGATGCCTGGGCGGCGCAATGCGTCGCCCCTACGAAGACACCAGCGCAATCGGTTCGTAGGGGCGAGGCATTGCCTCGCCCGCTTTAGGCATGCACCTTGCGGATGCGTGGGCGACGCAATGCGTCGCCCCTACGAAGCCAAATGTTGGAAAAAGCGCGTTAGTACGCGAACGCATTGAGGATGAGACCGCAGGCCAATATTGCGCCCAAGCTCAATCCAACCAAGCGTGCCATCCGACGTTCACTCATAGCCACCCTCTTTGACACTCAAGTATTTAGTCGGGTGAACGAGCGGGCCGGTTCAAGCGAAGGATAGCGGAAAGGTTACCCGCTGTTGCTTCTACATTCCCTTACCTTGCGCCAGCGCGAAGCGGCGTGTGCGTGAACCGCAACGCTGCGCGCTGCAACAAATGCCCGCGTTCTCGCGTGGTGAGCCGCGAGCGTTTGCGGACGCGATC
>Ga0209331_1000333_pt1 | contig 17318 bp, 15 predicted proteins | sample JacPinW_OM3H0_M3_FD_187971 | JGI IMG/M metagenome (GOLD analysis project Ga0209331, IMG submission 187971) | Forest soil microbial communities from Algoma, Ontario, Canada - Jack Pine, Ontario site 1_JW_OM3H0_M3 (SPAdes) (version 2) | ecosystem: Environmental > Terrestrial > Soil > Boreal...
GAGCCGCCGCCGTTGCACTCCTCGGTATCATCGTCGAGCCGCTGCTGTTGCGGCCGTTCTACCGGCGTGCCGAGGAATATCAGCTTCTCGTCACCTTCGGCCTTCTTCTCATCCTGGAGGACGTTATTCGTTTCCTTTGGGGCGGCCTCCCGCTGTCTGCCGATCCGATCATGGACGCACTGCCCATCATCCGCGTGGGCGGGATCGTGTACCCCGCCTATAACCTGGTTGTGATCGGGGTCGGAATTGCCGCTGCGCTGCTGCTTTGGATCGTGATCTATCGCACGAAGTTCGGCGTGCTGCTGCGCGCGACCTCACAGGATCGGCGCATGGCCTCGGCGCTCGGCCTCAATGTGGGACTGGTCTACGTCTCGGCATTCGCGATCGGCTGCTTCATGGCCGGCCTCGGCGGCGCGATCATCGTTCCCACCCAGGCCGCTGTGCTGGGGATGGGCATCGACGCCCTCATCCTCGCCTTCGTGGTCGTGGTGATCGGCGGCTTAGGCAGCCTGCAGGGGGCGCTTGTCGGCGCGCTCATCGTGAGCTTTGTGCGCACCGCCGGCATTCAATTTTTTCCTGAAATCGAGCTCGCGGTGCTCTATCTGATCGCGGCCCTGGTGTTGCTGGTCAAACCAACAGGCCTGTTCGGAAGCGCCTGATGAAAGCCGACGTGAGTCTCGTCTCGTATCGCCCGAAGCTGTTGTTGGGTGCGGCGGCGGTTCTCGTGCTGGCCGCACTGGCGCTTTTGCCGGATTATATCGGGCTCTATCAGATTCAACTCCTGACTTACGGCTTGATCGCGGCGATCGCCGCGCTCGGTTTCAACATTCTGCTTGGTTACACCGGCCTGTTGTCGTTCGGGCATTCCGCTTTTTTCGGGATCGGCGCCTATACCGTTGCATTTCTGCTGCGCGATGCCGGCATTCACTCCATGGAGCTCTATCTGCTGATCGGGCTGCCGATTGCGGCCATTGGCTCCGCGCTGTTCGGTTATGTCTGCGTGCGCCATACAAGGATTTTCTTCGGCATTCTCACGCTTGCGCTCTCACAGGTGCTCTACAGCCTTGCGTTCAAGTTCTTCTGGGTGACCGGAGGCACTGATGGTCTGCGCGTCGCGCGCCCGACCCTGCTCGCGGGGATGCTCACCTTCTCGGGAGCGGGCTCGTACCAACGGTTCGTCCATTCATATTACTATTATGTGCTCGTAGTGTTCGCGATCTCAGTCGCCATCATTTGGTTGGTCGTGCATTCCCCGTTCGGCAAAGCCCTGCAGGCCATTCGCGACAATGAGACCCGCGCGCGCTTTCTGGGATTGCGCATTCGCCGCTTCCGCTGGCTGTCTTTCCTGATTTCCGGAACGTTCACCGGTCTGGCAGGCATCCTTTGGGTGCCCCTTAACGGGCTCACCACCCCCGAGATTCTCTATTGGCCGTTCTCGGGCGAAATCGTGTTCAGCGCACTGCTCGGCGGGTTCCGTAACTTCACGGGTCCGATCGTGGGGGGAATAGTCTTTACCTATCTCAAGACTTACGCCATCGCTACGACCGAGTACTGGCAGCTTCTCCTCGGCGTCGTTCTCGTTCTGCTGGTCCTGATTCTGCCGACTGGAATCGTGGGCGCCCTCTCCTTGCTGGTCAGCAAATCGAGGCCGAGGGAGGGCGCGGCGTGATCCTTCTCCAGACTATCGATCTGAGCAAAAGGTTCGGGGATACCCGCGCCTGCGATGGCTTGAACTTCGTCGTGAACAAGGGGGAATTTCTCTCGCTGGTCGGCTCCAACGGTGCCGGCAAGACTTCGCTTGTCAACCTCATCAGTGCCCAGCTCACCCCTGACAGCGGCCGCATTCTGTTCGAGGGCAAGGACATTACCGCGACCGGCGTTCACGAGCGGATCAAGGCCGGGATCGCGCGCAGCTTCCAGATCGTCAACCTGTTCGACGGGCTCACGGTTTTCGACAATGTGGCACTCTCGATCTTCTCGCGCGAAGGCAAGGCCGTGAAGATGGGCTCGCTTGCGGACCACGATCAGGACGTTCGCAGGGAGGCGCTCGACGTGCTTGGTCAGTTCGGGCTTGGCGGGAAGAGCAATGTGCTGGCGGGGGGGCTGGCGCAAGGCGAACGCAAGCTGCTCGATGTCGCTGTGGCGTGCGCTCTGCGCCCGAAGCTGCTGTTTCTCGATGAGCCCACAAGCGGCGTGAGCACGCGTGACAAGACCCAGATCATGGACACCGTCTCCTCGGTGGTGCGCGCCGGAACCGTGACCGCGGTCGTCATCGAGCACGATATGGACGTGGTATTCCGTTACTCGGATCGCATCGTGATGATGCATGAGGGACTGTTTCTCGCGGACGGAACTCCGGAGGAGATCAGAGCGAACAACGAGGTGACCAGCATTCTTCTCGGTGCGCCGCTCTCGGCCTGACGATTGGAAACGAACGTGCTGCTTGAGGTCATCGGCATCAATACGTTTCGCGGCCCCGCGCACATCCTGCGCGACGTCTCGCTCACGGTCGCGGAGAACGAGGTCGTTTCGCTGGTCGGACGCAACGGGGCTGGCCGCACCACCATCATCGAGAGCATCACCGGACTCATTCCCACGCGATCGGGCAAGATCGTCTACCGCGGCCAGGACATCAGTCGCTTGCCGCCGCACCGGCGCGCCCGCTGCGGGATCGGATATGCGCCGGAGAATTCCGGCATATTTCCCGAGCTGACGGTGGCGGAGAATCTCATGATCAGCCGCTGGCTCTCGCAGAAGAGACGCGGCGCAGCAGACGGCGACGCCCAGGCCCGGGCGTTGAGCGTCTTTCCGGAAGTGGAAAAATTCCTGGACCGGCCCGGCCTCAATCTCAGCGGCGGGCAGAAAAAAATGGTGTCGATTGCGCGCGCCATGACGCTTGCGCCATCCCTGATGATCCTGGATGAGGCTTTCGAAGGCCTTGCTCCGGTCGTGGTGAGGCGGTTCCGCGACGCCGTCATGATGATCAAAGGTTTCGGCATTTCGCTTCTGCTCGCGGAATCGAATCTCACCAGCGCGGCGGCAATTGCCGATCGGATTTATGTGATCGATCGCGGCGAGATCATTTTTCAGGGCACCCCAAAGGAGGCGCTGGCGAACGAGGCCGTCATGCGCACGCTGCGGGGATGATGCGCAAGGCTGCATTCTTCTTTCTTGTCGCGGCCGCGATCATGGCGAGCGGAGCACAGGGCGGCCATGAGCTGCCGGTCTACCCGTCGTTTTATCCGCACGAGATCGCGATCAAGACGATTGCGCCCGTGCAGGCCGCCGATGCGCTGCGCAAAGCTGAGATTCAGGCTTTTATCGGCGAGGGCCTGAGCTTCGCGGGCACGCCGGCTGAAAATGTTGCAGCAATCGAGTCGCTAGGCGCTTTCGTCGTGGTGCGCGTCAATCCCCGTTCATCGTTGCTGACCGCGCAGAGTTCGAGCTGCGATATCGTCAAGGCCGTCGTGCGCGAGCGCGACTCGCAACAGGGCTTCATTCTGCATCCTTATCCGGTGACGCCGTTGCATGGCGATTATCTCCATCATTTCGATCTCGCAGGCACAGCCAAGGCGCGCCTTTCCGCGGGCGGTGCCGCGCTGCCTCAGCCCAAGATCAAGGCAAGCGGGAGCTTCGCGCAAAACCATCCGCAGTGGGCCGAGAACGATTGGGATGCCGAGATCGTGGAAGTCGATGCGGCGCAGTCACTCGCCTCAGAAATGTTCTCCGTCAACGGCCGGCTCGGTCCGCCCTGGCTGAAAACCGGCTGGTTCAATGCCATGCGCCTTCTGGGCGAAACGATCGATGCCGCGGACAAACGGCGCATCGACTCCATGGTGCGGCGCCTCGAGGCAGGTGATTTCGTCGGCTTGGCCGAGCGGATCAATCTCGAACGCGACCTCGTGGGGGCGCTCACCGTGGGCTGCCAAACAATGATGATCGGCTACACGCTCAAACGAGAATACGTCAACGTGGAGTTCTCGGCCGGAATCGAAAACATTGGATACGATGCAACAACCGGGTTGGCATCGCCCATGTTCATTCGCACCGTGAAGCTCAAGGACTTTCCCTGGAATGGCTGGCTCGCGCTCGGTATCGGCGACAAACCGGTCGCCGCGTGGAATCCGGTCGGGGGTATGACCGATGGTTTTGGACAATTCATGGGATTTGCAGTCGGCGATCCCGCGCTGTTTCCGGCCCCGTACGAGGCGGGGTGGATGCTCAACCGCATCTCCGACCTTCCCTCCAATTGGAGTCCATGAATGCGCGCGCAAGCGCTTGCGTTTTGCCTCCTGATCCTCGCCTTAAGCGGTGGCATGCAAGTTTCAACCCCGCGCGCGGCCGAGGTCACCTACGCGTTGCGCGTCGAGAACGGCCATGTGCCGGAAAACATGCGGCTCATCCGCGTCAAGCAAAACGACGTCGTGAAGCTCGAATGGGGCAGCGATCGCCCCATGACGATCCATCTCCACGGCTACGACATTGAGAAACAGATTACGCCCGGCGCTACAACCGAAATGACGTTCACGGCCCGCGCCACAGGCCGGTTCATGGTCGAACCCCACCTCGCCAAGCTGCCATCCGGCGGGCACGAGCACGGGGACGTTCTTGTCACCATCGAGGTCTACCCGTAAGGCGCCTGATCGCTCGCATGCCTTAGCGGTAGTGCGGGCGCTCGCGGCTGGGACGGCGATCGCTTGTCCCGCAGCAACGCCGGCCGCTGCGCACGGCTTCGGGCAACGCTACGATCTTCCGATCCCCCTTTCCTTCTATCTGTTCGGGACGGCCGCAGCGGTCGTCGTGACGTTTATCATTGTCGGACTGTTCGTGCGCGAGGCACCCTCGTCGCGCGGGCATGCCGGTATCGACCTGCTCGCCACGCGCCCTGGGCGGCTCGTCGCCAGTCCCGCCCTGGCATGGGCGCTCAAGCTTCTTGTGCTGGCAGCCTTTCTGGTCACCATCGCCGCGGGATTCGCGGGCGACCAGAACCCTTACAAGAACATCGCGCCGACCATGGTCTGGATCATCGGCTGGGTAGGCGTCGCATATGTTTCGGCGTTCGTCGGCAACCTGTGGAGCGTCGTCAATCCCTGGCGAACGCTGTTTGAATTGCTTGCAGCCATCACGCGCCGGATCACCGGCAGAGCTCATCTCTGCCTGCTGCCTTATCCGGCGGCACTGGGGACGTGGCCGGCACTCGTCTTCCTCCTGGCGTTGTCCTGGACCGAGCTGGTCTATCCAAATCCCGCCGTTCCGCAATTCCTCGCATCCTTGGCAGTCGCGTATTCCGTTCTGACGCTGGCCAGCATGTTTTTGTTCGGCTGCGAGCCTTGGCTGGCGCATGGCGAGGTCTTCACGTTGGTGTTCGGCACCTTCGCGCGCTTTGCACCGCTTGAAATACGAACCGGGCCGCGGCCGCGGCTGTGGTTGCGACCATTCGGTGCCGGCCTGCTCGACAGCAGCGCGGTCACCACCTCGATGATGGCCTTCGTGCTGCTGCTCCTTGCAAGCGTGCTCTACGATGGTGCGTTGACAACCCCGGAATGGAGACAACTGGAGAGCGCGCTCGCCGCTCACCTTTCCGCTTTCGGCGATTTCAAATTGATGGTGGTGCGCACGGCAGGGCTGCTGGCGTTCTGGCTCATTTTCTTCGGCAGCTATCTCGCGATCAGCACGGTTATGAGCGCCGCCGCGGGCGCAGCACTATCTCCGCTCGTGCTCGCACGGCACTTTGCCTTAACCCTCGTGCCGATAGCGATCGGCTACCACCTCGCGCATTACCTCACATTTCTCCTCATTCAGGGCCAATACATCATCCCGCTCATATCCGATCCGTTCGGATTCGGCTGGAACTTGTTTGGGACCGCGTCCTATCGCGTCGATATCGGCATCGCCGATGCGCGGTTTGCCTGGTACGCGGCGGTGACCGCCATCCTCACCGGCCATGTCGCAGCCGTCTATCTCGCGCACCGCAAGGCACTTGAGGTGCTCGACACGCATTCAGCCGTGCTGCGCTCGCAAATCCCGCTCACGGCGCTGATGGTGGTCTACACTTTCGTGAGTCTGAGCATTCTCGCCGAGCCGATCGTGGAGCGGCGCGCACCTGCGCAACCGCTCGAGGCCGAACTGAGCATTCCGGCGGATGCGGTTTTGCCCGAGCCTGGAACCGGACGTCTCCATCCGGTCGGGAGCGGAAAAATCGCGGGGCAGAAGCTGACCTACCGCGTGCTCGCATCGGCCTTCCATGACGGCACGCGCATGAATGCCGCGGACCTTCTCTATTCGTACATGTTCGCCTATCGCTGGGGCGGCGCACGCACCAATGAGGACGCTCCCGCGGATGCGCTCATCGCCGCTGCCAGCGCCGTCATGCGCGCACAGCTTCTGGGCGTGCGGGTGGTCGGTAGCGACACCACTTCCAAATCGTTCCGGTTCGGAGATTTCGAATACATCCGCGAATTGTTTGTGATTGATGTCTATACTTCGGTCTCTGCTCTCGACCCCGAACAGGATGCCATCGTCGCTCCGCCGTGGTCCACGGTGCCCTGGCATCTCCTGGTGCTGATGGAGGAAGCAGTCTCACGGGGATGGGCGGCATTCTCGCAGGTCGAAGCGGCGCGCCGCGGTGTCGAATGGCTCGATCTGGTGCGTTCGCAAGACATGAACAGACGGTTAGCTGGCTTGGTCGAGGATTTCGAGCGCGAGGGATATCGCCCGCAACAACTCGATCAACTGGTCAGCAAAGACGAGGCGCGCCGGCGCTGGGCGGCGCTTGCCGCATTCTACAGGGAGCGCGGACATTTCCTCGTCACCAACGGACCGTATCGGCTCAAGCAGTGGTCGCCCGAGAGCGTGACGCTCGAAGCCTTCCGCGATCTGAGTTATCCGCTCGGCGTCGGCTCCTATGACGCCTACGCCATCCCGCGCCGTGGTTTTATCACCAGGATCGAGCGTGACGGGGGAACCATCAAGATCCTGGGCGATATCGAGCTGGTGCAGAAGCATGCGCGCAGCTACGACATCGTGCGCAAGCCGCTGCAATCGCTGGGCGCCGACGTGATAAAGCGCTCGGCGCCGGAATGCCCCTATATGGTGACCGGTGACGAAGGGCACGTCGTGCTCGCAGGCCGAATTGGGGTCGGCGCGGACGCAAGCTGCCGTCTCGACCTCAGCGACAAGCTGGCGGAAGGCCGATACACGCTGAGCACTCAGCTCATCGTCAATGGCAATGCCATGAATGCCGAGATCACGCGTTTCCCGTTCGAGGTGCTGTCGCGCCCCTGACTTTCCCAAGCCCGTAGCGCGCCCCCGCGTGCAGTTTACCGCTCGTAAAAGAAAACTTCGGGGTGTTCCCGCCGCCAAGCCTCGCGGCGCTCCCGATTCTCTCCGATAAGGATTCCGAGCCGCACGCAGGCGCGACGGTCGCCTTGCTCGCAACCCTCCCGCAGCGCCAGCATGCGCTCGCGCAATTCATCGTGCGCTGCCGCCCGATGCCGTGGCGGCGGGGGCGCATAGGCGGCGGGCGGCTCGGCCGCGCTCGCGCAATACTCCGGCGCAACCACCACCCACGCTCCGTCCCCGCGCTGCTGATAGCAAGCCCGCTCGTAATAACGGTAGCCGCCGGGCCGCGGTTGACCTTGGGCGGCAATGGCCGCGCCGCTGGCGCCACCGACGATCGCGCCGATCACTGCCCCACGCCCGCCGTCCAATACTCCACCCAGGATTGCCCCGGCAGCACCGCCGATGATTGCTCCGCCTACTGGATCCTGTGCGGCCGCATCCCGCACCGGCGCGATCATTGCAATTGCTAGCAAGGCTGCAGCCCCCATAGACCGATACATCTTTTCCTCCTCAGACAATGGAAACTGTAACTTCCCACGCGTCTGCGGCGGAAGAGAGGCAAATCACAGCACCGGTGCGCGCAACGCGCGCGGCAGCGTCCGGGAAAGCGCCGATGCCGATGAACACGCGTTCAGGCGCGGACGGGCCCCGCGCGACTATCAGCACTCTTGTGATGGGCATCACGGATTTCTGCGGAAGGAACCGTATCCTCCTCACATGAGCCAACGCTCAGTTCCGAGCCGGCTCCAAGTGCGCAAGCGGGCATTTCGCATGCTCAAGACAGGTCCATTGAGGCTTTGCCGCGCGGCCGACCATGCCGCGGCATCGGACGTTGTGAGCCAGGAGGCCACAGACAAGGCGAAGGTCTTCATTTCCTATTCGCGCAAGGACAGGGCCTTCGCGGATCGGCTTACTATCGCGCTCAAGGAACGCGGCTTTGCGCCGTTGATCGATCGCACGGACATCTATGTATTCGAGGATTGGTGGCAGCGGATCCAAAATCTGATCGTACAGGCGGATACCATCCTGTTCGTACTCAGTCCGGACTCGGTGTCATCGCAAACTTGCAAAAGAGAGGTTGAATTCGCGGCCTCACGCAACAAGCGCCTCGCGCCAATCGAGCTTCGCCCAGTCGATACCTTAACCGTGCCTGACGCCATCGAGCGGATCAATTTCGAACTGTTCGAGGATTCTGGAATGTTCGAGCAGAATGTGGATCGTCTCACCGAGGCTCTGCAAGTCGACCTCGGCTGGATCAGAAAACACACGGAATTCGGGGAGCAAGCCCATAGCTGGGCTGCCGCCGGACGCCCGAGAGGGCTTTTGCTGCGCTCGTCCATTCTTGAGGAGGCCGAGCATTGGATTGCCGCGCGGCCGAATAACGCCCCGATGCCGACGACTGAGATAAAAGCATATATTGCAGAAAGCCGGCGCGCCGCATCGCGCCACCGCGATGTCGTCATCGCGAGCCTGACGGCTGGACTGATGGTGACGATGGGGCTTGGAGGTGTGGCATTATCCGAGTCGACTCGCGCGCGGCAGGCGTTGGACAAAGTTGAGCAGCTCGCTGCTACGCTCCAATCAGTCACAGATGGATGTAGCCGGCAATACTCGCTTGCAACGACTGCAAGTGTTGCAGTAGTTCACCTGAAAGAGTAGCCGGGCGAGCGTAGCTGCCTTCGCCTTGGCGGCTCGCGCTCAATCTCGGCTACACATCAATCGGGGCTACGCGCCTGCATGACATGGAGAGCCAATCGTGACCAAGGAAGACGAGGATGCCATTCGCGCGATTGAATTGCGCTTCAACGAGGCATGGGGCAGACACGACCCGGACGCCATGGTCGAATCGCTTGCGGAAGATGCGCAGTTCGTCACCGTCAATGGTGCATGGAGCAAGACGCGCGCCGACTTTCGGGATTTGATGCGGCGTTTGCATGGCCCCGACGGGCCGTTCCGATCGAGCAGGCGCGAGACGCCGGAGTTGAATGTGCGTTTTCTCGCACCGGACGTGGCGATGATGCATACCCGCTTCCACATCTACGGCGACATTGACGAAAGCGAACGCGCCAGCATCGGTATCCGCGTGGTACGCAAGCTCGATGGGCGGTGGCGCACTGTCGCCGTGCACAATACCGACGTTCGCCCCGGCCGCAGGCATTGAACAGACCGGTCCGGGATGCTCCGCAAATGCGGCCAATACTGTGCCTCGCCCGCGGCAACTGATCTGCGTTAGCTATTGCGCAAACGCGATCGTGCCGGCGCGTGCAATTTCGCCGCCGGGCGCAAGCCGATGACAATCTGGCCCGGGGCGTTGCTCGCAATTCTCGTTCCTTCGCTGGTCCCCATCTTGCTGTGCATCGCCGCGGGATCCGGGCTTGGGGCGGGCCGGCTGCGCTGGCCGGGAGCGGACATGCTGGTCGGTTTCGGACTGCTCGGCACCGCGCTGACCATCGTTGCCGTCACGACGCGCATACCGGTCACGTGGATCATGGCGGGGCTTGCCTTGCTGGCGCTTGCCACTCCCCTGGTCGCGCGCAAGTGCCCGGGCGGACGCGCGACCTGGATTGCTTTGGCACTCGTTCTGCCGATTCTTGCCGCGGCGACCCGCGGTGAAGCGGCGATGTGGGATGAGTTCTGGAATTGGCTGCCAAGCGCTGCCCACATCTACCAGCATGATTCGCTTCCTCGGGGCGATCTTCCGCCCGCGTTATCGATCTTTCCAGGCTATCCACAGGCCATGCCGCTGATGATCGCGGCGAGCTCGTTCCTCGCGCAGCGTTTTCTCGAAGCGAGCGGGCCGATTTTAAATGTCGCGCTCCTCGCCGGAGCAAGCGCCACGCTGGCGCAGTCGCTCGCGGCGGCGCTGGCTCGACGTGGGTCGCTAAATCGCGCCGAGATGCCGCTGATTTTGATTGCCGGCGCTGTTGCGATCACGGTTCTGCTTAATCCCGGTCTCAATGGTGCCGTCGTGTTGTCGGCCTATGCCGAATGCGCAACCATGGTGGCCGTCGGCGCGCTTGGGCTCGTGGGGGTCGAGATATTGACGCGACTCTCGGCGCACGATTCCAGCAATGTAGAAGCAATGTCCTGGCGCTTCGGATTCATCGGCGCAATGCTTGTCAATCTCAAGCAGGCGAATCCGGCACTCCTGCTCTGGGTCGTGTGCAGTCTCGTCTTGATCGCGCTGCGCAATCCCGGCACGCGAACAAGGCGGGCCGTGCTTTTGCTTCCGCGCATGCTGCTGCCGCCGCTCGTGCTTATTGCAGTCTGGCGCTGGTACGTGATCGGGAGCTTGTCGAACGCAGAACAATCGTTTCGCCCATTAGCAGCTTGGAATTTTGGCGTTTTGAAAGAAACATTTGCTTCCATCTGGGCGCAGATCGTCTACGCGCCGGTCTTTCATGCCATGATGTGGTCGGTCACCGCAGCCGGCATCTGGTGCTTCTTTGCGCTGGCTCGAAAGAACAGCGAAGCACGTTGCCTGGCGGCAGTTTGTGCGATCGTTTGGCTTGGCTACAACGCTTTCCTGCTGATTGTCTATCTGGGAGCCATGAGCGCATCCGATGCGCAAATCGCAGCGGATTACTGGCGCTACACGCCGCACGCGGCGCTGCTCGCATTGTACCCGCCGGCCATTGCGCTCGCAGTAAGCCGGCCGTCGGCTTGGATGCAATTGCGCAGGCCAGCCGTGGTTGCGACTGTTCTGCTGGCTCTGTGCACGCTGCCGCTGCGCCGCGATCTTAATGATCCGCCGGGGCGAGCGTGGCAACGTTTCCTGCGTGGCGTGGCGCTGGATATTCGAGCGCAGCTGCCGTCAGGCGCAAAGCTCCTGATTGTGCCGTCCTGGAATGGCCCTTTCGCAGTCGGCGTACGATACGATCTCTGGCAGCTCGGAATGCCGGAACGGGAAACCGGCATCGAGATCCTCTGGCACCACGAGGATTATGCACAGGCCGCGATCGAGGCGAAAGCGCATGCGACGGATTACCTCCTGGTGCAGGATGTTGAGCCAGGACCGCTTGCGAGCGCAGGCAAGATCTTCGGCCTGCCGGCGATTCACCAGGAGCTAGCCCTGTTCCATTGGCGGCAGGACGGTTGGGAAAAGGTCAAGTCCTGGCCCGTCCCGTCCAAGGTGATGCAGGATGCCGACTAAGGGCGTGAACTCCTCGAATAGAACCGGGTGGGCAAAGGCGCGCATCGCAGACAAGTTTACGCAGTCTGCGCAAGCTTGACTGCGTCCGCGCCGTGCCCACCATAACCGGACGATCGCGTGGGCACGGTGCGCGCGGTCGAGCTTCTATCAACTATGCAAATCATCTTGCGCGCACCTTTGCCCACCCTACGAAGTGGGGCACAAGGCTCCGTCCGTCAGTCGCCTGAGCTATTCCACAAATTCATTGGTAAAGAGATCGTCCAGTGGCTGCGCCGATTGCGAGATTCCCTCTTTGACGTAGAACGCCTGGAGCTTGGCCAACTGATCGCGATTCATTTCTCCGGGGATCCGCTGTCCGCCATAGACATACTGCTTGTACAATTCGAACACCCGCCGGACCTGCTTTTCCTGACCCTGGCGGTCGGGCACGGCGCTCACATAGGTCGATGCCGCAGCGACGGGATCACGCATGATGTCGCGCATGCCGCGCAACGTGGCACGCACGAGACTGCGCACGAGCGCGGGGCGCTCCCTGATGGTCTGATCGGAAGCGAGAATGGCCTGCCCCATGCTCTCGAAATATTGGCTCGACGGGATCACACGGATCTGCGCGCCCGCCTTTTCCACCTCGGCGATGAAATCAGGCACTCCCGCCATCCCATCCGCCTTGCGGGCGAGAAAGAATTTCCAAATATTTGCCGGGCCGGTTGCCTGAATATTGACAGCGTCCTTGGTCAGCCCGGCGGCAGCCAGCATGCCGAGAAGCGCGTAGTAGGTCGTTTCCTGGAAAGCGGTGACATTGACGGTCTTGCCCTTGAGATCGGCAGGGGCCGTGATGCCGGAGTCGGCGTGAACGACGAGCTGCATCAAACCCAGCCCGCCGAGCACCGCAACCGAGCGCACCGGGACCCCGTTGCCGCGCACAATGATGGGGGTGTCCCCCATGGCGCCGCCGACGACGGCGTTTCCCACGCCGACCTGCTTGGCCACGTCGGCGCCTCCGCGCGCAGTCTCGAACTGGATATCGAGGCCCTCGGCCGCGTAATAGCCGCGCTCGCGCGCAACGATCCAAGGCCCGAACGCCGGCAGATAGATCGGCGCCGGTAGCAGATAGATCACCCGTTCCGATGAATGCGCTGGAAAGGACCCCTCGACAATCGCCACCGCTATTGCTGCGATCAGGAATTTGCGATGCATGTCAGTCGATCGGCTTGCTGTTGGCGGTCTTGATCAGCTGCTCGAATGCTTCGGTCGATTCGAGGATGAGGGGACGCAGCTCATTCGCCGGCGTGGCGAAGACGTTAAGATCCAAGCCGGTGATCTTGTCACGGACTTGCGCCGATTGCAGCGCGTCGCCGATCGCTGCGTTCAATTTCTCGATCACGGCTGCCGGCATGCCCGGCGGCCCGAAAAATCCGAACCATGACAACGGCGCGTTGAACGCGGGCAAAAGCTCCTTGATCGCCGGGATATCGGGGAGTTGAGCATGGCGTTGCGGCTGCATGACCGCGAGTATCCTGACGCTGCCGGCCGCGACCTGCGGCGCCACCGAATTGACGGTGGTGAGCGCCAAATCGATCTCGCGGCCAAGCAGCGCCGGAACCAACGGCGCGGTGCCTTTGTAGGGGACGTGCAGCATGTCGAGGCCGCCTTGTCGCAGCGCCTCGCCGATCAGGTAATAGTACGACTGGATCCCGGCCGTGCCGTAAGTCAGCTTGCCCGGATTTTGCCTGGTGAATTCGATCAGCTGTTTGAACGAGCGCAGCGCGTGATCGGCGTTCACGGCCACGCAGTTGACCGAGCTGATGACGCTTGCAATCGGCGTCAAGTCGGTGAGCGGGTCGATGGCCTGCCGTTTGGTCAGGAACCTGGTCCACACCAGATCGCTGCCGACACCGTAGAGGAGCGTGTAACCGTCGGGCGCCGCGTGTGAGACATATTCGGCGGCAATCTTGCCGCCAGCCCCGACCTGGTTTTCGACGACCGCCGGCTGACCGAGCGTGGCCTTGAGCCACTCGGCGAAGAGGCGTGCGGTGAAGTCCAGTCCGGCGCCCGGCGGATAGCCGACAATGATGCGGATCGGTTTTACCGGGAAGTCCGGTGCCCTCGCCGGCGCGGGCGCAGCGGTCAGCGTGGCGAGTATCAGAGCCAATCCGCGTAAGACGCAACGCATGCCTGCTGTCTCCCTTTCCGACGAATAGCGAATGGCCGGTAGGTTGGGTCGAGCGCTTGCGAGACCCAACACCTTTCCCGCGCCGCTCAATGTTGGGTCTCGTGAAGAACTCGACCCAACCTACTTGCTATTCGCAGCATGCGGCTTTTCCTGGCTGCAGATGTCGACCATGGTGCGCGCGTAGACGCAAGCGGCTTGATAGAGCGCCTCAATCGTGATCGCTTTGCGGAACGAATGGCGTTGCGAGCGCGGCCCGTAAGTCACGGCCGCAATGCCGACCTCGTTGAACATGTTGATGTCGCGCCACATGCTGCAGGTGGCGGGATCGGGAGGCGGCGGGTCGGTTCCGAACGTTGCCTTGTGGGCGCGCAGGAGCGCATCCGTGATGCGCTCGGCGTTCTTGGCCGTAGCTGCGGCGGAACAAATACAACTCCACCTCGCTCGCCGGCACCCGCCGCCGCCAGCGCCTGTTCGATCTCGACGCGCAGCGCGAGCGGATCGTGCCCGGGCACTGTGAAAGCGCCGAGATAAAGCTTGCAGATCTGCGGCGTCGACATCGGTGCCGTGGAATCGCCGGAGCGGATCGCTGCGATCTGCGCCTTCGGAATGACCATTCCGCCGCCGAACTTTCGCGTGTACTTTTTCTGATAGGCCGCCGCCCAGTCTTCCAGCGCCGCGACGGCAACCGCGGCGCGCACAATCATGTTCGGGCTCTCCTGCATGGTCGTGCGGTCGGGCAGGTATGGCGTATAGAACCGGCTGATCCGAGCGCCAGGTGATCTTGTACCAGGCCATTCCGGCCTCGACCGTCACGATGCTGAACCCGGTCCCCTCCGCAATCAGCGCGTAATCGGCAACGCCGCCATGCGTGGCCAGAAATCGCGCGCCGAGATCGAGCGTCTCCACGATGGCGCCCGGCTCCCCATCGCTCGGCTCGTGGCTCGTCTCGGCGACGACGGCGGAGAGCAAGAGGTCGCCCTTGAGCTTCACGCCGGCGCGCTTGATGGCCTGGGCTGCGATGAGGAACGCGGCCATAGGTCCCTTGTCGTTGACGACGCCCTCGCCGATGAGCTCGTCGCCTTCACGCCAGGCCTGGTGATGCACCTCGGCATCCGGATCGGCCCGCGACCAGATGTCGGTTGCGCGCACCGCGGTGTCCATGTGGCTGTTGAGCAGCAGGCTAAAACCGCCGCCCGTTCCGGGTAGCCGCGCCAGCACGTTGAAGCGGTCGGCAAGAAGACCGATGTTGCGGACCTTGAAACCTTCCGCCCGCAACCAGTCGCCGAGATAACGCGCCACCGGTGCTTCGATCGGGCCGCCGCTGTCGATATTGCACAGATCGAGGACCAGGCGGACGAGCTCGTCCTTGTCGATGCGGTTGAGGATTTCCGTGATCGACGAACTCAATCTCTTCTCCATTTGGGACAATGTAGGCGGAACAAAAAACGCAAGTCCAGCGCGCGCCGGGAGCGCAAGACGAGATGCAAGACGAGACGCACTGCGTTGACAGAGCGCAGTTGAAGAACGAAGCTTCGCGCCGATTTGGGAAGCGCCATTCCGGAGCACTCGATGTCGCAGGCAGCAAGCATCGCACCGCAATCCCCGCAACGCGCGCTTGATGCCGGCGCTTTGACGGCGACGACGGAAGTCGCCCCCAACCTGCCGGCCGGTCTCATCAAGGGGTTGCGCAACTACTGGTATCCGGTCCTGGCGTCCGAGGAGGTGCGCCCCGGCAAAGCGGTGGGATTTACCGCGTTGTGTGAAAATCTCGTCGCTTGGCGCGACCGCGCCGGCGCGCCCCAGGTCGTGCATGACCGCTGCCCCCATCGCAGCATCAGGCTCTCGGTGGGCCGGGTCTTCGACGGCCATCTTCAGTGCATCCTGCACGGGTTGCGCTTTGACGGCGAGGGCCGCTGCGTCATGGTGCCGTGGGAGGAAAGCGATGAACGCAAGAGCCATTGGCCTTGCGTCGCGGCCTATCCGGCGCGCGAGCTCGGCGGCTACATCTGGGCCTATCTCGGCGATACGAAGAGCTTTCCGGCGCCGCCGCTCGAAGGCGAAGTGCCGCAAGAACTGACCAGGCCCGACGAATTCATCTGGTTCCGCCTGCCGACGGAAGTGTGGAAGAGCAACTGGCTGCTCGCAATCGATGGCAGCGACGCTTTCCATGCCGTGGTGCTGCACGCCGCCTCGCAAGCTGTGACCGAGGAGAAATGGACCGGCGGCGGCGTCAAACATTCGCAAGTGCCGCTTGGCCAACGGCGGATGAAAATCATCGAGACATCGCATGGCATCCGCGCTGTGTCGCTCGATGCCGAAAACAAGCCGTTGCATCACGGCCATTTCACCGTCGACGTGAAGGGACACCGGTTTGCGCTGCCGTGCCTCACCAGCAATCCGATTGCGCCGGCGCCCGGAGCAGCACCCTACACGTCGCGCCTGTGGCAGTTCGCGATTGATGAGAGCCGCACCCAGATCGTGCGCTACGCGGTCTGGCGCGCGCGCACGCAGGAAGAGCGCGCCCATGCCACGAAGGTGTTTGAGGAGGTCGCGCTGCCGCGGCTCAAGAAAGTGTCGTCCGAGGACGCCTTTGCCGCCGAGGCACAGGGCGAGGTGATATCCGCGCGCCGCGAGGAGCATCTCATGCGGCCCGACGTCGACGTGGTCAACGTACGCCGTCTCATGCGCAAGGCTTTTCTCGAGCCGCTCACCGAGAACCGCCGGATCGATATTCCAAGCGACGCCTTGGTCTATCCGCTCTAGCCCATGCCGGGCCGGCTCTCGCAAAAGGCCGCGATCATCACCGGGGCGGCGCGCGGCATCGGGTATGCCGCGGCGAGGTTGTTCGCGCGCGAGGGCGCCCGGCTCGGGATGATCGACAAAGACCGCGCGACGCTCGGCAAGGCGGCAGCTGATCTCGCTGCGGAAATGCCGGGCGCCGTGATTTGTTGGCGGTGCGCCGATATTGCCGAGCCGGATGAAATCACGGCCGCCACCGCCGAGCTGGCAGCAGAGCTCGGCGCGATCGACATTCTCGTCAACAATGCCGCCGCGCGGGCGTTCGGTCCGCTGGCCGAGGCGACGCCGGAAAGCTGGGCGGCGATCCTTAAGACCAATGTCACGGGGCTTGCAATGTGCGCACGCGCGGCGTTGCCGCATTTGCGCAAGTCCGGCAGCGGCAGCATCGTCAATGTGGCTTCCGTGTTCGCGCTCGCGGGCCGCGCCAACATGGGTGCGTACGACGCCAGCAAGGCGGCCGTGCTCGCCTTGACCCGGGTGCTGGCGTGCGAAGAGGCGCCGCACGGCATTCGCGTCAACGCGGTCTGCCCCGGCTCGACCTGGACGCCGTGGACGTGGGGCCGCGCCGAGGCACGCGGCATGAGCCGCGAAGAGCTCAAGAGCAAGGGCGCGGCGCCCTCATTGCTGGGGCGCTGGGCGGAGGCCGACGAAATCGCCTTTCCGATCCTGTGGCTTGCGTCCAGCGAAGCTTCCTTCATCACCGGCGTCGCACTGCCCGTGGATGGCGGGCTGAGCGCGATGTGAGCGAGCGACGTCGCTCACGGCTCCGTTGCAAACCGCAGGCGGCCGCGCGGCTGCAGCGTCTTGAGATCGAACGTGCGCACCTCGGTCGCACCGCCTATATCAATGGTG
>Ga0209331_1000334_pt1 | contig 17303 bp, 13 predicted proteins | sample JacPinW_OM3H0_M3_FD_187971 | JGI IMG/M metagenome (GOLD analysis project Ga0209331, IMG submission 187971) | Forest soil microbial communities from Algoma, Ontario, Canada - Jack Pine, Ontario site 1_JW_OM3H0_M3 (SPAdes) (version 2) | ecosystem: Environmental > Terrestrial > Soil > Boreal...
TGCCAGCGGCGCTACCCCTGCCGATATCCGCCGGCTGGTGGGGCTCGCGTCTCCGTAGCCCGCATGAGCGCAGCGATATGCGGGTCCGCGCACGCGGCGCGAGCCCCGGATGTCGCTCGCACCATCTGGGCTGCAACTGCTCGTCGCCAGCTGAGAGCTGCGCCCCGATCAGATTGGCGAGCGCTCACAAGAGTTATATGCCCTTACGCGACCGGAACTCAGGTTCGGCTGTTCTGCAGGGAGAGTGTCGCCATGGGATGGCTCAGCGATTTATTGGGCGGGCTGCGCAAGCCGGAGCAATCTTCCGGTTGGTCTTCAGCCCCACATCCTTCGGCTGCGCCAGGACGCCAGTCGACCTCCCCTCCCCCGGCACACTCCTCAGCCGCCGGCCCTTCCCCCTCCAATCCGTTGGCGGGCAAGAGGCTGCGCTACATGATCGGAGTGGATAACCCCGGGAAGGGCAATGCCGACGAGGTCGTGGAGGTGGGCTACGACTGGGAGAAGCCGGTGCCGGGCTGCACCAGCATCGCCTACTGCAACCTGTTCAACGAGAAATACTCAGAGCAGAGCAAGCAGGAGCGCGCGCAGTACGCGCCCTACCTCAAGACATCGGACACTGCCGAGGACTATGGCGAGGGGCAGATCGATCCCCGTGGAGAGGGTTGGAAACGCAATCTGACCGAGCAGTTCGAGCGCAGGAGGAAGCAGGGTTTCGCGTATATCGAGCTCGACAATCCGGACGCCTACTCGGTCGCGGACGTGGTCGGGGCGGTGGAGATCGCCGAGAGCTACGGCCTCAAGGTGATCGCCAAGAACCCGCGATTAATGGGCGGCGACCCCTTGCCATACGTGGCACACCGCAACGTCTACGGGATTATCGTGGAAAAAGGAGCGGGCAATGCGCATGAGATGGATGCGCTGCGCCAGCGTGCCGGCAAGCCGGACATGCCGGTGTGGTTCGTTTTCTTCGACAAGCGCAAAGGGGCCGGCACCGGCAAGAAAGCAGCCGAGCAGACGGCCGGCGTTGCCCGGCAGTATCGTGGCATGCATGTGAGCTATTCGCCGGGGGGCGAGTACACCCACTCCGTGGACGAGACTGCCTGAAGCCGCGCGGGTAGCCGCATGCCCAGTGGCATTTCCGGCGCGCCCGGAATACGCCACCGGCTGGGTCTAGGCAACAAGCTGGACCCGCATGCGCATTTGCAACAGGCTCCGCCAGAGGCCCTTTGCTCGCGGCGGAATCGAACGCAACGCCGCAGAGGCGGCAGGCGGGTTACCCTGCACGATGGCATACGCTTGGGCGATGCAACCATCGCACATGTAGCACCTGATGCCGGTGATCGATCGCCGCCCGGCAACCAGCTTCGAGACCTCATTCTCTGACTTGCGGCAAAAACTGCATCGGAGTTTGCGCAGATGCATCGCTCCATCTCCTTTTTGTTGCTCGCAGACAGAGGGACTGTGCGGGGAACCTTAATCGGTTCGGGCACGTTTCCCGCGCATGTTCCTCTTCTTCTCGAACGGCTTTGGCATAGCGGGCTCCATTGTCGTCTCCCTCGCGGTGACGCTTCTTCTCCTCTACGCGTGCAGCGGCCCCTGACGCCGCGCTAGAGGACGTCCGGGATTTCGCCGCCGCATTGCTCCCGCTATTCGGTTGAGTACCGCACCTCGGTTTGAGAGGGGCAAGCCGCCCCGGGTGGCACGGCTCCCCGTTACGAGCGGCCGGCGCTCCGGAACGCCTTGGCGGCTTTGCCCGCAGATTGGAAGGTGGCTGTGGCCTCCTTTGCCGTCATGGCGACGGTCGTCTCGATGTTGGACAGACTGCCTCCTGCTGCAGCCGCAAGTATTGCGGACGCAGCGGCTTTCTCATCGGGGAATTCGCCGATGGCCATCCAGTCATGATGACCGAAGGTCAAGTACCACCCGATGAGCTTGCCCCCTACGCTCTTGAACAGTTTTGCAACCGCATCCTCACGATTTTCCGGCTTGGCCAGCATGCCTTTGATAGCGTCTGAAGTGAAACGACCACGCGAGATGTAGACCGGCATGGCATCCCTCCTTGAGATTTTTACATACCCGACCGTTGCGGGCGCCAAACACTACTGCCGCAGGCTGCACGTCTTCAAGGGAGCATCAGCGCAAAAGGCTGCGCCTCCTGCCGAACGCCGCTTCACATGTTATGATCACCTCGCGGCAGGAAGATGCCTTTACAAATGCCCAGCTTCACCAATCTCGGCGACCTCATTCGGCGCGACCGCAACCTGGAGAAAGTCGCGATCATCGATCTCGGGGGCGAGCAGGCGCCTCGCGAGTTTACCTATGCTCATCTTGATGCAATGGCCAACGCAGTTGCGCGGGCGCTCGCCCGACGCGGGTTTGCGCGGGGCGAGCGTATCGCGATCCTCTCCGCCAATCGGGCGGAATTTCTCGCGGCTTATTTCGGCATCATGCGCGCCGGTTTCGTTGCGGTGCCTGTCAGTTTCAAGTTTCCTCGTCGAGAAATCCATTTCATCCTGCAGGATGCGGGAGCAAAGCTCGTGTTCTGCGACCGGGAGCGCTGCCCCGATGTCCCCGACAATGTTGCATCGGTGCAATTCGGGCGCGGCGGGAAGGGCGGCTTCGACGATTTCCTGGATGTGGGCACTTTCGATTCCGTCATGCCGCAGGCACGCGAGCCTGCGATGTTTCTCTACACTTCCGGCTCGACCGGGCAGCCCAAAGGGGTAGTGCTTTCACACCAGAGCCATATCTGGGTCGTCGATACGCGACTGGCCCCGGACCTTGATCGACATCGTTATCTCATCGCCGCGCCGCTCTACCACATGAATGCGCTTGCACTGAGCAAGCTTGCCTGCGCCGCCCACGCCACCATCGTGCTGCTGCCGCAATTCTCGGCGCACTCGTATATCGACGCCATTGGCCGCTATCGTTGCACTTGGCTGACCGCGGTGCCACCCATGATGGCGATGATGCTGCGTGAAAAGGAGCTGCTTGCCGCGACCGATCTTTCCAGCGTCGAAGCCATCCGCATGGGATCTGCGCCAGTCAGCCCAGCCCTGATGCAGGCCATCCGGGCCGCCCTGCCATGGGCTTCGGTGACCAACGCCTATGGGACAACCGAAGCCGGGCCGGTCGTCTTCGGGCCACATCCCAAAGGGCTGCCCCAGCCCGAGATGTCAGTCGGGTACCCGCATCCGCAAGTCGAACTGCGCCTGGTCGCGCCCGACAACACCAAGGCAGAGCAAGGCGTGCTCGAAATGCGATGTCCCGCCCTCATGAATGGATATCACAACCGGCCCCAGCTCGCGCCGCCGTTCACCGCGGATGGCTTCTGCGTGACGGGCGATGTTTTCCGGCGCGACGATCAGGGTTTCCACTATTTCATAGGACGCGCCGACGACATGTTCGTATCGGGGGGCGAGAACATCTACCCGACCGACGTCGAGCGCATGCTGGAGCGCCACCCCGGGGTCGCACAGGCGGCGGTGGTGCCTCTGGATGATGACATCAAAGGGCAAAAGCCGGTCGCTTTCGTGGTGCGCAAGCTCGGAGTGGCACCGAGTGCCGAAGATATCAAACGTTTCGCGCTGGCCAACGCGCCCGCTTACGCGCATCCCCGCTTCGTCTGGTTCGTGGACGAGTTGCCGCTTGCAGCGACCAACAAGCTCGATCGCTCGGCGCTGCGGCAGCTGGCGCAGGAGCGTGCTGCGGAAGGCGAGAGCCTGTAGATGACGAACGAAACTGAGACATCACTTCCGGCACTTGGACCAGAGCGCGCACAAGCCGGACGGCAGCTCCCCCTCGGCGAGGAAATCTTTCTCGACCATGTCGGGTTCTTTGTGCGCCACGTGGAAGCAGCAGGCCGCGCGCTCCGCCGCCTCGGCTTTGCCCCGGCGCCTCTCTCGATCCAGGTCAATCCGGATCCCGGCGGAGGCGCACCCCGCCTTACCGGTACCGGCAACATCACCGCCATGCTGTCGCAAGGCTATATAGAAGTGTTGTTCAAGACCGCCGACACGCCGCTTGCCGCCGAGCTCGAAGCGGCCACCGCGCGCTACGCCGGCCTTCATCTCGCGGCGTTTGCCACTGCGGATGCCGGAGCGGTCCATCGCCGGCTCGCACAGCAGGGCTTTCGCGTGCGGCCGTTGGCCAGGATGGAGCGGCCGGCGGACAACAACGGCGCGCCGGGAACGGCTGCCTTCACCGTGGCGCGAGTGGAGCCGGGAGAGATGCCGGAAGGCCGCATCCAGATGCTCACCCATCATACCGAGAGCATGGTTTGGCAGCCCCGCTGGCTTTCGCACCCGAACGGCGCGTTGGCATTGACGCGCATCGCGATTGCAGTTGCCGATCTGGGGGAAGCGGCGCAGCGGTATGCGACCTTTACCGGCCGCAGCCCCAGCGCTTCCATATTCGGACAGACCATCGCGCTCGATCGCGGCCATGTTGATCTCGTCACCGCCGAGGGCTTCCGACACATGCTGCCCAAAATATCTCTGCCCTGCCTGCCTTTTATGGGCGCTTGCGAGATCCGGGTGCGGTCGCTCTCCAGGCTGGCCGACATGCTAAAGCAGGCAGGCATCCAAACACAGCCAAGGGAGGAGATGTTGGTGGCGCAATTTCCCGCAGAAATCGGGCAAGGAGCCTGGATGTTCAGGGAGTAACCCCATCCATGCCGGCGACGCTCGAAGCATTCCTGCAGCGGCGGCCATACAACGCCGTCACCGATTTCGTGGACGCCAATGTCGATCGCGGTCTCGCCGACAAGATCGCGTTCACCGACGGCAGACGCTCCATCACTTATGCCGAGCTGCGGGAGGGCACTTTTCGAGTAGCCGCAGTGCTGCGGACCCTGGGCCTGCGCCAGGAGAATCGCGTTGTTCTTATTTTGCACGACAGCGTCGATCATCCGGTTGCGTTCTGGGGCGCCCTTCGCGCGGGCATCCTCCCGATCCCCGTGAATACGCTGCTCCCCGCCGAGCAGCACAGATATCTGCTGGCGGACAGCCGCGCTGCCGCAGTCGTTGTGGCAGCCCCGCTTGCTCCGATGATACTGGCGATGCGCGCCGGCCTCCCGCACCTGCTCGAGATCATCGTGGCGGGAGCGAGCGCGCACGAGCGGGCAGGATTGCGCGGGGCGCTCTTCCTGGAGGACCTGCTGCGCGAAGCTGCCCCGCAACCCTTCACCGCAGCAACACTCTCCGACGAGGTCGCCTTCTGGATGTACACGTCCGGCTCAACCGGAGATCCCAAGGCGGTCAAGCACGTGCATACGAGCCCCATGGCGGCGTCGCGGCTCATGGGCCAGGGGGTGATCGGGATGGCGGAGAATGACATCGCATTCTCGGCAGCGAAGCTCTCCTTCTCCTACGGCCTGGGCAATGGCGTGTTTTTTCCCTTAGCCGTCGGTGCAAGCGCTGTCCTGCTGCCGGAGCGACCGACACCCCAGGCGGTGCTGGCAACCATGCGCCGCCATCATCCTACGATCTTTTACGCGGTGCCGTCGCTCTATGCCGCCCTGCTGGCCCAGCCTGAGATCGGACCCGGTGCCGGATCCGACCGCTTGAGGCTCTGCATCTCAGCCGGCGAGGCGCTGCCTGCAAGGCTCGGCGAGCAATGGCGCGCAGTCGTAGGAGTGGACATTCTCGACGGCCTGGGCTCGACGGAGATGCTGCAGACTTTTCTCAGCAATCAGCCGCACGACATTCGCTACGGCTCGAGCGGAAAGCCGGTGCCTGGATACGAGCTCAAGATCGTGGGCGAGAACGGGCAGGAGCTTCCCGCCGGAGAAATCGGGGAGCTGGCGGTGCGCGGCCCCACCGCCGGGGAAGGCTACTGGAACCAGCGGGCAAAGAGCCGCCGCACCTTCGCCGGCGAATGGACATACACCGGCGACAAATATCTCCGCGACCACGACGGCTACTATCATTACTGCGGACGCACCGACGAGATGTTCAAGGTGAACGGCATGTGGGTATCGCCATTCGAGGTGGAAGCGGCGCTGATTTCGCACGAGGCCGTGCTGGAGGCAGCGGTGATCGGCAAGGCGGATGGGGACGGCTTGATCAAGCCCAAGGCCTTCGTCGTGCTCAAGAACGGCTACAGTGCCGACGAACAACTGTTCGAAACGCTGCGCGTGCACGTGAAGGAACGCGCCGGCGCCTGGAAATATCCGCGCTGGATCGACATCCGTCCCGATTTGCCGCGCACGGCCACGGGAAAGATTCAGCGTTTCAAGTTGCGGGAGTGATGCGGTCCGATACGGGCGTGCGTAGGGCGGATGAGCCTAGCGGTGCTGGCTCCAGCCAGTACCGCGGAGCCTAATCCGCCGGTAGCAGCGGGTTACACCACAACTCGGCCTGTGCCGAGTTGTGGCTAACCCGCCCTGTACCATTGGATTGCGTTCGCGATTTCTGCCGCCTTTGCCGCGGCCGCGAAACTGCTGGCGGCGCCTTGCAGCCGGAATAACGAAGACGCATGCTGCCGCTTCCTTTCTTGCAGACGAGCAAGCCCCATAATGAATCCCCTCTTGCCGATCTTCGCCGCGCTCGCGTTACCGCTCGGCTCCGCAATCGCACAGGACTATCCGACGCGGCCGGTCAACGTCATCGTTCCCGCTGCCGCCGGTGGGCCGACCGACAGCATCGCACGCATCACCGCGCAAGCCATGTCGAAGGTGCTTGGTCAACAGATCACCATCGAGAACGCCGGCGGTGCTGGGGGAACCATCGGGACCGCGCGGGTGGTGCGGGCAGAGCCGGACGGCTATACGCTCTTGATCTACCATGTCGGTCTGGCCACAGCCGCCACGCTCTACCGAAAGCTGCCCTATGACACCAGGACGGCATTCGCGGCCGTCGGCCTGGTGACCGATGCACCGATGACCATCGTCGGCCGATCGGACCTCGAGCAGAATTCGCTCGGGGACCTCGTCGCCTATCTCAAGCGACCCGGCACGAAGACGACATTCGGGAATGCAGGCATCGGTTCGGCCTCGCATCTTTGTGGAATGCTGCTTGCATCGGAGCTGCACATCGAGCTCACCACGGTGCCTTACCGCGGCACCGGCCCGGTCATGAACGATCTCATCGGGAAGCAGATCGACATGACTTGCGACCAGGCAACCAATACGACTGGCCCGATCCAAAGCCGGCAGGTGAAGGCTTATGCGGTCACTACAAGGTCCCGGCTCGCCTCGCTCCCCTCGGTTCCCACCGCCGATGAAGCCGGATTGCGCGGCTTTGAGCTCGCTGTCTGGCATGGACTGTTTGCGCCCAAGGGAACGCCACCTGCCATCGTTCAGAAGCTCGCCGGCACGCTGCAGATTGCGCTGAAGGATCCCGACCTCGTGAAGCGTTTCAACGAGATCACCACCGCGCCGATGTCCCAGGACAAGGCCACGCCGGAAGCTGCCCAAGCCACGCTGGCGACTGAAATCGATCGTTGGGCACCCATCATCAATGCGGCCGGCGAGTACGCTGACTAGCCCGGTGGTGGGGTACGCAAAGGTGCGTGGTCCGTGCGTACTGCGTGGGCAAAACCTGTCCCCGGCGCGACCGGGGATCGTGCAAGGGCCGTGCGGACGTGACAAGCTGGAGCGGACGATTTTGCCGCCTACGCGGCTGGGACTTTGCGTTGAAAAGAAGCCGTGATCGCCTCGCCATGTAGGCGAGCAGCCGTCGTGGGAAATCCGCGCTATGCGAGGTCGATTGCTTCGCCCCCGACGGATCGCAACGGATATGCTATCCTTCAACCAAGTTTTGCGTTGTGCTCCAGAGATGGCTGCATGCGACGGCGTGAGCTCATGAGACTGCTCAGTGGCGCGGCGGTGTCCGCGGTAGGTGCCCGCGCCGGGGCTGCGCAGCAGCGTGATGCGCTGCGCCGGGTGGGCGTGCTGATGGGTCTCGCCGCTGACGATCCGGAATCGCAAGCTCGCCTGGCGGCATTTGCGCAGGGCCTCCAGCAGTCGGGTTGGACTATCGGTCAAAACCTCCAGATCGACTATCGCTGGGGCGCCGGCGACTCCGACACCATGCGCAAACATGCAGCGGAATTGGTCGCACTAACCCCGGACGTCATCCTTGCCCACTCCAGCGCGGCCGTCGCACCCTTATTGCAAGCGAGCCGTACCATTCCGATCGTCTTCACCCTTGTCGCCGATCCGGTCGGCGCCGGTTTCGTCAAAAGCCTGGCGCATCCGGGCGGTAACGTGACCGGCGTTACAAACTTCCAATACGCGATGAGCGGCAAATGGCTGGAGCTGCTGAAAGAGATTGCGCCCGACGTGAAGCGCGCGGCGGTGCTTCGCGAATCGGCCATAGCGGCCGGACCGGGCCAGTTCGGCGCGATCCAGGCACTAGCACCGGTGCTCGGCGTGGATCTGCGCCCGATCGACCTGCGCGATCCTGGCCAAATCGAGCGTGACATTACGACATTCTCGCACGACCCGAACAGCGGACTGATCGTGACCGGCAGCCCTGCAGCCTCGGTGCATCGCGGGCTTATCATTGCACTTGCGGCCCGGCACAGATTGCCCGCCGTCTACAACTCGGGGTTCTATGTCTCCAGCGGCGGTTTGCTGTCCTATGGACCTGATTTCGTCGATCAGTTCTGGCGAGCGGCGGCCTACGTTGATCGCATCCTCAAGGGCGAGAAAGCAGCCGATCTTCCGGTGCACGAGCCAACCAAGTACGACCTGGTGATCAATCTGAAGACAGCCAAAGCACTCGAGCTCAAGATTCCGCCACAAGTGCTTGCACGCGCCGACAAGGTCATCGAGTAGCTGTGACCGCGCAGGACTTAGGATTGCGGTGGTGCTCGAGCCGCGTAGAATTATCCGGGGCAATACCCGCTGACCGAAGGCTCGCAATTCGATAAGCTGCCAACCGGCCCTGAATGTGGCGGACCTAATGCAAAACGATCAGTTGAGACGGCGCGAGCTCATCCCGCTGGTCGCTGGTGCGGCGGCGTGGCCGTTCGCCGCACGGGGCCAGCAGAAAGAGCGGATGCGCCGGGTCGGCATACTGATGAACTTGGCCTCGCAGGACCCTGAGGGGCAAACACGCGTGGGAGCATTTCTGGGCGCGCTCTCGGAGCTAGGCTGGACAGATACACGCAACGTCACAATCGAGACTTGTTGGGGTGCGGGAGATGCCGGCCAGTTTCGTCGATGTGCGGCGCAGCTGGTGGCTCTGACGCCAGACGTGATTCTGGCAGGATCGGCTGCCGCAATGGAGCCGCTGCTCGAGGAAACCCGCGTCATTCCAATCGTCTTTGTACAGACGCCCGATCCGGTCGGCGCCGGTTATGTCACGAGCCTCGCGCATCCTGGCGGCAATGCTACCGGCTTCACTCAGTTCGAGTACGGGATGGCCGGCAAATGGCTGGAGCTGCTCAAAGCAGTCCAGCCGAGTCTAAGACGAGTGATGGTGCTGCGCGATCTTGACGCGACGGGCTTCGGCCAGTTCGGTGCAATCCAGCTTGCTGCAAAATCATTTTCGGCTGAGGTAAGTCCATACGGCGTACGCGATCCCCGAGAAATCGAAGGCGCGATGAGAGATTTCGGCCAGTCTCCCGATGGAGGCCTGATCGTTACGGGGAATGCGCCCGCGGCGGTGCATCGAGACCTTATCGTCACGCTCGCAGCTCAGCACAGGCTGCCGGGGGTCTATCCCTTCAGCTATTTCGCAAAAAGCGGTGGACTCATGTCCTATGGGCCGAATACGATTGAACCGTACCGGCGTGCTGCTGAATATGTCCATCGCATCCTCAAAGGCGAGAAGCCGGCGGACCTGCCGGTCCAGGCGGGAACCAGATACGAGCTCGTCATCAATCTCAACACTGCCAAGGCACTGGGCATCACCATTCCGGACAAGCTGCTCGCCTTGGCCGACGAAGTCGTCGAATAGAGCCCTCAAGACAGCGAGAACGATCGGGCTCACCCTCTCGCCCGACGTGGTGAGCATCGCCGACGAGGTGATCGAGTGACGATGCCGTGGTTGATGCGCTCGGCTGGCCTGCTCATGAGCCTATGTGCCGCATGGGCGCCCTCTGCGGCCGCGGCCGAGTATCCCGACAGGCCGATCCGCCTCATAGTCCCACAAGCGCCCGGCAGCGCCACCGACGTGCTCGCGCGGTTGCTCGCCTCCGAGCTCGGGCCCGCGCTCGGCGGCGCACCCATCGTGGTCGACAATCGGCCGGGGGGCGCGCTTACGCTCGGCCTCGATCTCACCGCGAAATCGCCGCCCGACGGCTACACCCTTTGCATGGGACCCATCGGGGCACTCGCGATCACCCGTCACATGGTGGCGAAACTCCCCTACGACATCGAGCGCGACTTCCAGCCGATCGCATTGGTGAGCCGCGGCCATCTGCTGCTTGCAACGGCACCGATGCTGCCGGTGCGAACCGTGCAGGAGCTGATCGACCATGCCAGGCAGAACCCCGGCAAGCTCACCAACGCATCGTCTAGCAACGGCTCGCCCGGGCACGTCGGCGGGGAGCTGTTCAAGTACATGACCGGGACCGATATCGTGCACGTCCCGTATAAGGGCGGTGCGCAGGCGATCAACGACCTGATCGCAGGCCACGTCGACCTGATGTTCGAGAGTCTCAATTCGATCTCGTCCACCGCCAAGGCCGGCAATGTGCGCGCGCTCGCCGTGAGCGGCCCGCGCCGCTCGCCGGCATTTCCCGACTTGCCGACGATCGGCGAAACGGTGCCGGGCTATGACGCCGGCACCTGGAGCGGTGTGATCGCGCCCGCAGGGTTGCCCCAGCCGATCCTCGACAAGCTCAATGCGGCGATCAATCGCGCGATCTCGCTCCCGGCCTTCAAGGAGCGCTTTGGCGCGATCGGCGATGAGCCGGCAGGCGGCAGTCCCGAGGAATTCGCCGCGACGATCCGCAAGGATTCGGCCAAGTGGGCGGACGTGGTGCTTCGCTCGGGGGCGAAGCTGGATTGAAGGCCGGCCTCTCCAGTGTCGCCGCGCGTGAGAAAACCTCGCGCGCCGTGCCCACGCGGGTCCGGAACGCGTGGGCAAATCGCGTTAAGTGCTGCGTGTCCGGCAAGACCGATGGACGCGATTTGCCCACCCTACACGTTCTATAGAATCTCACCATATCCGGTCAGGATTAGCGGTAAACCAAGCCGAGCTTCGAGCTGCAAAGAGGAGAGCTGATCGGTGAAAATCGTTATTCCTGATGACTATCAGGACATGGTGCACAGGCTTACAGCGTTTTCTCTCATCAGTCATCATGACGTCGTGCGCTACCGCGAGCCGGCGCGCGATCTCGATCAGCTTGTCGCACGCCTCGCCGATGCGGATGTGGTGGTAGCGATCCGCGAGCGCGTTGCATTTTCCCGTGCGCTCCTCACCCGGCTGCCGAAGCTCCGCCTGATCGCATTGGTCGGGCGCACCTCGCACATGCTGGACCTTGCCGCCGCCACCGAGCTCGGTATCCCGGTCTCGACCGGAGTGAGCAATTCGCCGGTTGCACCGGCGGAGCTCACTCTGGCGCTGATCGTCGCCGCGCGGCGCAACATCGCGCTCGAGGCCGAGCGCATGAAGCGCGGCGAGTGGCCCAGCACGCTGTCGCACCGATTGCGCGGCTCGACCCTGGGCATATTCGGGCTCGGGGCCATCGGTGCGCTCGTCGCCGAGGGCGGCAAAGGTCTTGGCATGAAGGTGCTGGCGTTCGGCCGGAAAGACTCGGCGGAGAAGGCGGCCGCTGCCGGTTATGAGGTGGCAAAACACAAAGCCGAGCTGTTCGAGCGCTCGGACGTGCTTTCGGTCAGCGTGCGCCTGCAGCCGGAGACCAAGAGCATCGTGGGCCCTGAGGATTTCGCGCAGATGAAGCCGACGGCGCTGTTCGTCAACGTCGCGCGCGCGGAGCTTGTCGCGCCGGGCGCACTGGTGGAGGCGCTGAAAAAGGGCCGGCCCGGCTACGCCGCGGTCGATGTGTATGAGCAGGAACCGATCGTCAACGGCGACCATCCTCTGCTCAAGATGCCGAACGTCCTGTGCACGCCGCATCTCGGCTGGGCCGAATGTGACAATTTCGAGCTGTACTTTCGCGAATGTTTCGAGCAGATCGTCAAGTTCGAGAAAGGCGAGCCGCTACGGCTCGGCAATCCTACAGTGAAGCCGCGTAATACCTCCTCCTGAAAAGGCAGGGCTATCGCATTTGGCTGCAAGCCACGCACCCATGCGCGTCATTCCGGCCAACCCCGGGCTTGCCCCGGGGGAGAGCCGGAATCCAGTAATCAACGCCGTTCGGCATTCACGTCGGCCGTCGTTTACTGGGTCCCGGCTCGCGCTCGCCCGGCGCAGCCGGGCTCGCTTGGCCGGGACGACACCCCTCGCCCGACTCAGATCTTCTCGACCTCGCACCACCACGACCGCAATGGGATAGATCCGCTGATTGGATCAGCCACGGCCGTGCTCATGATCCGGTTGAGGTTGGCGGCGAATGGATGGCTGGCATCGTAAGGGCTGCCGCTTGGACCGTCGATCCACCAGCCGTGTTGTCCGAACACCGTATCTGGGGAAAGGCCTGCAACCAGCTTCGCGCGGGCCACGGCGCTGCCGTCAGCAGTCTTGATGCGCACCCAGTCGCCGTCCTCGATGCCGCGCGCGGAGGCGGCTTGGCGCGCCATTTCTATCGCCGGGTCGGGAGCCAGGCGACGCAAGGAGGCGATGTTGCGGTGCTGGCTGTGGCAGTAAGCGACGGTTTTTGCGCTGCTCAGGCGCAACGGGAATTCCGCGGGCCCAGCAGGTATATCTGTCGCCGCAAACGTCGGTACCGGCGCATAGCCGTGCTGCAACAGGCGCTCGGAATAGATTTCGACCCGGCGCGTCGGCGTCGGAAATCCTTGCGGCGCTCCACCGGCATCAGGTGTGGCATAGGCCCGCAGCGGGATGGCCCCCTCATCGAGCTCGATGCCGCCGGGCGTGGCGCGAAGATCAGCCACGGAGAGACCGGCCGGCGCAAGAATGGCGTCGTGACCGCGATCCGCGTCACAACCGAAAAAGACATCGGCGAGACCCAGCCGCTTTGCGAGTGCAAGAACAATATCGGTATCGGAGCGCGACGACGCGACCGGCGCGACGACCGGCGGCCGAAGTTGAACCCGCCGCATGCCGCGCAAGCTCGCATCAAACCCGGTGCGCAGGCCTTCCCGCTCCCATGATGTGGCAACGGGCAAGATAATGTCAGCGTAACACGCCGTCGCATTGACGAAGAAATCAGCGTGGACGTGAAACTCCAAGCGCTTGAGGGCACGCTGCGCCACGTCCGTGTCTGGATGAGCACTGAGCAGGTTGGTGCCAAACGACAGGAGCATCCGCACCGGATAAGGTTCGTGATCGAGGACCGCCCGGTAGACGTCGCGTGCCGTAACCCATCCCGTGAGTGCGGGACCGAGGGGACGCTCGGCAAGCCCGAGCGCCTTCTCCCGCTGCTCTTTCGCCAGAAGCTCCTGCCCAGAGATGTCCGCGAATCTCGCAGCAGTGTCGGGGACGTTGCCGCCGCGCGCGCCGTAACTGCCCGTCAAGGCATAGAGCAGCGAGATCGCTCTGTTCGTCTGCGTCGCAGTCACGCTTTGAGCGATGCCGTTCCAGGCATAGTAGGCGACCGACGGTGCCGCGGCCAGGATCTCGGCTGCGTTGCTCAGAGCCGCTGTGGTCACGCCGGTGATCTCGGCTACGCGCGCCGGCGGATATTCTGCGGCCGCGGCCGCGTAAATATCGAAGGCAGTGCGGCAGGAAATAATCGAACTGCCAGTCGGGACGTCGATGCGCGCCTGCAGCTTGAGCTCCCGCTCGGCCTCGGCTTTCCCGTCGGGCCAGATGCCGTTGGAGGAATCATAGGGCAGCAACTCCTCGCTGTGTGAATCGCACGCGTAGAGTACATCGGGACATCCTGCCGGCTCAGTATCGCTCTGGCGCAGGAACCGACCAGTGTCGGAGCGAACCAGCATGGGTCCGTTCGTCCAATCGGTGACGAAGCGGCGGTCGAACGCCTGCTTCTCAATGAGGAGATGCGCAAGCCCGAGCGCGAGAACCTGGTCGGTGCCGGGAAGAACCCGAAGCCACTGGTCGGCGCGTTTCGCCAAGGCTGTCGGCCGCGGATCAACAACGATCATCCGCGCGCCGCGCTTCAAGGCTTTTTGCACCTCGACAGCACGCGCCAACCATGTCGCGGTGGGATTGTTGCCCCACAGCAGCACGCAATCCGTAGCGGCGAAATCCGGCGTGCCGATATTGTGGCCGAAGGTGAAACAGGTCGCGATATCCTTGTGCCAGTTACAAATCTCGGTGGCGTAGATGATGTTGGGGCTGCCGAAGCCTCGAATGAGCCGCTCGATCCAGGAGATCGAGTCCGCGATGTGCGTGCCGCTTGGCGTGGTCACCGAGAAAGCGACCTGCTCGGGCCCATGCTCTGTCTTCATTTCGCGCATGCGACGCGCGATTTCGTCAAGGGCTTCGTCCCATGCGATGGGTTGCCAGCCTGGATCGGCCGCCCCCTTGGGAGCCGTTCGACGCAGAGGAACGGTCAGTCTATCCTTGTGATAGACGAGCTCGGGCGCGGCCTGCCCCTTTGGACAAAGCTTCTCGCCACTAGGATGATCGGGCATCGGCTCGATCGCCGTGAGCCGGCCCTCCTCAACCACGGCAACGCATCCGCAGCGCGATCGACACTGCGTGCAGAATGCCGGGATGCGTTTTGCCGTGGACAAGGCGGCCTCTCGACCCTAGCTGCGCATGCGTTCCCCGGCCGGATCATAAACGGGTTTGCGCGCAATTGTCGCCTGACGGCGAGCACCGAGGATTTCCACCTCGATGCCGCTTTCCGCTTGCGCGAGGCCCGCGGGCACATAGCCGAGCGCGAGCGACTTTCCAACCCGATGGCCGTAGCCGCCCGAGGTGATCCAGCCTACTGGCGCGCCATCATGGAAAATGGGCTCGTCCCCGATTGCGTCCACGCTGTCCTCGGCGATGACGAGGGTCACGAGGCGCCGTTGCGGCCCCTGCTCGCACTCCCTGCGCGCCATGTCGAAACCGATGAAGCTGCCCTTGTCGAGGGCGATGAAACGCTCGAGGCCGGCTTCAAATGGACCATAGATCGGCCGGAACTCGCGCGCCCAGTTGCCGAAGCTCTTCTCGAGACGCATGGACGTGAGCGCACGCGCGCCGTAATGGCGTAGGCCAAGATCCGCCCCCGCCTCCAGCAGCAGATCATAGAGAGCGAGCTGATAATCGGCTCGCACCCAAAGCTCGTAACCAAGCTCGCCGCTGAAGGAGATACGGCCCACCATTGCCGGGATCGGCCCTAGCTCCATGGGACGCAGCGACAAGAAAGGAAACCCTGCACTCGTGACATCCTCACTCGTCAATCGTGCCAGCAATTCGCGCGAGCGCGGCCCTGCAACGGCGAAGCCGAGAAGCTCGCTACGCAAAGAGCGGAGCGCAACGCGCGTTCGCGGAAGCTGCGCCTCGAACCAGCGCATATGATACTGCTCGGCGATGCCGGACCCGAAGAGGAGAAACGTTTCCGGTCCGGTGCGCGCGAGCGTGAAATCCCCGATCAGTTTGCCGCCATGGTTGAGCATCGGATTGAGGAGGATGCGTCCCTGGCGCGGTACTCGGTTGGCGAGGAGGTGCGACAACCACGCCTCAGCGCCCGGTCCGCTCACGTCGTATTTTGCGTAGCTTGAAATCTCAAGCAAACCCACGCCATCGCGCGCGGCACGGCACTCGGCCGCGACAGGAGCATGTGCATTGGAACGCCGGAACGTGACCTCTTCCACTGGCTCAGTGCCGTCGGGCGCGAACCACAAAGCGTGCTCGAGACCAAACGCAACACCGAAGACGGCGCCCTTTGCCTTCAGCCGCTCACGCACATTCGTTGTGCGCAGCGGGCGTGCCGCCGGCAGCTCCTCGTTCGGAAACCGGATGCGGAAGCGGCGCCCGTAATTCTCCCGCACCTTGGCATTGGTGTAGGCCCTCGTCGTCCAATCGCCGAAACGTGCCACGTCCATTGCCCAGACATCGGCGCCCGGATCGCCATGAACCATCCAGTTGGCGAGCGACAGCCCGACACCACCGCCCTGGCTGAACCCCGCCATGACGCCGCAGGCCACCCAGTAGTTCTTGAGGCCACGCACCGGGCCGATTACCGGATTTCCATCGGGAGCGAAGGTGAATGGTCCATTGACTATCTTCTTGATGCCGGCCCGTTCGATCGGCGGATAGTGCCGAAAGCCTACTTCAAGACTCGCAGCGATACGGTCGAGATCGGGGGGCAACAGCTCGAGACTGAAGTCCCACGGCGTTTCATCCTCGCACCAGGGCACCCCGGCGCGCTCATAGGTGCCAAGGAGCATCCCCTTGCCTTCCTGGCGCATGTAGATCTCGCCCTCGAAATCCACGATGTGGAGCATCTCGGTGTTCGACTGCGCGACCTCGGGAATCTCCTCGCTGATCAGATACTGGTGCTCCATCGCCAGCACCGGCAATTCGAGCCCTGTCATCCTACCCACTTCGCGCGCCCACAGCCCGGCGGCATTGACGATATGCTCGGCACGCAGGGTGCCTTTGTCGGTGATGACGACCCAGGTGCCGTCGGGGAGCGGTTTGATGTCCGTCACCCGCGTGAAGCGGTAGACCTCCGCTCCGTTTGCGCGCGCGGCCTTGGCAAAGGCGTGCGTGACGCCGGCCGGATCCACATGGCCTTCAATGGGATCGTACAGCGCGCCGACGAAGTAGCGCTTGTCCAGCAATGGAAAGAGCCGCGCGGCCTCATCCACCTCGACGAACTCGGTTTCCATCCCAAGATAACGGCCCCGCGAGTGGACCAGCCGCAACCAGTCCATGCGCTCGGGCGTTCCGGCCAGCATCAGTCCGCCGGTAATGTGGATGCCGCAGGATTGGCCGGAGATCTGCTCGATCTCCTTGTAGAGATTGATGGTGTATTGCTGCAGCTTCGCGACGTTGGGGTCGCTGTTGATGGTGTGCATGCCACCCGCGGCGTGCCAGGTGGAGCCGGAGGTGAGCTCGTTGCGCTCGATCAGCACGACATCGTGCCAACCCGCCTTGGTGAGATGGTAGAGCACGCTGGCGCCGACGACGCCGCCGCCGATGACTGCGACCCGGACATGGGATTTCATGCGATCCTACAGCGCGTTCCCGGTCATGTTGAACCGATTGTCATTGCCGGGCTTGACCCGGCAATCCATCCTTTTCGCAAGAAGATGGATGCGCGGGTCAAGCCCGCGCATGACGGTGGAGAGCAGCGGTTCA
>Ga0209331_1000335_pt1 | contig 17295 bp, 16 predicted proteins | sample JacPinW_OM3H0_M3_FD_187971 | JGI IMG/M metagenome (GOLD analysis project Ga0209331, IMG submission 187971) | Forest soil microbial communities from Algoma, Ontario, Canada - Jack Pine, Ontario site 1_JW_OM3H0_M3 (SPAdes) (version 2) | ecosystem: Environmental > Terrestrial > Soil > Boreal...
TCCTGCGCATACGCTTGCCATGCCACCGACAGCGCCAGGACCAGGGCATGGACCGCATAGACGTTGAGAAGCGCATAGAGGCGATCCTGATAAAGCTGCTCGCACGAGGTCGCGATACGGTTGAACAAGCGGAGGTCCTCGGCGCCGCATCATCCGTGCTTTTGTCGTGCGTACAAACCCGGTAAGCAGCGGCGCAAGCAGCAGCACGATGAGCATCTGCGCACCCTGGACGAAAAGATCCGTGATCAGGGCCACAGCGCGAGCACCAACAACAAGATCACGAGGGCCGCAAAGACGAGGCTCAGGAACTGGCGAATGGTCAGGAACTGCAGCCCATTGAGCCGCTCCGCCGTAAAGCTGATGCCGGCAGCGAGGGGCAGATACAGCGCTTCCCAGACCGGATCGTGCAGAACCACGTGCAGTCGCGCAGGACTGGTATCGCCGGGCGGCGGCATGGTCACCTGCTCGCGAGCGCGAAACACTGCGCTGCCGAAAACGCGTCTAATCGGCTGCGCGAAGCTCGACGCGGTGTACTGGGTAGCGGGGCTTGCGTCGGGATAGCCGCAATCCCACGCGGGCGCGCGGCGCAGCCTGTCGGACGCAAGACGATGAATGGCGAACGCCGCCAGCACGCCTGAGATCACCATGAACAGGAAAACAAGCAGGCCATTATAGGAACTGCGGCTTTGCGCGATCGGGACAATCGAAAGCCACTCAACCCCGCTTTGCATCGGCATGCGTTCGCCGGCGAGAGCTTGCACCACGCCCGCCAGCGCATCGATAAACAGGCCGGGAAGAATTCCTGCAGCCAAGCACAGCGCAGCGAGCAGAAACATGGCTGCCAGCGAGAACCGGTCGGTTTCCTGCGCGGCCACCGCGGAGGGCGTGCGGGCACGGCCGAGAAACGTCACGCCGAAGGCCTTGACGAAGCAGGCGGCCGCCAGCGTGGCGGAGAGGGCGAGGAGCGCCCCGACGGCGGGAACGAGAAATTTCAATCCCCATGATGGCAGCTGCGGGCTGACCAGTATGGCCTGGAAGGTCAGCCACTCCGATACGAAACCATTGAGCGGCGGCAGCGCCGAAATGGCCGCGCAGCCGATCAGGAACGTGAATGCCGTCTGCGGCATGCGGTGAATGAGCCCGCCGAGATGCTCCATGTCGCGCTCGCCGGTGGCGGTGAGGACCGCTCCCGCGCCAAAGAACAAAAGGCTCTTGAACAGAGAATGATTGAATACGTGCAGCAGTGCGGCGGTGAGCGCCAGAGCGGCGGCCCAGCCCATTCCATAAGCCTTGAACGCAAGACCCAGACCGAGCCCGATGAAAATGATGCCGATATTCTCCACAGTGTGATAGGCGAGCAATCGCTTCAGGTCGTGCTGCATCAGGGCGTAGAGCACGCCGAGCACGCAGGTGAGCCCGGCGAGCGTGAGCACAACCATGCTCCACCACCATGCAGGCTCGCCGAGGAGATCGAAGACGATCCGCACGAAGCCGTAGACGGCGACTTTCGTCATCACCCCGCTCATCAGCGCGGAAACATGGCTGGGCGCGGCCGGATGGGCGAGCGGCAGCCAGACATGCAGAGGCACAAGCCCTGCCTTGGAGCCCGCGCCGAGCAGCGCAAGACTCAGCGCCAGAGCGGCGACCGCGGCGGATGGATGCGAGGTCCGGATATCAGCGAAGGCATAGCCGCCGTCCGGACCCGCGAGCAGACCGAAGGCGAGCAGCAACGCGAGCGTGCCGAAGCTCGCCATGACGATATACACGTATCCCGCCCGTACATTGTCCGGCACCCGATGATGCGCCAGCACCAGCGCCCATGAGGAGAGCGACATGAACTCCCACGCGACCAGAAAGCTGAAGGCATCATCCGCGAGCACCACCACATTCATGCCGGCCAGAAAAGCCGGATAGAACGGCAGCACGCGCAACGGCGCCTGCTCTTGGCGTCCATAGCCGATGGCAAACAGGCTCGCGGTAGCGGCGCCGAGGTCGACCACAACGATGAAGAACGCGGAGAGCGCGTCCAGGCGGAAATGTGCGCCGATCCAGGGAAGCCCGAGCGGCAACGTCACCGCCGCGGGCCCGGCGTGGCCGAGCAAGTGTATGGTCCCGGCAACAAGCGAAACCACCGCGAGCAGCAGGCTGCCGCCGTAGACGATGGTTGACCCTGCGGGAGACCGCCCGATCGCGACAGCTGTGCCAGCCAGCATCAGCCAGCAGACCGCGCAGACGAGAATGACGACGGTCATTACGGCGTCACCGCCTTGAGTCGCACTCCACGCCCGCCGCCGCTGCTCGGCGCATTCTCCGCGATGAGCTCGATGCCCGCAGCCTCGAGTGCTCCGACGAGCTTCATCAGCGAATCAACGTTGCCCCGGATCACTCCTTCGCTCGCCTCCATGCGCTGGATGGTGGGAAGCGATAATCCCGACAGGGCCGCGAGCTTCCGCTGGTCAATACCAAGCAAGGCTCGCGCCGCGCGAAGCTGCGCACTTGAGATCATGGAACGTCAAATGTAGCGTTTTTTGACTAGAATGTGATCGCTACAACATGCAAAATGATATTTCAAGTCTCTATATCGACCTGTCGCAGACGAAGAAAAAGACGTCGAAAATCGTAGGGGCGAGGCATGCCTCGCCCCTGTCTCGACGTACACCGCTGCGGCCAGAGGGCGACGCATGCGTCGCCCCTACGTTCCCGCTTTGCCGTGCGGTTACGGCAACTTACACGTGAAATCGGGTGAGTTGATAAACGAAGCCCCCGGAGGGGCTTCATCCTCTCGGGGGACTCGTAGAGTAAATCTGCTCAAGCCCGCTGGCGGGTTCTATCGTGCGTTGGGAGAGGCAGGTCCAATTCCTTCGCCCACGCGAGGAAAGCTTCTGCCGCCTGCTGGATCTCTTGCTCATTGTGGGCGCGTTCGAGCCGATGCAGTACCTCGTCCCGAGCGTCCACGCCCGGACGCGCCTCGTGCTCGCGCAACAGCGCAATCGCATCGGCTACGGAGCGAATGGTGCGCCCATCCCGGATGTGGAGCGCGCGCTGGAAGAGAAGCTTGGCGGGGTTCCTCATGCACGCGGTAACCTCGGACGGGCACATTGGTTCCGACTGGTCAGCGGTGCAGCAAGCTCCGCAATACCTCCCCCTGAAAGGATCAGGGCTATCGCATATGGGTTGTCGTCCCGGCCAAGCGAGCCCGGCTCAACCGGGCTCGCGCGAGCCGGGACCCAGTAATCCACGGCCCGCGTGAATGCACGAACCGCTCTGATTACTGGATTCCGGCTCTCGCTCGCCGGGCGAAAGCCCGGCTCGCTCGGCCGGAATGACAGGCAAGGACTTCAGTGGAGCCGCTGCGCCTCCTTGGCCAGTCGTCGGGTCGCCTTCATGCGTTGCACCGAATCCCCGGCGAGATGCGTCCAGATGATGGCATCGCGAACGAGCTTGTCCGCGCGCACATCCATCACGCCGGCAGCAGCGTGCAGCTCCAAATTGAGTTCGGTGACCTCTTGAATGACGTCGGTGGAGAAGTTCATGCATAGGCCCGGATTGGCCGAATGCATCTTGTGATCGTGTTCCCATGCCACACGCATGACGAAAGAGCGCAGCGCTTCCGTGAGAAGGTGCATCCTGTTGAGCTTGAGCTGCACCCCCTGCTGCTCGAACAGGACGCGGGCGCCCTGCTTTCGGGTGTGCGCCAGCCGGAGCGCCATCGCGCAGGCGTCCTCGCAGACGCCGAGAGCATTGGCAGCGAGCTCGAGATCGCCGAACAGATCCCCGCCCGTGCGGTCGCCGGCCTCGTGGGCCTTCATATCCGAGCCGTTTACCGGTCCAACGACATTGGCGTGCGGGACCCGTGCGTTCTCGAAAATCATCTCGCCGTTCTGATAGAAGCGCCAGCCGCTCTTGTTGAACACCTTGCCGATCCGCAGGCCGGGTGTATCGCGCGGCACCAGGAACATGGTGGTCCCCTGCCTGAGCGGGGCATGCGGGTCGGTGCGCGCATCGATGAAGAACAGCTTCCCGACGCTGGCATTGGCGATGAAGCATTTCTCGCCGTTGAGAACCCATTCATCTCCCTTGCGCTCGGCCCGCAGTTTCAGCCCCGCCTTGATATCCTCGGGCGGCGGCAGGCGGTTGTCCGAGCCCGCGCCGGGTTCGCTGATTCCTTTGCCGAGAAGGAATGTATGGTCCTCGAGGAAAGGGGCGAGAAACCGGCGCTTCTGCTCATCGGTGCAGACAGCGGCGATCAGGTGACTCCATTTCCAGCACTGGCTGAACGTCTTCGAGATCGCACTGTCACCCTTGGCAAGCTCCGCCATGACCAGAGCCTGGGTGACGAAATCGGTGCCGCGGCCTCCCCATTCCTTCGGGACGGCCATGGTGCGAAACCCGAGCTTGGAGCCTTTCTTGATGATGTCCCAATCGAAGGTCTCGCGCGGATCGCAGATCGCATCGCGCTCGAGCGAGATCGGGCGGACCTCTTCCTCGGCAAATTTGCGCGCCGTCATCTGCCAGGCGCGCTGCTCGTTGCTCAGCGTGAAATCCATGGAATCGATCCTCACTCTGCGGCGAGCGCCGGCACGGCGGTACGCTGGTATCCGGCGATCGCTTCGGCGACGCGCAGCCTGGTGTCGCTGTTGGGCTCGCTGGAATGCAGGCAGATGCGGGCATCATGCACGTATTTCTGCAGCGGCATGTCACGCATCACGCCCATGGCGCCGAAGCATTCCGCGGCATCTTTCGTGGCTTGGTAGACGGCCTCCGACGCGAATACTTTGGCCATTCTGGCGAGCGGAAGATCCGGCAAGCTCCCGTCTTCAACGGCTGACGGATGGTCGGATGCCCAGGCAGCCTGCCATATCGCGGTGCGCGCGACCTGCAGCCGGATGGCAACGTCCGCGAGCTTTGCTCCGATCGCCTGATGCTCGATGATGCGGCGTGCGCCCTGCACGCGCAATTGCGCATAGTCGAGGGCCGCTTCATACGCGGCTCGCCCTATCCCCAGATCGAGCGCGAGATCCTGCGGCATGCGCCGCCCGAGCTCGAAGGCAAGCGCAGCTCCCTCGTCGGGCCCAAGCATATGATCGGCTGGGACCTGGCAGTCCTGGAGCGTGATGCCGCCGGGCGCGCCATGCTGCCAAGCCCCGCTCCCATCGCTGGTCTCCACGCGCAACCCGGGCGCATCGCGCGGCACCAGCACTGTGCGCGTCACGTTCTCCGGGGTCGTGACCGCGACTGCGAAAAGCTTGGCGAGCGGCGCGTTCACCACCCGCGTCTTGCTGCCGGTGACGATCCAGCTGTCGCCGGAACGCTTGGCGCTCGTCCCGAAGCTCGCGTCGGCGATATCGCTGCGGTGATAATGAATCCCGAGCGCGACATCGCGCCCCGGCTCATCGCTTGCAAACGCGAGATGGTACCGCTGGTCCGCAAGAAATGCCGGCAGGAATCGCTCGCGCTCCCCCGGCGCCATCAGGCGGTCAAACAGGACATGCGCCAGCGTCCAGGTTTGGGTGAGCACTGCGGCCATATCGGGATCACCGGCGGCGAGCTCCTCACACACTATGCAGCAGGTGAGCGCATCGGCGCCCGCGCCGCCTGCGTCTTCGGAAAGCGCAAGCGTGCGCAATCCGAGCTGCGAGGCTTGATCGAGGAGATCGATCAGGAGCGGGCGCTCGCGCGCCTCCAGCCGACCGGACTTGAGCGCAGCCGGCTTGACTTGGTGTGCCACAAAATCCCGGACGGTCTCGCGAATGTCACGCTGCTCGGGACTAAGGTGAAGGCTGTACATTGCGCTCCCCCGATTGGGTTATTCCGGCCGGATGCCTGCGGTCTTGATCACATTGGCCCAGCGCTCGAGATCGCTCTTGATGAGCTGCTCGAACTCCTGCGTTCTCGTCGCCATGGGGGTGACCTGCTGATCATTCAGAAGCCTGATGACTGCGGGATCGCTCATGACGGCGAGCGTCGCATGCGCGAGCCGGTTCACGATCTCGTCAGGTGTCCTGGCCGGCACGATGATGCCGACCCACGGCGCCATGGCAAAGCCCGGAACCGTCTCGGCGACCGTCGGAACGTCAGGGAGGATGGCGAGGCGCTGCGGCTCGGCCACGGCGAGAGGTCGCAGCTGGCCGGCGCGCACGTTTTGCAGAAGCGTCTGCACGTTGTTGAAACCCATCTGCACCTCGCCCCCGATGAGCGCGAGCGAAGCGGGGCCTGTGCCTTTGTAAGGCACGTGCAGGAGCTTCACCCCTGCCGCAAGCGCAAACAGCTCCATGGCGAGATGGCTGAAATTGCCCACACCCGCTGACGCGTAGGCGAGGCTGCCGGGCTTCGCCTTTGCCAGCGCGATCAGCTCGGCCACGCTATGGGCGGGGAGGGAGGGGTGAACCGCCAGCATCCCCGGAAATCTTACGAGCGTGGCAACGGGCACGAAATCGCGCAGGGGCTGGTACGGGAGCTTCGCGTAAAGCCAAGGATTGACAACGAGCGGGGTGTCCGACGAGGCCGCAATGGTGTAGCCATCCGGATCGGACTGCATCAGCGCTTGCAGGCCAATGGCTCCGTTCGCGCCGGCGCGGTTCTCGACAAATACCTGCTGCCCCAATCGCTCCGTGAGCTCCTTTGCCGCGAGCCGGCCGATGAAGTCGGTCCCTCCGCCGGCGGGGTATGGAACGATCATCCTGATCGGCTTCTGCGGCCAGGATTGCGCGCCCGCAACCGCGGTCGCGATCAGGAGAACGGCAGCTGCCGCCGCGACTCTGCGTGGAATCTTTCGCACCGTTTACCCTCTCCCTATTATTGTCGTTGCTCTCCGCAATGGCCTGGGCCTGATCCTTTCACTGCGGCGGCGATGGCATCCCCCATCTGCGTCGTGCTGGCCTCTCCCGCGAGGTCGCGCGTCAGATGCTTGCCCTCGGCAATCACGCGCTCCACCGCTGCTTCGATGCGGCGCGCCGCAGCCGACGCCTTCGGCTCCTTGTGCCTGCGCCCGAGCCAGGCGAGCAGCATCTGGCCCGACATGATCATGGCGTAGGGATTGGCGATGTTGCGGCCCGCAATGTCGGGCGCAGAGCCGTGGGTAGCCTGCGCCATGGCTTGACGCTCCCCCACGCACAGACCCGGCGCAAGGCCGAGCCCGCCGACGAGCCCGGCGCCAACGTCCGTGAGGATGTCGCCGAACTGGTTCGTCGTCACGACGACGTCGAACTGCTGCGGCGCGGTGACGAGCTTCATGGCGATGGAGTCGATCATCATCTCCTCGAATGCCACGTCGGGATAGTCGCGCGCCACCTTGCGGCATTCCTCCGCGAACATGCCGCAGGCGAGCCGGTAGACGGGCTCCTTGTGCGCGGCCGTGACCTTCTTTCGCGCTCGGGTGCGGCCGATCTCGAACGCCTCGCGCGCAACGCGGTTGGACCCCTTGCGGGTGATCACCCGCATTGCGACCGTGATGTCGTCGTTGGGGCGGAATTCGGGAAGGCCTGCGACGACCGTCTCGGAATAAAGCATTCCCTCCGTGAGCTCGCGCAGGAATACGATGTCCACGTTCTTGTGGATGGAGGGAATGCCGGCATGGGAAAGCGACGGCCGCACCGCCGCGAAAAGATCGAATCGTTTGCGCACCGGCGGCATGACCCAGGTGGCATCGCCCCGGGGATAGGCAGCATGCCCGATGGGTCCCATGATCCACCCGTGGAGCTCGTGCAGGCCCTGCTCGGTCACGCTCGGGAGAGTATGACCGTGCTCCTCGTGTCCGCGCTTGCCGATCGGAAGCGGCCGCCACGTGATCTCGAGCCGCTCCTGTGCCGCGGCCGCTTCCATCACCTTGACGCATTCCGGAACGACTTCGGGCCCGATGTCGTCGCCGAGCAGGATGCCGATCTTCAAGCTCGCGCGCCCACTCATGCGATCCTTTCACGTCATAGTGCCAGTGGTTTTGTCGACGCGAGTGTAGGAACGGGGCAGGGGATTGCACAAGCCGCAGCGGCGTCATGTGCATCAGTCCTGCCGCTGGGAGAACTAGTGCGACTGCGTCACAACCTACGCCGTCATTCCGGGGCCGCGAGCACTCGGATCGGCGCTACGCGCCGTCCGAGCACAAGCTCCGCGAGCGGAGCCCGGAATCCATAGCCACGGGTCCTGCAGTTGCGCGACGACGCATCCACCACCCCCTGGGGTTATGGATTCCGAGCTCGCTGCAAGTCGGATAAACCGACTTGTAGCGCCCCGGAATGACGCCGAGGGGCAACTGATGACGCAGTACAAGTAGCTGTCCCACGGTCGAGTCCGTTCGCGGTGACCGCATCGATTGGCAATCATCCCGGTTTCAGGCTTTAATCAAAGCAAGGGTTTGGAGGGAGAGCACACCATGAAGCATTCCGCCGCATTCTGTTCGGCGCTCGCAATCTTGCTGACTGCCGGCACTGCCGCCCAGGCGCAGGACAAGGTCATCAAGATCGGAGGCCTGTTCCCGATGTCCGGTCCGGGCTCCTATTTCGGCGTGCAGGACAAGCAAGGAATCGAGCTCGCGCTCGACGAGGTCAACAAGGCAGGCGTCAACGGCTACAAATTCGAGGTCCAATACGAGGATTCGGCCTGTAGCCCGTTGCCGGCCACCCAGGCCGCCAAGCGGCTCCTCGACCAATACAAGCCTTCCATTGTGCTCGGCGAGGAATGCTCGGACGCGACGCTCGCGATCATGCCAGTCATGGAGCAGGCCAAAGTGCCGCTGCTCAACGCCGGCTCATCGTCCATCAAGATCACCGACCCGGGCAATCCCTGGACCTTCCGCATCATGCCGAACGAGGTGATGCAGGGCGTGGACATCGCCACCAACGCCTACAAGCGGCTCAATGCCCGCACCGCGGTTCTGCTCTACGAGAACACCAATGCCGGGATCGGCAATGCAAAAGTGTTCGGCGATACATTCAAGTCGCTGGGTGGCCAGATCCTCGCCGATATCGGCTTTGGCCGCGACGTGAACGACTTCACCGCGATCGCGACCCGCATCGCCGGCGTCGGCAAGGTGGACGTCATCCCGACCTACACGCTCGAGGGACAAGGGCTGCGCATCACCCAGGCGCTCGCCCAGGCCGGCGTGACCAAGGGCGGTGGCGGGACGGCGATCCAGCTCGGCACCATCTGGCTGCCGTTCGGCTTCGAGCAAAAGGCCGGGAAGGCGGCGCTGGGCTATGTGCGCATCGTGCAGTTTGATCCGACGGACAAACGCGAGCTGGTGCAGAACTTCGTTCGCGCGTTCAGGGCCAAGTACAACCAGGAACCCACCCACCTCAATGCTCATGCCTACGACCAGATCATGGTCGTTGCCGACGCAGTGCGTCGCGGCGGGAAGGACCCGCAGTCCATCCGCGATGCCCTGGCAGCCACAAAGAATTTTTCCGGCGTGACCGGGAGCGTCGAGTTCGACAAGTCCAATCAGAACGTCAAGATGGACACCATCCACTACATGGAGACCCTGCCGGACCTGTCATGGAAGGCGCTCGCCTGGAATTGAGCGGTCGATGCTGACCGTTGCCCTGCAGCAGACAATCAACGGTGTCGTCTTCGGAAGCCTCTATGTCCTGGTCGCATTGGGACTCACGCTCATCTACGGGGTTCTGGTGCAGATCAACTTCGCCCACGCGGACGTGGTCACGATCGGCGCATTCGCAGCCTATTTCTTCACCTTCACGCTCGGCGGCAACTATCTCGCCAGCATCGCCGTAGCGCTCGTCATCGGGGCGGCGCTGGGCTGGGTGGTGAACGCGGCGATCTTTGCGCCGCTGCGCGGGCGGAGCGAATTATTGCCGCTCATCGCGACGATCGGTGTCTCCATTCTGCTGCAGAATGCAATGCTGCTCGCGTTCGGGCCGATCCCCTATGCGTTCGACAGCCCCTACAGCAACGCAGTGCTCCGGCTTTGGGGCGGCACCTTCATCACCTGGCAGAATCTCATCATCATCACGGTCTCGGCAGGCACCGTCGCCCTGCTTTATGCGTTCATGAAATTCACCTTCATGGGCAAGGCGCTGCGCGCCGTCGCGCAGGACCGCGAGACTGCCGGGCTCATGGGCATCAATCCCAATCAGCTCGTCATGCTCACGTTCGTGATCGCCTCCGCGCTGGCGGGCATGGGCGGTGCGATGCTCGGGCCCATCCTCGTCCTCACCCCGTTCGCCGGGACCACGGTGATCGTGAAGGCTTTTGCCATCGTGATCATCGGCGGGTTCGGAAACGTGGAGGGGACGATCATTGCGGGCCTTCTGGTCGGCTTGATCGAAAGCTACACGACGCAGCTCCTCAATCCCGGGCTGACCGACATCGTCGTGTTTGGGCTTCTTCTCCTCATGCTGGCCCTGCGTCCAACCGGGCTCATCGCGGAAAGACGCGAGGAGAATGTGTGAGCGGCAAACCTCCTCCTGAAAGAGCACGGCCATCGCATATGACTCGGCTGCGGGGCGGACACTCCATACCTCCCCCTGAAAGGGGGAGGTGAGCCGTGCCTGTTGCTCGCTTGTCGATTCCTCCCGCGCTGACAGGCCGCTTCCCCATTGGCCGGCGCGTGTGGTTTGCTCTCGCCGTTGTCGCGATCGCGGTGCTGCCCCTTGTACTTCAGGATTCGTATTGGCGCACGAACCTGATCGTGTGCGCGCTCAATATCATCCTCGCGGTCAGCCTCGATTTCGTTCTCGGCTATGCCGGCCAGCTCAACCTTGGCCACGCCGCCTTCTACGGCATCGGCGCGTATGCCTCGACGCTGCTCGTCATGGACCTCGGGGTGCCGTTCTGGGCCGCCTTCGTGCTCGGCGCGATGCTGTCCGGGATTGCCGGAATGGCATTGGCGATTTTCGCGGCTCGTCTGCGCGGCCATTATCTCGCCATCGCCTCGCTCGGCTTTGCCGTCATCGTGCACCAGGTTCTGCTGAATTGGATCAGCCTGACGCAGGGCCCGCTCGGGATCTATGCCATAAAGCCGCCGCCGGCGATTGCGCTCCCTGGCCTGCCGGTCGTGGCGTTCGGGGATCCGGCCAACATGTTCTATCTGGTCGCGGGCTTTGCGCTGCTCTTCTACCTTCTGCTCGATCAGCTCGTCCGCTCGCCCATAGGGGATACCCTCGCCGCCATTCGCGAGGACGAGGTCTCGGCGGCTTCGTTCGGCATCCATTGCACGGCCTGGAAGGTATTCGCGTTCGGCCTCGCCTCTGCACTGGCAGGTGCGGCCGGCGGCTTCTACGCGAGCTTCGTGGGCACTCTTGTTCCGGATGCCTTCACCATCACTGAATCGTTCACGGTTCTTGCGATGGTGATCGTCGGCGGGATGGGGACGCTGATCGGCCCGGTGTGGGGCGCGCTCCTGCTCACAGTTTTGCCCGAGCTCTTTCGCGGCTTCGGCGATTTCCGGCTTGTCCTTTACGGCGCCACGCTCACGCTTGTGGTGCTGTTCATGCCGGGAGGGATCGCGCAGGCCGCGCGCATCCTGCGCAGGCGTGTTGCCTCCTTCCATAAGCCCGCTCAAATGGGTTTCGGCCAATGACACTCAGTGGGAGTTGCATTCCTCCGCCCCCGACGCGGCACGCACCCCCGGCCGCGCTCTTGCGGGCGCAAGGCCTGCACAAACGCTTCGGTGGCGTCGAGGCCGTTCGGGACATTTCACTCGCTGTCTGGCCCGGCCAGGTGCTTGCGATCATCGGGCCGAACGGGGCCGGAAAGTCGACGCTGCTCAACCTGCTGAGCGGGCTGTATCAGCCCGATGCCGGCGAGATGAGTTTGGATGGTGTAAAGCTGGTCGGGCTTCCCGCGCATCGGCGCGCGCGTCTCGGGCTTGCCCGCACGTTCCAGAAGATCCGGTTGTTCCGCGGCGTGCCCGTGCTCGATAACGTCATCGCCGCGTTTCACACCCGTCACGATATACCCCCGTGGCAATATGTTGTTCACGCCGCTGCTTTCAAGCGCGACCGTGCACGCTGCCGCGAGGAGGCGTTGAGGCTTCTGGCCTTTGTCGGGCTCGAGCAGCGAGCGGATCTGCCCGCGGCTTCGCTCGCCTATGGCGAGCAGCGCATGCTCGAGCTTGCCCGGGCGCTTGCGGCCTCGCCGCGCCTGCTCATGGTTGATGAGCCTGCTGCAGGGCTCAACGGCGCGGAAGTGGAGCGGTTGATCGACCGCATTCGCCTGCTGCAGCAGCGCGGGATGACCATCATTGTGGTCGAGCATAACATGGACCTGGTCATGGAGATCGCGGATCGCGTGCTGGTTATGGATTATGGGCAGCACCTTTTTGCAGGGACTCCGGGCGAGGTGCAGGCGAATCCGGCCGTGATTTCTGCGTATCTCGGGGCATGAGCCGTTCGCGCGCGTCTCGGAGGACCCGCTGAAGCCGCTGCTGCAAGCGCAGGGGCTCGAGCTCGCTTACGGCGAGGTGCCGGTCTGCCGCGATCTCAGTCTCGAGGTCGCCGAGGGCGAGATCGTCACCCTCATCGGCGCCAATGGTGCCGGCAAATCGACCACATTGCGTGCGATCGCCGGGGTGCTGCGCCCGCGTGCGGGCACCATTCTTTTCCGCGGCCGGAACGTCACGTCGCTCCCCTCGCACGCACGCACTGCGCTGGGGATCGCGCTCGTTCCCGAGGGACGGCGCGTTTTCCCGTTCCTCAGCGTGCGGGAAAATCTCGAGCTCGGCGCGTTCAAGTTTCGCGGGGATCGCGCGAAGGTCCGCGGCATGATGGAAAAGATGTTCGCCCTGTTTCCGCGGCTGCGCGAGCGCAGCGGCCAGAACGCCGGCACGCTTTCAGGCGGGGAGCAACAGATGCTGGCGCTCGGGCGGGCAATGATGTCGGAGCCGCGCCTCATTTGTCTGGACGAGCCGTCCCTTGGCCTCGCTCCCGTGCTCGTGCAGGACATCTTCCATACCGTGCGGGCGATCAATGCCGGCGGCACGAGCGTGCTCCTGGTCGAGCAGAATGCTCATTACGCGCTCGAGACCGCAAGCCGCGGGTATGTGTTGCAGACCGGAACGATCATCGCCAGCGGCGCCTGCTCGAGCCTGCGCAACGATGATCGCGTGCGCCAAGCCTATCTTGGCCGCCGCGCCACTGACCGCGTGAAGCTCTGAATTCACCGCCCCAATATCGCGTCCTGCATGGCGCGCGGGTCGCGGTTGCGCCAGGCGCCCGCATCGACGGCATGGAAGAAATCGGCGAGATGCTGATTGAAAGCGGCCGGATCTTCCAGATTGATGGTGTGCCCGGCATTCGGCATCACGATCAGCCCGGCGCTCGCAATGGTGCTCTTCATCAGGAGCCCCGGCTCGAGGCACGGCCAGTCCTCATCGCCAGTCATCACCAGGGTCGGAGCGGTGATGGTGCGGATCTTATCGACGAGCTCGTACAGCGAGGGGCGCCGCTTCTGCACGCCGCGCATCGTGTACGCCGAGCCTTCGCTGGAATGCTCGGCAAGCTGCCGGGCAAACTCGCTCCAGCCGCGCGGGTCTTTGTTCTGGAACTGCACGCGCGTCGCCCCGAGCGCGTAGGCTTCTGCCGCCTTGGCCATCCCTGCCTCGAATCTCCGCGCCGCTGCTTCGGCTTCCTCTGCGAACTGGGTCCGCTTCTCCGGCGCAGCCCCATAGCCGCAGCCTGCGATCACCAGCGAACGCGCCCGTTGCGGATACGTGAATCCGAAATGCAGCGTCGCAAAGCCGCCCATGGAAAGGCCGACGATATGTGCCTTGTCGAGACGCAGCGCATCGAGCACGGCGCGTATGTCATCGCGCGCACGCTCCTGTGAATAGCGTTCGCCGTCGCTCGGCACGTCGGAAGGCGGGTAGCCGCGCGCGTTGTAAGTGATGCAGCGGTACCGGCGGGCAAAACAGCGCACCTGCGGTTCCCACGAGCGATGATCCCCGGCAAACTCATGCACGAAGACGATCGGAATGCCCGATCCGGTTTCCTCGTAATAAAGCTTGATACCATCGTCGGTAGCCAGATGCGGCATGAGACGTCCTCTCAGGTCCGGGGCCGGGCGCGCTCGAAGGTCCCTCTATGGCAGTCTTTCAGGGGGAGGTATTGCGGGGACTGGAGGCCATAACCTTGACACAGGTCAAGGCAACAACGCCGGCTACTGTTCATCGCTCTCGAACTGGAAGCCAAAGGTGACGCGCAATTCAAGCACGCAATGGGGCTGGCCGGCCAAGCTGCTGCACTGGATCGGTGCAGTGATGATCCTGCTGTTGCTCGTCCATGGCTGGTGGATGACCCATCTCACGCCGCGACCCGAGCGGCTCGCCAATTACGCCGGGCACTCCGCGCTTGGCTATGACCTGCTCGCCATTCTCATCCTTCGTTTGTTGTGGCGGTGGTTCAATCCGGTGCCGGAGTTGCCTGCCGAGCTCAAGCCATGGGAGCGCATGAGTGCGCGCCTCGGGCATTTTCTCCTCTACTGCTTTATGCTTGCCGTCTCGCTGACCGGGTGGCTCGTGGCCACGACAGCCCGCTCCCCCATGACCAAGGATGTGTTCGGGCTCAATGTGCCGCCCCTTTTGACAATGGTGGATCGGTCGGTGCGCCAATGGATCGAGGAGACCCACATGGTGCTTGCCTATGTTCTGGCTGCGGTCGTGGTCATCCACGTGATGGGTGCGCTTCGCCACCATCTCGTGAAGCGCAACGATGTGCTGCGGCGGATGACATGGGGGATGGGCGTTTGACGCTGTCGCTGCTGCTGCGCATCCGGTTCCCCCATGGCCGGCCTCACCTCCGGCAACCCCGTAAGCGCATCGGCAACAAAAAAAACCGGACCCTGGCGGGTCCGGTTCCAGTTTGTCGGCACGGGGGCCGACTATCACCTTCCAGAGGGGAACAGCTGACGGCTCATAAGTTGCATGAAAACACGCAACCGTCCGCCGCCAGTGGATGCAGTCTAGGCCTGCCCGCTTTGGCCGAACAACACGAGAGTGCGCATGTCTGCCATGCGACATCAGAAATGCCAGCGCTGGGCCTTCGACACCAGAAAATCGCGAAACACCTGGACGCGGGCGACCGTCTTGAGCTCCTCGGGATAAACAAAATAGGCATCGAGCGCGATCGTCTCGGATTCGCCGAAGAGCTGGACCAGGCCGCCATTCTCCTCGACCAGATAGTCAGGCAAGAGCGCAACCCCCATGCCCCGCTGGCAGGCGCGCACCACGCCCAAAATCGTGTTGATGGTCAGGACCGGGGTGCGCGCGCCCTTGCCGTTTCTGCCGACCTCGACCAGCCAGCGCCGGTTCTCCAGGTAGTTGGGAACCGTGCTGCCGCCCAGCAGCACGATGCGGTGCTTGTCGAGATCATCGTGCGCGCGCGGGGTGCCGAACCGCTTCACATAGTCGGGCGAAGCATAGGCGTGGAACCGGACCGAGAACAGCTTGCGCTGGATCAAATCGGGCTGGGTCGGCTGGCGCAGGCGGATGGCGACGTCGGCCGCGCGCATCGCCAGATCGAGCTCCTCGTCGGTGGTGAGCAAGGTGAGATGCACATCCGGGTAGAGCTCCACGAACTCCCCGAGCCGCGGGGTGAGCCAGTGCACCCCGATGCCCGGCGTGGTGGTGACGCGCAGCTCGCCGTTCGGCCGCTCGCGCGAATCGGTGAGCTTGGCCCGCGCCGCCTCGAGCTTCATGAAGACGTCATGCGCGGTGTGGTGGAGGAGCTCGCCCTGCTCGGTGAGGATGAGCCCGCGGGCGTGGCGATGAAACAGCGAGACGCCGAGCTCCTGCTCGAGCGCGGAGACCTGCCGCGAGACAGCCGATTGCGAGAGCCCGAGCGCCTCGCCGGCGTGGGTGAAGCTGCCCGCCTCGGCAGCGGCGTGAAACACCTTCAGCTTGTCCCAGTCCATGCTCATTGCCGCGCTGCCTGTCATTCCGCTGCGATCGCCGGCTCGGCCTCGCCCTTCGCGGCGAGAAAGCGCTCGGCTTCGAGCGCAGCCATGCACCCTTGCCCCGCCGCGGTCACCGCCTGGCGGTAGACGTCGTCGGTAACGTCTCCGGCGGCGAACACGCCGGGCACCGAGGTCGCAGTCGAAGGCGCCGTCTTGATGTAGCCCGAGGGTTTCATCTCCAGCTGTCCGGCAAACAGCGCGGAAGCGGGAGTGTGCCCGATGGCAATGAACACGCCGTCGGTGCGCTGCTCGCTGCGCGCATTGGTCCTCCTGTCGCGCAGGACCACGCCCTTCACCTTGAGCGGATGCTCCTCGCCCACCACTTCCTCGAGCAGCGTATTCCAGATGACGGAGATCTTCGGGTTGCGAAACAGCCGGTCCTGCAGAATCTTCTCCGCCCGCAAGGCGTCGCGCCGGTGCACGAGGGTGACCTGGGAGGCAAAATTGGTAAGAAAGAGCGCCTCCTCGACCGCCGTGTTGCCGCCGCCGATGACCAGAACTTCCTTGCCGCGATAGAAAAATCCGTCGCAGGTGGCGCAAGCCGAGACGCCATAGCCCTTGAACTTCTGCTCAGAAGGCAGCTCCAGCCAGCGCGCCTGCGCCCCGGTCGCGATGATGATGCTGTCGCTCAAATAACGATCGCCGCTGTCGCAATAGAGCGCAAACGGCCGCACGCTCAGATCGACCCTGGTGACGTGGTCGGCAACGAGCTGCGTGCCGACATGCTCCGCCTGCTTCGCCATCTGCTCCATGAGCCAGGGGCCCTGGATCACCTCGGCGAAGCCGGGGTAGTTCTCCACATCGGTGGTGATGGTGAGCTGGCCGCCGGGCTCGATTCCCTGGATCAGCACCGGGTCGAGCATGGCGCGGGCGGCGTACACCGCGGCGGTATAGCCGGCCGGCCCCGAGCCGATGATCACCACTTTCGCGCGGGTGGTCCTGACCAATTTGAACATCCCCTAAAACGAAACGAGAGCCTGGAGCAGGGCTCGGCAGGGTCGCGGAATGCGGCAGCGCACACTGACCTCATTTAAGAGGTCCATGCAGCTATGCAAGGGATGCAGAGCACACCAGGCCAGCCGGGAACAGCCCCGGCGGCCCGGTTTTCCGCAACAATATTTCGCCCCCTTTCCAGGGGGTTAGGGCGTGCTCCGGTAGTCCGCAGGGAGCGCGTGAGCGCGATATCCGGGGCAAAGCCGCCCCCGGATCACCCAAGCGCAATCCGGGCTAAAGGCTTGGCCTGCGGGGATTTTCTTCCGCTGCCAAACACGACCACGTAGCGCAAAGCACGTACCGGATTGCGCGCGGCCGCCGAAGGGGAAGATTGGACTTCAGCGCTGCGCACGGTGGCCCGTCGATCGTTTGTTCTTGAAGAAGCTCCAAATGGCTTCG
>Ga0209331_1000339_pt1 | contig 17235 bp, 16 predicted proteins | sample JacPinW_OM3H0_M3_FD_187971 | JGI IMG/M metagenome (GOLD analysis project Ga0209331, IMG submission 187971) | Forest soil microbial communities from Algoma, Ontario, Canada - Jack Pine, Ontario site 1_JW_OM3H0_M3 (SPAdes) (version 2) | ecosystem: Environmental > Terrestrial > Soil > Boreal...
TCCCGCGTTCGCTTGCCACGCGCCGGCCAAGCTCGATGCGCTCGCGGGAAGAGATGCCCAGAAGATCGGCCGCCCGCCAGATCAGGTTGCTCTCGAACTCGGTTACGCGCCCGTCTGCGTAGACGATTTCCCACATCATCTCGACCATGCGCCGGCGTCCATCCTCGTCGAGGGCGCGGTTAAGCAGCCTGGTAAAATGATAGAGGTCGACGGCTTCATGTTCCGCCTGCGTGGCCTCCGCAAGCAACGTATTTGTTTGCGTTTCATCGAGATCGAAGTGGCGTTTTATGACCTGATGCAAGGTTGTGCGCTCGAGATCGGAGCTGTTGCCGTCGATCTCTGCAGCATGCACCAGCAGCGCAGCGGCCGCCAGCCTATAATCGTTCGGCTCGAAATGCGCAGGATGCTTGCCGCCTTGCGAGACATCGGCGAGGAATTTGCGAAAGCTTTCAAACATGAGCCGATCCTGGTAATCTCGAGACGGAACCCGGTTCGCGAGCCAGATCAAATTAGCACGGAGGTCGAGAGCGAAAAGGCTGCGGCCGACAGCGCAATGCGCTGTTGCATGTCGTTGACTCTATTCCTTACTGAATCGCTTTGGCCTTGCGGAAGCTGGCCTCAAGCAGTTCGAGATTGTTCCTGATATAGGGATTGCCCGGATCCTGCGCTTGAGCCTGCACGAGAATCTCCCGTGCCCGGCGAGAATCACCGCGCAGCATGTACGAGTACCCGACATTATTGAGAATCTCCGGGGTAGCACCGGCGATTTTCGTGGCCTGGGCATAGGCGCGGTCGGCGAGATCGAAGCGGCGCAGCCGATCGTAGGAGGCGGCAAGTCCGATCCAGGACTCGAGATCGCGCGGGTGCATCTCGACTGCCTTGCGGAAGTGCCGCTCGGCCAGCCCAAAATCCGCGGCACGGAAATACTTCTTTCCGAGGCTGAGGTCGTCATTGGGATCCTTGCCGAGCAGGCCCTTGGGGACGGCATCCGGTTGGAAGTCGTTTGGAGGCGCTCGCCCGCTGCCGGTTGGTGCCGTATCTGCTTCAGCAGACGAGGGAAGTGGCTGTGGGCTCTCAGTCTTGGACTGGAACAGGTCGCCCAGCTTGACCGACGTCTCGCAGCCGGTGAGCGTCAACAGGCACGCGGCAGTCGCAACAAGGACCCGACCCGCAGCTGTTGCCATGGCGCATTTCTCTCGGCGACCAAGCTGTCGCGAGCCCGCCGTGGCCTATCCACGCACGCGACGCTCCGGTACGGCCCAGCAACAACCGGCAAAAATCCAAGCTACGGGACGGTAGTTAAGAATTTCTCGCTGCAGCGGCGGGGAGGAGCATGACGCCGCGCGACTGCCCATCAGGAAATCTGACGTGTAGTCAATAGCTTCGGCGAAAACAGTCGGCGGTCTCAGTAATGGCCGGTGTAAAGGCGTACGATGACAGGCAAGAGGATCACCACAAACAGCACGGAGAAGATGCTGAACCGTTGGTTTACAAACAAAGCCTCGAAGGATCGAGTAACCTTACGAAAATTCACGCTCGTCCCGATGTTTGCGCTCTTTCGGACTATTCGTAGCCCGGATTGAGCGCTTGCGAAACCCGGGGCGACCTTCCCGTCGCTGGAAGCGACACTACGGAGCGGGCGACGGATCTGATACAGCGAGTTCATCCTGCACTGACCTGATCGTGCGAAGCGAGGGAATGTCGTGGCTCAGCTCATGCGTTTGCTGCTCGCTTGCAGTCTCGCTGTATTCGCGGCACAGGCGGATGCCGAGACTTGGCCGATCCGTCCGGTCAAGCTGATCGCTCCCACCGGCCCGGGCGCAGCGACCGACGTGATGGCGCGGCTCCTCGCGGAGGGCGCCGGGCGCGGCCTGCCTCAGCCCATCATCGTCGAGGACATGCCCGGCGCCTCAGGCATCCTGGCGCATCAGTTCGTCGCGCGCGCGGCGCCCGACGGGTATACTTTCCTGTTCAGCAACACTTCGGGAATGGCGATCAACCTGATCTCGTTCAAGCAGTTGCCCTACGACCCCGCACGCGATTTCGCTCCCGTAGCGACGGTCTGCAGCCTTGCTCCACAGATGCTGTCGGTGAACGCTGAGTTGCGGGTCGGGTCGCTGAACGAATTCATCCGCTACGCCAACGAAAATCGCGGCAGATTATCGATTGCCTTCGATACCACGGCGGGTGCGGCTGCTTTTGCGGCCAAGCTCCTCAACAAGCGTCTCGATCTCGGGCTCATCGAGGTGCCGTACCGATCGGCCGCACAGATGACCCAAGATGTCGCGAGCGGTGTCATCCCGGTGATGATCAGCTCCCCTACGGCAGCCCGCGCGGTGGTGGATGCGGGCAAAGTCCGCCGGATCGCCGTCACTTCGAACAAGCGCTTTCCCGGTTTGCCCGATCTGCCGTCGCTCAGTGAAAGCGTGCCCGGCCTGGTCATGAACGGCTGGTTCGGCGTGGTCGCGCCGGCGGGCACGCCCCCCGACATCATTGCCCGGCTCAACCGCGCGATCGGCGACTATCTGCAACGTCCTGAGATCCAGCAAAGACTGATTGCGCTCGGGCTTGCAACGGAGGGCGCGGGCACGCCGGAGAGCACCGCCCGTTTCCTCATGGAGGAACGGGAGCGCTGGCGCGCGGTAGCGAAGGAACTCGACATCGAACCACAATGAGATCACGTTTGTAGTGGCGGGTTTGAAACCCGCCCGTACCACAACGTCGTATTGGCGGAAGCAATCGCAGTGCTCACGCAATCGACGCGCCCAAACCTAGCACACCTCTTGGCTGAAGACGCTCCTTGGCGGCACGTCCGCGTGCATCGACGGCCATGGTGTAAGGAGCGCGGCGTTGCGTCCCGCGGTCCAGCCGCCGACAAAGCATTCGGCGAGGTTTCCGCCCGACATGTAGAGATGGCCAAACACGCCACCAAGTTCGCCCGCGGCGAACAGGCGCGGGATGGGCTCACCAAAAGCATTGAGGATGCGCTGCTCGGCGTCATGCACGGGGCCACCATGCGTGTTGGAGCACACCGGCCAAACCTCGGCCCAGTAGTAGGGAGGGGTCGCAATTTTCAGCATGGATGTCGGTGGCCGGCCATACGCCGTGTCTTCGCCCGCTTCGCACGCTGCGTTCCATTGGGCGATGGTCGGCGCCAGCACCTCCTCGCGCATCTTCATGGCTGCGGCGAGCTCGGAATGCGAGTTGCACTTGCGCAAGATTCGGCTTTCCAGCTCGCGTAGCGTTTTTTCGCTCCAGGCAAATTTAAACCGGCGATCGTTGAAGGTCGGCGAAGCAATGGGGTAGGCGGCGCGCCCTGGCTCGTCCATGATCATGTAGGATGGAATGCGCGGATAGGTCATGGATTGACCATCGAAAACCGCCATGGCGCGCCAAGTCGTATCCTGCGTGTAGGGCTGGTACTCGTTCATGTACCGGCAGCCGCGACGATCGACGATGATCCATGGGACCTTGACGTCGGGCCGCACACTCTCTCCTGGAATCCAGTCCGGCAGCCGCTTCGGCCGGATACCGAAGGGATAAGCAGGATCGGGGTGCTTGAAGCCGTAGACGCCGTGGTAGTGCCACATGTGCCAGAGCGCCGCCCCAACCGCCTGCGCCATCAGTATTCCGTCGCCCGTATTGCCCATGTAGGCGGCATTGAGCACGGGCTTTTCCTGCCAGTACTGTCTTTGCATGTCGGGGTTTGCTTCGAAGCCGCCGCATGCGAGGACGACAGCGCGGCGGGCCTTGATGGCGAGCACCCGGCCATCACGCTCCGCCATGACACCGCAGATTTCGCCTTGCACGCCGGTGATCAGACGAGCGGCAGCGGTTGAGAGCGAAATCCGGAGCCGGCGGGAGGAAACGTTGTCCTCGAGCACCTTGAAAAGGCGCACACCTGCCGCGCGATGGATCGGCACATAGCTGGAAACGAAAGGATAGGTCCGCTCGGCGTCAAATCCGGGCACGTGATCGATGCTGACGTAACCGAAGGTCTTCGTGCCGGGAAAGGGATAATTGCCGTCGGCCTGCCGCCGATTGATCGTCGCCCCCGACACCCGTGCAAGCTTCTCGAAATAAGCGGGGATGTCGGCCATCCCTGCGGCAAGGGCCCGCAACACGGGATCGGGCGTCGTGGCCGCGTTGGTGGCTTGCAGATGACGGAAGCCTTCTTCCGCGTCCTCGACAATGCGGACGTTGCCTCCGGAGGTAATGGAGATGCCGCCAGGATCGGGCATCTTTTCGATGAGGAGCACGTCAGCGCCGGCATCATGCGCTTCGATGGCAGCAACGGCACCGGCATAGCCATAGCCCACGACGACCACGTCGGCCGTCTCGTCCCACCGTTCCCGCGCTTCGCTGCGTGCCGGCCTATGCCCGCTCATTGCCGCATCCGCCTCACCTCCAGCGAGGCCTTGATCAACTCGCCAGCGCTCGCTGCGCGGCGCTCATGGTGAAGCGCTGGTCCAGCATATCGCTCAATCGGAGGGAAGCGGGCACGCTGCCGAGCCTTTGCTGGAGCGCAATGGCCGCTGCGAGACCTTCCATATCGACCTCACAGTCGAAATGGAGATCGGGAAGCTCGCGCTCGATGGACTTCATCATGGTACTGCGAGGGATACGGAAATACCGGGCGCCGAAAGCGGCCCATTCGTCGCGGTGCTCCGCGGCATAGCGATAGCTCTGGCGACATGCGGCAAGAAAGCCGCGGATGAGATCGGGCTCGCGCAGAAGCAAATCGTTATTTGCCACCATGATGGTCCATTGCATGCGTGGAGCGAAATCGCAGCGGTTGACGCCCAGCCAGACGTTGAAATAGCCAGCCTCCTCGCCCATGCTGACGTGTGGCTCCGAGATCATGGCGCCGTCGAGGTCTCCTTCAGCCAGCATAGTGAGAACCTGCGGGTAGCGCTGCCCAAGGGCTGCGATCGTTACATCAGCGGCAGGATCGAGACCCCGATGGCGCAAGAGCTCGCGCATGTACCAATCGCTGCAGCTGCCCTTGCTCAGGACGCCGAGCTGCGCCCGCTTGAGCTCCGCGAACGTGGAAAACTGCTGACGTGCGACGAAATAGAGCACTGCGCCGCGTCGCACACCGCTGCCGATAATCCTGAAGCGGGCGCCGTTTGCCATGGCCGTCAGCCCCGGTGGCGTGCCGAGCTCACCAACAAGGAGCCTTCCCGCGTCGAGCTCGGCAGCGATCTCCGGGCCGCCGAAGACAACGCGCAGATTGAGATCGATTCCGTTCTCGCGAAAGAAGCCCTTTTCGATGCCCAGCCGCAGCTGCAGGCCGCATCGATCCGTAGGTACGCCATAGGTGAGAGCTTTCGGCATGGAGGAAACCTTTCGAGAACCGACCGCTGCTGTACTCACGCCTAAAAAACCGGCAGGGAACGCAGCGCGGCGCACATAACGCGCTTGCAAGGCTCCGGCTTCTTCCAGGAATATAGCCGGAACCGGAGGGAACAACCATGATTTCATTGACACGACTGACGCGGCGCAAATTCTTACGCGGAGCGAGTGGCACGGCTGCCGCGATTGCAGGAACAAGCCTGGCGATGCCGGCGATCGCACAGCCGGTGAAGGTTCGTTACACGCTGTCGTGGCTGCCGACCGGGCAATATGCCTTTCTTTATTGCGCGCGGCAGCTTGGATATTTCAAGCAGCGCGGCATCGACCTCGACATTGCGCGCGGCTACGGCTCGATGGCCGCCATTCAGGCGGTGTCAACTGGGCAATTCGAGATGGGCGGCGCCCAGACCGGCGCAAACCTGCTCTCGATCATGAAGGGGCTGGACCTGCGGCTTCTCGGCACCCAGGGCTATGATGCGACCTTGGGGGTCGTTGCTCTCGAAAAGGGGCCCGTGAACACACCGAAAGATCTCGAAGGCAGGAAGATCGGCGTTTCGGCAGCAGGCGGCGATACACCGTTTCTGCCGGCCTACTGTCGCCTGGTCGGCGTGGACTTCGGGAAGGTCACGGTTGTCCAGCTCGACAGCAAGATCCTGGAGCAGTCCGCGATGTCCGGCGTCGTCGATGCCATCGTGGTGACCGGATTGAGCTCGATCCCGAATTTCGTCTCGGAAGATGTCCCAATCAGGATGATGCCTTTCTCACAAGCAGGGCTGCAGTTCTATTGGGTCAACACGCTCACCAGCGGCAGCTTCCTCGAAAAGAACAAGGAGCTTGTCGATAACGTGCAGATGGGCATCCTCGAAGGCATGAAGTTCATGCTGCTCAACCCGCAGGAAGCGATGGAACGCCATATCAAGGAGCACGAGGAGCTTGCACTCGGCAAGAACGGGAGGCTCTACGTCGAGCTTGGACTGGGCATGACGCGGGCCATCATGGCAGCGCCCGAGTCCATGGAGCATGGAGTGGGCCATACCGATCTGGCAAAAATCGACGAGCAGGCTAAGGTGGTGAAGCAGTATGCGGCAGGGCCAAACGATCGTGAGCCCCCAAAAGCAGAGACGTTCTGCAGCAACAATGCGCTGGGGAAAGTGACATTGACGCCTGCGGAATGGGCCGAAGTGCGCTCAAGCACGCAGAGATACATGAAGCTTCTGGGCAAAGCGTAAGCACAGCGCCCATGCAGGCGGAGATCAGCTGCCAGCGCGTACGCAAGGTCTTCGGCAAGGGGGCGACTGCGTTCGAGGCTGTGACCGCCGCAACGTTCTCGGTGGAGAAGGGTGAATTCGTCTGCCTCCTCGGCCCGAGCGGTTGCGGCAAGAGCACCCTTTTGATGATGATTGCCGGCCTCGAAGCGGTGACCGACGGAACAATCCTTGCCGGTGGCACGCCGATGACCGAGCCTCGCGCGGATATCGGGATCGTATTTCAGGATCCAACCTTGCTGCCCTGGAAGACGGCGCTGCAGAACGTGCTTTTTCCGATCGAGATGATGGGCAGGAGCCGTTCAAGCTATCTCGGCCGTGCGATAGAGCTGCTGCGGCTGGTGCATCTGGACGATGCGGTCCATAAGCGGCCGCGGGAGCTTTCCGGTGGAATGCGCCAGCGGGTATCGCTCTGCCGCGCGCTCATAGCGGATCCCAGCGTTCTCCTCATGGACGAGCCCTTTAGTGCGCTCGACGCGATTACTCGAGACGACATGAACATCGTGCTGCTCGAGCTCTGGGAACGCTATCGCAAGACCGTGCTCTTCGTGACCCATAGCATTCGCGAGGCCGTGCTGCTTGCCGATCGGGTGCTGGTCATGGGACGCAGCCCTTCGCAGATCATCGCGGAGATCAAGGTACCGTTCGCCCGTCCGCGCGATTTTGCAATCGGGGAAACGACGCAGTTCAATGAAATATGCGCGGGATTGCGTAGAGAGATCGAAATCGCGCGCGGGAGCGAAGCCGCGACGAGGCATTGAGCATGGTCGAGGAACGCGCACCGGCCATACCTTCCGTCCGCAGTCTCGACCTGAGCGGCGTCTGGTCGATATTGGCTCTCTCGCAAGGGGCGCTCGTGCTGCCGGTAGCGACCGCCCTCGCCTTTCTCATCGGTTGGCAGGCAATTGCCGTCTACGGACATATCTCGCCCACGATCCTGCCGCCGCCGACCATGGTGCTGGAGCAGCTGGTCGGTAATTTCTGGCTGATCATGAAGCACACCATCCCAACCACGTACGAGACGCTGCTGGCGTTTGGCATCTCCATTCCGCTCGGCATCGCGCTCGCCGGCCTGATGGTCTACTCGAAGCTCGCCTACCAGGCTCTCTACCCCAATATCGTATTCTTCCAATTGATCCCGAAGATTGCCTTGGCGCCGCTGTTCATCGTGTGGCTGGGGATCGGCACTTCCTCGCGGGTCACTTTCTCGATCTTTATCTCCTTCTTCCCCATCCTCGTTGCCACGGCCGCCGGACTGCAGTCGGTGGAGACGACAATGCTGCGGCTTTGCCGTTCATTGCGGATGTCGCAATGGCAAATCCTCATGCGGGTACGGTTTCCGACTTCGCCCCCTTTCATCTTCAGCGGCATGAAGATTGCCGTCACGCTCGCAATCATCGGTATCGTGGTGGGCGAGTTCATCGCCTCGCAGCAAGGTCTCGGCTATCTCATTCTTTTCGCCTCGTCGCGCCAGCAGACCGATCTCGCGCTCGCCTGCATCGCTGTCCTTTGCGTTGTCGGTCTCGTGCTCTATGGCTGTGTCACCGGCTGCGAAAAGCTTGTGATGCTCTGGTACGACACGCGGTAGCCTCTGTTTCCGCGCGAATAAATCTGTACGGTGGGCAAAAGTGCGCTCCTCCAAATATTCCGTGCATGCAAAATCCGCGCGCCGTGCCCACACAAGGTTGGGCATTCTGGTGATCACGGGGTATCGGGTTAGATGCTGAGCGTAGGTCAGGCGCGCCTTTGCCCAGTCTACACGCTTGGGCTTCTAAATTTACCCACAAACGACCTCCTTGAATCGTCGCCCTGAGCAGCCCAGCAGGATTCCATCTCGTACTAACGGATGATAGGCTCTCCGTCGTCCGCAGTGATCCGAAACCGGACGGAGGACTTGCGGACGCAATGTGCCAGCAGCGGACATTCCAGTCTCCGCAATAGGATCAGGTCCCTCCTCGGGCGAGGATTGCTCATAATAGTTACGCATCTGCACCCGCGCTGCTCAGGCTAGCCAAAGTCATTCATGACAGTGAGATAGTCCAGATTAGCAGTATAATAGCCATCCTTTCCAGAATGATCAGGGATGGATTATGAGATCGCTAATCGAGACTGCAGCAATGATTACGGGGTGTGCCTCCGCCACATGCTGGTTCGCGTCCGCAATGTGGCACTTGCCACGCGTCAAGCCGGGCATAGACGAGTCAGATAAAGTAACCGAATTATCTAATAGGTTGCAACGAATAAGCAGGTGGAATTTTTGGGGCGCAGGGCTGATGGGTGTAACGGCCTTACTATCAGTATGGGCAAGATTTCTCGGATGATCTCGCGCTCTGAGCGAAAGCGCTCGTGGCGAGCACTGCGCCAGCCGCGCCTGCGGCGAGCGTCTTGATGAGCATCGTCATTGCATTCTCTCCTTTGGACCACCGGAGCGCGTTCACCTCTTTGGGTACGTCGTGAAGATGTAATCTTTTGCCGCCACTGTTGTATGGCACGCGTACCCGCACTCGGCGCCCTCAACATTAGGTGCAAACGTGTCGGTTGCGGGGTCATAGGTAAACTGGGCGTACGCCCATCCGTGCGTGTTTGGGAATCGCCTTACATCCTTTTCGATGAACGAGACGGATTTCAGCGTATCGGGCACGTTCACGAAATAGGGTGACACCGTATTTCTTTTGAATGTCCACTCGATCTTCGCAACCTTAGAGCCGTCGGGGAAAAGCTTGCCATCAGCGGGAAGGCCGTCTCTGTACGCAGGCATCATCGTGGGATTGGCGACGATCACCTTGATGCCGTTTTCGGTCTGACTGACGGCGATATCCTCCCAGTTTTCGTATTCGCGGAAGTCAGAAAATGCGAGCCCGTTAGGGACCTGCAAGGTGTACTTGTCCTGTGCCGCAAGAGCGATGCTGCCCAAGAAGCCGAGCAATATCACAATCACCGAGGATGGACTTCTCGTCATGGCTCACTCCTGCGCTAGCGTTTGCAAGTCAAGTTCAGTGGCGTCCGTTCAAACGGTGCCCGGCGCAGTGAGTGCGAGGTGCAGTTTGCTATCATGGATCGTACTCAAAGGGCCGGACACGACCCGGAGGGCGCGGATGGTAGCGATCATCTTACACCACACTGTCACAATCCGTATGGCGTTCGGGTGAAATGTGCCCAGTGACCGGTTTGGGTCAATCGCGACCGCAGCCGCATCCCAAATGGCCGCACAGCATCGGAAAGCGGACGCCGATCCGGGAGGCCGCGCGCATTCGTCTGCTGTGTTCGGAAATCCTGGTTCAGCGCAACTCGCCCAGCCGCCGCAACTCGGCTTCAACCTACTTACGCATTTGCGATAAAAGCAGAATAACCCGAGCGGCGGGCCCGACTGCGTTCCGCCCGGCCGCTCGCTTCGAAGCCGGCGCATACCCAAAGTCTGAACACGTAGTCAGGCCCTGCATTACGCGGACGCCTCGGAATCACGGAGCGAGTCAGACGTGCGGCGAGATTTGTGACGCAGTATGACTAAGCCCCCTGCGCCTGCTCCTTGGTGACACGCACATAACGACGAAGGGTCGCTGCTGCTCAGAATGCGTGCCCGTCCGCGGCTCAATCTGCTGCCGGGATTCCTACAAGGACCGAGTCGTGCTCGCGCCGAACAACATAAGTGCGGAGATCAACCGTGCAGGGTGCGGCGACGGCTTTGCCGGTCTTGATTTCGAAACGTCCGCCGTGCAGAGGACATTCAATGATGTCACCCTCGACAAAACCTTCGCTCAGCAATGCGAACGCGTGCGTGCACACATCGTCGATAGCATAGAATTCGCCGTCAATATTGAAGAGAGCGATCTCCCATTGGTCGAGCTTTACGCGTAGCGCCTCGCCCTCGCGAATCTCAGAGGTCGCGGCAACGCGGTGAAAACGATACCCCGGCTCGCTCATCCGGCAACCTTATCCGCCCTGCGGCTCGCCCACTTGCCCATCGATTGGCGCGCCACGGGAAAGGCGAGCAACAACGCTTTGATTCATTCGTCAGGATCTGACACTTTATCGATAATTATTGACTTTGTCGATTTTCCTGCCCACAGTTTTGGCATGGACCATGCTTGGGAACAAGCTTTCTCACCCGCTTCCGCTCGCCCCCGGCCGAATGCGGGCGCTACCTCTACCCTGGAGAGTACGGTCCGACAGATGCTGCGTCACGACATCCTTTGCGGCGCTCTAAAACCTGACCACAAGCTGCGTGTCGCACACCTGAGCTCTCGCTATCATGCAGCGGGAACTACCGTCCGCGAGGCGCTTTCGCGCCTCGTCTCTCAGGGTCTGGTTACAAGAGAGGAGAACAAGGGCTTCCGCGTTGCGCCGGCGTCATTGGACGATCTTTCCGAGCTCACGAGCACGAGAAAAATCATAGAGCGCGAAGCATTCCGACTTTCCGTCCAGGCCGGCGACAGCGCCTGGGAAGCCGAGATTGTGGGGAAGTTCCATCTACTGTCACTTGTGGTGCCGGACCGCGACAATTTTTTAGAATGGGAAGTGCCGCATCGCGCGTTTCACCACGCGCTGTTGTCTGCATGCGGGAACAGCATGCTCCTGAATCTGGCAGATCGTCTCTACGATCTCGGACAACGCTATCGAGCAATCATGCTCGACTTCGATCCGAAGCGCGGCCGTGACCTCATTGCCGACCATCGCGCGTTGATGGAGGCGGCGCTCGCGCGCAGTCCGGACAAGGGGGCAGACCTCCTCTGCGCGCATCTCGATTTCACGTTCCAGGTCATCAAAGCAGCTTGGGGGAGAAAGCCTTGAGGCCGAGGCGCCGCGCATCATGATCCAGCATCGATAATGCCCCCATAGGTCTCGGAGATGATAATGTTTCTTACCGATTGCTGGTACGCGGCCGGATTTCCGGACGAGTTCGGGCGGGAGTTGCGTGGGCGGACATTTCTCGGCGAGCCGGTCGTCCTCTTTAGGACTAAGGCGGGCGAGCTTGTCGCCCTCGAGGATCGCTGCGCGCATCGGCGCCTACCTCTATCCGTGGGGCGTCTCAAGGGCAATACGATCGAATGCAGCTATCACGGCCTCGTCTACAACCGCTCCGGCGCCTGCATCAAGGTACCGGGTCAAAATGACGTCCCGAGGAGCGCGCAGCTGAGACGTTATCCAGTCGCAGACATGTACGGCTATTCCTGGATCTGGATGGGCGACCCGGCCGGCGCCGATACCTGCACCATTCCCGATTACAGCCGCCTCTCACTTCCGGGGCTCGGTCGCCATCGCATCGCTCTCCATGTCGAAGGAAACTATCAGCTCATTGTCGATAACCTGCTCGACCTCTCACATCTGCCCTATGTCCACGGTACGACCACCGGCAACCCGCCAGTCTCGGAGAGCGCGAGCGTGAAGACCGAGCGGCACGGCAATACCGTGCAGGTCAAGCGCTGGGCGGAGAGTGTCGAGGCAGCGCCGACTTTCGTCCAATTCGGCGGCTATCGCGATAAGGTCGATATTTGGCAGATCTCTCAATTCCAGCCCCCCTGCTATATTCGCGTAAGCTACGGCTCCGGCCCCGCGGGCACCGGAATTCCGCAGGGAGAGGCGATTTGGGAGCCCGGGCATTGGGGCTTCCAGGTTTTCCACGGCATCACGCCGGAGAGCGAGACGACGACGCATCAGTTCCGCTATATCTTGCATGAGAAGGGCAACGCGGACGCGGCGACCATCGCTGAGTTCTATCGGCAGAATGATCAGATCATCAATGAGGATCGCGTTATATTTGCGATCCAGCAGAATGCACTTTTGACCGCCGGCGACGGCGCCTCCGCGGCCGACCTGAAGACATCAGTTATCATCAAGGCGGATGGCGGCCTCATCCAGGCGCGATCGATCATCGGTGGCTTGCTGCAGGACGATCGCGCTACAGCCGCGACCAGATTGCGTGCCTGAGGCGATGATCATCAGCACCGCAGCGCCCGGCTCGTTCCTGCGAGATCACTGGTACGTCGGCGCCTGGTCTGACGAGGTGAGCGAGAAGCCTCTAGCGCGGACGCTTCTCGGCGAAAGCATTGTTTTTTACCGGAATGCAAGCGGGAAAGTGGTCGCGCTGGAGGACAGATGCGCCCATCGACGCCTACCATTGTCGATGGGGATCGTGATCGGCGATACGATCCAGTGCGGTTATCACGGTCTCGTCTATGACTGCGCCGGTAAGTGCATCAAGATTCCCGGACAGGAGGGCGTGCCGGCGGGTATCGGTGTACGCTGCTATCCCGTTGTCGAGCACCATCAGTTCGTCTCCGTCTGGATGGGTGATCCAGCCCTGGCGGACGAAAGCGCCGCGATCGGCTTTCCGCGGCTCGGTGACCCGGGCTGGGCCCACAGCAAGGTGCGTCTCGAAGTAGGCGCCAATTATCTTCTCATAATCGACAATCTGCTCGACCTCTCGCATGTGGCCTATGTCCATAACTCGACGATCGGCAACGCGCCGGTAGCCGAGAACGCGATCGTCAAAACGATCGCGGCGGCCGGCTCGGTGCGCATCACTCGCGAAATGGTCAACGTGCCGGCCGCGCGCACCTATGCACAGTTCGGTCCCTACAAGGGACTGTTTGATCGCTGGCAGCTCTCCGAATACACGCCGCCGGGATATTTTCTGATCAACAATGGCTGTGCAGCCCCCAATACCGGTGCTGGCGACGATAGCCGGCTGGCTGGCCCGGGGGAATGGGGCTTCCAAGTCTATCATTGCATCACGCCACAGGACGAGCGACGGACGCACCAGTTCTGGGCGATTGCCTATGACAATGCCACGGTGGCAGCAAAGGACCGGCCGGAATTCAATCGGCAACATCACCACGTGATCGCCGAGGACGTCGCAATCTACGAGGCGCAGCAACGCGCGCTCGACTGTTCCGGCGACGGGGTCTGCGCCGAGGACATCCACAGCTCCGTTGTCATTCACGCCGATGCGGGTCTGCTGCAGGCCCGCCGCATGATCGCGCGCCTGCGCGATGAGGCTCGCATCTGAGCAACAAGCAAAGGCGGGACGCCGCCTGGGAGGTATTCTATGTTCCTGCGCAATTGCTGGTACGCCGCCGGCTTCTCCGACGATTTCGGCCACGCGCTGACGGCGCGTACCTTCCTCGGCGAGGCCGTGGTGATCTATCGAACCGAAAAGGGCGCGCCCATCGCACTCGAGGATCGCTGCGCGCATCGGCGCCTCCCCCTCTCCATGGGGCGGCTCGACGGCGATCGGGTCGAATGCGCCTATCATGGCCTCGTCTATGATCACAGCGGAGCCTGCATCAAGATTCCTGGGCAAGCGAGCGTGCCGCAGGGCGCGCGGGTGCGCGCATATCCGGTTCTCGATCGACATACCTATCTCTGGATATGGATGGGAAATCCCAAGCTGGCCGACCCTGCGCTCATCCCCGACTACAGCGCCATCGACACAGCCGGCGAGCGGACGAGTCGCATCCGGCTGCATCTTAGATGCAACTATCTGCTCACCGTCGACAACCTGCTGGACCTCTCGCACCTTGCCTACGTCCATGCGACCACCACGGGAAGCCCGGCACTGGCGGAGGAGGCGGTGGTCAAGGTGGTACGCGTTGGGGACGCCGTGCTCATCAAGCGGTGGCAACGTAACATCGATCCTTCGCCAACCTTCCAGCAGTTCGGTGCCTTCAAGGGGCGAGTCAATTTGTGGCAGGTCTCAGAATACCGGGCGCCCTGCTACATCCGCGTGAGCTACGGTTCCTGCGATGCGGACGTGCCGGTCCATGAAGACGACGACATCTGGTCGCATGGCGCTTGGGGCTTCAAGGTTCTGCATGGCTTGATCCCCGAGACCGAGCGCACGACGCATCAGTTCCGCACCGTCACCATCCATCCGAGCCAGGCGAGCGCCGCGGCCATAGCGGAGTTCAAGCGACAGTGCGACCTGATCATCAATGAGGATCGTGAGGTGTTCGCGATCCAGCAGGAAGCGCTCGACACGGATCCGCGGGGACTGAGCGCCTGGGACCTCCGCTCGACCGCGACGATCGGGGCCGATCAAGGACTGATCCAGGCCCGCCGGTTGCTCCGGCAGCGAATGGACGCCGAGACGGTTCTGCCGGCGGCAGCGAGTGCTTGACGGCGATGCTCAATCGCGATCTCGCACGTACCGGCCAGGATTTCGTTCGCGAGGCGTGGTACCTGGCCGCGTGGTCGGACGAGCTCGACAAGACGCCGCTCGGCGTCATCCTGCTGGGCGAGAGCATCGTCCTCTATAGGAGAGGCGACGCAAGCCCGGTCGCGCTCGAGAACCGCTGCGCGCATCGCAGCCTGCCCCTCTCGCTCGGATGCGTGCGGGGAGAGCTGATCGAGTGCGCCTACCACGGTCTGCAGTTCGATGCCTCCGGCCGCTGCGTTCATGTACCCGGGCAGTCGAGGCCGCCCGCAGACGCCACCATTCGCAGCTACCCCGCGGTCGAGCAGGACCGCTGCATCTGGATATGGATGGGAGCGCCGCAGAACGCCGATACCGCGAAGATCACCCCCTTCCCCTGGATGGCGAAGAAGGGCTGGCGCCAAACCAAGCTGCATGCACGCATCGCCGCGAATTACCAGCTGATCATCGACAACCTTCTGGACCTCTCGCATTTGTCCTTCGTCCATTCCAGCACGGTCGGCAGCCCCGAGCTCGCGGAGAGTGCAAGGGTGAAGGCGGAGCCGACGGAAGACGGCGTCATAGTGAGCCGCTGGACGCTAGATGTCCCGCCGGCGCCCACATATGCACAGTTCGGCAACTACTACTGTAATATCGACCGGTGGCAGATTTCGCGGTGGTTCGTTCCGTCGACTCTGGTGATCCGCAATGGCTCCGCAAAAGCGGGGAGCGGCGCGCAGACCGGCGGCGGCGAGCAGCGCTTTGAGTTCATCGTCTGTCACGGCGTGACGCCGGAGAGCGACAGGGTGACGAACTACTTCTGGGCGGTCACGCACGATTTCCTCTATGACGACCTGCCCGCCGCAGAGGAGTTTCACCGGCAATCACATCAGGTCATCGGAGAGGACATCGCGGTCTTCAAAGCGCAGCAGGACATGCTGGAGCGGCAACCGCTCGCGCCGGTTATCGACATTCGTTACGACGCCGGACCCCTTCACGCCCGACGGATGGTCGATGCGAGGCTCGCCGCGGAACTGCACAGCCGAGGCAAGGAGAGGATTAATGTTCCTGCGTGATCAATGGTATGTGGGGGCCTGGAGCGATGAGGTCGGACGCGTTCCGCTTGGCCGCACGATTCTCGGTGAGGATATCGTCTTCTACCGCACCGAAGCAGGCAAGCCCGTGGCGCTGGCCAATCATTGCGCACATCGGCGGCTTCCGCTGACCGAAGGAAGGCTCCGCGGCGATACGATCGAATGCGGTTATCACGGCCTCGTTTACGATGAGAGCGGCCGATGCGTGAAAATTCCGGGCCAGGAAGCGCCGCGCGGCATCGGCGTCAGATCCTACCCCGTCATCGAGCGCGATCAGTTCGTCTCCGTCTGGATCGGTGATCACGCGTTGGCGGACCCAGCGAGCGCGATCAGCTTTCCGCGCCTGTCGGATGCGAATTGGGGCTGCACCAAAGTGCGTCTGCATATTGGTTGCAACTATCTCCTCATACTAGACAATCTGCTCGATCTCTCGCACGTCGCCTATGTTCACAACTCCACCATCGGCAACGCTCCGGTCGCTGAGAATGCGGAGGTCAAGTTCAGCCGCCGCGGTAGCACGGTGCGCGTGACGCGCGACATGTACGGCGTTCCGGCGGCGCGGACTTATGCGGAGTTCGGTCCGCATCAGGGAATTTTCGACCGCTGGCAGCTTTCCGAGTACTACCCGCCCGGCTATTTTTTCATCAACAATGGCTCCGGACGTTGCGGCTGGACCGCCTCGGACGGAGCCTCGCGCCTCGAGACCCAGGGCGAGTGGGGCTTCCAGGTCTATCACTGCATCACGCCGGAGACGGCAACCAGCAGCCATCAGTTCTGGGCGCTCGCTCATGAGCTCTCCGCCGTCGCTCCCACCGGGCGCGAAGAATTCTACCGCCAATGCCATCAAGTCGTTGTTGAGGATCTCGCGATCTACGAGGCACAGCAGCGTTCGCTCGACACGGATCCAGCAGGCGCGAATGCCGAGCATGTCGGTGCGCGCGTCACGATCGAGGCCGATCGCGGTTTACTGATGGCGCGGGCGATATTACGCGATATGCTTTCGCAAAGAGCGGCAGCTTGAAAGGGAACACATCATGACGAATCGAAGAGGATTCGGAGATACCCCCAGCCGTCGCGCGATTCTCACAGGAGCTTCTGCCGGAGCAGCGGCGGCGTTCGTACCCTTCCCGAAGCCGGCCATCGCGCAGCCGGCGCACGTCCGCTACACGCTGTCATGGCTGCCGATCGGCCAGTACGCCTTCATCTACATGGCGCGCCAGCTCGGCTTCTGGAAGCAGCGCGGCATCGAGATGGAGATAGCGCGCGGATACGGCTCGATGGGGGCCATCCAAGGCATCTCAGGTGACAAGTTCGACATGGGTGGCGCCGCAACCGGCGCCGTGATTCTCAGCCGCACGCGAGGTCTTGATATCAAGATCTTGGGCACACA
>Ga0209331_1000340_pt1 | contig 17165 bp, 15 predicted proteins | sample JacPinW_OM3H0_M3_FD_187971 | JGI IMG/M metagenome (GOLD analysis project Ga0209331, IMG submission 187971) | Forest soil microbial communities from Algoma, Ontario, Canada - Jack Pine, Ontario site 1_JW_OM3H0_M3 (SPAdes) (version 2) | ecosystem: Environmental > Terrestrial > Soil > Boreal...
CCTGCCCCTCCATGTCCCGCGGCATGGAATCGAATTCCTCGGGACGATGAGGATGATGGTGATAGACGGGCGCAGCCGTGACGCCGGCGAGATAAACGGTCGTGCCACCCTTGACCTTGATCGCGGGTGCGTAGGGCATCCACATGTCGGGGGCATCCGGCCAATGCACGTACTCGATTAGTTTGCTCATGCGGGTATGCTCCAATTTGTAGCCCGGCGACATCCGGGGGCGTTCCCGCCGTTCGCTCTGCTCAACGCGGGCTACGATCTTTCTACGATCCTTCTTCCAACGCTTTCTTCAGGGCGAGAAAATCCCGCCAGACGAGGCGCTTCTGCAGCGGCTGGCGCAACAGATAGGCGGGATGCCAGGTTGCCAGCGCCCGAATCTCGCGCGCGCCGGACTGATATCTGAACCATCGCCCGCGTATGCTGGTGATTCCGCCTTTGATGCCGAGCAGCGTTTGCGCGGCGGGGCCGCCGAGGCAAACGAGGATGTCGGGATTGGCAAGCTCGATCTGGCGTAATGTGAACGGCAGACAGATCGCCGATTCCTGCGGCGTCGGCGTTCGATTGCCCGGCGGGCGCCAGGGCACGATATTGGCGATGTAAGCGCAGCTGCGGTCGAGCCCGATGGCAGTCATCATGCGGTCCAGAAGCTTGCCCGACCGTCCGACAAAGGGTAGCCCCGCAAGGTCCTCGTCGCGACCGGGCGCCTCGCCGACGAACATCACCCGCGATTGCGGATTGCCGTCGGCGAATACGAGCTGGGTTGCCGTTGCGCGCAGCGCGCAACCTTCGAAACGGCCAAGGATCTCGCGCAACGCCTCGAGGCTGGTAGCGGCTCTTGCCGCTTCGCGGGCCGCCATGACCGCAGCTTCGGGGGAAGGCGGTGCGCCACCCAGGGGTTTGGCGATGGAAGGGCGAACGCTGGGCGCGGGCCGGCTCGCAGGCGCGGCCACCGGCGCGGCCGCCGGTTGTGAGGCAACATCCTGCGCCAGCCGGTCAACCGGCGTTTCGTCGAGCAGCGCGTCCACGCCCGCCTCCTGATAGAAGGCGAGAACGGCGCGAACTTCCCGGTCGCGATCTGCGGTCATAGCGTGCAACAATGCCTTCTGCGCCGCGGTATTGAAAGTGCGAGGTGTCGATGAGCATGCAGGAATTGCCTCCCCGCGAGGCCATGGAATTCGACGTCGTCATCGTCGGCGCCGGTCCCTCCGGGCTTTCGGCTGCGATCCGGCTCAAGCAGCTTTCGTCCGACATCAGCGTCGTCGTGGTCGAGAAAGGGTCCGAAGTCGGAGCTCATATTCTTTCCGGTGCCGTCATTGACCCCATCGGTCTCGATCAACTCATCCCGGACTGGCGCGATCAGGACACCCCGATCAAGACCAAAGTGCGCGAAGACCGCTTCTATTGGCTCTCGGCCTCGCGCGCCGTGCGCTTGCCTAACCTGATGATGCCTCCGCTCATGGACAATCACGGCAATTATGTCGTGTCGCTCGGCAATGTGTGCCGGTGGCTGGCAGCGAAGGCGGAAGCTCTGGGGGTTGAGATCTACCCCGGGTTCGCCGCCGCCGAGGTGCTGTTCGACGCACACGGCGCGGTTGCGGGTATTGCCACGGGCGACATGGGGATCGCGCGGGATGGCCATCCCAAGGACAGCTTCACGCGCGGAATGGAATTGCGCGGCAAATACACGCTGCTCGGCGAAGGCGCCCGCGGCAATCTCAGCAAAATCCTCATTCAGCGCTTCCGTTTGGGCGAGAGCCGCGAGCCGCAGAAATTCGGCATCGGTCTCAAAGAACTCTGGCAGATCGCGCCCGAACGGCATCGGGCGGGACTCGTCCAACATACCTTCGGCTGGCCGCTCGATAACCGCACCGGCGGCGGTTCCTTCCTTTATCACTTCGATGAGAACCTCGTTTCCGTCGGCTTTGTGCTTCATCTGAACTACGAGAATCCGTATTTGTCGCCGTTCCAGGAATTCCAGCGGTTCAAGACCCACCCGCTGGTGCGCACGACATTGGAAGGCGGCAAGCGGCTTGGCTACGGGGCGCGCGCCCTCACGGAGGGCGGCTGGCAGTCGGTTCCGCAGCTCGTGTTTCCCGGCGGCGCCCTCATCGGCTGTGCGGCCGGATTCATGAACGTGCCCCGCATCAAGGGCACTCACAATGCGATGCTGTCCGGAATGCTCGCGGCCGATCACGTTGCCGCTGCGCTCAAGTCCGGCCGCGCCAGGGATGAGCTCGCGGGCTACGAGTCCGCCTGGCGCACATCCGCGATCGGGCATGATTTGCGCAAGGTGCGCAACGCCAAGCCGCTGTGGTCGCGCTTCGGCACGATTTCCGGCATTGCGCTCGGCGGGCTGGATATGTGGACCAACACGCTTGGTTTCTCCCTCTTCGGCACGCTGCGTCACGGCAAACCGGATTTTGCTTCGCTCAAGCCTGCGGCCGAATGCATTCCGATCAGCTATCCCAAGCCCGACGGCAAGATCAGCTTTGATCTGCCCTCGTCGGTCTTTCTCTCCAACACGAATCAGGAGGAAGACCAGCCCGTGCACCTGCGCCTGTCCGATCCAAACCTGCAGAAATCCTCAGAACACGACCGCTTTGGCGGGCCTTCGGCGCGCTATTGTCCCGCAGGCGTGTATGAATGGATCGAGGAGGCCGGCCAGCCGCGGTATGTCATCAACGCGCAGAACTGCGTCCATTGCAAAACCTGCGACATCAAGGACCCGAATCAAAATATAACTTGGGTACCGCCCGAGGGCGGGGGCGGGCCGAATTACCCCAATATGTAGCTCGGCCACGATGCTGCCCTTATCGCGGCATTCAAAGGCGATGGACATGTCAAGCCAGGGCCGTTATTGCGAGCCCCGCCCAATAGGGCCATTGTGCTCAATGCGGCCACGCCCAGGGCGTTCGTCCGCCAGATGGAGTTGACGAATCGTGATCCTTTCGTCCCGTTTGCGAGGTGCGGCGCTGGCCGCATCGGCTGCGCTTGCCATTGCCTGGGCGAGCGTCTTCGAACAAGCACGGGCTGAAGCGCCGTCGAACTTCTCCCATATTTCGGCCTCCGGCAGCTATCTCGCTGCCAGGCACGCGGGCGGTGAACGCGATGCGGCTGCCGCGGCGGCCTATTATCGCGCCGCGCTGCGCGGCGATCCTGCCAACAACGAGCTCCTCAGCCGGACCTTCCTGGCGGTGCTCGCAAACGGCGAGGTGGATGAGGCGGTCAAGCTCGCCGAACGCGTGCTCAAGGCTGACAAGACCGATCGCATCGCGCGCCTCGTGCTCGGCGTTCGCGCGATCAAGCAAAAGCAATATCCGATAGCACGCAGGGAGCTCGCCCAGTCGATCCGCGGACCCATTACCGATCTCGCTGCGACGCTGTTGTCGGCGTGGACGCTGGCAAGTCCGGCCGAGGCCCGCATGGCGACCGATTCCATCGACAAGCTTACCGGCGCCGACTGGTACGCCATTTTCAAGGATCTCCATGCCGGACTGATCCTTGATCTCGCCGGCCAGAAGAAAGAGGCCGCCAAGCGCTTCGAACGCGCATACAAACTTGATCCAACGGCGCTGCGGGTGGTCGAGAGTTACGGCAGCTTCCTCTCGCGTCAGGGCAACAGCGCTGACGCGCTGAAGCTGTACGCGGCTTTCGACCAGGCATTGCCCCGTCATCCGCTCGTCGTCGAGGCCATGAACGACCTCAACGCCGGGAAGAAGCTGCCGCTGGTGGTGGACAATCCGCAGGCGGGCGCAGCGGAGGTGCTCTATGGGTTGGGCGCAGCGCTTGGGCGCCGCGGCGGTGAGGATCTCGGCCTCATCTATCTGCAACTCGCGCTTTATCTCGTGCCCTCGCACCCGCTCGCGCTGCTGTCGCTGGGCGACCTTTACGAGTCGCTGAAGAAACCCGAGCTTGCCAACAAGATCTATGAACGGGTGCCGCCGAGTTCACCGCTCCAACGCAACGCCCAGATTCAGCTGGCGATGAATCTCGACACGCTCGAACGCACGGATGAAGCAAAAGCGCTTCTCGAAAAGCTGATCGCGGCCAATCCCGGCGACCTTGAAGCGATCATGGCGCTCGGCAATGTCCTGCGCGGACGAAAACAGTTTGCCGAGTGCGCCGAGGTCTATTCCAAGGGGATCGACACGATAACCAAGGACGAAAAATCAAATTGGGTGATCTATTATTTCCGCGGCATTTGCTACGAGCGGGCAAAGCAGTGGCCCAAGTCGGAAGCCGATCTCAAGAAGGCCCTCGAACTGTTTCCCGATCAGCCGCACGTGCTCAACTACCTCGGTTATTCCTGGATCGATCAGGGCGTGCATCTCGACGATGGAATGAGCATGATCAAGCGCGCGGTTGAGCAACGCGCCGACGACGGCTACATCGTCGATTCGTTGGGCTGGGCATATTACCGGCTGGGCAATTACGACGAAGCGGTCAAGCAGCTTGAGCGCGCCGTCGAGCTCAAACCTGAGGATCCCACCATCAACGACCATCTCGGGGATGGCTATTGGCGGGTCGGCCGCGTGCTCGAGGCGCGCTTCCAATGGTCGCACGCGCGCGATCTCAAGCCGGAACCCGAGGATCTCGTCAAGATCGAAACCAAGCTGAAATCAGGACTTCCCGACGACACATCCTCCGCTGCCGAAGTCGAGGAGCACAAAAGGCCAAACCCCGGCGGCGGATAACCGTGCCGGCTGCTGCGCTGGTCGAAAAAGCGCCGGCCAAGGTCAATCTAACCCTTCGTGTCGTCGGCCGCCGGAGCGACGGTTACCACGAGATTGAAAGCCTTGTTGCTTTCGCTGCCGTCGCAGACGTCTTGAGTCTTACACCCGGCCCAACTCTTTCATTGAGTGTGAGCGGTCCAATGGGGCCCGCATCCGGCGGTGTGCGAGATAACCTCGTGCTCAAGGCTGCGCATGCTCTCGCCGCGCAAATCGAAGGCCTCAAGCTCGGCCGCTTCGCCCTTTCGAAGCGTCTGCCTGTGGCGGCGGGTTTGGGCGGCGGGTCGAGCGACGCAGCGGCTGCGCTGCGGCTCATCGCACGAGCTAACAGGATTGCCGGCGACGATCCGCGTCTCACGCAGGCCGCGCGCGCAACGGGTGCCGATGTGCCGGTTTGTCTTGACCCGCGGCCACGCCTGATGCGCGGCATTGGGGAAATTCTTTCCGCTCCTCTCGACCTGCCGCGGCTGCCTGCGATCCTCGTCAATCCCGGTGTGGCGGTTGCAACGAAGGAGGTTTTTGCCGCGCTCCGGCTTGCAGCGTTATCCTCGTCAAACCAGGTCGGCGCTTCCAGGATCGCTTCCGTCGAGACGCTTCTTGCGGCATTGGCCAAATCCAGGAATGATCTTGAAAGCTCTGCGATCAAGCTTGCGCCGGTTGTTGCCGACGTTCTCGCCGAGCTCAATGGGCTGCCCGCGTGCCGAGTGGCACGCATGTCCGGATCCGGAGCGACTTGCTTTGGTCTGTTCGAAAGCTCGGTCTCGGCAGCCGCGGCGGCGGGCAGATTTCGCCGGAAACACCCGTCCTGGTGGATCCGCGCAACGACGCTTGCAGGCTGAGCGTGCAGGGCGCGTCGGGTAGGGTGGACAAAGGCGCGCGCGCAAGATGATTTGCATAGTTGATAGAAACTCGACCGCGCGCAACGCAGTCAAGCTTGCGCAGACTGCGTAAACTTGTCTGCTTTTGCCCACGCGGTCGCCCGGTTATGGTGGGCACGGTGCGGGCGCAGTCAAGCTTGCGCAGACTGCGTAAACTTGTCTGCGATGCGCGCCTTTGCCCATCCTACAGTTCTATTCGAGCGGAACGCGTTCTAATTCGTCCGGCAGATGCAGAATTCGACCGCCTCTTCCAACGCTTCTTTCATGGCAGAAGCAGGAAACAGCGCGAGCGCGTCGGTTGCAATGGCGCCATAGTGGCGGGCGCGCTGGATTGTGTCCTCCAGAGCGCGATGCTTGATCATCAAGCTGATCGCGTGTTCGAGATCGGCTTGCGTTGCATCTGCCTGTTCCAGCGTGCGCCGCCAGAACGCCCGCTCGCTCTCTGAGCCGCGGCGGAACGAGAGCACGACCGGCAGCGTGATCTTGCCCTCGCGAAAGTCGTCGCCGACGTTCTTTCCAAGCTTTGCAGCCTTGCCGCCGTAATCGAGCACGTCGTCAACCAGTTGAAAGGCTATGCCGAGGTTCATACCGAACGAACGACAGGCGGCCTGCTCGTCCTTCGGTCGCGACGCAAGCGCCGAGCCGACCTCGCAGGCGGCGGCAAACAGCTCGGCAGTCTTGGCACGAATGACCGCGAGGTAGTCATCCTCGGTCGTCGCGGTGTTCTTAGCTGCCCCAAGCTGCATGACCTCGCCTTCAGCAATCACCGCCGCCGCCGCCGAGAGGATCGCCAGCGCCCGCAGCGAGGCGACTTCTACCATCATCTTGAACGCCTGCCCGAGCAGGAAATCCCCGACCAGCACGCTGGCTTCGTTCCCCCACAGCATGCGGGCCGCGAGTCTGCCCCGGCGCATTTCGCTTTCGTCAACGACGTCGTCATGCAGCAGCGTCGCCGTGTGCATGAATTCGACCGCCGCCGCGAGCTTGATGTGCCCGTCGCCCATGTAGCCCGCGAGTTGCGCCATGGCGAGCGTGAGAATGGGCCGCAACCGCTTGCCGCCCGACGAAATGAGATGATTGGCAACCTCCGGGATCATCGTCACCTGTGATCCCGTACGCGAAAGGATGGTGGTATTGACGCGCTCCATATCGGACGCGACGAGCGCAACAAGCCGATCAATCGACGTCGAAGAACGGCTTTCAAACGGGACAATGACGGCCAAATGACGGGCTCCGGAGACAGCGACGCGCGAACATAGAAACGCTATTGTAAACGTGCAAGTGTGCCAAGATGCAGTGCCCCAAGATGCACCGTGCCAAGATGCGCCAGCATCCCGGGGGTGCACATGGGCCATAGCGCACATAGGAGCGAGAGGCTCATTGCGTAAGAGGTCAAGCGATGTCGGGAGCCGAGGCCGCCGGCCCAGACGTATTGAGAGCGCCTGCACACGACAATCGGCTTAAACGCCAGCGTGTCGCGGTGCTCGTGCCCTGTTTCAACGAGCAAGCTTCGATCGCGAAGGTCGTGAAAGATTTTCGCGCCACGCTGCCTGAGGCGGTGATTTACGTCTATGACAACAATTCCACTGACCGGACCGCGGAGCTTGCTCGAGCCGCCGGTGCGCTCGTGCGTCGAGAAATGCATCAGGGCAAAGGCAATGTCGTGCGCCGTATGTTTGCCGATGTAGAGGCGGACATCTACGTGCTGGTGGACGGCGACGCGACTTATCACGCGCCGAGCGCGCGCGCTATGATCGCGCGGTTGTTGCAGGAGCGGCTCGACATGGTGGTGGCCGCCCGGGCCGACCAGGAGCATAACGCGTACCGGCGGGGGCATCGGACGGGAAACCGCCTGCTTACGGCTTTTTTTGCCTCCGTCTTCGGCGCGACTTTCACGGATATTCTCTCCGGGTTTCGGGTGTTCTCGCGCCGATACGTGAAATCCTTCCCGGTCGTATCGAGAGGCTTCGAGATCGAAACCGAGCTTGCCGTGCATGCACTCGAGCTCGATCTCCCGGTAGGAGAGGTTTCGACTCCCTATTATGCCAGGCCGGCTGGCTCAGTATCGAAACTCAGCACCTGGCACGACGGGCTGCGCATCATCGCTACGATCATCGGCCTCTACCGATCGGAGCGCCCGCTGCCGTTCTTCTCCGGCATCGGCTTGTTGCTTGCGGCGCTTTCGATCGTGCTCGCGTTCCCGATCTTCGTAACGTATTTCGAACAGGGCATCGTGCCCCGGATCCCGACCGCAATTCTCGCCACCGGCCTCATGCTGTTGGCCTTTCTCTCGATTGTTGCCGGGCTCGTTCTCGACACGGTCACGCGCGGCCGCAGAGAGGCCAAGCTGATTGCCTACTTGCAGCAGAGCGCGCCTGACGCCGCGTGCACCGATCAGCATTAGAACGGGAGAAGAGAGTTGCGCGAGCTTGTCCGCACCAACGATGCAGTCTTGGTTTCCGCCATCCAGGCGCTGCTGGATGCCGCGCAAATTCCGTATGTGTTGCTCGACCAGAACATGAGCATCCTGGAAGGCTCGATCGGGATCTTGCCGCGGCGCTTGCTCGTTGGGGACGATCATGTCGGCCAGGCCCGCCGTCTACTGGAAGAGGCCGGGCTCGGCCATGAGCTGCGTCCTGATGGCCGCTGAGACAGGGGCTGATATTACCGAAGACGCCGTACTCGATGGCCGGTTGCGGTTGCGACAATTGTCGCAAGGACATCGCGTTGGTCACGATGCCATCCTGTTGGCAGCGGCATGCCCGGTGCGCGCTGGAGAACGCGCTGCGGATCTCGGAGCCGGAGTAGGCGCAGCCGGGCTGGCACTCGCTCGCCGTGTCGAGGGCGCTCGCGTCACACTGGTCGAGATGGATGCGCGTTTGGCAGCGCTGGCCGGGGAGAACGCGGCACTAAATCGGCTTTCGGCGCGCGTAAACGTTGCGCAGGTCGATGTGATGGCGGACGCACGCGCGCTTGCGAGTGCAGGCCTGCATCCGCACTCGTTCATGCGCGTATTGATGAACCCGCCGTTTAATGACCCCGCCCGACAAAGAACCTCGCCTGATGGCCGTCGCCGCCTCGCCCATGCCGGCGCGCGCGGGACGCTGCGAGCCTGGGTTGCAGCGGCGGCCCAACTGCTCCGCCCTTCTGGCACTCTCTCCTTGATCTGGCGCGCGGATCGGCTGGAGGAAGCGCTACAGGCCCTGCATGATCTCTTCGGGGCCACGACCCTTTTGCCGATCCATCCCAAGCCCGAACAGGCGGCGATCCGCGTGCTTGTGCGAGCGACCAGGGGCAGCCACGCGCCCCTTCATTTGCTACCGGGCTTCGTGCTGGCTGACGAGACCGGACGCGCCTCCGCAGCGGCGGAAGCCGTGTTGCGTCAGGGTGCGGTGCTGCCACTCGCGCAAGTATGAGCCGGGCACCGCATTCCTCGGCACTCTTGGGCGCCGCATGAATTGCGCGTGTTCAGGCTTTCCGACCGGATTTGCGCTCGAGCTTGAAGTGGGACATCGCGACAATCGCACTGATCAGCGCCATCAGGATGTATACCTTCATGCGTCTCCCCGCAGCCCCCGACGTTCCGGGCGTATGGCTCGCCCCTGCAATAGGCGCGATGGATTGACGAAAGGTAACTTGTGAGCAGGCTGCGGGCGGCCTAAGACCGGGCAGGATACCGCGACGGCACAAACCCTGCGTTGCGGCGCAACGTCATGCGCAGTATGAAACGCTATGGCTGATCAGGATATTTTCGAACATTCGCGACAGTTGTTCGCGAGCGCGCGCGAGGCATTGCGCCCCATCCTGCCGCGGCGAATCCGCGGGGACATCCCGGTGGTGCCGGTGGTGCGGCTTTCGGGCGTGATCGGTTTATCGACGCCGCTGAAGGCCGGGCTCACGCTTGCCAATGTTGCGCGCCCCCTCGACCGCGCCTTTCGGATGCGCAAGGCGCGCGCCGTCGCGCTTCTGATCAATTCGCCGGGTGGTTCACCGGTACAGTCCCACCTGATTTACCGGCGCGTCCGGCAGCTGGCGCTCGAGCATGGCCGACGTGTCATCGCGTTCGCGGAGGACGTGGCCGCGTCCGGCGGTTACATGATCGCCTGTGCCGCGGATGAGATCATCTGCGACGCATCCTCCATCGTCGGCTCGATCGGTGTGGTGGGCGGCTCGTTCGGCTTTTCCAAGCTCATGGAGAAGCTCGGCATCGAGCGCAGACTCTATACGTCAGGTGAGCATAAGGCGATGCTCGATCCATTTCTCCCCGAGAACCCCGAGGATGTCGATCACCTCAAGGGTGTCCAGCGCGAGATCCATGAGGGCTTTATCGAGCTCGTAAAGCAGAGCCGTGGATCGCGCCTCAATGGTCCGGAGACAACATTGTTTTCCGGCGAGTACTGGACCGGCAGCAAGGCCATCGCGCTCGGGTTGGCCGATGCGATCGGCGACTTGCGTTCCACCCTGCGCGAGCGTTTCGGACCGGACGTCGCCACTCCGCTGATATCGGCGCCACGGGGTTGGCTCGGCCGCCCGCAGCCCGGAGTTTTGCGGCTTCTGCAGTCGGAGGGCACCGCGGCTGAAGAACTGATCTCGGCACTGGAAGCACGCGCGCTATGGTCGCGCTATGGATTGTGATGGCGTTCATGCCTAACAGGAGACTCTAATGCCGCCCGTTGTTTTTTCATCAATTGCGAAAGTTGCGCTTGGCGTGCTCGGCGCGGGCGCCGTTATCCATTGGCTGAACAAAGAGGTACGCCGGATCAATGATGAACTGGAGCGGGTGAGGAGAGGTACAACGACCGATGCCGGGATGCGCCAGACGTTCCCAACGCTGCGCCGCGATCCGCAAAGCGGTGAGTGGCGGGTGACCTGATAGCGCATCCCGGGCGCTATTCGCCTGTGATGCCCTTCGCGCGGATCAGCTTTCCCCAGCGGGTGCCGCCGCCCTTGCCAGCAAATGAGCCACGATCTTCCAGCCCATATGCGTCCGGAACGTTCCTTTCAGGGATTGATTCTGGAGTTGCAACGCTACTGGGCCGATCATGGCTGCGTGATTCTGCAGCCCTACGACATGGAGGTCGGCGCCGGTACATTTCACCCCGCTACAACATTGCGGGCGCTCGGGCCGAAGCCGTGGCATGCCGCTTACGTGCAGCCCTCGCGCCGGCCGAAGGACGGGCGCTACGGCGAGAACCCCAATCGCCTGCAGCACTATTATCAGTTCCAGGTCATTCTCAAGCCCTCACCGCAGGAAATTCAGGACCTTTACCTCAAATCGCTCTACGCCATCGGCATTGATCCAAAGCTTCACGACATCCGCTTCGTGGAGGACGATTGGGAGTCGCCGACCTTAGGTGCCTGGGGGCTCGGATGGGAGTGCTGGTGCGACGGCATGGAGGTTTCCCAATTCACGTATTTCCAGCAGGTGGCGGGTTTCGAATGTGCTCCTGTATCGGGAGAATTGACCTACGGGCTCGAACGGCTTGCCATGTATGTGCAAGGCGTCGACCGGGTGTTCGACCTCAATTTCAACGGCCGCGAGGGCGCGCAAAAGGTGACCTATGGTGATGTGTTCCTCCAGGCCGAGCAGGAATATTCCAGGCATAATTTCGAATACGCGGACACGGCCATGCTGTTTGAGCAGTTCAGAATGGCGGAGGAGGCCTGCCGCAAATATATCGATGCCGGCTGGATCACCGTCGGTAATACGAAGCGCCACCTGATGACATTGCCGGCCTATGACCAATGCATCAAGGCAAGCCATGTCTTTAATCTGCTCGATGCCCGCGGGGTCATTTCAGTGACCGAGCGACAGAGCTACATTCTACGCGTGCGCGAGCTTGCAAAGGCCTGTGGCGAGGCCTGGCTCGCCACCCCAGCAGGAGGACCAGAATGAGTGTCATGCCCGAAGTCGGCGGCCGTACGCCGATTGCGATCGATGTCGAAGCCGGCAAAAGCTATTGGTGGTGTGCCTGCGGCCGCTCGCAAACGCAGCCGTTTTGCGACGGCTCGCACAAAGTGACGGAATTCAGGCCGGTTGAGTGGCAAGCAGAAAAAGCGGAGAAGATCTGGTTCTGCGCCTGCAAACGCAGCGGCAAACGCCCGATGTGCGACGGCAGCCACAAAAAGCTGCCACCGGAGGCGTCTTCGGCAACGCAAGCGCAATAGACGGCGCTGCGTGCCTGATTTGCTGCTGGAGCTGTTTTCGGAGGAGATCCCTGCGCGCATGCAGGCGCGCGCAGCCGAGGACCTGCGCAAGCTCGTCACCGACCGGCTCGTTGATGCCGGCCTTCTCTACGAGGGCGCGAAAGCGTTCGTTACACCGCGGCGCCTTGCGCTCGCAATCGAAGGAATTCCAGTCAAGCAGCCCGATGTCAGGGAAGAGAAGAAGGGTCCTCGCATCGGGGCCCCCGAGGCCGCGATCGCTGGCTTTCTGCGTGCGGCCGGGCTCGCATCCATCAACGAAGCCAAGATCCAGCCGGACAAAAAGGGCGATTTCTATGTGGCGCAGATCGCAAAACACGGCCGGCCCGCGATCGAGGTGATCGCGGCAATCGTGCCCGAAGTCATAAGGACCTTTCCTTGGCCTAAATCCATGCGGTGGGGCAATGAATCGCTTCACTGGATCCGTCCACTTCATTCCATTGTCGCAACTTTCGGTCCTGAAACCGAGGAGCCGGAAATTGTGAGATTCTCGGTGGACGGAATTGCCGCCGGCGATGAGACGCGCGGACACCGTTTTCTGTGCCCGCAACCGTTCAAGGTGCGCCGGCTCGACGACTATGCCGCTAAACTGGAGAAAGCAAAGGTGGTGCTCGACCCCGAGCGCCGCAAACAAATCATTTTCGCAGACGCGAGCAACCTCGCCTTCGCGCAGGGCTTTGAGCTCGTAGACGATAAAGGCTTGCTCGATGAAGTCGCCGGCCTGGTGGAATGGCCCGTGGTACTGATGGGAACGTTTGATCGGGATTTTCTGTTTATCCCTCCCGAAGTGATCCGCGCCACCATTCGCAATAACCAGAAATGCTTTGTGCTGCGCGATCCGCAGACCGCCGCGCTCGTCAACAAATTCATCCTCGTTGCCAACACCGAGGCGGAAGACGGGGGAAATGCCATCGTCGCCGGCAACGAACGCGTTATCCGGGCGCGGCTTTCGGACGCAAAATTCTTCTATGAGACCGACCTCAAGACGCGGCTTGAGGACCGGCTGCCAAAGTTCAAGGACATCATCTTCCACGAAAAGCTCGGCACGCAGGCCGATCGCATCGCGCGCATCGAAGCGCTTGCCGGATTCATCGCGCGCTCCATTGATGCCGATATTGCGAAGACCGAGCGTGCCGCAAGGCTGTGCAAGGCCGATCTGCTCACGGACGTCGTCGGCGAGTTTCCCGAGCTCCAGGGGCTGATCGGAAAATACTACGCTCAGGCACAAGGCGAGGATGAAGCGGTCGCGCATGCCTGCGAGGATCACTACCGGCCTAAAGGGCCCGATGATCTGGTGCCCAGTGATCCCGTATGCGTCGCCGTCGCGCTGGCTGACAAGCTCGACACGCTGGTAGGGTTTTGGCTCGCGGGAGAGAAGCCGACGGGCTCCAAGGATCCGTTCGCGCTGCGGCGTGCGGCGCTTGGGGTCATTCGCCTGATTCTTTCCAACAGCTTATCTTTGCCGCTGGCAAAGCTTATTCGCCACAGCTGGGACCAATATGCCGATCGGGCAGTGCCAGGACGCTCTGATTGGGAGGGCCTTGTCGCTGATCTTCTCGCCTTCTTCGTCGACCGGCTGAAGGTGCAGTTGCGCGAACAGGGCGCGCGGCACGATCTCGTGGACGCGGTGTTCGCGCTCGGTGGCCAAGATGATCTTGTTCTCATTGTCCGCCGGATCGAGGCGCTGGGCAAATTGCTCGAAACCGAGGATGGCGGAAATCTTCTCGCCGGCTACAAGCGCGCCACAAACATCATCCGAATCGAAGAGAAGAAGGACGATCGCGAATATACCGGGCCGCCTGACCCTTTGCTCTACCGCCAGGATGAGGAGAGAACGCTTGCGCGTGCGATCGAAACCACGAAGCAGGACGCAGCGGCGGCGGTTGCGCGCGAGGATTTCGAAGCGGCCATGCGCGCAATGTCGAAGCTTCGGCCATGCGTCGATGCTTTCTTCGACAAGGTTACCGTCAATGTCACGCAAGGAGCGGATAAAAAGGATCTGCGCGAGAACCGCCTCAAGCTCCTCAATGAAATCCGCGAGGCCACCCGCGCCGTTGCGGATTTTTCACGCATCGAAGGATGAGGACGCCCTCTTGGAACCGGGCGCCTGTAGGCTCATTATCGTTCCACTTGCCATCAGGAGATCCCCATGAACATCACGACCGCCCATATCACGCCACTGGTTGCGCTGCTTGCCGGCATCCTGATTCTGATCGTGCCGAGGTTGTTGAACTATATTGTGGCCATTTATCTTATCCTGGTCGGCATCATGGGTCTCAACAGCATTCACCATTTCATCCACTGATCCCGCTTTAGTCTCTGTGAGTCGACGGCAACGGTTCGCTCTTGCTCATGCAAAAAACGGCAGTTCGCAATAAAACCCCGGCAAAAAACAAGCCCGCCCGAGGCAGTGCGCGCAGCAAAGCTCGCCAGCCGCCCGCCGCTTCGCGAGCAAAAACACCGGTCAAGGGGAAGTGGGTCTACAGCTTCGGGGACGGCACCGCGGAAGGCAGCGGCGGCCTGCGCGATCTCCTCGGCGGCAAAGGCGCGGGTCTAGCCGAAATGGCCAATCTCGGCCTGCCGGTGCCGCCCGGCTTTACCATCACGACCGAGGTCTGCACGTATTACTATCAGAATGGAAAGACGTATCCCGCGGCTCTGGAAGAACAGGTCAACGCGGCGCTCGCCCGGCTTGGCAGTAGGCTGGGCAGGAAATTCGGCGATCCTGAAAATCCGCTGCTCGTGTCGGTGCGGTCCGGCGCTCGCGCATCCATGCCCGGCATGATGGATACGGTTCTCAATCTCGGCCTTAATGATGAGACGGTTGAGACGCTGGCGAGAAAATCCGGCGACAAGCGCTTCGCCTACGATTCCTTTCGCCGGTTCATCACGATGTATTCAGACGTGGTGCTGGGCGTAGGTCACCATCATTTCGAGGAGATTCTGGATGACCACAAGGATCGCCACGGCTACACCCTCGACACGGACCTTTCGGCGCAGGACTGGGGCAAGCTTGTGCGGCGCTACAAGCAGCGCGTGGAGGAGGAGCACGGCGAGCCCTTCCCGCGGGATCCTCGCAGCCAGCTGTGGGGTGCAATCGGCGCTGTATTCGGCTCCTGGATGAACCAGCGTGCCATCACCTATCGCCGCCTGCACAACATTCCGGAAAGCTGGGGCACCGCGGTCACCGTTCAGGCCATGGTGTTCGGGAATATGGGGGAGACTTCTGCAACCGGCGTGGCGTTCACCCGCAATCCTTCGACTGGCGAAAAGCGTCTCTACGGCGAGTTTCTGCTCAATGCGCAAGGGGAAGATGTGGTTGCAGGCATTCGCACCCCCCAGGAGATCACCGAGGCGGCGCGCAAAGAGGCGCATTCCGACAAGCCTTCGATGGAGAAGGCGCTTCCCGAGGCATTCAAGGAGCTCACCCGGATCTATGGCCTGCTCGAGCGGCACTATCGCGATATGCAGGATCTTGAATTCACCGTGGAGCAAGGTAAGCTGTGGATGCTGCAGACGCGCTCAGGCAAGCGGACCGCCAAAGCGGCGCTCAAGATTGCCGTCGAGCTTGCCAATGAGGGCTTGATTTCGCGCGCGCAGGCGGTCGCTCGAATCGAGCCGGCCGCTCTCGATCAGCTGCTGCATCCGACAATCGATCCGAACGTTGAGCGCGAGGTCCTGGCCACCGGGCTGCCCGCTTCGCCGGGTGCCGCATCGGGAGAGATTGTGCTCTCCGCTGACCAGGCGGAGGCGCTCAAGGCCAAGGGCCAGAAAGTCATCCTGGTGCGGGTTGAGACCTCACCGGAGGATATTCATGGCATGCACGCAGCGGAAGGAATCTTGACCACGCGTGGCGGCATGACCTCGCATGCAGCGGTGGTTGCGCGCGGCATGGGCAAACCGTGTGTGTCAGGCGCGGGCTCGCTGCGGGTCGATTATGGGGCGGGAACGGTGACCGTTGCCGGGCGCACGCTGCGTCAGGGCGACGTCATCACTATTGACGGTTCTACCGGTCAAGTGCTCGCCGGGCGCGTCCCCATGATCGAACCGACGCTCTCGGGCGAGTTCGGTGTCCTGATGGGATGGGCCGATGGCATCCGCAAGCTCGGCATACGGGCCAATGCCGACACGCCGAACGATGCCAGGGTGGCCTTGAGATTCGGCGCCGAAGGAATCGGACTCTGCCGAACCGAGCATATGTTTTTTGACGAAGGCCGCATCAATGCGGTGCGTGAGATGATCCTCGCCGATGACGAACATTCGCGCCGCTCCGCGCTCGACAAGCTGTTGCCCATGCAGCGCGCGGACTTCACGGAGCTGTTCGAAATCATGCAGGGGTTGCCGGTAACGATTCGCCTGCTTGATCCGCCGCTGCACGAGTTTCTGCCGCATAGCGAGGAGGAGATCGCCGAAGTTGCCGCTGCCATGAAGGCGGACCCGGGGAAGCTTGCCGACCGCGCGCGCGAGCTTCACGAGTTCAACCCCATGCTCGGCTTCCGCGGTTGCCGAATCGCGCTTGCATTTCCGGAAATCGCCGAGATGCAGGCGCGCGCCATCTTCGAAGCAGCCGTCGCGGCGGCAAAAAAGACCGGGAAGCCCGTGGTGCCCGAGGTGATGGTGCCGCTGATCGCGACCAAGAACGAGCTTGATCTCATCAAGGCGCGCATCGACGCCATGGCCGAGGCGGTTGCGGTCGAGACCGAGACCAGGGTGCATTATCAAGTCGGCACCATGATCGAGCTGCCGCGCGCGGCGCTTCGCGCAGCCGATATTGCGCAGAGCGCGGAATTCTTCTCCTTCGGCACAAACGATTTGACCCAGACGACCTATGGAATCAGCCGCGACGACGCCGCAAGCTTTCTCGGCACCTACATGTCGCGCGGCATCGTAGCCGGCGACCCGTTCGTCTCAATTGATCAGGAAGGCGTCGGCGAGCTGATGCGCATCGGCGTCGAACGCGGCCGTGCCACTCGCCGTGGGCTCAAGATCGGCATCTGCGGCGAGCACGGCGGCGATCCGGCCTCGGTTGCATTCTGTCACGAGATCGGACTCGACTATGTCTCCTGTTCGCCGTTCCGTGTGCCGATTGCGCGGCTTGCCGCGGCACAGGCAGCAATCGGTAAAGCAGCGAATACCGAGTAGCGAATAGGTCTCCTGTTCGCTTCCTATTCGCTATGCGCGCCGGTCGCCGGCCCGATTTTGATGGCAATATTACGGCAGCATCGCGCGATTAACGCGATTGCAAGGTTAATGCAGCAATAAAAAATTCGTCGCAATTGCGCCATGACGGCGCCTTGACGACGCAAGACTATGCTTGAGGTTTTGGGGCTGGGGATCAGCTGCT
>Ga0209331_1000342_pt1 | contig 17136 bp, 17 predicted proteins | sample JacPinW_OM3H0_M3_FD_187971 | JGI IMG/M metagenome (GOLD analysis project Ga0209331, IMG submission 187971) | Forest soil microbial communities from Algoma, Ontario, Canada - Jack Pine, Ontario site 1_JW_OM3H0_M3 (SPAdes) (version 2) | ecosystem: Environmental > Terrestrial > Soil > Boreal...
GGCGCCGACATCGGCCCGCAGCTTTGCCACCTGCTGCGACCAGTCCCATGCGACGCGCGCTGCGACGGGAAATCCCTGCTCGGCGTAATAGATGGCGGGCGCCAATGCGCGATCGAGGCCTAACCGCCCGTGCGCAGCGAGCACCGCCGCCCAGGCATCGATCGCCCCCGGCACGGTCACGGCGTGGATCGAATCGGGGGCGATATTGCGGAGCCCCTGTGAGATGAGGTCTTCAATGGAGGCTCGCTGACCCGCGCGCCCGGAGCCGTTGTACCCCCAAACCGGAGCTCCCGGTTTTGCGATCATGCAGAAGCAGTCGCCGCCGATCCCTGTCATCTGCGGCTCGACTACGCTGAGCACGGCAGCTGCTGTCACTGCGGCATCGGCTGCATTGCCGCCGTCACGCAAAGATTCCAGCGCGGCCAAGCTCGCCAACGGATGCGAAGTGGCGGCCATGGCGTCGCACGCAATGACCGGCGAGCGGCCTGGCAGATGGAAATCGCGGGGCATTGGGAGTGGCTCGTGCGGCAATCTTGCCCTACCTCCTACCGGAACCCGCGGCCCGATTGAAGGCACGATGTCGACCCGCGAAACTCAACCCCACTTGTGGACCAGGAGAACCCGATGACACTGACGCTCGCTCAAGCCCGCACCATCCTCGACAACACGCTTGCCGCCGCGCGCGCGAAGAAGCTCAAGCCATTGGGCGTGGCCGTCGTGGACAACCGCGGCGCGCTGCGAGCCTATGCGAAGGAGGACGGCAATCCGATCCTGCGGTCCAAGATCGCTTCCGGTAAGGCATTCGGCTCGGTCGGGTTCGGCACAGGCTCGCGCCGACTGCATCAGATCGGGGTCGAGCGCCCGCACATGGCGGCTGCACTGGTGGAGATCGCGGGTGGCGCCCTGGTGCCGGTACCGGGCGGGGTGCTCATTCGCGATCAGGCAGGGGGACTGCTCGGCGCAGTCGGGGTGTCCGGCGATACGTCGGATAACGATGAGGCCGCGGCGGTGGCTGGGATCGAGGCGTCGGGCTTCGCCGCCGACACCGGCGCGTAAGCTCGCATTCTCCCGCGCTCAGATTTCCTTCTTGGACTTGAGAACCTGGCGTCCGCGATACATCCCTGTCTTGAGGTCGATGTGGTGAGGCCGGCGCAACTCACCCGAATCCTTGTCTTCGATGTAGGACGGGCGCCGGAGCGCATCAGCCGAGCGACGCATTCCTCGCCGGGAGGGAGATGTTTTTCGCTTCGGAACAGCCATCGATCCAGCTCCTGGCCAAGATTGCGATCATGTTTGGGAGTCTCAAGGGCCTTATAGGGGAGAGCTTGCATGGATGCCAGGGTGGTTCTGAGGCGCTGGGTTGCGCGCAAGGGCCCGTTCTAAACGCGCGCGCACGGCCGCGGGCCTGGCGCAAGCTGCCAGCGCCGCCTGGGCAATGCCACGGGCCTCGTAAATGGCAGCCAACCTTCGCACCGCCGGTCCCGGTTGCCTCGCGCTGCGCCGTCGCGGGTTGGGCAGCACCGCAGCCAGCAAGGCTGCTTCGCGCGGGGTGAGGGAGGAAACTGACTTGTTGAACGCGTAGCGGCTCGCCGCTTCCGCGCCAAACTGACCATTGGGTCCCCATTCCGCAATGTTGAGATAGATTTCGAGAACGCGCCATTTCGGCAGGACCAGATCCATCCACAAGGCAAGCGGCAGCTCCAATGCCTTGCGTACGAAACTGCGCCCAGGCCACAGGAAGAGGTTCTTCGCAGTCTGCTGCGTAATGGTCGACACCCCCTTGGCCTCGCCGATGTCATCGACATCCTCGATGCGTTCGCGGAGCTCATCCCAGTCAACGCCGCGATGTCGGCAATAGCGGCCGTCCTCCGCCGCAATGACCGTGATCGGCAGGGCGGGGGCCATGCGTCCGATCGGCACAAAGGTCCGCTCGACCCGGACCCCGTGCGACCAGCGCCAAAGCATGAGCGTGGAGACGGGGTTCACCACGCGATAGAGCAGCACCAGCAGGTAGGGCAAGAGCAGCAAAAGCAGAATAAGCACGAGGACCACCCAGAGCACCTGCGCGAGCCGGCGCTGCTTAGGCGCTCTTTTCGCTCGGGTTCGCCGCTGGTCCATGCTTCTAAGCATCGAATCCGAACTGCTCCAGCTTCGCGCGGTGGGCATGAGCATAGCTATCGGAGCAACGGAACTGAAAAAGGGAGTGGGGCTACTGCCGCCCGTGGAATCGCAAGTTGCAGCGGTTGGAGATCACCCAACGATACGAAAGTTTCCGAAGCGGCAGTGGTGAAAATTCGGTTAACAGGCTGGCCGAACTCACAAAAATAAATTTTAGCTTGCCTCCACACGGCCACGCCCCGGAACGTCTGTTGCCGCGATTGCAGTGTATGTGGGCCACGTTCGGTGGAGGCCATCCCATGGAAAAGGTCGTACTCCTGTGCCTGATTATCGCCGTCATCGGCGTTCTGGCCGAGCTTTCGCCTGCGCCGCGGCCGCAGAAATGAGCCCTGCCGCGGCTACTCTGCCGCAGTGCGCGCCTGGCCGTACCGGCGTTCGATGTAATCGATCACCATCTGCTTGAAATCGGCGGCGACCGTTGCGCCGCGCAACGTAACTACTTTCTTGCCATCGATGAACACGGGTGCTGCCGGCTGCTCGCCCGTGCCGGGAAGCGAGATGCCGATATCGGCGTGCTTGCTCTCCCCCGGCCCGTTGACGATACATCCCATGACCGCGACGTTGAGTGCTTCAACGCCGGGATAATGCCGCCGCCATTCCGGCATGCTTTCGTGAATGAAGCCCTGGATGTCGCGGGCAAGCTCCTGGAAAGTGCTCGAGGTCGTGCGCCCGCAGCCCGGACAGGCGGCAACAAGCGGGACGAATACCCGAAAGCCCATGGTCTGCAGGAGCTCCTGCGCAACCTTCACCTCGACCGTGCGGTCGCCTCCGGGCTCTGGGGTCAGCGAAATCCGAATCGTATCGCCGATGCCCTGCTGCAGCAGCACGCCCAGCGCCGCCGCGGACGCAACGATGCCCTTGGAGCCCATGCCCGCCTCGGTGAGGCCGAGATGCAGGGCGTAATCCGACCTCTCGGCCAGGTCCTGATAGACCGCGATCAAGTCCTGCACCGCCGAAACCTTGGCTGACAGGATGATGCGCTCGCGCGCAAGCCCAATCTCCTCCGCACGCGCGGCGGAGAGGAGCGCGGATTGTACCATGGCTTCGCGCGTGACCGCACGCGCTTCCATCGGTGCCGGCGAGCGCGCATTCTCATCCATCAGGTGGGTCAGGAGCTCCTGATCGAGGGAGCCCCAATTGGCCCCGATGCGCACCGGCTTGCCGTGCTTGATGGCAGTCTCAACAATGGCTCCGAACTGCCGGTCCTTCTTTTCCTTGAAACCAACGTTACCGGGGTTGATGCGATATTTGTCGAGCGCTTCGGCGCATGCAGGATATTCGGCGAGGAGCTTGTGTCCGATATAGTGGAAGTCCCCGATGATCGGCACATGGACGCCCCGCTTGAGAAGGCGCTCCTTGATGTGGGGCACAGCGGCAGCCGCTTCGTTGCGGTCGACCGTGATGCGAACGATCTCCGAACCTGCCCGCGCCAGATCCGCTACCTGTCGCGCCGTGGCCTCCACATCCGCGGTATCGGTATTCGTCATCGACTGGACCACGATCGGGGCGCCCCCGCCGACGCGAACGCCACCAACGTCCACGCCTATCGACCGGTGGCGTTGCTGTGGTCCGGCTTCGGTCATGTTGCATCCTTTGCGCATGAGTTCGGTCTGAGAAACGTATAGCCCGGGGATGGGAAGTGCCAGACCGGCTCACGCCGTGTCAACGCGGGCGATTTACGACAATGAGGCCAACAACTACCAGTCCCGCAGCTGCGGCGAAGGCCGCCGTCAGCGCTTCGCCAAGCACAAAATGGCCTGCCGCGACGCCGAACAGCGGCGTTAAGAATGTGAAGGTCGACAGCCGGCTTGCCGAAAAGCGCTGTATGAGCGCGAACCAGGCGATGTAGGTAAACGCCACCACCAGACCGCCTGATAGAGCAGTGAGGCCGTCGCGACCGCCGAAGGCGGTGCGAGCACCCGCTCTCCCGAGATGCCGGCGGAAATTGCAATCACAGGGGCCGAGATGACGAGCTGATAGAGGAGAACCTTCTCGCTCGATGTGCGTGCCAGGCTCGTCGCTTTGACGACAAGCGTGGTCGCTCCCCATGCGGCGCCGGCCAGCAGCAGCATGAGATCGCCGATCACCTGGTTGAACCCCCAGCTCACGCACAGCACGACTGCCAGCACGGTAGCAGCAGGCGTCAGCGCGCGCGTGGTCGCAGACTTGAGCGGCAGCGCAGGATCGGCCACAAGCGCGCTGTTTACTGCGTGCCGCGTGCTCTGTCGGCTGCCCCAGTGCAATGCGTGCAGACACCTGTAATCTCGATCACCGGCGCCTTCGGGGTGAAGCCCACGCAGCGAGCGGCGGACGAGAGGGTTGCCGTCACTTCCGGCGAGGAGGCCTCTCCGACCACGCCGCACCCATCGCAGATGAGAAACACCACGAGATCGCCAGCTGCGTGATTGTGGATGCAGGCGATGAACGCATTGCGGCTTGCAATCCGGTGGATCAGTCCGTTGCTGCGCAGGAACTCCAGGGCGCGATAAGCGGTGATGGGCGCAGGGCGTGCGCCTGAAGGCGCGAGCCTCTCAATGAGCTCGTAGGCGCCAAGGGGCTTATGGCTCGCGAGCAATGCCGCGAGCACCTTGCGGCGAAGAGGGGTGAGGCGTTGCCCGCGCTCTAGGCACCGCGCTTCGGCCACAGCCATCGCATCGTCGAGACACCGATTATGATCGTGATCAGGAGTGGGAAATACCGATGCGCGGGAGGACGGCTGACGCGAATTCTTGGCGGTAGGCATGCGGCAATCTAGCCGCTTTCGGGCCTCAGGGCGATTTGCTGCGCTGCCATAATTCTATTGCATCGCAGCATAAGCTTCCCACATAAGCCGCCTAGACCGAGGTACCCGTTCGATCCCGCGCAACGAGGGCATGAATGCTCCTGCTTCTGCTGATGCAGCTGCTTCAGAAGGCGAAAATGTCCAAACCAGCGGAAGTGCGTCCGGCGAAGAGGCCCAAGGTGCGAAATGGGCGCAAGAGGATCAATCTCGCGCTCCAAGGCGGCGGCGCCCATGGCGCGTTTACCTGGGGAGCGCTCGATCAACTGCTCGAGGATGACAGGTTTGACATCCGGGGCATTTCGGGAACATCGGCGGGCGCCATCAACGCCATCATGCTCGTGGATGGACTCAACCGCGGCGGACCGGAAGAGGCGCGCAAACGGCTCGCTGATTTCTGGCGCGCCGTGAGCGTGGACGGACACCTTCCTGATTTGCAGCGCGCCGTCGTCGAACGGTTATTCCCATTTGTGCCCCGGGAAGGATTGTGGCTGAGCACGATATCGCGCTTTCTATCGCCGTACGATCTCAATCCTCTCAACATCAACCCGCTCAAGGAGTTGATCGAGCGCTTCGTGGACTTCGAAGCGATTCGCCGACCTGATGGCCCCGAGCTCTTCATCTCGGCGACCAACGTGCAAACCGGAGAGGTTCGCATTTTCACGCGAGAAGAAATAACGCCCGAGGCCATAACGGCATCCGCGTGCCTGCCTCTCGTGTTCCGTGCAGTGGAGATCGACGGCGTCTCGTACTGGGACGGCGGCTACAGCGGCAACCCGGCGCTCATTCCGTTCCTGCGTGCGACCGCCGCGGAAGACGTTCTGATCGTTCAGATCAATCCGCGCGAGCGGCGCAAGACCCCTACCCGCACGCGCGAGATCCTGTCCAGGCTCAACGAGATCAACTTCAATGCGTCCCTCCTCTCCGAGCTGCGCGCCGTACGTTTCGTCAATCGGCTTGTAGACGAGGGGCGGCTGCCGCGCGGCATGGGGCAGCGCGAGTTTCGCCGCCTGCGCCTGCATCGCATTCTGATGGAAGAAATGGGTGAAACGCCCAGCACGCTTACCACCGATTATCAAACGTTCGAAATGCTGCGCAAGCTCGGCCAGCGCGCGACGCGGCGCTTCCTCGACTCGCATTTTGCCGACATCGGCCGCCGCAGCACGATCGAAATACCTGTGCAGCCCGAGCCCGCTTTGGTGGAGTGAGCCCGCCTTGGCACGAGATGCCGCCAAGCGGTTTTTGTCGTAGCTTGTGGCCATGAACGCAACCTCCACCCCGCTCCGCTCCGCCCAGGTCGGTCCGGCGCGGCTCGATGTTCTGGTGGCGGATATCACCAGCCTGGACGTGGACGCGATCGTCAACGCGGCCAACCGCACGCTGCTCGGAGGCGGCGGAGTGGACGGCGCGATCCATCGCGCAGCAGGGCCTGACCTCAAACGCGCGTGCGAAGCGCTCGGCGGATGCGAAACCGGCTCAGCCAAGATCACGCGAGGGTACTGTCTCAAGGCCAGCCACGTCATCCACGCAGTCGGGCCGGTCTGGGGCGGCGGCAACAAACGGGAGGACGATCTCCTTGCCTCCTGCTATCGCACCGCGCTCTCCCTGGCGGCCCAGCACCGGTTAACCTCGATTGCGTTTCCCGCTATCTCGACCGGCATCTACCGTTTTCCGCCGTCGCGGGCAGCACGCGTCGCGGTGGGCACGGTCGCGTCCGAAATTGCCGCTGCACCGAGCGGGATTGAGCGCGTCGTTTTCTGCTGCTTTTCCCCGGAGTCAGCCGAGCATCACATCAACGCGCTGGACGAGTTGGGACTTGCATGAACCCTATCCGGTGTAGCCCGCATGAGAGCAGCGAAATGCGCGGAACACGGTCCGGATATCGCTTAGCTCATCCGGGCTACGGCGACGGCGGGGCGGCCAAGCTCGTCTGCGCCAGTGCGGCGCAGCCAATGAGGCCAGGCTCCCGGCAGGTCACCAGCAGAGTGGGAACTTCTCGCAGCAGCTCCTGATAAGGCGGATGCTGCTCGAAGGCGGCCCGGAATTCGGGGCCGTCGAGCAACGCGCCGAGGCCGGAGGCTACCCCGCCGGTGATGTAAACCCCGCCCAGCGCCTTGAACGTTAGAGCGACATCGCCGGCAAAGCGGCCAAGGAGACGCACGAACAGCCGGGCGATCCTCTCTGCGGCCGGCTCGCCCGAACGCGCATCTCTCACGATGCTCTCGGATACATCGTACGAGCGTTCGGGATGAAGAGCATGCGCAAGCCGCAGCAGTCCGGGGCCCGACAGTACCGTCTCCGCGCTGATCGGCCCGCATCGCTCCCGCAGTCGCATGAAGAGATCATCTTCCTCGCTCGTCTGCGCGCCGAACGAGACGTGCCCCCCTTCGCTCGCGACGACGTGCCAGTGGCCATTTGCCGGAAGCAGCGCCGCCACGCCCAACCCGGTACCCGGCCCGAGGACCACCTTGACCCCCTCAGGCCGCAGCGGGCGATCGCCTAAACGGCGCGTCTCCTCCGCAGTGAGCCGCGGCAATGCCCAGGCAACCGCTTCGAAATCATTCACCACGCGGAATTGTGAAAAGCCGAAACGCTTGGCGAACTCTTTGCGCCGGAAGCCCCAGGACCGATTTGTCAAGGCAACCTCCTCGCCCTGGATCGGTCCGGCAACGGCGAAAATCGCCGCTTCGGGGTGCTCACCCGTGTGCTCAAGGTACTGCGTAACCGCGGTCTCCAGGTCTGCCACCGTGTCATTCTCGATGACCAGAATGCGACCGGGCGGCCCGGTCGAGTTGGCCAGCGCCAACCGCGTTTTACTGCCGCCGACGTCAGCAAGAAGGGCTGCACTCATCGCACGCTATTTGCCCCAGACTTCGTCGGCGACCTCGACAATCCTGCGCAGCTTTGCCCACTGCTCATCCTCGGCAAGGACGTTGCCCTCCTCGGTGGAAGCAAATCCGCACTGCGGAGAAAGGCAGAGCTGATCGGCGTCGACGTATTTGGCCGCTTCATCGATGCGCCGTTTGAGCGCGTCTTTGGTTTCGAGCTGCCCGGTCTTCGTCGTCACCAGCCCAAGCACCACCGTTTGTCCCTTGCGTACGCGCTGCAGCGGCTCAAACGAGCCGGCGCGCTCGGTGTCGTACTCCATGAAATAACCGTGCACCTTGATGCGGTCGAACAGGATCTCGGCAACGGGATCGTATCCGCCGGAGCCCATATAGGTCGAGCGATAGTTCCCGCGGCAGAGATGCATCGTGACCGTCATGTCCGAGGGAATGTCGGAGACGGCCGTGTTGATGAGATCGCCATAGAGCTGCGCGAGCTTGTGCGGATCCTCGCCCCGCCCCTCTTGCGTCTTGCGGTAATTGGGGTCGCACAACATGGCAATAAACACTTCGTCGAGCTGCAGGTACCGGCAGCCTGCGTCGGCAAAGGCGCGTACCGCCTTGCGGTAGGCCGCTCCGAGATCGGCAAAGAACTGGTCGAGGTCGGGATAAACAGTTGTGCTGATCGGCCCGCGTCCGACGCGACCATAGAGCGCCGACGGCGCGGGAATTGTGATCTTGGGCGCGCGTTGCGTATGCGCGGCGACGAATTTAAAGTGATTGATCATGGGGTGAGCGGAAAAGCCGAGCTTCCCGATGACCCGCGCGCCTTCGGCGCGTGTCTGTACGCCCGCAAATGCGATCCCCTGGTCCATGACATGGCGCTCCACCCCGTCGAGATCCCAGAGGAAGTCCAGATGCCACCATGAGCGCCGGAACTCGCCGTCGGTAACGGAGCGCAGCCCGACCTCTTCCTGCTTCCTGATCACCCGTTCGATCTCGCGATCCTCGATCGTGGCGAGATCGGCAGCGGACATCTCGCCCTTTGCGCGCTTTTCCCGCGCCTCTTTCAACGCGCTCGGACGCAACAGGCTTCCTACATGGTCCGCGCGAAACGGCGGTCTACTTCGTTGCATCCAGGTGCTCCGGTTTCAGGTATAGGTATCAGATCTCACCTATCAGCTAGCTTGTCTCTCTGATGCCTGATGCCTGATCACTGATCCCCGACTACCCCCATACCTCACGCGCGATATCGACGATCCTTTCAAGCTTCGCCCATTGCTGGTTCTCAGCGAGGATATTGCCCTCCTCCGTGGACGCAAAACCGCATTGCGGAGAAAGACAGATCTGCTCGAGAGGAACGAATTTCGCCGCCTCCTCGATCCGCCGTTTCATCTCGTCCTTGGATTCAAGGTTTCCGCTCTTTGAAGTGACCAAGCCGAGCACCACCACCTTGCCGTTCGGTACAAAACGTAACGGCTCGAAGCCCCCGGCACGCTCGGTGTCATACTCCATGAAATAGGCCTGGATGTTGATCTCGTTGAACAGGATCTCGGCTACGGGCTCGTAACCTCCCGACGCAACGAAGGTGGAGCGAAAATTGCCGCGGCAGAGGTGCATTGCCGTGGTCATATCAGCCGGCAGATCGGACAGCGCCCTGTTGATCATAGCGGCGTAGATGTGCGGGAGCCTCTGCGGATCTTCGCCGCGGTTGCTTACCACATCGCGCAGCTTCGGATCGCAGAGATAGGCGAAGTTCACCTCGTCGAGCTGCAGATATCGGCATCCCGCATCGGCGAACGCGCGCGTCGTCTTGCGATAGGTCTCGCCCAGATCGTCATAGAAGTCGTCCATGGACGGATAGATCCCTTCCGGCACCGCATCGCGTCCGTAGCGGAAATGCAGCGAGGAGGGCGATGGAATGGTCATTTTGGCCATCACCCGGCTGTGCGTCTTAACGAACTTGAAATGCTCGACCATGGGATGCGGCTTGTAGGAGCCGAGCTTGTGCACGACGCGCAGCATCATCGGCCTCGGCTGCGCACCCTGGAACTTGATCTTGCGTTCCCCGAGATAGGCTTCGACCCCATCGAGGTTACCAAGAAAATCGTAGTTCCAGAAAGCGCGGCGAAACTCGCCGTCGGTCACGGCCTGCAATCCGATGTCCTCCTGCCGCCGGATCACCTTCTCGATCTCGCTATCCTCGACCGCTGCGAGCGCATCGGCGCTGATCTCGCCGCGCTCGCGTCTGCTCCGTGCCTCCTTGAGAGCGGGAGGCCGCAAGAGGCTGCCGACGTGATCAGCGCGAAACGGCGGCTTGCTGCGTGGCATGTTGCGTTGCTTGTTGTGGCTTTTGCAGAATCTCCTCGCGCACGATCGCGGCGCCCTCGACCATCGCTCGCATCTTTCCGTAAGCGACATCGCGCGCGAGATATTTGAGGCCGCAATCGGGCGCCACCACGATCCGCTCCGCTGGAACAAACGCCAGGGCTGCCCGAATGCGGTCGGCCACGGTCGAGGGCGACTCGACGCTTGGATCCGAAAGATCGAGCACGCCGAGAATAATCGTCTTCGATGGCAGTTGCCGCAGGATGGAAAGATCGAGCTTAGGTTGTGCCGTCTCGATCGAAACCTGGCACACCGCTGAGCGCTCGAGCTCGGAAAGAAAAGCATAGCTGCGCGGCTTGTCCTTCACGACGGCGGCGTAGCCGAAGCAGATATGCAAGGCGGTAGTACCGCTCACTCCGGCCAGTGCCCGGTCGAGTGCCTTGAGGCCGTATCTGCGCGCCTGCTGCGGCCGCGACTGCATCCAGGGCTCATCGATCTGCACGATATCAGCGCCAGCCGCGAACAAGTCCTTGATCTCGGCATTCACCGCATCGGCGTAGTCCAATGCGAGTTGCTCGTCATCGTGATAAAAATCGTCCTGACATTGCGCCGACATGGTGAACGGTCCGGGGACCGTCATCTTGATTTTGCGCGCGGAATTGGCGCGCAGAAACTCCACATCGCGGACCTCTACCGGATGGCGGCGTCGGATCCGCCTTACGACGCGCGGCACAACGGAAAAGCCGCCGGTACGATTGGGCGTCTTTCCCGGGTTGTCGAGATCGATTCCATCGAGCGCGGTGGCAAAACGATTGGAGTAGCTCTCCCGACGCTGCTCACCGTCGCTGATAATGTCGATCCCGGCGCGCTCCTGATCGCGAATGGCGAGAAGGGTGGCGTCGTCCTGTGCCGATTCAAGCTTCTGCGGGTCGATGAGCCAAAGGTCGTGTGCGCGTACGCGTGGTACCTGCTTCGCGAGCCGAACCCGATCGATCAGCCATTCGGGCTGCGGATACGAGCCAACCAGGGTTGTGGGAAGCAGCATGAGCTTACTCTTACCAGCGGTACCCGCCCGCAGATCTCTTATTGCTTCGACTTCTCGTACGGGTAGATCAGGTTGCCCGACTTGTATTGCGGCGGATACAGGATCACCTCGGTCGAGAGATCGCGAAAATCCTCGACGCTGCTGCCCTTGATATTCTGGAACTGAATCAGCAGCATCCGCTGTTCGGCCCACTCGCCTTTAGCGCCGAATTTCACGTCGCCGACCACGGTCTTGAAGGTTGTCGTGCGGATGTAATTCGCCAGCTTCTCGTCATCGAGGCTCTTGGTCGCGGCAACGGCGTCGCCAAGCACCTGGAGATAGGCGTAGGCCCACACCGGCATGTAGTAGCCGAGCGGATCCACGCCCTCGGCCGCAGCACGGGCCTGATATTTCTTCAAGAGCTCCATCGAGCCGGGGAACTGCATGGTCGGTGCCGGGATCCAGGTCTCATAGTTCACAATCCCATTGAGCAGCGGCCCCAGCTGCGTCTTGAACGTGGTCGCCTGCAGCCCGACCATGGCGCCGCCCCACATCTTGGGCTTGAACCCGATCTCGTTCATGGCCTTGACCATCCCCACCGTGTCGAGCGGATAGGAGCAGATCACGAACAGGTCGGGATTGGTCGCCTGGACCGCCCGCACGATGGGGGCGAAGTCGGCGGTCGTGGGCGGATAGTTCTTGTCATAGACGATGCGCAGGCCGGCGGTCTTCGAGTTCTCCCGCGCCCCCTCGCAAGCGTTGCGGCCGAACTCGGCATCGGCAGCAGCGAGCGCAATGCTCTGGGGCTTGGGATTCTGTTCCAGTGCGAGCTTGAAAAAGCCGGTGGTGAAGGAGGGCTTAGGGTTGGTCCCGGTCGGGAGCATCGAGAAGTATCTGTCGTAGTTGAACTCGTCGTTGATGCCGGTGCCGAACAGGCTGAGATAAAGCCGCTTCTTCTGGATCATGATCGGCATCGCCGGCGCGATCTGGGTGGAGGCGTAAGGACTGACGGCGAAGTCGACCTTGTCCACGTCGAGCAGCTTCGTGTAGATGCCCGGAACGGTGCCGGGATTGCTCTGATCGTCATAGTAGATGAGCTTGACGGGTCGCCCGAGCAGGCCGCCCTTCGCATTGACGTCCTCCTCCCAGATCTTCATCGCCAGCAGTGACATCTTGCCGTTGGCCGCAAGAGGGCCGGTCATTGCCATGCCAAAGCCGATCTTGATCGGCTCTCCTGAGGGAGCCTGCGCGTCGGCCGGCTTTGCAAGGAGAAACGCAAGGGCTGCTGCAAATATGCAGGGGAGAGATCCCCGGCGGGTATGCGGTGTCAGCATGTTTTCCTCCCGTTGAAATCTGCTCGGATTTCGCTTGCGCTCGATCCGGTCAGGTTTTGGTTTTTGCGTCAGCCCCAGACCTGCTCAGCAATCTCGGCGATCATTGCAAGCTTCGCCCACTGCTCATCCTCGGCAAGGATATTGCCTTCCTCGGTCGATGCGAATCCGCATTGCGGGGAAAGGCAGAACTGTTCAAGCGAAGCAAATTTGGCTGCTTCCTCTATGCGCCGCTTGATGTCATCTCTTTTTTCAAGAGTGCCGCTCTTGGATGTAACCAGGCCGAGCACCACGATCTTTTTCCCTTTCGGAAGGAAGCGCAGCGGCTCGAACCCGCCCGCGCGCTCGGTGTCGTATTCGAGGAAATAGCCGTCATAGTTGACGTTGCCCAGCAGCATCTCGGCCACAGGCTCGTAGCCGCCCTCCGCAATCCAGGTCGATCTGAAATTGCCGCGGCAGACATGGGTAGTGATGGTCATGTCTGCGGGCCTTGCTTCGAGCGCTGTATTGATCATGCGGGCATAGATGGGTTGAAGCTCGTCGACATTCGCCATGCGCTCGCGCGCCTTTCGCAGCTCCTCCTGCGAGCAAAGATAGGCCCATACCGTGTCATCGAACTGGAGGTAGCGGCATCCCGCATCGTAAAAGGCTTTCACCGCCTTCTTGTAGGTCTCGCCCAAGTCGTGAAAGAAACCATCGAGATCCGGATATACCTTTTTGCTGATGCCATCCTTGGCCAGGCGGAAGTGAAGGACCGGGGGCGCCGGAATGGTCATCTTGGGCGTAAGCCTGGTGTGGGATTTCAGGAATTTGAAATGCTCCACCATAGGGTGATCGGAGAAGCCGAGCTTGCCGACGATGCGAAGGCTTTGTGCCTTGGTCTGCACTCCCTGGAACTGTATGCCTTGATCGGCCTCGTACAACTCCACCCCATCGAGCATCCCGAGAAAATCGAAATGCCACCAGGAACGGCGGAACTCGCCGTCGGTCGCGAGCTTGAGCCCGATCTCTTCCTGCTTCGCGACGATTTTTTCGATCTCACGATCCTCGACCGCCTTGAGCTCGGCCTGTGAGATCGCGCCCTTCTCCCGTTTGGCACGCGCTTCCTTGAGGGCTGCGGGACGGAGAAAGCTGCCGACATGATCGGCGCGAAACGGGGGCTTGGTCCTTGTCATTTGCCGGACTCCCTCGGGCCAGTTCCCGATTAGCAAAGGCAGCCAGCGGAGCTGGCCTTCAGGGGAATGTCATCAATAGCTTAGCTGCAAAACCGCACAAAATGCCAGCCAATGGGATCAATGCGCTGCGACCACTTTGCAAAACCGATCGAACCTACCCTCAAAGGGTTTTTTGGCGCGCTGGCTAAGCTCGCAACGATTGAATGAATTTAGAGTACCCCAGGGAACTTGGGAACAGGTTGAAAGCAGGTTCAAAATGAACCCGACAGGCGTTGGCGGTTTTTCCAAGGGGCAATCGGGCAATCCCGGTTGCCGGCGAAAGTAAACGGCAGAAGACATTGAAGTTCAGCAGAATCGCCCGCCAGCACGGCGCGACCGCTATCGATGCGCTCGTTAAAATCGCCACCAAGGGCAAATCCGAGTCCGCTCGAGTTTCCGCAGCGATTGCGCTGCTTGACCGAGGCTTTGGAAAACCGACCCAGCCAGTTGAAAGCGATGTGAACCTTGTCAGCTACGGTATCTCTGCCGTCCCAATGACCAGCGAGGAATGGGAGACAAAGTTTTGCACGGAGGAAATCAAGAGCGAGTTCTCGCCGCACTAAGCAACGCGCATGTGCGAGCTTGACTAACGGGTCCGCTCTCCCGACCAAATGTCCGCACCTGGTGGAACCGGACATGCGAGCGTTCGTGGGAGATTTCGGGTTTTGACCCATCTGAGACATTGGCTGTGCACTGCGGCAATAGTTTGATGCCCGGTTTGAGCCCTATCAAACTGCTCGTTTGAGCAGATACAATGCTGGCCCCTGAGTTGGGTGCGGACATGCGGCGACGTGAGTTCATTAGGCTTCTCGGCGGCGCAGCGGCAGATTGGCCGCTTGCGGCGCACGCGCAGCGACCCGAGCGGGTGCGGCGCATCGGCGTGCTGTTAGGCTTCACCGAGAACGATCCGGATACCAAAGCGCGTCTTGCAGGCTTTCGGCAGGGGCTTGAAAGCCTTGGGTGGTCCGAGGGCCGCAATGTCGCTATCGATTATCGCTTTGCGGGTGGCAGGATCGACCCGATTGGGACGTTCGCAAAAGAACTGGTGGCGCTTCACCCGGACGTGATTCTCTCGCAGGGCGCAGGGATCACCGCCGCGGTGCAGCGCGAGAGCGGTGTGATTCCGGTCGTTTTCGTCACCGTCTCCGATCCGATTGGCTCGGGCTTCGTCACCAGTCTCGCGCGACCGGGCGGGAATATCACCGGCCTGCTGATGTACGAGTCGAGCATCACCGGCAAGTGGATGTCGATGCTTAAGGATATCGCGCCACAGTTGGCACGTGCGGCGCTTCTAGCCAGCCCCACGACTGCCTATAACTACTTCCTGCAGGCGGCCACGGCCGCAGCGCAGTCACTGGCGATCGAGCTTGTGCCCATTAGGGTGGAGAACGCCGCCGATATTGAACGCGCTATCGGTACCTTTGCACCTGTGCCGAACGGCGGCTTACTCCTGCCACCGGATAACACGACCCTAGTCCATCACAATCTTGTTGTTGCACTCGCGGCCAAGCATCGCCTACCGGCGGTATACGCGCTCCGCGTTTTCGTCGTGAATGGTGGTCTCATGGCTTACGCGACCCATGACATCGGTATCTTTCGGCATGCGGCATCCTATGTCGATCGCATCCTCAAAGGCGCTAACCCTGCTGATCTGCCGGTAGAGGCGCCGACGAAGTACGAAACCATCCTCAATCTGAAGACCGCGAAGGCGCTAGGCCTAACCGTGCCGAACACGCTGCTGGTCGCCGCCGATGAGGTGATCGAGTGAGGAGACGCGAGTTCATCACGATGCTCGGCGGCACAGCCGCAGCGTGGCCGCTTACTGCGCGTGGGCAGCAGCCGGCTGTCGGATTCGTCAGCGGTGGTTCGCCTGACACGTTCGCCTATTTGGTCAGCGCGTTTCGCGAAGGTTTGAGTGAAACCGGTTACGTTGAGGGCCGCAACATAGCCATCGAATTTCGTTGGGCTGAGGGGCAGTATGATCGCCTGCCGAGCCTAGTCGCCGATCTCGTTCGTCGTCGGGTGAGCGTCCTCGCCGCGACCACGACCCCCGGGGCGCTCGCGGCCAAGGCGGCGACCAACTCCATTCCAATCGTATTCGCGACGGATGGCGATCCGGTGCAGCTTGGGCTGGTCGCCAGCCTCAATCGGCCGGGCGGCAATGTCACGGGCGCAACCCAATTGAACGTGGAGGTAGGACCTAAGCGCCTGGAGCTCGCCCATGAGCTGATCCCGGCGGCTCGCGTCATTGCTCTGCTCGTCAACCCGACCAATCCGCTTACAGAGCCAATTTTGAACGGCTCGCAAGCCGCCGCACGCATTCTCGGACTCCAGCTGGAGGTGCTCCATGCCAGCAATGAAAGCGATTTCGATGCGGCCTTCAAAGCCGCAGTGGAAGTGCGCGCCGGCGCCCTGGTCATCACCAGTGCCGACCCGCTTTTCGGCAGTCGGGCTGAGCAGCTCGGCGCGTTAGCACTGCATCACCGAGTGCCCGCAATTTCTCAGTTTCGTCGGTTCGCCGCAGCCGGTGGCCTCGCGAGCTATGGAGGCAACTTTACCGACTCATATCGGCAGGTCGGTCGATACACCGGGCGAATCCTCAAGGGCGAGAAGCCCGCTGACCTGCCGGTTCAGCAGTCAACGAAGGTCGAGCTGATTATCAACCTCAAGACGGCAACGGCGCTTGGCATCACTGTGCCTAATAGCCTGCTCGGCCGCGCCGACGAGGTCATCGAGTGAGTTGGGGGCACTTTATTCATACCCCCCTTGTTGCAGTGCATGAGTCTCCTTCTGGCACAAACGTGACCTGCTGGCACGCATCACCAATGTCGGATGACTGAGGTGAAGCAGACAACGCACGGCAGAGTGAGGAAGCGAAGGACGCAAACGCAGCCATTTCGATGCGCCAAATTATCTATTTGGCTCTTCGTTGAGTGAGTAGTTAGTCACAATCCCTCGCCGATCAAAGTCGACGAGTAACGTTTTGTCTTTTTCGGTACCACTGCCGAAAAACCTTTCGAAACCTGGAATTTTTAAGGTGCTGGACGAGCTGGCAATTTTATAGCGCCACTCCTCACTACCCCGCTCTTTACTAGTAGTGGAGCTGGGTTCTCCGAATGTTGCTTTCACCTCAGCTTTGGTCGTCTTTCCTTTCGCGATCTTCTGATTGATGCTCTCCTGCGTCTCGGAATTCTCTGCTACCGTGGAACACGCAGCGAGAGCGAATGCACTGAGAATGGCTATCCACCTCATGTTGTAGTACCCTCCTACAAACTAAGCAACCTGGAATAAATTTCAGAGGGCTACAGTACACAATCAAAGAAAAGGGGGAAAGCTCAATTCAGCGCACGACAATGGCCCCCCATGCAAGCGGCACTCGATTCCACGGTACCCGGTTGCCACTACCCGGCCACCGTTAGAGCCTTTCGCTGGGACGGTTTAGGCCTCCTCAGGAAGT
>Ga0209331_1000343_pt1 | contig 17113 bp, 12 predicted proteins | sample JacPinW_OM3H0_M3_FD_187971 | JGI IMG/M metagenome (GOLD analysis project Ga0209331, IMG submission 187971) | Forest soil microbial communities from Algoma, Ontario, Canada - Jack Pine, Ontario site 1_JW_OM3H0_M3 (SPAdes) (version 2) | ecosystem: Environmental > Terrestrial > Soil > Boreal...
CGCCCGGTGCGTCATCGATCCTGGCCGCGAGCAGCACCGGCCCGCCGTCGTCGAACCGGCGCGCGAGGAGCTCCTCAAAATGATGCTCGTCGCGGATCCAATGGCTGCGGGCAATCCAGGCGCCGCGGGCAATGGCGACAATGTCGGCCGTAGTGGCAGTCGCTGCGGCCTGTTTTCCCGTGATCTGATAGATGCCGTTAGTCGTTTTCCTTGAGCGTCTGGAGAAATCGATCGGGCCAGCTCATGCGAGCCATCTCACTTGCATGATATGATCTTGCCCGCAAGGAGGGTAGGGCGTCCATATGCAGCACACGATGATGATGCTACTCGCCGCTTTGTCCATTGTTTTCGCGGCGCTGGTTTTGACACCGGCGGTGGCACAAGATTATCCGAGCCGGCCGATCACGCTGATCGTTCCGTACGCGCCCGGCGGCAGCGCCAGCACGGCGGCGCGCAGCATCGCCGACAAAATGAGCGAAACGCTCGGTCAGCAAATCATCATTGACAATCGCCCCGGCGCCGGTGGTGCGGTGGCGACGCGCGCAGTCGCCAGGAGTGAGCCCGACGGCTACACCGTGCTGATCGGGACCAGCGCAACGATGGGCACCGCGCCGAGCCTCATCGAGAATCTTGGCTACGATCCGCGCAGCGATTTCGAGCCGATCGGAGTGATCGCCGCGACACCAAATGTGATCGTGGTGCATCCGAGCTTTCAAGCTCGCTTGCTTCCGGAGCTTATCGCGCGCGGCAAGGAGGGCCCTATTCTTTACGGCTCCCCTGGCACCGGCACGCTCGGTCATCTCACGGTCGAGCTTCTCGCTCATCGAACCGGCATGCAAGTTCAGCACGTCCCATACAAAGGTGCCGGCCCCGCTCTCACTGATTTGCTGGGCGGGCACATTCGCGTCCTGATCAGCGCGGTTCCCAATGTTCATGCCCAGATTGCCGCAGGCGCTATTGACGGACTGGCGGTTGCCGCCGCGAAGCGTTCTGCGCTTCTGCCTTCGGTTCCGACCTTTGCAGAAACTGGTCTCGATGGCTTCGACGTACCGCTGCGGTGGGGGCTCGTGGCTGCGGCCGGCACCCGGCGCAGTGTGATCGAAAGCTTGAACCGGGCGCTCAACGACGCGCTGTCGAGCGACGAGGTTCGTCAACGTCTCGCATTGGCGGGCGCAGACCCTGAACCGGGTACGCCACGGAACTATACGGTCCTTATCGATCACGAGCTCACATTGTGGTCTGATCTGGTTAAGGCCGCCGGCATCAGGCCGGAATAAGAGGACCTGGGCGCGTGCGCAGCACAACCAAGTTGGTTGCAGCAACTGCCGCGGTGGTGGCCGTAGTTGCACTCAACACGTCTCCGCTCGCCTGGGCGCAGGCCTATCCAAGCCGGCCGATCACGCTCGTTATTCCGCTGCCGCCCGGTGGAACCAATGACATCATGGCGCGCGCAGTCGCCGACAAGCTCAGCGCCTCGCTCGGCCAGCAGGTGGTGGTGGAAAATCGCGCCGCCGGAGGAAGCGGCACGGTCGGCACCCGTCAGGCCGCCAAAAGCGCGCCCGACGGCTACGCGCTCCTTCTTGGCTACACGTCGACACTGGCGACGGGACCGAGCATGCATCGCGACGTCGGCTATGATCCGCGCAAGGATTTCGCGCCCATCGGCCTGATTGCGTCGGCGCCGTCGCTGCTCCTGATCCATCCGAGCGTGAAGACTGGCAGCGTGGCCGATCTGATTGCGTTGATGAAAGCCGCCGATCATCCGTTCCAGATCGGAGTGCCCGGCGTCGGCACGGTCAATCATCTTGCCTCGGTCTTGTTTGCCCAGCAGGCGAGTGTCAATGTGCAGCAAATTCCGTACAAGGGCTCCAATCCATTGATCACCGATCTTGCCGGCGGTCATGTGAAGGTCGCCTTCAATCCGATTCCGGTCTCACGCGCCGCCATCGAATCGAAGCTGATCATCGCGCTCGCCGCCACATCCTTGCGCCGCTCGGCGGCCCTGCCGGATCTTCCAACCGTAGCCGAATCGGGACTGCCGGGATTTGATGCGGTCCTCAGCTATGGGCTCCTTGCGCCGGCCGGAACGCCACGCCCGATCGTCGAGCGTCTCAACAAGGAGCTGCGCGCGGCGCTTGCGACCGAGGAGGTCAGACGTCGCCTCCTTCAGGAAGGCGCCGAGCCGATGCCAACCACGCCGGAGGAGCACGCCGCCGTGATCGATCGCGAGGAGAGCAAGTGGTCGGCCATCATCCGCTCGGCCGGAATCAAGGCAGAGTGATCCCGTGGAATCGGCTGTGACAAGGCAGGCGCAAACGCCCTGGCAGCACGCGCTCTACGATCTACTGCGCGAACACGGCGTCACTCAGTTCGGCTACGTGCCGGATGCCGGCCACAGCATCCTGATCGACCGCTCGCTTGGCGATCCCGATGTGCATTCAATTGCACTGACGACGGAAGAAGAAGGCGTGGCGCTGATTGCAGGTGCCGATCTCGGCGGAGCGCGCGCCGTTCTGCTCATGCAGTCGAGTGGGGTGGGCAACTGCATCAATATGCTCTCCCTGATCAGGGGCGGGCGCTTTCCCTTCCTCACGCTCGTTAGCATGCGTGGCGATTTCGGCGAGGGCAATCCGTGGCAGTTTGCCATGGGACAAGCGACGCAACCGACGCTGGAGGCCATGGGCGTGATCTGCCTGCGTATCGAATGTCCCGAGGAGGTCGTGCCGGCAACGACTGCGGCCCTCACCATGGCATTCAAAGGCGGCCAGGCGGTCGCCGTGTTGCTGTCACAACGGCTGATCGGCGCCAAGCCGTTTTGAGGCGAGCGAAATGCCTGAGCCAAACCCTGTCTCAGCCGTCGCGGCGCCGGGTTTCGTACTCGAGCGAAGCGAAGCCGTTCCGGCGCTGATCGGCCGGCATGAAGATTTCCTGTTCATCAGCGGACTTGGTGGCACCGCCTGCGATGTCGGCGCCGTTGCCGGCGACGGGGCGCATGTGTACTCGCTCGGAGGCGCCATGGGCGCTGCCGCCATGATGGGGCTGGGTCTCGCGCTTGCGCGGCCGGACAAGCGCGTGCTCGTGGTCACTGGCGACGGCGAGCTTCTGATGAATGTGGGTGCGCTCGCCACCATCGCGGTGGTTGATCCTGCCAATCTCGCTATCCTTTGCGTCGATAACGGCCATTACGGAGAAACCGGCTGGCAGAAGAGTCATACCAGCCTGGGCGTTGATCTCGAAAAGGTCGCAATCGGGTGCGGCGTCAAACACGCCTGCACGGTCGCCAGCAAAGCAGATCTTGCAGGGGGTGCGCGCCTTCTGCGCGAGGCCAACGGAACCTGTTTCGTCGTGCTGAGGGTAAAGCCGACCGACCCTGCGCCCTTCAAGCGCAATTTCGATGGGTCGCTCTTGCGCGATCGCTTTCGCGCCGCGCTGCAGCAGGCGTGACAAGGGGAGCAGCCGACTGCCGCGCGCGGCTATATTATCGTTTTTTTTCAATTACTTAATCCGCTGAATGTCAGACCTCCTGCCGGCGCGAGCCGGGCACGGGAAAAATTTTTCGCCAGCGCGGAACAAAAAAACCGGATCTGCGTTAGAGGCGTCAGGTGGTGCTGCACGCTCGTTGCAGGAGGGGTGGTTTATGGCCGGAGCAGGCCCAGAGGGGGCTCTTCATGTCATTGCGGTCAAGTTCCGGCGCCGCCATGCGGGGATGAAACAGTCCGTGCCGCCGCCGGCGCTGTCCATCCTGCCCTGCCGGCTGCTTCTACTTGCCAAACAGCACAAGTTTTCATTTGGCGTGCTCGCGTCAGCAAGTTTCTTACCCTACCACAACAAAGCCCACAGCCACATCGCGCTCTGGTCGTGACATGGAAAGCAAGCTCATGGCACCTTGCGCCGATTCGCCTTGGAGGATCTGATGCAGCCCGATAACCAGACTGCTGGCGAACTCGCGACCAATGGGGCGCCTCCAGCCACAGCTCCCGAGATGGTGGAAGGTCGCCTTAATGGCGGCTCGTCGTCCGAGCTGCATGATCTTCTCAACGCGCTCCAGGCGATGCGCGTCGGCGACTTTTCAGTTCGCATGCCAGGCAGCCAGGTGGGGCTGCTCGGAAAGATTGCGGATACCTTCAACGAGATCGTGGCCGCCAACGAGCGCATGGCCCAGCAGCTCGAGCACGTGGGTCATGTGGTTGGCCGTGAAGGCAAGACCCGCCAGCGGGTGAAATTCGGCCTCACCCACGGTGCCTGGGGCGAGATGGAGACTTCGGTCAATACGCTGATCGACGACCTGTTGTGGCCGACCACGGAAGTGACCCGCGCCATTTCCGCCGTTGCAAAAGGCGATCTCCTGCAGACCGTGCGCCTTGACGTCGATGGCCGTCCGCTCGAAGGCGAGTTCCTGCGCTCCGCCAATATCGTAAACACCATGATCAAGCAGCTCAGCGTGTTCACTTCCGAGGTGACGCGCGTGGCGCGCGAAGTGGGAACGGAAGGCAAGCTCGGCGGCCAGGCGCAGGTGCGCGAGGTGACCGGCGTCTGGAAGGACCTGACCGAGAACGTCAATTCCATGGCGTCGAACCTTACCGCCCAGGTGCGCAACATCGCCGAGGTGACGATTGCGGTCGCCAACGGCGACCTCTCAAAGAAGATTACGGTCGACGTGCGGGGCGAGATCCTGCAGCTCAAGGAAGCCATCAACACCATGGTGGATCAGCTGCGCTCGTTTGCCTCCGAGGTCACCCGCGTGGCGCGCGAGGTCGGCACCGATGGCAAGCTCGGCGGCCAGGCGATCGTGCCGGGCGTTGCCGGCACCTGGAAGGATTTGACCGACTCGGTGAACGCCATGTGCGGCAACCTCACCGACCAGGTCCGCAACATCGCGCAGGTGACGACTGCCGTCGCGCGCGGCGACCTTTCGCGCAAGATCACCGTCGATGTGCGCGGCGAAATTCTCGAGCTCAAGGACACCATCAACACCATGGTGGACCAGCTCAATTCGTTCGCCTCGGAAGTCACCCGCGTGGCGCGCGAAGTCGGCACGGAAGGCAAGCTCGGCGGTCAGGCGCAGGTCCCGGGGGTTGCGGGCACGTGGAAGGATTTGACCGACAGCGTCAACTTCATGGCGTCGAACCTCACCGCCCAGGTGCGCAACATTGCCGACGTGGCGACGGCGATCGCCGGTGGCGACCTTTCCAAGAAAATCACTGTGAACGTGAGCGGCGAGATCCTGCAGCTCAAGGAAACCATCAACACGATGGTCGATCAGCTCAACGCGTTCGCGGGCGAAGTGACGCGCGTCGCGCGTGAGGTAGGCACCGAAGGCCGGCTCGGCGGACAGGCGAACGTGCTCGGCGTCGCCGGCACGTGGAAGGACCTCACCGACAGCGTGAACTCCATGGCCTCGAACCTGACCGCCCAGGTGCGCAACATCGCCGAGGTTTCGACCGCCATCGCCAACGGCGACCTGTCGAAGAAGATCACCGTCGACGTGCGCGGCGAAATTCTGGAGCTCAAGGACACCATCAATACCATGGTGGATCAGCTCAACGCGTTCGCGGGCGAGGTGACGCGCGTGGCGCGCGAGGTCGGTACCGAGGGCAAGCTCGGCGGCCAGGCCATGGTGCGCGGCGTGGCCGGCACCTGGAAGGACCTCACCGACAGCGTCAACTCCATGGCCTCGAACCTAACCGGGCAGGTTCGCAACATCGCCGAGGTCGCGACCGCGGTTGCGCAAGGAGACCTTTCGAAAAAGATCACCGTGAACGTGAGCGGCGAGATCCTGCAGCTCAAGGAAACGCTCAACACCATGGTCGATCAGCTCAACGCGTTCGCGGCGGAAGTCACCCGCGTGGCGCGCGAGGTCGGTACCGAAGGAAAGCTCGGTGGCCAGGCCGAGGTGCCCGGCGTCGCCGGCACCTGGAAAGACCTGACCGACAGCGTCAACTCCATGGCCGGCAACCTCACCGCGCAGGTCCGCAACATCGTCGACGTGACCATCGCGGTCGCCAACGGCGACCTGTCGAAAAAGATCACCGTCGACGTGCGTGGCGAAATCCTTCAGCTGAAGGAAACGCTCAACACCATGGTCGACCAGCTCAACCGTTTCGCCGGCGAGGTGACGCGCGTGGCACGCGAGGTCGGCACCGAAGGGCGCCTGGGCGGACAGGCGAACGTGCCGGGCGTCGCGGGCACCTGGAAGGACCTGACCGACAGCGTCAACTCAATGGCCGGCAATCTCACCGCGCAGGTGCGCAACATCGCGGAGGTGACGACCGCGGTGGCGCGCGGCGACCTCTCGCGCAAGATCACTGTCGACGTGAAAGGCGAGATTCTCGAGCTCAAGAACACCATCAACACCATGGTGGATCAGCTCAACTCGTTTGCCTCGGAGGTGACGCGCGTGGCGCGCGAGGTCGGTACCGAAGGCAAGCTCGGCGGCCAGGCGCAGGTGCCGGGTGTCGCGGGCACCTGGAAGGACCTCACCGACAACGTGAACTTCATGGCCTCGAACCTTACCGCCCAGGTCCGCAACATCGCTGAGGTGGCAACCGCGATTGCCGGCGGCGACCTGTCCAAGAAGATCACCGTCGATGTGCGCGGAGAGATTCTGCTGCTCAAGGAAACCCTCAACACCATGGTCGAGCAGCTGCGTTCGTTCGCCGCCGAGGTGACGCGCGTGGCGCGCGAGGTCGGCACCGACGGGCGGCTCGGCGGCCAGGCGGTGGTGCCGGGCGTCGCCGGGACCTGGAAGGATCTCACCGACAACGTGAACCTGCTGGCGGCCAACCTCACCACTCAGGTGCGCAACATCGCGGAGGTGACCACCGCGGTCGCGCGCGGTGACCTCTCGCGCAAGATCACTGTGGATGTGAAGGGCGAAATCCTCGAGCTCAAGAACACCATCAATACCATGGTGGATCAGCTCAATGCCTTTGCCTCGGAGGTCACCCGCGTGGCGCGCGAGGTCGGCACCGAAGGCAAGCTCGGCGGCCAGGCGACGGTGCCCGGCGTCGCCGGCACCTGGAAGGACCTCACCGACACGGTGAACGTCATGGCCGCCAACCTCACCGAGCAGGTGCGCGGTATCGTGAAGGTGGTGACCGCCGTCGCCAACGGCGACCTCAAGCAGAACCTGACCGTGAAATCGAAAGGCGAGGTGGCCGCGCTCGCGGAGACCATCAACAACATGACGGACACGCTCGCGATCTTCGCGGATCAGGTCACCAGCGTGGCGCGCGAAGTGGGGGTGGAGGGTCGGCTCGGCGGCCAGGCCAACGTGCCCGGCGCCGCCGGAACGTGGAAGGACCTCACCGGCAACGTGAACCTGCTCGCCGCCAATCTCACCACGCAGGTGCGCGCCATCGCCGAGGTCGCCACTGCCGTGACCAAGGGCGACCTGACACGCTCGATCCAGGTGGATGCGCGCGGCGAAGTGGCCGAGCTTAAAGACAACATCAACACCATGATCGACAATTTGCGGCTCACCACCGACCGCAACACTGAGCAGGACTGGCTCAAGACCAACCTTGCCAGATTCACCAACATGCTGCAGGGACAGCGCGACCTTGATAGCGTGGGCCGGCTGCTGCTCTCGGAGCTCACGCCTCTCGTCAACGCGCAGCTCGGCGTCATTTATCAGGCCACCAGCGAGGATATCCCGACACTGCTCCTGCTCGCGTCCTACGCCGATGACGGTTCTAACGGCCACCCGAACGAGCTTCGTATCGGCGAAGGTCTGATCGGCCAGTGCGCCGCCGACAAGCGCAGAATCCTGATCACCGAGATGCCGCAGCACGCGGCTCCCATCGGCTCGGCGCTGTTCAAGGCGGTTCCGCGCAACATCGTGGTGCTGCCGGTGCTGTTCGAAAGCCAGGTCAAAGCCGTCATCGAGCTTGCCTCCTTGAGCGAGTTCACTGCGCTGCAGATAACCTTCCTTGATCAGCTCACCACCAACATCGGCATCGTGCTCAACAGCATTGAGGCGACCATGCAGACCGAAGGTCTGCTCAAGCAGTCCCAGCAGCTCGCGGGCCAACTGCAGGCGCAGCAGAAGGACCTGCAGCAGACCAATGAGCAGCTCGAGCAGAAGGCCGAGCAGCTTGCCGAGAAGAATCAGGAGATCGAACAGGCTCGGCGCGCGCTGGAAGAAAAGGCCACCGAGCTCGCGCTCACTTCGAAATACAAGTCCGAGTTCCTCGCCAACATGTCGCACGAGCTGCGCACGCCGCTCAACAGCATTCTGATTCTGGGCCAGCAACTCAGCGACAATCCCGAAGGCAACCTGACGCTGAGGCAGGTCGAATTCGCCCGCACCATTCATGGCGCCGGCACCGACCTCCTCAATCTGATCAGCGACATTCTTGACCTCTCCAAGATTGAATCCGGCACCGTCACGGTCGATGCCGAAGAGATCGCGTTCAGCAATCTCGTCGACATGGTGGCGCGGCCGTTCCGGCACGAGGCCGAGACGCGGCAATTGTCATTCGACATCACGCTCGACCCGAAACTCGAACGTACGATCACCACCGACTCGAAACGCCTGCAGCAGGTGCTCAAGAACCTCTTGTCGAACGCGTTCAAGTTTACGGGGCAAGGCAGCGTGCGGCTGAACATCTCGGCTGTTCGACAAGGCTGGTCAGCCGAGCACCCTGTCCTCAATCAGGTGCCGGCGGTGGTCGCGTTCGAAGTTTCCGATACCGGTATCGGCATTCCCCTGGAGAAGCAGAAGATCATCTTCGAGGCGTTCCAGCAGGCGGATGCCAGCACCAGCCGAAAATACGGGGGCACCGGTCTAGGGCTTGCGATCAGCCGCGAGCTGTCAAACCTGCTCGGCGGTGAAATCCACCTGCGCAGCTTGCCCTCGGTCGGCAGTACCTTCACGCTCTACCTGCCGCTCAAATACGTGGGCCCATCCTATGCGCCCAAGTCTTTGCCGGCGGCCTCGGCTGCGACCGTGCACGCGCCCGGGCTGCATGCGAGCGGATTGCCGGAGCATCCCATCGAGCAGATCCCGGACGACCGGCTCGCCGTCCAACCCGGCGATTCCATCCTGCTGATCGTGGAGGACGACCCGCGTTACGCCCGCATCATGGTCGATCTCGCCCGCGCGAAGGGCTTCAAGGTCCTGGTCGCGGCGCGCGGCGCCGATGCTCTCGATCTCGCCAAGCAATACCAGCCCACGGCGGTGTCCCTCGATGTATTCCTGCCCGATATGCTCGGCTGGAACGTGCTCAGCCAGCTCAAGCAGAACCCGCTGACACGGCACATTCCGGTGCAGATCATAACGCTCGACGAAGACCGCCAGCACGGGCTTGCCCGCGGCGCGTTCTCGTTCGTCACCAAGGCTGCCTCTACCGAGGGGGTCGAGGCGGCGCTCACGCGCATCAAGGAATACGCCAAGCGTCAACGCAAGCGCCTGCTGGTGGTGGAAGACGACAAGGCCGAGCAGCTAGGCATCACGGAGCTCCTGGGCTCGGATGATGTCGACATCATCACCACGGGCACTGGTGCCGGGGCGCTCAAGCTGTTGCGGGAGGAACCGTGCGACTGCGTGGTGCTGGACCTGCGGCTGCCGGACATGTCCGGCTTCGACGTGCTGGAGGAGCTGCGTGCCGATGAGAAATTGTCGGACGTGCCGGTCGTTGTGTTCACCGGCCGCGAGCTCTCGGCCGAGGAGGACGCGACGCTGCATACCATGGCGCGCAGCATCGTGGTGAAGGGGGTGGAATCGCCCGAGCGTCTGCTCGACGAAACCGCGCTCTTCCTGCACCGCATCGTCGCCGACTTGCCGCCGGAGAGGCAGCGGATGCTCGAGCGGCTCAACAGCTCGGACGAGGATCTGGTAGGCCGCACCGTGCTGCTGGTGGACGATGATGCGCGGAACATTTTTGCCCTCTCGAGCGTACTGGAGCGGCGCGGCATGCGCGTGCTCACCGCCACGACCGGAAGCGAGGCGATCGAGCTCGTCGAGTCCACCCCCGATCTCGCCATCGTGCTCATGGACATCATGATGCCCGAAATGGACGGCTATCAGACGATGCAGGTGATCAGGGTCAAGCCCAGGTTCCGGCGCTTGCCCATCGTTGCGCTCACGGCCAAGGCCATGAAGGGGGATCGCGAGAAATGCCTGGAGGCGGGCGCATCCGACTATCTCGCCAAGCCCGTGAACACCGAGCAGCTGCTCTCGGCGCTGCGCATATGGCTGCACCGGTGATTTGTAGGGTGGGCAAATCGCCGGCGTGCGGTTGCCGCGTGGGCGCGGCGCGCGCGATTTGCCCACGCGGAGAAAGAGAACGAGCGCGCCTTAGCCCACCCTACTCGAGCAGCGGAGAACACGGATGAACTCGAACTGTAGAGTAAACATCCTGTTGGTCGACGATCAGCCGGCCAAGCTCCTGAGCTACGAGACGATACTCTCCGAACTCGGCGAGAATCTGATCAAGGCCGCATCCGCCCGGGAGGCGCTGGAACTGCTCCTCAAGCATGAGATCGCGGTCATCCTGGTCGACGTCTGCATGCCGGAGCTCGACGGCTTTCAGCTGGCCGCGATGATCCGCGAGCATCCCCGGTTCCAGAAAACCGCGATCATTTTCATCTCCGCAATTCATCTCGCCGAGGTCGATCGCTTGCGCGCCTTCGAGATGGGCGCGGTCGACTACGTTCCGGTGCCGGTAACCCCCGAAGTGCTGCGCGCGAAGGTGCGCATCTTCGCCGAGCTCTACCGCAAGACCCGGCAGCTCGAAACGCTCAACGCGGAGCTCGAGCGCCGGGTGGCCGAGCGCACGACGGAATTGGAGAACTCAGCCGCGCGCCTGGTGCAGAGCGAGCAGCGCCGCAGCCTCGCGCTGGCCGCCGGCCAGATGGGATCCTGGGAGTGGGACCCGCTCGACGGCCGGTTCATCTGGGATGATGGGCAATATCGAATTTTCGGAGTGAGTCCCGCAACCTTCGATCTGACGGTTGAGAATGTCCGGGCGCTCGTTCATCCCGATGATTGGAAACATCTGCAGAATGCGATCAAACCGGCGGTGCCGAGCGCGCCCGCGCTGCAGAGCGAGTTTCGCGTCATTCGTCCCAGCGGGGAGACGCGCTGGTGCATCGGCACGGCGGTTGCCAGCATGGATGCGACCGATCACATCGTGCGCATCAGTGGCGTGACGGTGGACATCACCGAGCGCAAGGAAGCCGAGGAGCGGCAAGCGCTGCTGGCGCGCGAGGTCGATCATCGCGCGCGCAACGCGCTTGCGCTCGTGCAATCCATCGTGCGGCTAACGCGCGCCGATAACATCAAGTCCTACACCGCGGCCGTCGACGGGCGGATCGCCGCGCTCTCCCGCGCGCATACGCTGCTTGCCCAGAGCCGCTGGCAGGGCGCTGACCTTGCCCGCCTCGTGGACGAGGAGCTTGCCGCCTATCGCATCGGCGAGGCGGAAAAAGTCACCGCTTGCGGACCGGACGTATCGCTCGATCCGCGCACCGCACAGACACTTGCGCTCGCTTTGCATGAGCTTTCCACCAACGCCGCCAAATATGGCGCATTGTCCGTCCTGCCCGGACGCGTGCGGCTCGCTTGGGAACTCGGTGGAGACAATCTCATTCTGCGCTGGGTGGAGACCGGTGGGCCGGCCACGGCCCCTCCGGCCACACCCGGCTTTGGCATCAACGTGATTAGCGCCAGCATCGAGCGCCAGCTCGAGGGGGAGGCTCGGTTCGAATGGCATCCGGAAGGCCTCCGCTGCACCCTTGCGGTTCCCCGCGGTGACAGAAGCGATACCGCGGTCCATTACGCCCATCGCATGATTGCGGACGACAAGTCCGTGCTGCCCATCAAGCTCGCGAGCGGCAACCGCATCCTTCTGGTCGAGGATGAAATCCTGGTCGCGATGATGATGCGCGATATCCTCGCCGATCTGGGCTTCTCCGTCGTAGGGCCATTCAGCCGGCTTTCGGACGCAATGGTTGCGGCCGTACACGATGAGATCGACGGCGGCATCATCGACATAAATTTAGGCGGAGAGTTCGTCTATCCCGTTGCCGACGTTCTGCTTGCTCGCAGCATTCCGTTTGTGTTCGTCACCGGCTATGGGGTGGAGAGCGTGGAGGCGCGCTTCCGCGCGGTGCCGATCATAAAGAAGCCGGTGCAAAAACAGGCGTTGCAGAACCTGTTTATTGCGCCCGCCGGCGGCCAGGCGTTCGAAGGCGCGCAATATGGGGCGGGGCGAAACCGGCTGCAGCGCGCGCTGGCACATTCGTAGGCCGCGCGCTCATTTGAATTTCAACTCGTTGCTCACGCTGGGCGCGGGGATCTCAAACCGGCTGTGCGCCGGTGAGGGGTGATTGACCTTTGAGGTCCTTCCCTCGTGCTGGAGCCGCTGATGGGCTTCATCCCACGCCGGCGGTTCGAGGGCATCCTGATTCCAGTGGGCGACTGCCGCCTCGTCGCACCATTCCAAGAGACGCGGCATAACCTTACGATGCATGCCCGCGAGCATGAAGGCGCGCATGGCCGCCTCTTCGCTCCACACGGTTCGCGTCCAGAAGGTCAGATTGGCGTCGCGCAGGAGTGTAACGGCGAGATTTCCCGGAGCAAGGCTCGCTTGCCGTGCCGAACGAAACGCCTGGATGATAAAAGCCGGCAGATAACGCCACGCCCGCACGCGAAGTCGCGTAATGGATACGAACGGCATGATCAAGATGATAGGCCGCCAACCGCAATCTTGGCCATTGGCGCCGATCCGGTGGTGCATCGCGCCTATCTGCTGCCTGCTCCACTCATTGACTGTGTGAGGAAACGCCCGGCCGCCGCCGTCTGATCGAGGTGACGCGCTGGACAGCGTTTATTCCCGCATTCATATTCATGTGCATGGCCACCATGATCTCCGAGCTCTATGACGCACTCAAGGCCGCCGGCGCGCCGGAGGACAAGGCCCGCAAGGCCGCCGAAGTCGTCGCCGGTCATGAAAACCGCTTTGTCCGCGTGGAGGCCGATCTGACGTTGGTAAAGTGGATGCTTGCGTTCAACCTCGCGATGACAATCGTCATACTGACGCTCTTGCTGCGCCATTAGAGCATGATCCCGAAAAGTGGGAGCCGGTTTTCGGAAAAAGATCATGCTCAAACAAAGAAGTAGAGCGGGATGATGATTCGAAGAAAAATCATCCCGCTCTAGACGGGACTTGATGGTGCCACTCGCCGCCGCGGCAACGGGGCCGAAGACCTGGCTGCTCTATGCCTTCGCGACCACGATTCTCTGGGGTGTATGGGGCGCGTTCACCCCGCTTTCAGCGGAGCGCGGGTTTCCCGACACGCTTGTCTATTGCGTGTGGTCCCTCACCATGATCGCGCCCGCGCTCTATGCGCTCGCGCGCCAGGACTGGCGGCTCGATCACGACTGGCGGGCCCTGGCCCATGGCATGATCATCGGCTTGCTCGGGGCTGGCGGACAGATGGTGCTGTTCTATGCGCTCACCAAGGGTCCGGCCTACCTGATCTTCCCCGTGATTTCGCTCTCGCCCATCGTGACGATTGTGATGTCTTTCCTGCTGCTCGGAGAACGAACCAACGTTATAGGCATGGCCGGCATTCTGCTCGCGCTCCTCTCGCTTCCCTTGTTTGATTTCTCCCTGGAAGGCTTGAGCGAAGGCACAGGACTGGGCTGGTTCCTGCTCTCGCTGATTGTGATGGGATGCTGGGGCGTGCAGGCCTTCTTCATGAAGCTTGCCAACCGGACCATGCGCGCGGAGAGCATCTTCTTCTACATGATGGTGACGGGACTGATGCTTGCGCCGGTCGCTTGGGGCATGACCGATTTCAGCGCGCCGGTGAACTGGGGCGCCGACGGCCCTTACCTTGCCGCCGCGATCCAGATCCTCAACGCCATCGGGGCGCTCACGCTCGTCTATGCCTTTCGCTACGGGCAGGCCATTGTGGTCTCGCCGCTTACCAATGCAGGCGCACCGCTGATGACCGCGGTCATCTCGTTGATTGTGATCGGCACGTTGCCCGGACGGCTCAAGCTCGTCGCGCTCGGGCTCGCGTGCGTTGCCGCGGTTCTGCTTGCACTCGCGCCGGAAGAGAAATGAAGGCGATGCTCGAACGCATCGCGCGGCACAAGGCCGGAGAGCCGTGCGGCATCTTTTCCGTGTGTTCCGCGCATCCGCTTGTGATTGAAGCAGCCCTCGTTCACGCCGCCCGGCACGAGGTTCCGTTCGCGCTGATTGAGGCGACGTCGAACCAGGTCAATCAGGACGGCGGCTATACCGGCATGAAGCCCGCGGAGTTCTGCGATTTCGTCACTCGCATTGCAAATCGGACATGCCTTTCGCCGGACCAGGTTGTCTTTGGCGGAGATCACCTTGGCCCGAATCCATGGCAGACGCTGCCGGCAGACGAAGCGATGGCGCGCGCTGACGTGATGATCGAAGAGTACGTCAGCGCCGGCTTCCGCAAGATCCATCTCGACTGCTCCATGGCGTGCGCGGACGACAAGCCGCCGCTGAACGACGAGATCATCGCCGCGCGCGCAGCGCGGCTGTGCGCTGTGGCCGAACGTGTCAATGGCCGCGCCGGAGGGGAGCCTCCGGTCTATGTCATCGGAACCGAGGTGCCGGAGCCGGGCGGGGCTGCGGAAGAGCTCGCAAGCCTCGCAATCACCGCACCGCAAGCAGCGCGCGCAACGATCGACACCCATCGCAAGGTCTTTGCGCAATCCGGCCTCGCTGCGGCGTGGCCGCGGGTGATTGCCGCCGTCGTTCAGCCCGGCGTCGAGTTCGATCACCGCAAGGTCGTCGCTTACGAGCCCGAAAAGACGCGTGCGCTCAGCCGCATGATCGAGCAGTATGACCGCCTGATCTTCGAAGCTCATTCCACGGACTACCAGACACGAGCGGCGCTCGGATCATTGGTGCGGGATCATTTCGCGATCCTCAAAGTCGGCCCCGCTCTCACCTTTGCACTGCGCGAGGCGCTCTGGGCGCTGGATGCCATCGAGCGCGAATGGATCGAACCTTCATGCCTTTCCGATTTCCGCAGGATCGTCATTGCACGCATGAAAGAGGAGCCGCGGCACTGGGTGAAATACTATCACGCGCGTGGCGCTGAGCTCGATTACGACCTGCAATACAGTCTCAGTGACCGCATCCGCTACTATTGGCCCGATCCGCAGATCGTCTGGGCGCAGCAGATCATGTTCCGCAACCTCAATGAAAACCCACCCCCGCTTGCATTGATCAGCCAGTATCTGCCCGTCGCCTGTAAGGCCGTGCAAGCCGGTGAGATCGGATCGAGCCCCGCCGAGCTGGCCATGGCGCATGTTGGTGCCGTGCTCCATGATTATTGGGCCGCGACCAATGGCTAAGCTCGGCCGCGATGAAGGGGAATTGCGCGCGCTCGGCGCGCTCTGGACGGCAACGGAGATCGCGCAGCAAGGCGCGATGCTGCGCAAGACCCAGGCGGGGCTCGTCGCGCGCAAGGAGGCACTCGAGCGCTTTGTTCTTCCGTTGATCCATCGCACGGACATGCGTGTGATCCTGGCGGGCGCGGGCACCTCCTCCTTTATCGGCGAGTGCCTCGCACCCTATCTCGCATGCAAGCTCCCATGCAGGGTCGAGGCGATTGCCACCACAGACCTCGTATGCGCGCCCTCTCTCTATTTTGCGGCCGACAAGCCAACCCTGCTCATTTCGTTTGGCCGCTCCGGCAACAGCCCCGAAAGCGTCGCAGCGCTTGATCTTGCGGAACAGCTCGTGCGTGAGATCCACCAGGCCGCGATCACATGCAACTCCGACGGCGAGCTTGCCCGCCGGATTGCGCGGACCGGCAAGGGCGTGATCATCCTGCTGCCGGAAGAAACCAACGACCGAAGCTTTGCGATGACCTCAAGCTTCAGCTCCATGACCTGGGCGGGCCTTGCCTCGCTTTCGGGCATTGACGGCATGGGAGCAAGGGTCGATTCCGTTGCCAGCGCGATGGACTGCGTCATCGCAACGCAGGCAGCAGCGATGAAGTCGCTCGCCGCGCGCAGGTATGAGCGTGTCGTCTATCTCGGGAGTCATATTTTCAAGGGGCTTGCGCGCGAGGCTGCGCTTAAGCTGCTTGAATTAACCGACGGGGGAGTGGTTGCGCTCCACGACTCCCCGATGGGATTTCGGCACGGCCCCAAGACCATCGTGAACGGGCGAACGCTGGTTGTGATCTTTCTTTCCAACCATGCCTATACCCGCCGCTATGACCTTGACCTGCTGCAGGAGATTGCGCGGGACGGCAAAGCCGGCGGCGTGCTCGCAATTTGCGCCTGCGATAAAGGCCTGCCCCCCGGCGTCGATAAAATCACTATCCCCGGCATGACGGAGGCTGCGGACATCGAGCTCTTGCTTCCCTTCATTGCCGCGCCGCAGATGTTTGCGTTCGAGGCTGCCATCGACCGTGGCCTCACGCCGGATAGTCCCAACACATCAGGCACCGTGCACCGGGTCGTGCAGGGGGTGCGCATTCACCCGCTGCGCTCATGAGCCTCTTTCTCGGCGTCGATGGCGGCGGCACCAAAACACAGTTCGTGCTGGTCGATGGCGAGGGCAGCCTCGTCGCGTCGTGCGAGGGGCCGAGCTCCTATCACATCGAGGTCGGCATGGAGGGCCTGCGCAGCGTGCTCGCAAACGGACTTGGCGCGCTCATCGGACAGGCAGGCATCGAGGGGAGTGCCGTCGCCTACGCGTTCTTCGGTCTGCCCGCCTATGGCGAAGACAGCACGGCGCAAAGCGTGCTCGATGCAATGCCGCAGCCGCTGCTCGGCCATACCCGCTACCGCTGCGGCAACGATATGGTCTGCGCCTGGGCAGGCTCGCTGGGTGGCGAAGACGGCATCAATGTCGTCGCCGGAACGGGCTCCATCGCCTATGGCGAGCGCAAGGGGAGGGCGGCGCGCGCGGGCGGCTGGGGCGAAGTTTTCAGCGATGAAGGCTCCGCCTATTGGATCGCGGTGCAGGGGCTCAACATCTTCACGCGCATGAGCGACGGCCGTCTTCCCAGGGGGCCGCTCTATGCGGCAGTGCGCGCCGCGCTCGATCTCGTTTCCGATCTTGATCTCTCTACCAAGCTCCCCAACGCGCGCCCGCGAGAA
>Ga0209331_1000344_pt1 | contig 17081 bp, 16 predicted proteins | sample JacPinW_OM3H0_M3_FD_187971 | JGI IMG/M metagenome (GOLD analysis project Ga0209331, IMG submission 187971) | Forest soil microbial communities from Algoma, Ontario, Canada - Jack Pine, Ontario site 1_JW_OM3H0_M3 (SPAdes) (version 2) | ecosystem: Environmental > Terrestrial > Soil > Boreal...
CACTGACCCGACGTTTCTTGATAAGCTGCGATCGTTTGGGATTATCACCACGCCACTGCGCAACGACGACTACGTGAAATTTATCCAAGGCGAGATCTCCAAATACGGCAAGATCGCACTTGAGGCCGATATCTCAATCAACTAAATCCACCCAAAGCTGCTCGCTTACACCACGGGAGCCAAGAATGCTTCGGCTTGTCCTGATTGCCCTGCTTGCAATCTTCGCTACACCGATCAAAGCCGAAACCTGGCCGATCCGGCCGCTGACAATGGTGGTGCCGTTCGCGGCTGGTGGTCCGATGGACGCGGTTGCGCGCATTCTGCAATCTGCTTTGAGCGACGCCTTGCAGCAGCATGCCACGCAATCTCTTCGCGACGGTATCGCGCGCATCCGTGAACAGCTCGATATCAGGCATTGACCGATCGCCGCAGCTTGAGGGAAGCTGGGCTTCCTCTAGGCCCCCCGCCAACCGAAAAACCAATCGAAAAACGAGAGCACAATGCAGAATTCCGATCAGATCTGGCAGCTTGTCGACAATCACCGGCCCGAATTCGAGGCGCTCGCCGATCGGATCTGGGAGATTCCCGAGATCGCCTATACCGAGTATCGGTCGGTTGCCGAGCATACCTTGATGCTGAAGGGGCTCGGCTTCCGGGTGAAGGAAAATCTCGCGGACATCCCAACCGCCGTCATGGGTGAAGCCGGTGAAGGCGGACCGATCATCGCCATCCTCGGTGAATACGACGCTCTGCCCGGCCTGAGCCAGGTCGCGGGCCTTGCCGAACGCAAAGAGGTGGTACCGGGTGGCCATGGCCATGGCTGCGGCCACAACCTGCTCGGCTCGGCGGCGATGCTCGCCGCCACTGCGATCAAGGAGTGGCTCACCGCCACCGGCAAGCAGGGCCGCGTGCGCTATTATGGCTGCCCGGCAGAGGAAGGGGGCGCCGCCAAGTCGTTCATGGTGCGGGCCGGCGAATTCGAGGGGGTCGATATCGCCATCACCTGGCACCCGGCGTCGATGACGAGGGTCGACGAGGCGCTGTCGCTCGCCAACACCCGCATGGATTTTCAGTTCACCGGCCGTGCGAGCCACGCCGCCACCGCGCCGCATCTTGGCCGCTCGGCGCTCGACGCGGTCGAGCTGATGAATGTCGGCGTCAACTACATGCGCGAGCACATGCCCGCGGACGCACGAATTCATTATGCAATGCTGGATTCCGGCGGTATCGCACCGAACGTGGTCCAGGCCTCGGCCAAGGTCCGCTACGCCATCCGCTCGCGTGATTTGCCCGGCATGTTTGCGCTGAACGAGCGGGTGAAGAAGATTGCCGAGGGCGCGGCGCTGATGACCGAGACCAAGGTAGCGATCTCGATCGTAAGTGCGGTATCCAACAAGCTCGGTAACACTCCACTCGCGGGAGCGATGTACGACGCGATGCGACGCCTCGGGCCGGTGCCGTTCAGCGCCGCCGACCGGGCGTTCGCCGCCGAGATTCAGAAGACGCTATCCGAGGAAGACATCCATAGCGACTACCTGCGGGTCGGCCTGCCGATGCGCAAGGACACGCCGCTGTGCGACTTCATCGTGCCAATCGACGTCAGGGGCGAGCCAATGATCGGCTCGACCGACGTCGCCGATGTGAGCTGGGTTGTGCCCACGGTGGAAGCGCGCGTCGCCACCCAGGCGATCGGCACGCCCGGCCATTCGTGGCAGCTCGTCGCGCAGGGCAAGTCGGCGGCGGCGCACAAAGGCATGGTGCACGCGGCCAAGATCATGGCGGCGACCGCCATCGACGCGTTGACCGACACCACACTGATCGACCGTGCGAAAGCCGATATCCGCGAGCGGACGTCGACGACTCCCTATGTCTGCCCGATTCCACGAGAGGTCAATCCACCGCTCCAGCCGCGTCCAGCCGGCCTCTGACCAACGAAGGTCCACGCGGTGGACGCGGTGGACAATCATGGCCACACTGCCCACGACCAAAGAAAGAGGACCGCGACCATGTCTGATCATTGTCCCTCCGTCCCGACCGCCCGTCGCCTCCGGCGGCGCCCGCTCACTCGCCTCGGCCTTGCCTGTTGTCTCGTGCTGGCATCGACGGCCAGCAACGCCGCAACGCCGAAGACCGCGCTGGTCATGGGCTGGAACATCGACGCCATCTCGACTTTCGATCCCGCCCAGGTCGGCGAAGTGGTGACAGGCGAACTGCTGCAAAATACCTGCGACAGCCTGGCCGATTTCGACCCAGCTGACGAACGCAAGGTGATCCCCATGTTTGCCGAGAGCTGGACGGTGTCGCCCGACCGCAAGACGATCACCTTCAAGGTTCGAAAGGGCGCAAAATTCCCGTCGGGCAATATCGCGACTGCGCAGGATGTCGCGCTCGGGATGCAGCGGTTCGTCAAGCTCGGCTTCGGCAATTCAACGACCCTGACCGAGTACGGCTTCTCCAAGGACAATGTCGAGCAGCGCATCGTCGCCCCCGACGATACGACGCTGGTGCTCACCTTCGACAAGGCCTATCCGACGACACTGGTGTTGCAGGCGATCGCCGCCAACCGCGTTACCGCGGCCATGGACATGAAGACCATCATGGCCAACCAGCAGAACGGCGACCTCGGCAACAAGTATCTCGCCACGCATACCGAGTGCATCGGTCCGTACCGGCTGGCGCAGTGGAACGCCGGCGAATCCGTTCTGCTGCAGGCCAATGAGAACTACTGGGGACAGAAACCAGCGCTGAAGCGGGTGCTGATCAAACATGTGAGCGAGTCCGGAACGCAGCGGCTGATGCTTGGCCAGGGCGACGTTGACGTGGCGCGCGACCTGACACCGGAAGACCTCAAGGACCTGGAATCCTCCAAGGACATATCGATCGCCAAGGTCCTGAGGCCGCAATTGTACTTCTGGACCTTCAACCTCTCCGAGGGTCCCTTCGCCAACGAGAAGGTCCGGCTCGCGATGCGTTACCTCGTCGATTACGAGGGACTCGGCAAGACGGTGATGGCCAACCTCGGCATGCCACGCGCCAGCTTCGTCCAGCTCGGTGCCGTCGGCGCCCTCGACGAGGAGCAAGGCCAGCCCTTCAAGCTCGACCTGGACAAGGCCAAGGCGCTGCTGACCGAGGCCGGCTATCCCGACGGTTTCGCGGCCAAGTTGATCTTTGGCACGCTGCCGCATGCGGCGCCGATCGCCCAGAGCGTGCAGCAGAACGCAGCCAAGATCGGCGTCAATCTCACCCTCGAGCGCATGGCCAACGCACAACTGTTCGCCAGGGTGCGCGGCCGCGAATTTCAAAGCGCCATGCAGGCCTGGCAGACCAGCGTGCCGGATGCGCACGGCAACGCTTCGCGCCTCGTCTACAACCCGGACAATCGGCCGGAAGCCAAGCTGACCCAGATTCCGAGCTGGCGCACCGGCTTCCAGTCGAAGGAATTGAACGAAAAAGTCGACGCCGCGCTGCTCGAGCCCGACGCCGCCAAACGCGACGCCCTTTACGCCGAACTCCAGAAGGAGGTCATGGCGAAGGGACCGATGGCGATCATGTTTCAGATGTACAACACCGCCGCAGTCCGCAACGACCTGAAGAACTGGACCTGGAACGGCTTTCGCACCTATTACGCACCCGCCGCCAAGTAAGCCGGTCCGTCGTGACCGATACGGCCAGCACAGCGTCACGGCGTTCCCGGACTTCAGACCGGAAGCGCAGGCTTGTGACGCTGAGCCTGGCGTTCGGCCGCACGCTGCTCTCGGTGGCGGCGACGCTGCTCGGGCTTGCGGCGCTGACCTTCTTCATCGGCCGACTGCTGCCGCTGGACCCGGTTATCGCCGTGCTCGGCCCCAACACCACCCACGAAGCCTATATGGCGATGGCCAAACAGCTCGGTCTCGACCAACCGCTGTGGAAGCAGTTCGCCACCTATCTCGGCCATCTCCTCCAATTCGACTTCGGCAGCGCCCTGACGACGGGCAAGCCGGTCGCCGGCGACATCGCCCGGGTTTTTCCGGCCACCTTGGAACTGGCCAGCGTCGCCATCGTCATCGGCACCGGCCTCGGCATCCCCGCCGGGGTTTTTTCGGCAATGTATCGCGGCTCGGCCCTCGATCACATTGTGCGTTTCGTCGGCCTGCTTGGCTATTCGACACCGCATTTCTGGCTCGGGTTGATGGGCCTCGCGCTGTTCTACGCCACGCTTGGGCTGGTCGGCGGCCCGGGGCGCATCGATGTGATGTACGAACTCGACCTCGAGCCGCGCACCGGCTTCTACCTCGTCGATGCAGCGCTTACCGGCGATGGAGCCCTATTCAAGGACGTGTTCAGCCACATCGTGCTGCCTGCCTCGATCCTCGGCTTCGGCGCCATCACCTACATCAGCCGCATGACTCGCAGCTTCATGATCGAGCAACTCAGCCAGGAATATGTTGTGACGGCGCGGGTCAAGGGGCTGTCCTGGGCTCGCACGGTCTGGGTCCACGCCTTCCGCAACGTCGTGGTGCAGGTCATCACCGTCGTGGTGCTGTCTTACGCCTTCCTGTTGGAGGGTGCGGTCCTGACCGAAACGGTGTTCGCGTGGCCCGGTTTCGGGCGCTATTTGACCAACGCCCTGCTCGCCGGCGACATGAACGCCGTCGTTGGCTGCACGATCCTGATTGGTGTGATCTTCGTCGGCCTCAACCTCGTCTGTGATCTGCTCTACCGGGTCTTCGACCCCAGAACCCGTTGAGGCCCATGGCAGACAACATTTCCCGTCCGGTTTCGCTATCGGCCTGGCTCAGCGCACCGGTCCCGACCTCATCATGGCAGGCGCGGGCGCAGCAACTCTGGCTGTCGTGGCGGGCGCTGCGCTCCAATCCGTCGGTGATGTTCGGCGGCACGGTCATCCTCGCAGTGGCGGTGATCGCCATCTTCGCGCCGCTGTTTGCAACTCACGACATCTATGCGCAGGACCTGTCGATCCGACTGCAAAAGCCATCGATTGCCCATTGGCTCGGCACCGACGAACTCGGCCGCGACGTGTACAGTCGGCTGGTATTCGGGGCGCGGATCACGCTCACCATCGCCGGGCTGACGGCGATCATTGCCGCGCCACTCGGCCTCCTGGTGGGAACAACAGCGGGCTATGTCGGCGGTTGGATCGACACCATCCTGATGCGGATCGTCGATGTGTTCCTGGCCTTTCCGAGCCTCATTCTGGCCCTCGCCTTCGTCGCGGCGCTCGGGCCGGGTATTGACAACGCCATCATCGCCATCTCGCTCGCCGCCTGGCCGCCGATCGCCCGACTGGCCCGCGCCGAAACGCTGTCCATCCGCAAGTCGGACTACATCGCGGCGGTGCAGCTGCAGAAGGCGTCGAGCTTCCGGATCATCTTCGGCCACGTGATGCCGATGTGCATTTCCTCGGTGGTGGTGCGCGTCACGCTCAACATGGCGTCGATCATCCTCACCGCCGCGGGGCTCGGCTTTCTCGGGCTCGGCGCGCAGCCGCCGAGCCCGGAATGGGGCGCGATGCTCTCGTCGGCGCGCGAATTCGTGCTTACCAACGGCACCATCGCCGCCATTCCCGGCACGGCGATCCTGGTGGTCAGCCTCGCCTTCAATCTGCTCGGCGACGGGTTGCGCGACATGCTGGATCCTCGTCATGGCTGAACCGCTGCTCCAGGTCGACGACCTCAACGTCTCGTTCCACGGCGGCCGCGGCGTGACCCGCGCGGTCAGAGGCATCTCGTTCACGATCGGCCGCGAGAAGGTCGGCATCGTCGGGGAATCCGGTTCGGGCAAATCACAGACCGGCCGCGCGATCCTGCGGCTGACGCCGAAGGGCGCCGAGATCACCGCCAAGGCGCTCGTGTTCGACGGCATCGACCTCCTCGCAGCCACCGAGCCGCAGATGCGCAAGATCCGCGGCAAGCGAATCTCGATGATCCTGCAGGATCCGAAATTCTCGCTGAACCCGTTGATGCGGGTCGGCCAGCAGATCGTCGAGGCCTACCGGGTGCATACGCGCGCCACCAGGGCCGAGGCCCGCGACCGGGCGATGGCCATGCTGGAGGCGGTCAATATCCGCAATCCGGCGCGGGTCTTCGAACTGCTGCCGCACGAGGTCTCGGGCGGTATGGGCCAGCGCATCATGATCGCGATGATGCTGATCCTCGAGCCGGACCTGATTATCGCCGACGAGCCGACCTCGGCGCTCGACGTCACCGTCCGGCGTCAGGTGCTGACCATCCTCGACGAACTGGTCAGCCGGCGCGGCGCCGGACTGATGTTCATCAGCCATGACCTCAACCTTGTCGCCGACTTCTGCGACCGGGTGCTCGTCATGTATGGGGGGCGTATCCTGGAGGACATTCCCGCGCGCGAGCTGAAGCACGCCCAGCATCCCTACACGCGAGCGTTGCTCGACAGCCTGCCCCGTCTCGACCGGCCGGTGGAGATGCTCGCGGTGCCGCAGCGCGATCCCGCCTGGCTCGACGGACCGACGATCCGCGGATCATCCGCATGAGGCCGTCGCAGACGCCGACAAAGGATCGGATCCTCGAGACGGTCGGTCTTCGTGTGACCTTCGGCAGCGGACTGCTTTCCACCGTCGCCGTCGATGACGTCTCGTTCACTATCGCGCGCGGCGAGGCGTTCGGACTGATCGGCGAATCGGGCTGCGGCAAGTCGACGATCCTGCGCACGATCGCCGGGCTGGTGCAAAGTTACCATGGCTCGCTGCTGTTCGCCAACATCGAGCTTCCACGGAAGCGCGACAAAAAGTTCTTTCGCAAAGTGCAGATGGTATTCCAGGATCCCTATGGCTCGCTGCATCCGCGCAAGATGGTGGAAAGCGTGCTCGCCGAGCCGCTGGCCATCCACGGCTTCGACAACCCGCGTAAGCGCATCGAGGCTGTGCTGGAAGCCGTCGGCCTCGGACCGGCGTTCCGATTTCGCTACCCGCACGAGCTCTCCGGCGGGCAGCGCCAGCGCGTGGCGATCGCCCGCGCGCTCGTCATCGAACCCGAGGTGCTGTTGCTCGACGAACCAACCTCGGCGTTGGACGTCTCGGTCCAGGCGGAGATCCTGAACCTCCTCAAGTCACTGCGCCGGGAGCGCCGTGTCACTTATTTCATGGTCAGCCACGATCTCGCGGTCATCACCCATTTGTGCGACCGCATCGCGGTGATGACGGAGGGACGGATCATTGAGGAGATGACCGCCGCCGACGTCCGCGCCGGCCGCGCCCGCGAGCCCTACACGCGCACCCTCCTGGAAGCGAGTGCCGGCTATGTCCCCGCCTCCTGACGAAAGACCCATGATGGCGACCATCCTTGCAAATTGACGAGGCCCGTCAAGACGAGTGGTGGCCCGCGGCCTCTTGGGCGATGATCGACGACATCGCCTGTGCCTCGTAAATTAAATCCGATGCCGAGCTTGAGAACTCGAGCGCTGCCCGCGACCGAAATAGATCGACAACCGTCCAACCAATGAGCCTGAAAAGATCCCTCATTACGCGACAGCATCGCCCGATTCTCGGTCAGCCGCCAACCAGATGAGGTTTCCGACAAGGACCGTTTCCGACATCCACCGTTCCGATGGGAGCGGACTCAGACCCGACGGTTGTCGTCGACGCCTGGGGCAACGTGCGAGGTGTCGAAGCGTTGCGCGTCGTCGACGCGTCGATCCTGCCCGACATTCCGTCGGCCGCGACCAACGTGACGACGATCATGGTGGCCGAGAGCGCATCGCGGCAAGAGAGTCCGCGAGAACAAGCGCCTCCCTCGCGATGGGCTAGCGGGCGGCACGGAAGCGAAGCGGCAGTCCCACGCCCTCCCCGACTTTAATCGAGATTGCGACGATAACGGCTCGGGGTTTGGCCGGTCAGCCGATGAAATGCGGCGGTGAAGGTGCTCGTCTCGCTGAAGCCGATCTCGAGCGCGATCGCGGTGATGGACCGCTTACAATCGGCCAACAGCTGCTTGGCCCGTTCGATTCGGCGACTGGCGTGATATCTGTGCGGCGGCATGCCGAAGGAGCGCTTGAACGACCGGGAGAAATGGTACGGGCTCAGCCGCGCCAGCTCGGCGAGGGTCGCGAGGGGAATATCGTCGGCGACATTCTCCTCGATATAGGCGGCCACCCGCTTTTGCTGCCAGCACGCAAGGCCGCCAAGGCTGACCGGGCCGCGAAGTGCACCCTCACCGTTGATGCGAACGAGTTCGTGCGTCAGCACGATGCCGAGCGCTTCGGCGTATTGCCGTTGCATCGAGCCCGGGTTCTCGACCAGCGACTTGAGCTTGAGAGCGGTCTCCCAGAGACCGCGATCGTAAAAGAACAGGCGCGGCTTGAATTCGATCTCGCCGAACCGCAGCGCGGGATCGGCGAGAGGCCCGCGCGGATCGATGTAGAAATAGGTTGTACGCGTCAGCGCGCGCGGTCTCTGCGATCCGCGGAAATCATGCCCGGCAGGAACGAAGGTCAGCTTGCGCGTGAAATTGCGCAAGGTCGACCGGGGCAGGCCTTCAACAAAGGTCTCACCGTCGTAGCGGTCCGCGAGCTCCGCCGCAATGAGCAGATGGCAGGGAGCCCGGAATCCGTATTCGAACGGCTTGTGCTGCATCACCTCGACCGTTTCCACGTGCAAGCCCGACCAGGCCGCGGAATGGCGCCTGACGATCTCAGACGGCGAGTAGTCGACAATCGAGCGAGCTTCGAGATCCGGCTGCAGCCGTGCCGGCGGGTGATATTCGGCGATCGGACGTGTAGGAGGGGGCAAAAGAGAAGCGGATTGATTCAAGGTCGTTTCGGCGGAGCTGGCCATTGTTCGATCTCACTCGCTGCTTATGACGCCTGTTTCAGCCCCAGACGTTCCTGCCTGTAAGCCGCGACGATCCGCGGGTACCATGGGTCGCACTGGCCTTGTGGTGCGACGTAGGCTGGTCGCAATGAGGATCAAGACGCGGAGCCTGCCGCTCTCACGTTGAGTTGAATCTTGACCGTCACGATGACTTGAATTTCGCGTGTTCGATCTTCATTGGCAGGCCGTAAGCGCTCACAGCGTTATCGGTACGCCCTCGGCGTGTGCCACCGAGAATTGGCGCAAGACCGGGCCAATCGCAGCAAGACGGCCAAAGTCATTTTCCGGCAGGTCGATAGTGTTCGAGCCCACCCAGTTGGTGCTGGGCTTGGAGCGACAGTCCCAAGATCGGCCCGTACATCGAGAACTGTCGAGTCTATCTGAGCGCGCGCCGATGGCGCCCCTGCTCCTTCAAGAAACGCATCACGCCGAAACGAAGCAAGCAAGAGTGAACCTACAACAGAGTGACACCTATAGGAGATTGCAGATGGTTTCCAATTCCAATCGTGGCGTGGTTTACCTCAAACCCGGCAGCGTCGAAGTTCAGAAGATCGACTTTCCGACCTTCCGCAATCCGGCAGGAAAGACGATCGACCACGGCGTCATTCTCAAGGTCGTCACGACGAATATCTGCGGCTCCGACCAGCACATGGTCCGCGGCCGCACGACGGCGCCGGCCGGCATGGTGCTCGGACACGAGATCACCGGCGAAGTGATCGAGAAGGGCCGTGACGTCGAGTATCTCGATATCGGCGACCTCGTATCGGTTCCTTTCAACGTCGCATGCGGCCGCTGCCGGACCTGTCGAGAGGGCGACACCGGCGTCTGCCTTCACGTCAACTCCGATCGCGCCGGCGGCGCCTATGGATATGTCGATATGGGCGGATGGATCGGCGGACAGGCCGACTACGTGATGGTGCCCTACGCCGATTTCAACCTGCTGAAGTTTCCGGACAAGGCGCATGCGATGGAAAAGATCCGTGATCTGACCTGCCTTTCCGATATTCTCCCGACGGGATTCCACGGAGCCGTCACCGCCAAGGTCGGCGTCGGATCGACGGTCTACGTCGCCGGCGCGGGGCCGGTCGGTCTCGCGGCCGCAGCGTCCGCGCGCATCCTTGGCGCGGCAACCGTGCTGATCGGAGACATGAACCAGGAGCGGCTCGCCCACGCCAAGAAGGTCGGTTTCGAGCCGATCGACCTCACCAGACACGATCGCCTGGGCGAGCTCGTCGCCGACGTCCTCGGCGTTCCCGAAGTCGACTGCGCGATCGACTGCGTCGGCTTCGAAGCAAAGGCGCAAGGAACTGACGGCAAAGTCATCGAAGCGCCTGCTGTCGTGCTGAACGGCCTGATGGAGATCACTCGGGCAGCCGGCGCGATCGGCATTCCCGGCCTGTACGTGACCGACGATCCGGGCGCCAAGGAGCGGGCAGCCAAACAGGGCAACCTCAGCCTGCGCCTCGGCCTCGGCTGGGCAAAGTCCCACGCCCTCCACACCGGCCAGACGCCGGTGCTGAAATACAACCGGCAGCTCATGCAGGCGATCCTTTGGGACAGACTGCCGATCGCCAAGATCGTCAATGTCAAGGTGATCGGTCTTGAGCAGGCGCCGGAAGGCTACAAAAACTTCGACGCCGGCGTCGCAAGCAAATTCGTCATCGATCCGCACGGGCAACTCCCCAAGGCGGCCTGAGCCTTACTGAAAATGCATCCAGCATTTTCAGGCTCTTTCTAACCACTTTCAGATGACTCGCTTTTTCGTCATGGCCGGGCCCTCGTTCCGGCCATGACGTCTTTCTTGCTTAAGGGCAGGTAAGACGTGGAGGCCCAGCACAAGGCCGGGCATGGACGAACTTCGCTATTTCATTGGCTACATTCAGACTCTCGCACACGAGATGCGAAATGTTCGGCGTCCTCCCGGGACTACCTCGCCCGATCTATCTCTGGACCGTGGAGCGCTCACTGCGTCGCGAACGGTAATGGCGCCGCCGCCGATCGGCAGCCGCGCCATTTCCCTCTGACCTTGCGCTTGAGTCTTGAATGGGACTCATTCGGCGGGCGTGTGGGCGGCCCTGCTCGGCTCGAGCTCGGCCGTCCGCTCTTGGGCGAGTCGGGCGAGGCCCGTGTGCACAATGGCGGCGATGATGGCGCCAACGATCGGGGCCGTCAGGTACAGCCACGCATCGTTGAAATTGCCGGTCGCAACCATCGGGCCAAGCGCCCGCGCCGGGTTGAAGGGGGCGCCCGTGAGAGCTCCACCCATGAGGATGTTGAAGGTCAGCGTCATTCCGATCGCCAGCGGTGCGAGACTGCCGGCGCGGCCCGCGACCGCGGTGCTGAGCACGACCGTGACCAGGAAAAAGGCGAGCACGGCCTCGATCATGAAGCCGGCAGCGGGCGTGATCGTCAGCGACGTGGCGCCCAACACGAGGTCGTGCGCGAGTGCAGGCGTGCCAAGGCCGGTCTCCGCGCCGCCCAGTACGGCCGACAAGCAGAGCGCGCCAGCGATACCGCCGATGAATTGACTGACGATATAGCCGGCCGCCTCGCCAGCGCGCATCGCGCCGGCGGCGAGCACGCCCACGGTGACGGCGGGGTTCATATGCCCGCCCGAGACGGAGCCGTAGGCGAAGGCGAAGGCCATGATGGCCAGGCCGTGGGCGAAGGCAACCGCGACAATACCGTTGAGGCCGGTACCGCCGCCGACCACAGCCGCGGTGCCGGCGCCGATGAACACGAACGAGAAGGTGCCGATGAACTCGGCAAGGAGCTTGGGTGCGATCCGGTTGGACATCGTTGACTCCACAGATGAGATTGACTGCTCGGCGCGATCAGGTCAGCGCCAAGGTACGATACGTTGGTTGGGGGAGGCCGACGGCGCAGGAGAGCGCCGTCGGCCTACGAAGCGAGCAGGCCTATTCCGCAGCGATCATCTGCGGTTTGAACTTGATGCCCAGCGCCTTCGCGACGCCCGCGCCGTAGGCGGGATCGGCCTTGGCGCAGTTGCCGATATGCCGCTCCTGAATGTGCTTCGCAGCGCCGCCGACCTGGCGAGCCGTATTGTCGAACAGCGTTTGCTGCTGGACGGGGCTCATCTTGCGGAAGAGATCGCCCGGCTGCTGGTAGTGATCGTCGTCGACACGATGGTCCCAATGCGCGGCCCCGCCTTCGATCTCCAGCGGCGGCTCGTTAAGCTGCGGCTGGTCGGTCCACTCGCCCCGGCTATTGGGGAAGTAGGTGGGAGTTCCGCCGAGGTTGCCGTCAGTGCGCATGGCGCCGTCGCGGTGATAGCTGTGGAACGGGCATTTCGGTGCGTTGACCGGGATGTGGTGGTGATTGACCCCCAGGCGGTAGCGCTGCGCATCTCCATAGGAGAAGAGGCGCGCCTGCAGCATTTTGTCGGGCGAATAGCTGATGCCCGGTACGATGTTGGCAGGTGAAAACGCCGCCTGTTCGACTTCGGCGAAGACGTTTTCGGGGTTTCGGTTGAGCTCGAAATATCCGACCTCGGTCAGCGGGAAGTCGCCTTTTGGCCAGACCTTGGTCAGGTCGAAGGGGTTGAAGGGGAAAGCCTTCGCCTGGGCGTCCGTCATCACCTGGATGAACAGCGTCCAGCGCGGGAAATTCCCGGCCTCGATGCTTTCGAAAAGATCGCGCTGATGGGTTTCGCGATCCTTGCCGACGCGGGCCTCGGCTTCCGCGTCCGTCAGATTCTGGATGCCCTGCTGGGTGCGGAAATGGAATTTGACCCAGATGCGCTCGTTTGCGGCATTGAGGAAGCTGTAGGCGTGGCTGCCGAAACCATGCATATGGCGGAAGCTCTTCGGAATGCCGCGCTCGCTCATGACGATCGTGACCTGATGCAGTGCCTCGGGCAGCATCGTCCAGAAGTCCCAATTGTTGTCGGCGCTGCGCATGCCGGTGCGCGGATCGCGTTTGATGGCGTGGTTGAGGTCGGGGAACCGCAGCGGGTCGCGGAAGAAAAACACCGGCGTGTTGTTGCCGACGACGTCCCAGTTGCCTTCCTCCGTATAGAACTTCAGCGCGAAGCCGCGGATGTCGCGCTCGGCGTCCGCGGCGCCACGCTCGCCGGCCACCGTCGAGAAGCGGGCGAACATCGGGGTCTGTTTGCCGATCTTGGAAAAGATCTTGGCCTTGGTGTAGCGAGTGATGTCGTGGGTGACGGTGAAGGTACCGTGGGCGCCGGAGCCCTTGGCGTGCATGCGGCGCTCGGGGATCACTTCGCGGGCGAAATGGGCCAATTTTTCGATCAGCCACACGTCCTGCAAAAGCGCCGGCCCACGCGGCCCGGCTGTCTGAATGTTGAAATTGTCCGTGACCGGCGTACCTGACGCATGGGACAGCGGCGGACGTTTGGAATTATCGCTCATTGAAGCTCCTGTATTGCGAGGCATTGAGGCTCCGGCAACGCGACCGCTCTGCGGCAGCGTTGCTTCTGCTTTCGCAACGTCGTCTGTTGACAAAATTGCGTTTGCGAGAGACCGGGCGCTAATGGAAATCTATGCATCGCCTTCGCAATGACTTGGGTTCTATTGCTGTGATTGCGCCGGTTTTGCGCAAATCTGCAGACGCCGGAAGTCATTCAGTTGCCGCTGCGCAGTGCACAGCGCGCTCTGGCCTACGCCGTCGTGAACGTGTGGGCCAGGCTCAGGTGTGCGTGATCACCGGTCACGTTTCCGTGTCACTGCTAGCGCCCCCCGAAGCGCGGCTTGCGCCGGCCGAGGAACGCCGCCACGCCCTCCTTGTGGTCCTCGGTCAGGCTCGCCAGCGCGAACTGGTCGACGTCCATGTGGCTTGCGAGCTCGTCGAGCGCATGCGCCAGGCGATTGACGGTGAGCTTGGTCATCGCGACCGACAACGGCGGCTGCGCCGCGACTTTTGCCGCCAGCGCCATAGCGGCGTCGAACGCCTTGCCGGGATCAACCACCTCCTCCACCAGACCCCACTGATGGGCTTCGGTAGCCGAGATGCGCTGGTCGGCCAGGATCACCGCCTGCTTGGTTCGGGCCGGTCCCATCAGATGCAGCATGCGTGGGATGCTCTGCCAGCTCATGTTCATGCCCAAGCCGATCTCGGGCACCCGCAGATGGGCGTCGCGGCCCATGATGCGAAAGTCCAGCGCCACCGCCAGCGCCACGCCGCCGCCGATGCAAAACCCTTCGATGGCGCCGATGGTAATCTGCTCCATCTCCTGCCAGGCGCGGGTCAGCCGCGGTCCCAGCTTCAGGTGCCGGCGCAACGAACCGATATCCATGGTCCGGCGCGATCTTCCTTCGGCATCCTTCAGGTCGAAGCCGGCGCTGAACGCCTTGGCGCCGCCGGTGAGCACCACGACGGAGGTGTCGCCGTCGTCCTCGAAGCTGCGCGCCGCATTGGTGAGCTGACGCAGCGCTTCCGGCGACAGCGCGTTGATGCCGTCGCCGCGGTCGAAGCGCACCACCGCGATGCGCCCCTCGGGCCCGAGGCCCTTTTCGATCTTTACAAATTCCGTCAACGCCCGCGCTCCCTGTTCGCTATTTTTTTGCAACGATAGCTCATAAATGGCCGGTACGCCCGCGCGCGGGTTTGCTGTCCGGTACAGGAAAACGGATCGTCGTACCAACAGTGATCCAGTTGGCATTTTCGCCCGCGATGTTGCGGCCGTAGATGACATCGACCGAGAAAATCTCATTGGGCCGATAACGAACGCCGGTCTGAAATCGCGGCCGGACCACGCTTGGGATATCGGATGCGCCGGCCTGGCCGAATGCCTCGATCGTCCATTGCAAGACATCGGTGAATTTCCAGTCGAAACCGACGCCATAGGTCAAATAATGCCGGTCGACGGTGCGGTCCCAAAGCCAGCCGCCATTGATGTTGATCCGCATGGTTTCGGAAAGCCTGTAAGTCGCCGGCACCACCGCGAAGGCCGCGAGATTTTCCCCGGTCAGCGCGTCGAACTGGCTGCCCGCATAAAATGAAAAGCCGAATTTTCCGATTCCGGTCGGAACGAGGTTGGTCTTGGCTTTGGGAGCGATAGTGGTGCTCCAGTCGCCGTCGCCGCGAAACCGATTGGTCAACAGGCTCAATTCCATCGGCTTGAAGATGTCGGCCACGCAGGAAGGATTGGCCACGGCCGAGAAATCCGTGTTGGTCGCCGCGGACATCCAGCTCTCGACCTTGCACGATCCGACTTCGGAAATGTCGGCGGCATCGACCGCATACGCACCGTTCGCCGCCCGCGCATCGCCGGCCGTAAGCGAGCCAGAAATGGCTGTTATCGCCGCGAATGCTATGCGCGCTGCCCCTTGCCCCATGCGGGAACGCTACCTGAGTCCCTCCCCCTCGACATACCCATAATCTTGCGTATGTTCAGGAAATGACCAGCCACGACCACGACCATCACCACCACGATCACGACCATTCGGAACTGTCCGAGACCGAATTGCGCGTGCGTGCGCTCGAAACCATCCTGACCGAAAAAGGCTATGTCGAACCGGCAGCGCTCGACGCCATCATCCAGGCCTACGAAACGAAGATCGGCCCGCATAATGGCGCGCAGGTTGTTGCCAAAGCCTGGTCGGATCCTGCTTTTAAGCAGGCTCTGCTGGATGACGCCACCAAGGCCGTGAGCACGCTCGGTCATGTCAACCGAGTAGGCGATCATCTCGTCGCTGTCGAGAACACGCCGCGACGCCACAACATGGTCGTGTGCACGCTGTGCTCCTGTTATCCCTGGGAAATGCTTGGGCTTCCTCCCGTCTGGTATAAGGCCGCGCCCTATCGTTCCCGCGCCGTGAAAGACCCGCGCGGCGTGCTCGCCGATTTTGGCGTTAGCTTGCCGGCGGAAACCGAGATCCGGGTTTGGGATTCGACCGCGGAGACGCGTTTCCTGGTGCTGCCGATGCGGCCCGATGGCACCGAGGGCTGGAACGAGCGGCAGCTCGCTGAGCTCGTGACGCGGGACTCGATGATCGGCACCGGATTTCCGAAAACGCCGAGAGCACCATCGTGAATGGCGTGCACGACATGGGCGGCATGGACGGTTTCGGCAAGGTCGAGCCCGAGCCGGACGAGCCGATGTTTCACACCGAATGGGAAGCGCGGGTGCTGGCGATGGTGCGTGCGATGGGCGCAGCCGGAGCATTCAACATCGATACCTCGCGCTTCTATCGGGAGGCGTTGCCGCCCCACGTCTATCTCGCCAGTTCATATTACAAGAAATGGCTGCTCGGGCTTGAAGACCTCCTGATCGACAAGGGCTACATTGCAGCCGACGAAATCGCCTCCGGCCACGCGATGGAACCGGCGAAACCGCTCAAGCGCGGTAAGTTCACCCTCGATGATGTCGAGCGCATCATGGTGCGCGGCAAATTCAGGCGCGCGGCCCCCGGGCCGGCGAAGTTCAAGGCCGGCGATCGTGTGCGCGCGAAGAACATTCATCCCGCAACACACACGCGGCTGCCACGTTACGCGCGCGGCCATGTCGGCGTGGTCGAACGCGACCATGGCTGTCATGTATTTCCGGACTCGGCCGCGACGGAATCCGGCGAGAACCCGCAGTGGCTCTACACCGTCGTGTTCGACGGGGCCGAATTATGGGGCCCGCACGCCGACCCAACTGTGAAGATATCCATCGATGCGTTCGAGCCATATCTGGATGCGGCATGATGGACGCCACCGCGGCGCATGCGACCAGTGCCGTGCCGGGCATTCCCCGCGACGATGATGGCCCGGTATTTCGCGAACCATGGGAGGCGCAGGCCTTTGCGATGGCGCTTGCGCTGCATGAGCGCGGACTCTTTACCTGGAACGAGTGGGCCGCAACGCTTGCGGATGAAATCAAGCGCGCGCAGGCCGCTGGTGATGCCGACACCGGCGAGACCTATTACCGGCACTGGCTCACGACGCTGGAAAGACTGATCGCGGCGAAAGGGGTCGCGACATCAGATACATTGCATCGCTATCGCGACGCCTGGGACCACGCCGCCGACCGCACGCCTCACGGCTCGCCAATCGAATTGAAGCCGGAGGATTTTGGCTAGGCAGCGCCGTCATCGCGAGGAGTGTAGGCGACGAAGCAATCCAATTCTTGGCTCTGGATTGCTTCGCAAAGCCTGTCATCGGGCGCGCATTGGCGCGCGTTGGCTCGCAATGACGCATTAGGCGGAGCGCCCCGCATAATCCCGCCATCCCTTCGCGCGCAACGCGCAGGCCGGGCATTCGCCGCAACCGT
>Ga0209331_1000345_pt1 | contig 17074 bp, 15 predicted proteins | sample JacPinW_OM3H0_M3_FD_187971 | JGI IMG/M metagenome (GOLD analysis project Ga0209331, IMG submission 187971) | Forest soil microbial communities from Algoma, Ontario, Canada - Jack Pine, Ontario site 1_JW_OM3H0_M3 (SPAdes) (version 2) | ecosystem: Environmental > Terrestrial > Soil > Boreal...
GATGTCGGAGCCGACCATCGACAGCAGCAACCCGAACACGATCATCGCGATCGCCTTCAGCACCGATCCCTTGGCCAGCACCGTCGCGAAAATCAGGCCCAGCACCATCAGCGAGAAATATTCGGCCGGCCCGAACGCCAGCGCGAGTTTTGTCAATGGCGCACCGAGTACCGCTATCAGCACCGTCGAGACGCAGCCGGCGAAGAACGACCCGATCGCGGCGATCGCAAGCGCCGGACCGGCGCGGCCCTGCTTTGCCATCTGGAAGCCGTCGAGCGTCGTCACCACCGAGGTCGCCTCGCCCGGAATATTGACCAGGATCGACGTGGTCGAACCGCCATATTGCGCGCCGTAGTAAATGCCCGCGAGCATGATCAGCGCGCCGACCGGCGGCAGGCCGAAGGTGATCGGCAGCAGCATGGCGACGGTCGCGATGGTGCCGATGCCGGGCAGCACGCCGACCAGCGTTCCGACCAGAGCGCCGACCAGACACAACAAGATGTTGGCCGGGATCGGGATCGAGACGCCACCGAGCCACGCTGGCGACCATGGGACGAACTGGAACACGACATGGAAGCCGAGCGCGAGATTGGAAAAGAGATCGGACATCGTCCCTCACTGAATCAAAAAGCGGGGCCAGAGCTGCATCGGCAGCCCCAGCCCGTAAGGAAAAAGAAAACTGCAGAATGCGGTCAGCGCGATGCCGACGATGATGGTTTCCTTCCACCTTGTTTCGTGCGTTCCCAGCGCGGAAATAAGAAAGGTGGCGAACGCCGAGATCACCAGACCCAGCGGGCGGATGGTAACCGCAAACGAAAGAATCGACAGCGAGACGAAAAGCGGGCCCCGCCAGGCATAAGTCGCCAGATGCGGGCCCTCGGTCAACAGGCCGACGACCGTCACTGCGATGCCCAACCCAAGTAACAGAACCGCAAACATGCGGGGCGCGGTTCCGGCGCCAAACGAAAAACCGTGCATGCCCTGCAGATCGCTCGATGCCCACAAGGCGAACAACGCGATCGCTATCAGCGCTATTCCGCCGACAAAATCCTGCGGACCACGGACCCACTTCGGCATGATGGATTTGACCGGCCCATGGCTCGGCGTGTCACTCATCGATCTCTCTCCCCGTGCTGGGCTTCTCGCCCATTCTGTTTGGATAGCGTTGATGCTGCCCCACGGTCCTGCCTACCGATTTTCGTCAGATAACACCAGCAAAACCCAAACACCCCCCGGCCAGCAACATCCAGAGCGGATTGAGCCGCGTTGCAGAGGCCAGCACTGCGGCAACGGCGGTGACCAGGGCGCCGGTCCAGTTCCGGTCGGAAGCCAGCGCCAAAATCAGGCCGCTGGCACCCATCAACCCTATTGAACACGGAACCAGCGCCGCCTGAATAATCGCAGGCCAGCGCGCCTGGCTCGATCGCGTGAACAGGCGGCTCACATAATAGGCAAGGACAGCCGTGGGAACGCACATCGCCAGGGTTGCGACCAGCGCGCCGGCAACCCCGGCGACGGAATAGCCGATCAGGGTTACGATCAGCACATTCGGCCCCGGCGACATCTGCGATATCGCGAACACATCGGCAAATTGCTTGTCGGTCATCCAATGGTGAAGGTCGACCGCAATCCGGTGCATCTCCGGAATCGCGGCATTTGCGCCACCCACCGCAAACAGCGACATCAGCCCGAATGTCCAGACAAGCGTCAAAATCGGGTTGGCGTCGGAATTCATGCCGTAACCCGCTGGCGCACGACAAAGGTGATGGCGATACTGAGCGGGATTGCCACGAGCAGCACCGCCGGCAACGGTAGCCGCACCAGGCCGATCGCGGTAAACACCGCGGCCATGACAACAAGTCCGATCAAATCGCGTCTTTTGATCAGCGGCGTCATCATCCGGAAAACGGCCGAAATCAGCAGGCCGACCGCCGCGCAGGACACTCCGGCCAAAATGCGCCGCAGGGCGTCGATTTCGCCGAAACGCGCATAGAGCGCCGCCAGGATCGTCACGATGACAATGGGAGGACCGAGCAACCCGGCAAAGGCCGCGATGCCGCCGGGAATCCCGCGAAAACGCGACCCGAACACCACCGACAGGTTGACGACGTTGGGGCCGGGCAAAAAATGGCACAGCGCGTAGGTTTCGTTGAACTCGTCCGCGGTCATCCAGCGGTGCTGGTCGACGATGCCGCGCCGCGCCCAGACCAGCACGCCGCCGAAGCCCGCGAGCGAAATTTTGGCGAACGCGACGAACAGCGCGATCAGGCCGGGCGGGGTTGATGTCGGGGTATCCGGCGCCGGAATGGCAGCCGACGGCGAATCCGGGGGCATGGCCAAGATTTAGAACGGCGGCTGCGCGAGGCCAACCCATATTTCCGCGCCGGCCGGAGGCGCGTTTGCCCCCGAAATGCCCTGCGCAGGCTCTGTTTTTCTCAACTTTTGCCCCCTATATTGAGAGTGCCGGTTCGCCGGCTATGGAAATAAATTGCCGCCGCAATAAACCATTCGGACCCGGGGGCAGCACCCGGCGCCTCCACCAAAACCCGAAACCAGTCATATTTGGCGGGTTTTGGCGGGGGCGAAACAGGATCGACGAGGGCGTAAAGGGCGTGTTTTTTCTCGGTATGGTTCCGCCGTTATCGGGCTATGCAATAGTTGCAAACGACAACTATGCTCCGGTTGCTCAGGCCGCGTAAGCGGTTTGAAAAACCAAGTCTAAAGTCCTGGTGGGTTAAGCTCCGCTAGGCGGGGTTCGGAGGCACCTGGCAACAGAAGCCTCCACTCAATTTGCCGGATGCCCAAGGCTTTTGCTGGAATTTCCCCCACCAGCGGCAACGCCTGCTGACCTCGGCCAGCGGCCGGGGTAGCATGTAGAGACGGGCGAGTCGGGCTACCGACATCGCCGCCGGTCCGCCGGCAGCATCTGAACGCGACAGGACTGACAATGGCGACCGATCATATCCGATACGATGTCCTGGCGCGCGACGCGCTGCGCGGGGTGCTGCGCCGTGTACTGGCCGACGCCGCCGAGCACGGCCTGCCCGGGGAGCATCATTTCTTCATCACCTTTCTGTCCACGGCGGAGGGTGTGAAGCTTTCGCCGCGGCTGTTGGCGCAATATCCGGAGGAAATGACGGTCATTCTTCAGCACCAGTTCTGGGACCTGGTGGTGACCGAGGATCGTTTTGAGGTCGGCCTGTCGTTCGGCGGCATCCCCGAGCGTCTCGTGGTTCCGTTCAATTCCATCAAGAGCTTCTTCGACCCGTCGGTGCAATTCGGCTTGCAATTCGAGCCATCCGATGCCGCGACTGAGACACCAGCGGCAAACCTTCCGGCAGTCCCCGCGCCCTCGGCCGTGACGGTTCCCGCCCCGGCCGCCGAAAACCAGGAAGAGCCGGCAAAGCCGAGCGAGGGCGCCGAAGTCGTGCGGCTGGATCGCTTCCGCAAGAAATAATCCGCGCGCAAGAAATCCGCGCAACTCATGTAGAATGAACGTGCCGCCGGCGCGCGGAGTCGGCGTGAGCTGATTCCGCAAAGAAACGGCCGTCGTAACGGACATTGTTCATGGCTCGATCAACAACATCATCGCGATCCAGTGCCACGCGCATAGAGACCGACAGCTTCGGTCCGATCGAGGTTCCCGCCGACCGCTACTGGGGCGCGCAGACCGAACGTTCCAGGCAGAATTTCCGCATCGGTCATGACCGGATGCCGATGCCGATCATTCACGCGCTCGGCATCGTCAAGCTTGCAGCGGCGCAAACCAATCGCGAGCTTGGGCTGCTCGACCAGCGCCGCACCCGCGCCATTGTCCGCGCCGCGCACGAGGTGATCGACGGCAAGCTCGACGATCATTTTCCGCTGGTGGTCTGGCAGACCGGCTCCGGCACGCAGACCAACATGAACCTCAATGAGGTGATCGCCAACCGCGCCAACGAACTGCTCGGCGGCAAGCTCGGCGCCAAACAACCGGTCCACCCCAACGATCACGTCAATATGAGTCAGTCGTCGAACGATTCATTCCCGACCGCCATGCACATCGCAGCGGCGATGCGCATCGTCGCCGATCTCATTCCGGCGCTGAGCGAGCTTCACCGCGCGCTGCGCAAAAAGGAGAAGGCGTTCGCTCATATCGTCAAGATCGGCCGGACCCATACCCAGGACGCGACGCCGCTGACGCTCGGCCAGGAATTTTCCGGCTACGCAGCCCAGGTCGAGAGCGGCATCGCGCGGCTGCGCGTGGCGGTAAGGGATCTCTACCCGCTGGCGCAAGGTGGCACCGCGGTCGGTACCGGCCTCAATTCGAAACCGAGATTCGCCAGGCTGTTTGCAAAGCACGTCGCCAAGATTACCAAACTGCCTTTCACCAGCGCCGCCAATAAATTCGAGGCGCTGGCCTCCCACGACGCTTACGTCTTCGTGCACGGCGCTATCAATTCGGTGGCGACCGGCCTGTTCAAGATCGCAAACGATATCCGGCTGCTGGGCTCGGGCCCGCGTTCGGGCCTGGGCGAGCTGATCCTGCCCGAAAACGAACCGGGCTCGTCGATCATGCCGGGCAAGGTCAACCCGACACAGTGCGAGGCAATGACCATGGTTTGCTGTCAGGTGTTCGGCAACCATACAGCCGTCACCGTCGCCGGCAGCCAGGGCCATTTCGAGCTGAACGTCTACAAGCCGGCGCTGGCATATTGTATGATGCATTCCATACAACTGCTTGCCGACGTCGCGCGCTCGTTCACCGAACATTGCGTCGAGGGAATACGCGCCGACGAAAAACGCATCCGGGATTTGATGGAGCGTTCGCTAATGCTGGTGACCGCGCTGGCTCCCAGGATCGGCTACGACAACGCCGCCAAGGTCGCCAAGTCAGCGCACGCCCGCGGCACGACGTTGAAAGAAGAGGCTGTGCGGCTGGGCTTTGTTTCTGCTGATGAATTCGACCGGCTGGTGCAGCCGGACAAAATGACACACCCCGGCTAATCACAGCGCAGCGACCCCCCGGAAAATTGCCGGTCGAAAATGGTTATAACTCCTACCGCCTAAAGACTGAGGCCGATGCGCTATCGTCGTCGCGCAGGGGCGTGGTAGAGCACAAAAAATTTCGTTTTCGCAGAGCGGAACATATTTTTTGATGCTATCAGAGATAATGACGGGGATTTCCGAATGACGACCGAGCCAGCCAAGCGCGACCACTTACGCCTTCGTGAACACGTCGCATGCCCTCCATTTGTTGGATGAGGGAGGCAGGCATGGGGGATGTGGTCAACCTGAAGCGATTTAAGAAGCGCACTGAGCGAGAACAGTCGGCGAAACAGGCCGAAGCCAACCGGACGCGGTTTGGCCGAACCAAATCCGAACGCGTTCTGGACGAACGGCGCACCAAGCGTGCGAACGACCTGCTGGATCAGCATCGGATCGACGGCGAGGACGCGTCATGAAATCGCCTGTCGTGAAACGCTCGATCGTGGTCGCCGGTCACAAGACCAGCGTCAGCCTCGAAGAGGCGTTCTGGAACGGCATGAAGGAAATTTCGGGACTGCGAGACATGACGCTGTCCGAACTGGTGGGCGAGATCGACAGCAATCGCCAGCAAGGCAATCTGTCTTCCGCGATTCGCCTGTTCGTGCTGGATTATTTTCGAACCCGCGCCGCGTCGGCTGCGTCGGATTCGAAACCGCAGGGATAGCCGCGCTTCACTGGCTGGTCCGAAAAGTGCCAGAACCAGAGGTGGGTTCAAAACGGCGATATTGACTCTCGCCCTTTTTTGCATCAGATGGTTGTTGCCGGGCTTGATCGCAGTCGCCCGGTACCCAAGGCATACCGCCCAAGCACTGCACTTCGCCCGCTCGCCGGGCCGAGGGCTTTGGCGAAATGTCAAATTTCCATAAGGCCTGAGTTCGGCAGCGGCATTGGAGCATCCAATGTCAAACGTCACCCTGTTTGGTTTTCCGCGCAGCACCTTCGTCAAGGTAGTTGGGCTGATCCTGACTGCAAAAGGCGTTACTTACAGCTTCCACGACACTGAAGAGGAGATGTACCTGCCGATCCATCTGCAGCGGCATCCGTTCGGACGCGTGCCAGCGCTGCAGCATGACGATTTCATGCTTTATGAAACCAGCGCTATCGCGGCCTATGTGGACGACGTCCTTCCCGGGCCGAAGTTCACCCCGGCCGATCCGCGCAAGCGCGCGCGCATGAATCAATGGATGTGCAACCTCAACTCCTACTTCTATCCGGAGATGATCTACCACGTCTCGCACGAGCGGATGGTCTACCCCGAGCTTGGAATTCCGGGCAACGACCTGATCGTGCAGCGCGCGATGCCGAAGGTGACCCGGGCGCTGGATGTGATGGACAAGGAACTGTCCGATGGCCGGCCGTTCATTGTCGGCGATGCCGTGAGCATGGCCGACTTCTTCCTGTTGCCGACGCTGTTCGGGTTTGCCCTGACGCCGGAGGGCAAGCAGCTGCTGCCGAAATTCCCCGCCATTCAGGCATGGGATAACCGGATGGATGCCCTGCCGAGCGTGATCCGCTTCAACGCATCGCTTCCACCACGCGCGCCGATCCCTCACGCGCGCGAATGGGTGCACCACCATCGGCCGGCGGCCTGACGTTAGGCCGGCGTAATCGCGTGCGGGGAAATGCAGACTCCCCGTCAGACGGTCGAACCGTTCAAGCTCTGCGCCTCCCGAGGAGATCGCCCGTGGACGGAATCAAGCCGCTCAATTTCGCATCGATCAAACGCTTCCTCGCCGCGGCCGCTCTCGCATGCGCCATCGCTTGCGCTGGATCCGTCGCCGGCTTAACCGAAACAGGTGCCATCATGATAGAAATCGACAAGATGACGCTCGGAGCAGAACCCGCCGACTTCGACTTTGCACGCACGGGCCGGGGCGGTCCGGCGCGATGGGCGGTGGCCGCCGATCCATCGGCCGCAGTCGGGCTCGCCATCGAGCAGACCAGCACGGACACGACCGATTACCGGTTTCCGCTGGCGATCTACCGACCGGTATCGGCGAGCGGCGTGGATGTCACGGTTCGATTCAAGGCGGTTGCCGGGAACGTCGATCAAGCCGGCGGCGTCGCCGTCCGGGTCAGCGATCCCGATAACTATTATGTCGTGCGTGCCAATGCGCTCGAAGACAACGTCCGCTTCTATCGTGTGGTCAAGGGCCGGCGCGAGCAGATCGAAGGTGCCAACACCAGGGTCACGGCCAACGAGTGGCACCGGCTCGGACTGCGGGCGGAGGGTCAACGGTTCACGATCACGTTTGACGGCAAGCAACTGTTCACCGCGACCGACCGCACCTTTGCCGGCGCAGGCAAGGTCGCGCTCTGGACCAAGGCCGACAGTGTAACGCGGTTTGATCGCATCGAAATCAGGACATTGCCATGACGACGGGATGGAACGGTCGCGGGCGCTTCCACAAGGAGGCGCCCGCCAAGTTGCATCGCATATCTCAATAAACGAGCCCGGTGCCGGGCGCATTTTCGAGCGCGGCGGCCAAGGACCGGTACTCCTCACAGTCGGTTCCGCAAATCGCAGCGATCCGGCTCAGATGATATTGCGCCTGATCGCGGTTGCCCTGTTCGATCTGCCACAGGCCGTAATATTGCCAGGTCAGGACATGGTTCGGATCTGCTTTCAGGGCGCGTTCGTACCAGACTTGCGAGAGCTTGTAGTCGCCGAGCTTGCGATAGGAATAGCCGATCAGATTGGCCACGTTGGCGCGATCGTCGTGGCCGAGCGCCTTCAGCTGCTCGATGGCACTGGCATAATCGTTGCGATCGTAGATCGTCGCATAGGCTGCGCGGTAACCTTGCGCAAATGCGGGGTCGTCGATGGCGGACTGCTTGTCGGGACCCTTCTTGGCCTTGTGAGTCGTGCGGGTGGTGCGGGTGGTGCGGGTCGCCTTGGTTCCCGGCACCGGCGGGGGAGAGGGGTGCATAAGGTCTTCTCCAGCACCGCCGCCACCACCTCCTCCGCCTCCAGCAGCAAAAGCCGGAATGACCGGGGGCGCCGCGATCAGCGCCATCAAAAACATTGTCAGCGTCACTAACCTGATCGCTAAGCTGATCATGCGTGCCTCCTGCTTTCCGATGTGGGCGATCCCTCCAGCCGCACGTATAAAACCCCGCTTCGCCCAGAACATTCCCGAGGAAGTTTCGTTGCTGGAGAATGACTGCGAGGGCTCAAATGGCGCCGGCCTCGAGGATGTCCACCGACCTCGTCACCAGCCGCATGCCGGGTTGCTTGCGCGGCAACGCACTGACCCGCCTGGAATTCCTTGGCTTGGCGACCAAATAAGAGTGCGGCTCGTCGATCGCTGGCATGACGGAGGGAGTGAACATGGCCGAAGAGCAGGCCCCGCCCGCTGGGCCGGATCTCGCACAGGGTATTTCACCAAGTGACTTCACCGGCGAGACCTTCCTCGGGCACGTCGGCGATCAGGATGTCTTGCTGGTACGCTCCGGGCCCGAGATTTTTGCCGTCGACGCGCATTGCAGCCATTATCACGGACCGCTCGCGGAGGGGCTCGTGGTCGGCGACAGCATCCGCTGTCCATGGCATCATGCCTGTTTCGATCTGCGCACCGGGGAAGCTGCGCGCGCGCCGGCGCTTACCCCGCTCGCCGTCTGGCAAGTCGAGCACGAGGGCGATCGCATCTTCGTCCGGCAAAAACGCGAACAACCAAAGCCGCGCGGCAAGGGCCCCGTAAATGCTCCCGACAAGATCGTGATCGTCGGTGGCGGCGCGGCGGGATTCGCCGCGGCGGAGATGCTGAGACGGCAGGAATTCCGCGGCAGCATCGTCATGCTCAGCAACGATGCCGCACCTCCGGTCGATCGGCCGAATCTGTCGAAGGATTATCTTGCCGGTAGCGCGCCGGAGGATTGGTTGCCGCTGCGTCCGGACAGCTTTTACGCGGATGCCGGCATCGACCTTCGGCTCGAAAGCAATGTCATCACCATCGATACCAAAGCGCGCAATATCATCATCGCCGGTGGCGACACCATTCCCTACGACCGGCTTCTGTTGGCAACGGGTGCGGAGCCGGTGCGGCTGCCGGTCCCGGGCGCCGATCAGCCGCATGTCCATACTCTGCGCTCGCTTGCGGATAGCCGAGCGATCATTGCCGCTGTGAGTGGCGCGCGCCGCGCGATCGTGATCGGCGCCAGCTTTATCGGCCTCGAGGCCGCGGCGGCATTGCGCGCGCGCAATATCGAGGTCCACGTCGTGGCGCCGGAGCAACGGCCGATGGAGCGCGTGCTTGGGGCAGACATGGGCGATTTCGTACGCGCATTGCACGAAGAGCACGGCGTCATCTTCCATCTCGGCGATACCGTCGTCGCGATCGACGGCAAGCGCGCGACGCTCAAGAGCGGCGGCGTGCTGGAGGCCGAAATGGTGGTTGTGGGCGTTGGGGTGCGCCCGCGACTGGCCTTGGCCGAACAGGCTGGTCTCGTGCTCGACCGTGGCGTCGTTGTGAATGCGCATCTCGAAACCAGCATTCCCGGCATTTTTGCAGCAGGCGATATTGCGCGCTGGCCCGACCCGCATTCCCAAGAGAACATCCGGGTCGAGCATTGGGTGGTGGCCGAGCGGCAAGGACAGACCGCCGCGCGTAATATGCTGGGGCAGCGCGAGATATTCGATGCGGTGCCGTTTTTCTGGAGCCAGCATTACGACGTGCCGATCAACTATGTCGGTCACGCCGAGCAGTGGGACGCGATCGCCATCGACGGTGATATCGCGGCCAGGGACTGTCTCCTGAAATATAAGAGTAGGGGCCGCGTTCTCGCCGTTGCCTCGGTCTATCGCGATCTCGCTAGTCTTCAAGCTGAACTAGACATGGAACGGCAGGCGATGCGCTGAGCGCGTATGATGCTTCAACTCAAACGGACGGCATGACACGCTCGGCCTCACCGTGCCGCCTGCACTCCTCGGCCGCTGGTCACCCCCCTTGCGCGGAAGCCGCCAAGTTTCTAATGAACATCGTTCGAACCCGCTAGCGCTCATGGAGGCTGAAATGGACATCGCAAAGCAAATCGCTCCGCGAATCCCGTCCATTTCGGAAGCTCTCCATGACCGCGTTTCTCACCCTGGATTCGATTTCGCTGGCCACGCCTGACGGCCGCCCTCTCTTCGACGGACTGACGCTCGCATTGGGGCGGGAGCGGACCGGCGTTGTCGGCCGCAACGGCAGCGGCAAGTCCACCCTTCTGCGCCTCATCGCCGGCGAACTTGAACCTGCGAGCGGATCGGTTCGGCGCGCGGGCTCGATCGGCGTACTCGCCCAGCTGGCGGATGACAGGCTGACGGTCGCCCAGGCTCTGGGCGTCGCGAGTGACCTCGCGCGCCTGCGTCGCCTCGAAAGCGGCGAGGGCTCACTGGATGACGCGGCCGAGGCCGACTGGACTCTGCAAACCCGGCTGGATGCAGCGCTGGTTGAAACCGGCCTGCCCGCTTTGCCGCCAGATCGTATCCTCGCTTCCCTCAGCGGTGGCGAACGAACACGCGTGGCCCTGGCCCGCCTGCTGATCGAGGCGCCGGATGTGCTGCTGCTGGACGAGCCCACCAATAATCTTGACGCCGACGGCCGCGAAGCGGTGGCTCAGTTGCTCGAACGCTGGCGGGGTGGCGTGGTCGTCGCCAGTCACGACCGCGCCCTGCTGGAGCGCGTGGACCGCATCGTAGAACTCACCTTCGTCGGCATCACCGTATTTGGTGGCGCGTGGTCAGCATTTGCCGAAGCACGCGATGCTGCCCGGACGCGCGCCGAAGCGGACCTCGATCGGGCCTCCGACGCCCTGCGCGATACCCAACGCGCGGTTCAGAAAGCCAGGGAGAAGAAGGCCCGCCGCGACAAGGCCGGCCGCGCCTGGCGCGCCAAGGGTATCGAGGACAAGATGTTCATGGACGCCGAGAAACAGCGAGCCGAAAACAGCGGTTCCCGCGAAGGCCACATCGCCGATCGCCTGATCGACAACCGCACCGGGGCCCTTGAGGAAGCCCGCGCGCGCGTGGAGGTGCTGACACCGCTGTCGATCGACCTGCCCAACACAGGTCTGCCCGGCAGCCGCGAACTCGTGGCTTTCAAGGACGTGGTGATGGCTCACGGCGCCCGCCGCCTGTTCGGCCCGCTGTCGTTCGAGGTACGCGGCCCCCAACGCATCGCTATCCGTGGCGTCAACGGTTCCGGCAAGACTACCCTGCTCCGCCTGATCACTGGGCACCTCAAGCCCACCGCCGGAGATATCAGCCGCCCGACCGATCGCATCGCCGTCCTCGACCAGCATGTCGGCCTGCTCGATCCGGCAGCCAGCATCCTCGACAATCTGCGCCGCCTGAATCCTGATTTGTCCGATAATGAAGCGCGAGCGGCGCTGGCCCGCTTCGCGTTCCGCAACAAGGCAGCGTTGCAGATCGCGGGCACGCTCAGCGGTGGCGAGCGCCTGCGCGGAGGACTGGCCTGCGTGTTCGCGAGGCCGCGGCCGCCTCTCCTGCTGCTGCTGGACGAGCCGACCAATCACCTCGACCTGACGTCCATCGAAGTGCTGGAGACCGCGCTGTCAGGGTTTGATGGAGCCCTGATCGCCGTGAGCCACGATCAGGCGTTCTTGCAAGGGATCGGGGTGGAACGGGAGATCAGGCTCTAAACCAAACTTTCGCCGCGCCCTAGAACGCCGGTTGCTGTGGAGTCGCAACCGGCGGCGTCAGGACCAGCGGCGGCCGCGGCTTCGGGTGCCGCACGATGCCGGGTACGGGGCGGACCTCGATCGGCGGCGGCAGCGGCGCAACCTGCTGACTGACTACCGGCGCATTGGCGGTTGGCGGCGCAGCCGGCGGATGCGGAACGCTGAGCTTGGGCTTCGACGGAGGCCGGCGCGGATCGCGGCCCGGAACCGGCGCCTCGGAAACCGGTTGATCTGAAGGGACTACGCCCGGCGCTCCGGCCGAAGGCTGGGCGGCCGCAGGCGGCGGAAGTGACGCCGGCAATGCCGGCGGCGCATCACCGCGCTCGATCGAATCGAGCCGGCGGGTTTCGCGATCGATCGCCCTCACCGCCAGCCATGACGACAGCGCCGCAACGTCGACCGTGCGATCGAGCGCATCGGGTGAACCCACGGCGAACAGCTGAATTTCCGGACGGCTGGTCGCCGATCCGGCCGCCGTCGAAGCAAGGCTGGCGCGAATGTCGGCCTGGTCGGCGGGAATATCGTACCCACCCGATACGATCGCGCGGGCGCCTTCGGCATTAAGCGTGGTCGCGCCAATGCGAAGCCGGCCATCCCTGATATTGAATGGAATTTGCGCCGACGCGACCGACAACGCGCCGGCCGACAACACCGGCTCGACGATCTGCCGCAACCTGTTGTCGTCGGTCGCTTGTCCGTTATCGCTGGCGCGGATCGCGGCGTCGAAGGCGCGCGGATCGAGCCCGGCGATCCCAGCGGATTCCAGCATCACGGTTCCGCTTCCGGACAACGCGCCCGTCAGCGCCGACGCGCTGCGGCCCTCGCTTGCCAGCGTCATCTGCATTGACGTGCGACCGGCGGGCATCGCCAGCGCGCGATAGCGCAGCGCCGCACCGTCAATGCCGGAGAGTTGAACGCGCGCATTCAGCGCAATTCCATTCGTGCTCTGCTTCGCGTCGATATTGGCGGTCGCCTCACCGCCGCCGATTCCGCCCTTGATGGCGTCGAACGTCAGCGATTGGCCGTCGCTTTTGATGCTACCGCTCACCGGCCGAAATTCGCCGCCGCCCGGCAGCGCGCCGCGCAGCGCCTGAAACGCGATATGGCCGCGCCAGCCTTTCAATAGCCCGGAACCGAGCGGCGCAGCTGCGTCGTGCCCCGCCGCGCCAATGGCGAGCGCGAATGCCGGCGCCAGATCCAGCACGTCCAGACCCACTTCGCCCTCGACGTTCTTTTCGTCGTCAAGCGTCAGCGCAACGCGCCCGCGCAGCCGCGAGCCTGATGTCGCGCCGTCGAGGTCGTCGAAGGTCAGCTTGCTGCCCGCCAGCGAAACGCGCGAGGAAAGGCTGATGTTTTTCGCCAGCGCGTCGGATGGTTTGAGATCGAGCAACGGCGCGAGATTGACGCTGCGAACCCTTAAGCTGACGCTAGCCTTGGGCTCCGAAGCCCAAGGTTCGGCGGTTCCCTGCGCTTCGGCGTCGAGTCCGGCGCCCGTCATCTTGGCTTTCAGCTGCAACGGCGCACGCCACACGCCGGTCACCGATCCCTGAAATTGCGCCGGGCCTTCACCCACCGCGATTGTGCGATCCAGCCCCAGCAAGACAAGCAACGAACCGCCGCGCTCCGACGATAGTTTCGATTCAATGCCGATTTCGCTGCGCCGGAGCGTATCGAGATCGATCCCGCGCATGGCCGCGATATCAGGCTTTGCCGTGATCGTGGCTGCGCCCTTGAGCTGCGGCGCATCGAGGTCGAGCACGGCGCGCGCGTTGGCGCGATCGGCGTGTTCGGAGTTTTTCTCAAGATCGAGCGTCAGCTTAAGGCGCGCAGGCCCCGGACTCGCCCCCATCGCATTGAGCCGCGACGCCAGCGCGGGCGCGAGCGGCGCGATCAGGCCGGTGATTTGACCGAGCGAAGCGGCGCTTGAACTCAGCGCCAATCTCCCGGTCGCATTGACACGGTCGAAACTCCCCGCACCCTCCATCATCACGCCATTGGCGTCGCCGATTTTCAGCTGATCCAGCGCGATTGTCTTTGGGCCGTAGCCGAGCTTCGCCTTGAACGGACGCAGCTCCTGACCGGCCGATGTGGCGCGGCCGATATCCAGCGACAGCTGCGCCTCGTCCGGCCACTCGGCTTGCGGGCCCGCCAGCGATCGCGCGAAAGCCGTTGCGGCATCGAGATCGAGACGTTCGCCCCTCAGCTCGGCATCGAAGCGGGAGCCGCCGCTTGCCGACAGATTTGAGACCGCAACGCGTCCTTCAACGGCGCCGCCATCGATCTCGGCCTTCATGGCTTCGATGGCAAGGCGGTCCGAGCCCGCGCTGACATTGCCAATCAGGCGCAGCGGCTTTTGGCTGCGATAGGTGACCTCGCCGCGGCCCTGCAACCACGCCAGCAGCGTGTCCGGATCTGATGACTCGACGTTGAGCGCCCCGGTGAAACCGCCGGACGGACCCGCTTGCGCGTTGGTGCCGCTTAAGACGACGCGGGTCGCGCCGGGTGCGCGAAAATCCAGCCGGTCGATGGTCCAGGATTTGGCGTCGGCATGCAGGTCGGCGGCAAGATTCTGCACCGGACGCCCGCCCAGCATGATCTGCTCGGAGCTGAATTCGATTTGCGCCGGAATCGGAACTTGCGGGATCGCTGCCATAAGCGCGCGCAAGCCAGGCAACAATCGGATCGGATCGGCGGCGTTATTGTCCTTGGCGACAAATCTGTCGGCATCGAGCTGCCGCGCCGACAGCACGGCATGAAGCAGCGGCGCCGCGCCGAAGCGAATGTCCCCTGCGCCCACGAATTTCAGCGCGCTCTCTTCGGCGCCGTAGCTGGCCTCGAGCTGCTCGAGCCGCGCGGCGGCCGGATCGGCCTTGACCCGGGCCGATACCCGCCAAGGTGTGATCGGCACGTCGCCCGTGGCCTTGAGCCCGGCCGGAACGGCCAAAACCAGCGCGCCTTCGAAGCGCGGTGCCCGCGCCTCGAAGCTGAGCACGCCATCGAGATCGGCAGAAAATCCACGCGCGCCGGGATCGATGTTGAGGTGGACGCGGGTGCCGCTGCTATCCGCGCTCTGACCCGATGAGACGCGAAACGGGTAGCGCACACCTGACAGCATGAAATTGCCGTCGCCCCGCACCGAGCCGGCCAGCGAGCGCACGTCTCCGCTGAAGGCGATGTCGTTCAGCTCGAGTGTCCCGCGGCTCGCGGCATCATGCAGCGCGATGCGGCCGGTCAGGTTCAGGCGGTCGATCGCCAGCGATCCCAGGTTGAACTTTCCGGTCGATGCCGGCCAATCGATCCGGCCTTGGGAATCGAGGCCGAGATCGAGCGCCATGCCATTGATCGTCAGTTCGGTGGCGCGCCACTCGCCGCGCATCAGCGAGCCCAGGCTGAACTCCACATCGAGCTTGTCCGCGCGAACCTTGCCGAGATCATTGGCGCCGCCCACCACCACGGAGCGCAACCGCAGCGACGGCGTCGGCAGCAGACGCGCATCGAGCTCCCCACCGACGCGCACGGGCGCGCCGACCACCCGCGTGGCCTCGGCCTCGAATTGCGGCCGGAACTGATTCCAGTCGATGAAATACGGCCCGATCAGCGCGGCTACCAGCGCAATGATAAAAGCAATCGCCAATCCGAGCAGCGTGGTCTGCACGGTGTCTCCCTTTGAGTACATTCCGGCGCGTTGGCGGTCGCGAGACTTGAGGCGGTCCGTTCGCCAGGCCGCCGCGCTGAAATCAACGCCGGAGCAGCGCCATATGTGCCATATATAGGGACAACTGTGGCGAAGTCACAGCAGCGTCGCGCGACGAGTTTACGCGAACGCTATCACCAGCTTGCGGGCAGCCTTTTGAGGCCGCGCAGGACAAAGGTCGGCCGCCATTCCGGATTTTCGGCATCGTCGAGCCGCAGGTCCGGCAGGCGACGCAACAGGGTCGCGATCGCGACCTCCGCCTCGATACGTGCAAGCTGGGCGCCGAGGCAGAAGTGTATGCCCCCGCCGAAGGACAGCGGACGCACGTTGGGGCGGGTGATATCGAGGCGATCCGGCCGGTCAGGATAGACCGCCGGGTCGCGATTGGCTGAACCCAAGAGACAAAGCACGCTTTCGCCTTTCGGGATCCGCTTGCCGCCGAGGTCATCGATGTCTTCCAGCGCCACCCGACCGGTCAACTGCACCGAGGAGTCGTAACGCAGGAACTCCTCGATCGCGTTGGTGATGAGGGCGGGACTGGCCTTGAGCAGCGCGAGCTGATCGGGATTGCGGTGCAGCGCCAGCAAACCGTTTCCGATCAGATTGACGGTGGTCTCGTGCCCGGCGCCGAACAACAGAATGATATTGGCGGTCAGTTCCTCGTTGGAAAGCTTGCTTCCGTCTTCCTCGGCCTGCACCAACTGCGTGGTCAGGTCGTCGCCGGGGCTACGCCGCCTGAGCTCAAACAGCTGCTGGAAATACATCTGGGCCATCGCGTTGCTGGCATTGGCCTGCTCGATTTCAGCTGGCGACAGCGGCACCGGATCGAGCAGGCGCCCGCCGTCGCGCGAACTCTTGTAGAAAACCTCGCGATGGTCCTCGGGAATTCCGAGCATGTCGCAGATGATCGTCACCGGCAGCCGGAAAGCAAAATCCTCGATCAGGTCCATGTGGCCCTGGCCGACGATGGCATCGAGCGTTTCATCGACAATGTGCTGGATGCGCGGACGCATATCCTCGACCCGGCGCGCGGTGAACGCCTTCACGACCAGGCCGCGCAATCGGGTGTGGTCGGGAGGGTCCTGCTGCAGCATCCAATGGCTCATGCTGCGAAAGACCGGCTCGTCCATGATTTGCGGTCCATACCGCCGCACCGACCGCTCGACGTAATCCTTACCGAAGCGCTTGTCGCGCAGAACGAGACTGGCCTCCGCGTGGCGGCTGGCGACGAAAGCACCGAATGACGTGACGTGCATCGGATCGGTGGTGCGCAGCCGCTCATAGGACGGATAGGGATCGCGAATGAACTCCGGCGCCAGCGGGTTGAAGAGCGGGTCGGTGTTCGCGGTCTGAACATGCTCGTTCATGGGCGCCCTCGAGGCGGTGCGATTCATTCTTGCAGGCCGATTAGCCCACAAGCCGCCGATATCGGCAAGCCCCGTAAATGGGGCCTCTGGCAAAACATGATGATATTGGATCGAAGAAGCAATCCATAGTTTGCGCCGCAAAATAGAAGTCTGGATTGCTTTGCCGCTTCGCTCCTCGCAATAACGTCGCACCAATTTCGGATGCGAGTCCGCCTTCCCGCGGCGCGATGCGCCCGAGCTGTGCAGGAACGATTCGCCCTTGGAAAACAGAGGGCGTGGGGAATGCCGGGTGCCCGCCGCACCC
>Ga0209331_1000348_pt1 | contig 16926 bp, 15 predicted proteins | sample JacPinW_OM3H0_M3_FD_187971 | JGI IMG/M metagenome (GOLD analysis project Ga0209331, IMG submission 187971) | Forest soil microbial communities from Algoma, Ontario, Canada - Jack Pine, Ontario site 1_JW_OM3H0_M3 (SPAdes) (version 2) | ecosystem: Environmental > Terrestrial > Soil > Boreal...
GGAGGGCATCCGCACGTGCGACAAAGTCCGCGATCTCGTCCGGCGCAACCGTCATCGAGGGCACCGCGCCCGCCGCGAGCAGTACATTCGCGGTGAAATTTTGCGCGACCGTGTTGGTCAGGCAGTGAACGCGGGGGCTCTTCTCGCGCACGCGTGCAACAACGTCTGCGGCAATATCCGGAAGGTCTGATATAAGCGGACTTGATCGCGATGCGCGCATCTCAGCTCCCTCCGCCGGCATGATCCGGATCAGGTTCGATGGGTTGGCGTTGCCTCTCAGCCCGGCGGAACGGTTGCCGGACACCCCATTGAGATTACGCCTCAAATCTAGGAGGCTCGTGGGCATAGGGCAAGGCCAGGCCAAAGGCCAAGGCGGAGCACCAAGTCGCTTCTCTCAATTCGCTGCGCCTTGTCAACGCGGTGCTATTTTGCTGGATTGAGTAGCGGCGAGTCGGCAGCCGGAGGCGCGGATGGTCCCTTTCTTCGTCCAGATCAAGTGCCAGCTCGGCCGATCCTATGACGTAGCCAACAAGCTCGCGGATGCCGAAATCGCCTCTGAAATCTATTCGACCGCGGGAGACTACGATTTGTTGGTAAAGTTCTATGTCGAAGAAAAGACCGACATCGGTCATTTCGTAAACGAGAAAGTGCAGACCATCCCCGGCATCCAGGACACCCGCACCATCATCACGTTCAAGGCGTTTTGATCAAAGAGCCCAAGGGGCGCCCCATGAAAATCGTCGAGATCGCTCCGCGCCGCAAGTTACCCATCTATGCCGCGCTGGTAAAAAGAGAGGCAGAAATTCGCAGGAATGGACGCGGCACGTTTTCGCGCAAGGGCCGCGTGCGCGCCGGCGCAGCGACCTGGAGCCACAAGCGATTCAAGGGGACAGTCAGTCTCAGCCGAGGGAACACCGAATTGGTCAGTGCCAAAGTCCGCTCGCCTACGCCCGATGACGAAGGCGGCCTGCTCAAAGCTTTCCTTGGCTTTGTCGACCGTCATTTCGGAACTCAAGTCGCGACGATCACCATCCATTATCATTGAGGTGAACAGCGAATGGTGAGTAGCGAAAAGCCAAAGGGGAAGCTGCCGCCGCTTCTCTTGCTCAGCTGCTATTTCCTATTCGCCATTCGCCCTCTTCGCTATCCGCCATTCACTATTCGCCACACTCACTTCGGCCCTTGCACAGGCGGGAGCGACTTGATGTAGGTCGCCATCGCTTTGCGATCTGCGGCAGAAAGCTTGGAGGTGCTGCCGACTTCCTTGGCCATGGCACCGCTGACCGAGTCGCCATCGGGCGTATCTCCGGTCTCGAGAACACGCTCGATGTCGGCTTGCGAGTAGTTTCCGATGCCCGCCTGAGTGATGTCGGGGACAGGGTTTTCGCCGCCTTCCGGATCCGGCCCGCCGGCGAAGCGCTTGCTCTCGATAATTGCACCAAAGATATTGCGTGGGCTGTGACATTCCGCGCAGTGCCCGGGACCGTTGACGAGATATGCACCACGGTCCCACTCGGTTGATTGGTTGGGATCGGGCTCGTAGGGCCGCCCACGCAGGAACAGGAATTTCCATCCCCCGACCAGGCGGCGAATTTTCAAATAGAACGGCAGGTCGTGATCGGGCGTCTGACCCGAAACCGCCGGCAGAGATTTCAGATGCGCGAACAGATCGCGCACGTCCGCCAGGGTCATTCGTTGGAAAGATGTATAAGGAAACGCGGGGTAATAGTGCTCTCCTTCGGGCGACACTCCCTTCCACATGGCGGTAACAAAATCTGCCTCGCTCCAGCTGCCGATCCCGTCTTTCGCGTCGGAGGAAATATTAGGCGGATAGAACGTGCCGAATACAGTCTTGAGCGCCATCCCGCCACCGAGCTTGGTCTTGTCGTCCTGGTCGGGAGTGGCATGGCAGGAGGCACAGCCGCCCGCATAAAACATCGTTCGCCCGTTATCGAGGTTTGCGGTGTGTGGTCCCAGCGCGCTGGCCGAGACCACACTTGGCCGTGTGACGAACCAGAACACCGCCGCGCCGATGACGGCAAGAACCAGGAGCGCGATGGCGACCTTGCGCACAATCATAAGGCCTTAAGCCAGCCGCTACGCTCGAACCCGGCCGTAGCGTGATCCGACCTCAATTCGTCCGAATGATCAGGTCTCCTTCTTACGGTAGACCTGATGGCAGCCCCCGCAATTCTTGGTGACTTCCGTAAACTGAGCCTTGAAGGTGTCGAGGTCCTTGGTTGCCTCGATTGCCGCCTTCGAGTCGCTGGCGAGCTTGGCAAACCTCGCGTCGAAATCGGCCTTGTTCTCCCAGATGGCAGGCAGTGCCGCGGTCTTGCCGCCGGTCTTTGAGGTGTCGGGAAACAAAGCTGGCTCCTTCTCACCCGCTTCCTGGAAGGCCGCGAAGACCTTTTTTGCGGCATCGAGATTGAACGGCTGCTTGCCCTGAACCATGTCATTCCCAGCTTTACTCTGCTTACCGTTCGCCTCCATAAGATCCTTGCGCGCCTTGATTGGATCGGTCTGAGCAACCAGCGCAGTGGCAGCTAGCGCTACTACGGCAACAGCAAGCACGGTACGAACCATAACTTCTCCTCCCCTCGTGGGCGATCGCGCACCGGGCGGCACGCATCAGGTAAACACCATATTGAGTGCGATATTCCTCGCTTGCAAGCGGGCAAGAGGCCCTGAAAAGGGCTCTTGCCTCGGCTATTCGCGACCCGCCATTCGCAGCTCACCGCTTACCGCGTCCCGTCGACGCGCACCTGACCAGCGCGTGACCACGTAGAACACCGGCGTGAAGACGAGCCCAAACAGCGTCACGCCAATCATTCCGGAAAACACCGCAGTGCCCAGCGCCTGGCGCAGCTCCGCTCCTGCTCCGGCCGCCCAAACGAGCGGGGTGACACCGAAGATGAAGGCAAGCGATGTCATCAGGATGGGACGCAGCCGCAGGCGCGCCGCCTCCACCGCCGCGGAGGAGCGGTCGCGGCCTTGGTCCTCGAGCTGGCGCGCAAACTCGATAATGAGAATGGCGTTTTTCGCCGCAAGCCCGATGAGGACCACGAAGCCGACCTGGGTGAGGATGTTGTTGTCATGCCCGCGCAGCACGACTCCTATGATCGAGGCGACGAGACACATCGGCACGATCAGAATAACTGCAAGCGGAAGTGTGAGACTCTCGAATTGCGCAGCAAGCACGAGAAAGACGAACACCACCGCAAGAACGAATGCAAACGTGCCGGTGTTGCCGGCACGAAGCTGCTGGAAGGCGAGCGTCGTCCATTCGTGCCCGAACCCGTCGGGCAGAGTCTGGTTCGCGAGCTTTTCCATGATCTCCATCGCCTGGCCTTGCGAATAGCCAGGCGAGGCAGTGCCATCGAGCTCGGCCGCGGGATAGAGGTTGTAATGCGGCACGCGATAAGGTCCCGCGCTGTCGCGTATGGTGGTAAATGAGCCGAGTGGCACGGTTCCACCGCTCGCATTGCGGACCCGGATATTGAGGATGTCCTTGCGGTTCATGCGATATGCGCTGTCAGCCTGCTCGGTGACCCGGAACGTCCGCCCGAACAGATTGAAATCGTTGACGTAGACGGAGCCGATATAGATCTGCAGCGCCGCAAAAACGTCGGGCACAGCAACCCCCAGCATCTGCGCTTTGGTACGATCGATGTCGAGGTAGAGTTCGGGGGTCGCAGTCTCAAATAGTGAGAACACGTGGGTCAGTCCCGGTGTTTCGGCGGCGCGGCGCATCATGGTGCCGACGGCTTCCTGCAACGCCTGTGGTCCGTAGCCGGCGCGATCCTCCACCATCATGCGGAATCCGCCCGCATTACCGATGCCTTGCACCGGCGGGGGCGGGACAACGAAGATGAGGGCCTCCTGAATAGCTGAAAGCCTACCGTACAACTGCGCGATAATGGCATCGGCGGACTTGCGTGAATCCTTCGCGCGCTCTGTGAAAGGATCAAGCACGACAAAGATTGCTCCGGAATTCGGGGCATTCGTAAAGGTCGCTCCGGAAAATCCGACCACGTTCACCGCACTCGCGACTCCCGGCACGTTGAGCGCGATCTCGACGGCGCGGCGGTTGACCTCATCGGTACGTGCGAGCGAGGCACCCGGCGGAAGCTGTATGACGGCGATCAGATAGCCCCGATCAAGCGGAGGAATGAAGCCCACCGGGGTCTTACGAAATACGTTGAGTCCGAATGCGATGATGGCAACATAGGCGATGAGCATGAGCACAGAAAAACGGACCACCCGGCCAGCGACCCACCCGTAACCGGATGCGAGCTTGCCAAAACCGAGATTGAAGCCGCCAAAGAGAAGATGAACAGGTTGTTCCCACAAGCGCGGCGCACGCCGGTCATGCGGCTTGAGCAGCAAGGCACAGAGCGCAGGCGAAAGCGTGAGCGACACCACAAGCGAGATGATGGTGGCACCGGCGATCGTGAGCGCGAACTGACGATAGAATTGGCCTGAGATCCCGGTGATAAAGCCGGAAGGCACAAAGACCGCACAGAGCACGAGCGCAATTGCAATCAGGGCTGCGCCCACTTCATCCATGCTCTTGAACGCCGCTGCCCGCGGCGACAGACCCGCTGCAATGTTTCGCTCGACGTTCTCGACCACAACGATGGCATCGTCCACCACGATGCCGACCGCCAAGACCAGCCCGAACAACGTGAGATTGTTGAGCGTAAAGCCGAAGATGGCCATGAAAAAAAAGGTGCCGACAAGCGAGACCGGAATCGCAATGAGCGGAATGATGGCCGCGCGCCAAGTCTGCAAAAACACGACCACAACCAGAACGACAAGCAGAATGGCTTCGCCGATCGTCTTCTCGACTTCATCGACAGATTGCTGGATGAACTGCGTCGGATCGTAGATGATGGTGTAGGCAAGCCCTGAAGGGAAACGCTTCGAGAGTTGCTCCATGGTTGCGCGGATCGCTTGCGCGGTGGAGAGCGCATTTGAACCGGGACGCTGAAAGACGGCGAGAGCGACTGCCGGCTCCACGTTGAGATAGGAGTTCGAGGAATAATCAAGGGCGGCGAGTTCCACCCGGGCCACGTCGCGCAGGCGAACCACGGCATTCGCCGTCTGCTTGACGACGATGGCGCCAAACTCCTCCGGGTCGGCAAGACGTCCGAGCGTCTTCACCGCGACCTGGAATGCTCCGGGCTGTTCGACCGGCGGCTGATTGAGCACGCCGGAGGCGACCTGAATGTTCTGTCCGCTAAGGGCCAGCGTTATGTCGCCGGCGGTGAGCCCGAGCGATTGCAGCCGGTCCGGATCGAGCCAGATCCGCATGGCGTAATCGCGGCTGCCGAAGACGGTGATGGAGCCAACACCGTCAATCCGGGTGAGCGTGTCCTTGATCTCCAACGTCGCGTAATTCGATATATAGAGAGTGTTGCGGGACTTATCCGGCGAGATCAGGTGAACAACCATCATCAGGTCGGGCGAGCTCTTGTTCACGGTTACCCCGACCTGGCGAACGTCGGCCGGCAGCCTCGGCTGCGCGATGGCCACGCGATTCTGGACCTGGACCTGTGCAATATCGAGGTTAGTGCCGAGATCGAACGTCACTGAAATCGTGAAGCGACCGTCGGCGGTGGAGTTCGAGGACAGATAGAGCATGTTCTCGACGCCGTTGATCTGCTCTTCCATCGGCGCAACCACTGTCCTGGCAACCACGTCGGCGCTCGCGCCCGGATATTGGCCGGTCACATTGATGACCGGCGGGGCGACCTCGGGATATTGCGCGACTGGCAGGCGGGCATAGGCCACCGCTCCCAGAATCACGAATATGATCGAGAGCACGGACGCGAAGATCGGCCGGTCAATGAAGAAGTGCGAGAGGCGCATGCCCGAGTGATCACTCGCTCTTGTTCGCGGGTGCGCTCGCTTGCGGCAATGCGCCCTGTTCCTGCGGGGTGACCTTTGCGCCTAGGCGCGCCTGAACAAGACCATTGACGATGACGCGATCGTCTGGCGAGAGACCCGTCTTGACGACCCGCAACCCGTCAACGAGCTCGCCAAGCGTCACGTATCTCTGAATGACCGTGTTCTCGGCATTCACCAGCAGGACATATTTGCGCGCCTGCTCCGTCCCGATGGCAACGTCGGGGAGCAGCAGCGCCTGGTAGGGCGCCGATGCGGGCACTTGCACGCGTGCAAACATTCCCGGTGTGAACAAGCCATCGCCATTGGCAAACTGTGCGCGCGCACGCATTGTACCGGTTGCTCGATCAATGACGTTGTCGACAAACTCCATGATGCCATGATGGGAGAATTCCTGTTCGTCGATGAGTTTGAGCCTGACCACCGCCCCGCCTCGGCCGGTCACATCGTTCTGGCCGTCCCGGGCTAGCCGCTCGTACCGAAGGAGCGACGCCTCATCCAACGTGAATTCCAGCCTGATCGGATCGGTGGACACAATGGTAGCGAGCAGAGTTGTAGTGCCGGTGCCTCCAGTCACGAGGTTTCCGGGCGTCACGCGGCGGTCGCCGATGCGCCCGCTCACTGGAGCCTTGAGCTCCGTGAATTCGAGATCAAGGCCCGCCTGGCGAACCATGGCCTCGCTTGCCGCAACCGCCGCTTGCGCATTTCGAAATGCTTGCGCCCGTTGTTGAAAAACCTGCTCGCTGATGGTCCGCTCGCGCATCAACTGTTGTCCGCGAGCAAGATCGGCTTCGGCAAAGACGAGATTGGAACGCGCCGTCTCAAGGTTGGCGGTAGCCTGATCGACCGTATTCTGGAATGGCCGTTTGTCGATCGTGAACAGGATGTCCCCCTGCTTCACATATTGACCATCGCGGAAATGCACCTTGTCGAGATAGCCTGAGACGCGCGCCCGGACCTCCACCGAATCGACCGCGACAAAGCGGCCAACATATTCGTCCTGATCGACAATGGTGCGCGCGACCGGCTTTGCGACGGTAACACGCGACGGCGGTGGTGCGGCCTGTTGCTCCTGGCCTTGACCACAGCCCACGAGGAAAGCCGCCAATACGAGGCTCAGGAATGGCAGCGGAATTTGCGCTGGATTTCGGAACAGGCGCATGGTGGGGAAGAGCGACCGCGTTTTGGTTATCACCGAGTCACCGGAGAGGTTTTGTCGATACGGCGGGAACCAGCAATTTTCAGCACCTGTTGCGCCACCAATATGCCGGTTATTTGCCGTATAATTCCGGCCGCAAAGTGGCCATGGCGATTTGACAGTTCGGATTCGGGGCTGGCAGCTCATGCATTATGCTGATGTACAGCGCCCCGTCAGGCCTGGGCAATTCGGGTCCGGCGGCGCGCTTTTTCTGGACCGAGACGGGGTTATCAACGTTGACCGTGGCTATGTCCATCGCATCAGTGAGTTCCAGTTCGTCCAGGGGGTCTTCGATCTGACCCGTTTTTGGATACTTGAGGTGCAGCGGCCCATCGTCGTCATCAGCAATCAATCCGGCATTGGCCGGGGCTATTTCGATGAAGAGCAGTACGCCGATTTGACGCAATGGATGTGCCGGCGCTTTGCCGCGGAAGGCTCCCCGATCGCGCGGGTCTATCACTGCCCCTCACATCCGCAGCATGGGATCGGACGCTATCGGCGCGATGATCCATGGCGCAAGCCCGCGCCTGGAATGATCCTCCAGGCTGCTGCCGATCTCAATCTCGATCTTGCCTACTCGGTCATTGTGGGCGACAAGTTGAGCGACATGGAAGCAGGGGCAAGGGCTGGAGTCGGCCTTCGCATTCTCGTGAGAAATGGCGCGAGCGAACCGGGATCAGGACCGTCCGACCACGAAACGGCAGCTGATCTCACACAGGTGCTTGCATTGCTGCGCAGGCATTTCGCCGCGGGATCGATTGATCCGCAATAGTGCAATTCGACGCTGCGCCGCTCACGTCTGAAATAAACGGTTAGGTCGACCAGTGCCAGTGCACGTGAAAGAACAGGTGATGCTGCAATACGGTTCGAGTGAAACTCGTTCCGCTGCACATGAACCGTCGGTTTCGCGCAATGTCAAGAAAGCAGCAGTTGTCGCGGCTAAGCTCATCGTAACCGGTCTCTGCTTCTGGTACCTGTCATGGCAGATCGACTTGAGCGCCGTTTTCAAGGCCCTCCGTCAGCTTGAACTGCGGTGGGCCGCGGCCAGCGTTTTCGTTGTGATCCTGCAGCTTCCGCTCGTCGCCGCGCGCTGGCGCGAAATACTGAAGGTGCTCGTGGGGCTCGACCGGCGAATGACGAACATTGCCATCCTTGCGATCACCGCAATCGGCTTCTTTTTCACGCAAGTCCTGCCGGCCTTGATGGGGGACGGTGTGCGGGCCTGGCTTCTTGTTCGACGCGGATGTGATTGGCGCAATGCGCTCACCAGTGTCGCCATCGACCGCGCCGTGGGTGTTGGACTGGTCGTCGCGCTTGGGTTTGTCATTCTCCTGCTGCCATCCAGCGCTTCCGCGCTGGGCGATTATCGCGACCTCGTGCTGATGGTCTACGGCGCGCTGCTGCTTGCGGGGTCGCTTGTTCTTCTCCTGTTGCCCCAGCTCATTCCGTTACTCGGACGATGGCGCTATTTGCGCTGGATTGCCGCTCTGGCCGCGGATACTCGCCAGGTCGTCCTAGGCCCGAAGGGCCTGATGATCTTGAGCCTCGGAGTTCTTATTCATGTGCTTACCATGGCCGTGATCTGGTCCGTTGGCCGGGCGCAGGGGCTAGCGCTCTCAGCATCCGACGTCGCCGTGTTGTTCGTGGTGGTAGTCGGGGTGGCACTGGTACCAATCTCTATCAATGGCTGGGGCCTGCGGGAGATTGCCGTGGTGGCGGTTCTAGGCCGTCACGGGATTGCGCCTGAGCAGGCGCTGGTCTTTTCGATCTGCTTTGGACTGGCACTCGCACTCGGCTCGCTCCCCGGAGCGCTCGCTTGGCTTGTGTACTCGAGCGTTCCCGCCAATAACACGAAGGAATCCCGCGGCTGAGGTGACGGCGTCACCTCGGTACGAGACCATAGAACGCGCAGTGCCAGCTTGTGCTGGCTTTAACGAGTCTGCGTCTTGATCCGTCCATAGGAGTCTTCGATTCGCACAATATCGTCCTCGCCGACGTAGCTGCCGACTTGAACCTCAATCAGTTCGAGCGGGATTTTCCCCGGATTGGCGAGGCGATGCACACTCCCGATGGGAATATAGACGGATTCATTCTCGTGCACGCCGCGGGTCGTGCCATTTAGGGTCACTTCCGCAGTTCCCTTGACGACGACCCAGTGCTCCGAGCGATGAAAATGCTTCTGCAGCGAAAGCTCGCTGCCAGGTTTGACCACAATACGCTTGACGCGATAGCGCGGGGCTAAATCGATATCCTGATAATACCCCCAGGGCCGGTAGATTCGCCGGTGCTCCACCGCGGCGCGCTGGTTCTGGGCTTTGAGCTGCTCGACCAGGGCCTTCACGTCCTCCGCGCTTTTTCGCGCAGCGACCAGCACCGCATCTGCGGTGGAGATGACGATGACATCCTCGAGTCCAAGCACAGCTGTCAGAATCGGCTCTTCGGAGTGCACGAGGCTGTTTCGCGTGTGGGATAAAACCACCGCTCCCGTACTGGCATTACCGTCGGCGTCGTGATCAAGCACGTCCCAAACGGTGCTCCAGCTGCCGATGTCCGACCAGCCGAAATCCGCGGGCACCACCGCTGCTCGCTTCGTGCGTTCCATCACGGCGTAGTCGATGGATTTCTTCGGTGCCTTGGCGAACGGCTCGGCGCCAAGCCGCAGAAAATCGAGGTCACGCGTTGCAGCCGCGACCGATGCTTTAGCGGCCTCCGCGATGAGCGGCTCCAAGCGTTCAATCTCCTCCCACATGGTCGATGCGTGAAACAGGAAATTGCCGCTATTCCAAAGATACCCGGCGTCTACGTATTTTGCCGCGGTTGCAGCATCGGGTTTTTCAACGAAAGCGTCGACTTCGCAGACGCCCGCACCATTGAGCTGTTTTCCGGCACGGATATAGCCGTAATTGGTGGCTGCATGGCTGGGCGGGATGCCGAACGTCACGATCCGGCCGAGTGCCGCGGCTTCAGCGGCACACCTGCACGCAGCGCGGAAATCGTCCAGCTTGCGAATGACATGATCGGCCGCGAGTACGAGAACAAGCGCTTGCGGATCGCGCTCGGCTGCCAACAGCGCAGAGACCGCGACTGCGGGACCGGAATCGCGCCGCATGGGCTCCAGCACGATATCCGCCGCGATAGCGCATTCGCGCAGCTGCTCGGCAACCAAGAAACGAAATTCCTCGTTCGTCACCACGATAGGCCGGGCAAATAATTGCGGGGCCGAGGTACGCCTCATCACCTGTTGGAAGGTGGAGCCCTCCCCTATCAATGGAACGAATTGTTTGGGCATGCTTTCGCGCGAGACCGGCCAGAGCCGCGTTCCGGCGCCACCGCACATCACGACTGGGATGATCTTACCGGGCATTGCGATCCCTGAGGCTTTCTTCTTCTAGTCCGAGGCGGTGTTCGCTACAACGCCGCATAACCAAACAGGTCAGGACGGGCGCTCAGCAGGCGCCGGTATAAAGCAACCATATCCCGACCAATTCGTTTGCTCGAGAACTCCTGCTCGACCAGCTGGCGGCCTGCTTGGCCAAATCTACGCCGGAGATCCGCATCACCAGCCAGGCACTCAATGGCTCGGGCGAGCGCTCCCACATCGCCGAGCGGGACCACAAACGCGTTGCGATCGTGACGCGCGATATCGCGGCAACCCGGCACGTCGGTAGCGATGAGCGGCCGTGCACAAGCCGCAGCCTCGAGCAACGTCAGCGGCAGCCCTTCGCGATAGGATGGCAACACGGCAATGTGGGCGCGAGCCCATAGCGCGGCGATGTCTTCGACAAAGCCGAGATAGGACACGTTGGTTTGCCGCCGCCAGCGTTCGAGTTCGTCCGCGCCGATTGCGTCGGGATTTGCGGGGTCCGGGACCCCGGCAATCAACAGCCTGATCTCCTGATCACTTGCGACAAGGCGCGCATGTGCCTCGACAAGGGCCCGGATTCCCTTGCTGCCTACAAGGCGTCCCACAAATGCAATTGTGACGGGACCACCAGGCTCGGGCAGTGGTCGCAAGGCTTCGGTGTCGACACCCGACCCCGGAATCAGCGCGATACGCTTCGCGCCAACTCCAAGTTTCTCGACGAGGGCGTGATCGTCGAGATTTTGTACCAGGACGGCGGATCGAGGGCTGCTCAAGAGAGCGCGCAGGACAGGGCGCAGTGTCATGCGCGCCAGGCGCATCTTCGGCGCGTCGCTGATGAACATCGTTCCAAGCCCGGTCATTGCATTGAGACAAATCGTCGGCAGGCCCGCGGCGGCTAAGGAACCGACAACTGTTGCGGGCAAAGCAACGTGATGAGCAAGATCGGGCGTGAGTTCGCGATATAACCGGCGTACCTCGCGCAACACACGAACGAAGTCGCGCGGATCAAGACTGCCGCGTTGCCATGAGACCGGGTGCAACTCAAATCCTTCGGCCACAATCGCTGCTCCATGGCGATCGACCCGGGTGGCGACATGGATGTCAAAACCGGCCGCGCGCGCTGCCCGCGCCATCGGAAGGCGATGGGAGATAAAGTACCAGTCTTCGGTAACGAGATAGATGATACGAGGGGTGGCGGCTCTTTCCCCCGGGCGCCCTGGCGTGATTGCTGGGGAAGCATCCATAGAAGGGGTTGGTAGATGTTTTGAGCTCATGCTGTGCGCGATGAAGGGGGCGAAAGGGTGATCCGCAAACAGGTGCAATCATCGCTCCATCAGTGTTGTCTCACTCGTTCGGGGCTGCACTGCGTCTTGCATCTGATCCGGCACAAAGTGCGGCACGAGCAAATCCACAGCCACGCCGATAATGTGGTATAGGCTTGTGGCACGCGCTGGTTCGACGACGAACACATTCTTTTCGTCGAGCTGGTCGAACCATAAACCCGTCGTGGGCGTTGCGAGAAAGCGCCCCAGCGCCTCGACGGCTGCGGATACTTGCTCTCCACTGCGGCCTTGGATGAGATAAGCGCGAACCCGTTCCGCTTGCGCCCACAGCCGCGCCACGGGATCATGGACCGAGCCATCGGTCAGCACGGCGTTCATCACGAACCCTTCAGCATTGACACCGTGAGCATCAGCAAATGCAATGATCCGGGATATCTCCTCGGGTTGTTTTTTGCCCGCCCAACGTGCCCAGCGATCAAGCAAGACAGCCCACTCGTAGTGGTGGCCGGGCTCGCAGATGCTGCCGGCAATTCCAGCGGCCGCAGTCCAATCCTTGTCAAAGAACTCGCGCAGCGCACCCGTCGCAGGCTCGATCATCTTGCCAACGCACAGTTTCGCCAGCCCGTCTGCCATTCGAGCCCAGCCGGGATCATCGTCGAGGATACTCCATGCAATCGCCGATTCGAAAAGATGCATGTGCGGATTAGCGCACTGCGGCAGTCGCGCCTCAAGCCCTTCCAAAAACCCCCCAAGTGGATCGGCAAAACGTTGCTCGAGTGCCACGCGCAGGGCCGTGGCGCGCCTGCGGCAGCCGGCCGCCGGCCCAAATGTGCGGTGAGCGCTTGCATAAGCAAGCAAGGCAAAAGCTTGGTCGTACAGTTCAAAACGCGAGTCAGAACATCGGCCGTCGAGATCGACGACAGAAACAACCGTATCATCGCGAGCGATGAAATGAGCACAGAAGAACTCTAACGCGTGCAGCGACGCCTCACGCCAAGGTCCTTTCCAGCCAAGCCGGCCCGCCTCACAATAGGAGAAAACCTGACGTGCAATGGTGCGGGCACGCCGGGCTTTTGGGACGGGCCTGCCGTCGAGATCGATCGCTTCGTGAAAGCCGCCATGCACTCGATCCGCACCAATTTCCCACCAAATGGGTAGCGCACGATCGAATAACCAATCCCGCAGCGCGGTCGCTTGGCTTGCGAGCTCAATCATGAGGTCGAGCTTGGCCGAAGAGGCGCCTCAGGACAGACGTTTCGCGCCATCACGTTAAAACGGCTCTTGGCATTTGGCCCTTTATACTGCACGAACAGCTCCCAGCCGAGCGCAACCGGCGGGCGCAAACATGGCGAGGCCCTCAGCATGGTCCGAGCGCCCCTAAGAAGGGAGGTTGATGTGGGGGAGCCTGTTCTCGTTACCGGCGCAGCCGGTTTCATCGGCATGCACGTCGCGCAACGCCTGCTGGTGCAAGGATACGATGTCGTCGGAATAGACAACCTCAACGCCTACTACGATCCCGCCTTGAAAGCGGCCCGAATCGCCGAGCTCCAACGCTTTTCCAACTTCCGGTTCGAGAAAGTGGATATTGCCCAACGCGTCCCAATGATGCGTTTGTTCGAGGCGGAACGGTTTCCCAATGTCGTTCACTTGGCGGCACAGGCGGGAGTGCGCCATTCCCTCATCGATCCGTATGCGTACGCGGACGCCAATCTTATTGGCTTTCTTAACGTGCTGGAGGGATGCCGGCATCAGGGCTGCCGCCACCTTCTCTACGCCTCCTCGTCGTCGGTTTATGGGGCGAACACCAGAATGCCTCTTCGTGCGTCGGACAACGTCGATCACCCGCTCAACCTCTACGGCGCCACGAAGAAAGCCAACGAGCTCATGGCCCATGCCTACTCCCACCTGTTCGCGCTGCCGGCGACCGGATTGCGATTTTTCACCGTCTATGGACCCTGGGGCCGTCCTGATATGGCGATGTGGCTGTTCAGTGACGCAATATTGCATGGGCGGCCGATCAAGCTGTTCAATAATGGTCGGATGCGACGGGACTTTACCTTTATCGACGATGTGGTTGAGGCCGTGGTTCGCCTGGTCCCCCGACCGTCCTCGCCTAATCGTGCCTGGTCGGGCGAAGCGCCGGATCCGGCAACCAGCCGAGCCCCCTGGCACATTTATAATATCGGCAACAGCAGCCCCATAGAGGTGCTCGAGGTCGTGCGGCTGATCGAGCAGGCAGTCGGCAGGACTGCCACTGCGGAATTCCTGCCAATGCAACCTGGAGACGTTCTGGAAACCTACGCCGATGTTGCCGATCTCGAACAGGCGGTGGGTTTCCGGCCCAGTACGCCGATCGCGGAGGGGATTAAGCGCTTCGTCGAGTGGTTCCGCCGATTTGCTAAAATGTAGTGCAACCGTTCGATTTTCGCCTGTAACCGATTGATTCAAAACGTGTGCACAGGCAAGAAGGGGGCCATCGCCAGGGGCCAGGGAGCATGCTAGGAGGGGCGCGACGAATGGCGGCCGGCAGAGGGGGGTAGCTTGTCTGTCATGAAATCCGCCAACAAGGGATCGGACGGGCGGTTACGTGTCGGCGTCGCCGGCGTCGGCGTTATGGGCAGCAACCATGCGCGCGTCTTTGCCGATCTTGCCGGAATTCGTCTCGTCGGCGTAGCCGATCCTGACCCGGCACCACGCGACATGGTGGCCAGCGCGCTTGGCTGTGCGGGCTTGAGCAATATTGAAGAGCTGCTCGCAGAAGGCGTGGATGCCATGACCATTGCCGCCCCTACGCACCTGCATCGCGAGCTGGCGCTATGTTGCATTAAGCAGGGCGTACATGTTTTGGTCGAGAAGCCAATCGCGCCCTCGGTCGTTGAGGGGCGCGCCATCATTGCCGCCGCCCGGCACGCCGGCGTTTCGCTGATGGTGGGGCACGTCGAGCGCTTCAATCCCACCGTCGAGGCGATCAAAGAGGCAATCCGCGGCGAAGACATTTTGTCCATTGCCATCACGCGCGTCGGCCCGTTTCCGCCGCGTATGTCGAATGTGGGAGTGGTGATCGATCTCGCAGTGCATGACATCGATTTGATCCGGTGGTTCACCGAATCCGAGATCGCGGAAGTGCAGCCGCAGCTCTCAAGCGCGGTCGCCGAACGGGAGGATATTGCGCTCCTTCAGTTTCGCACCGTCTCCGGTGTGCTGGCCCACATCAACACGAACTGGCTCACGCCCTTCAAGGCCAGGAACGTAACGATAGCGACCCGCAAGAAATATATCATGGGCGACCTGCTCACCCGGCAGGTCACCGAATGTTTCGGTTTTCAGCCCGACGGCAGCTATTCGATGCGACACCTCTCGGTTGGGCATGCCGAGCCGCTGCGCGCCGAGCTCCAGGCTTTCATTTCAGCAATACGCGCCGGCAGGGAGCCCGCGGTCACCGGCGATGAGGGCGTAGCGAGCCTGGAGATCGCGATCCGGTGTCTCGAAGCCCGCGCAATGCCTGCCGTCGGGCGTCGCGCGACGCGGCGCGTGATCGGCTGATCTCACCCTCCCACGCCGGGGACGCCGGCTGGCTCGGCCGATGATCGGGCGCTTCTTCACCGTTGGCGGCCTGACGCTGCTCTCTCGGCTTACCGGCTTTGCGCGTGACATCGTACTTGCGGCCGTGCTCGGCGCCGGACCGATTGCCGACGCTTTCTTTGTTGCATTGAGGTTGCCCAACCATTTTCGCGCAATCTTTGCCGAGGGGGCCTTCAACGCGGCCTTTGTTCCTGCCTATGCCCGCATCCGGCAGCAAGAAGGGTCAACCAAAGCTCAGCTCTTTAGCGATCGCGTATTCACACTTTTGTTTGCAAGTCAAATCGTTTTGCTCCTGTGCGCGCTTGCCTTCACACCTGACCTTATCAAGCTCTTAGCGCCCGGATTTGGAAAAGATCCCGGCCGATTTGCGCTCGCAGTCGAGCTCACGCGAATTACATTTCCCTACCTTCTCCTGGTTTCGCTCGTCACGCTTTACGGCGGCATTCTCAACGCGCTCGCGCGCTTTGCGGCAGCGGCTGCGGCTCCCATTCTGCTTAACATTTCGATGATGACGACGCTGTTGCTGTCAGGTTTCTTTGCAACCCCTGGGCACGCTGCGGCCTGGGGCGTCCTGCTGGCGGGAATCCTGGAACTGTTGCTGGTCGGCGGGGACACGCTGCGCCAAGGGGTACTGGCAGTGTTCCGCTGGCCGCAATGGGAGGAGGACGTCAAGCGGTTCTTCAAGGCACTCTTGCCTGCAACAGTCGGTTCGGCTGGGCTGCAGATCGCGCTTTTCGCCGATACCATCATCGCGAGCTTTCTTTCCGCTGGTGCGCTCTCTGCCCTCTATTATGCCGATCGGCTCAACCAACTGCCGATTGGAGTGATTGGGATCGCCGCCGGCACTGTGCTGTTGCCGGAGATGGCGCAACGGATCGCTGCCGGCGATGAGCGCGGCGCGCGCCATGTTCAGGCGCGTGCAATCGAATTCACGCTCCTGCTGTCAATTCCATGCATCGTGGCGTTCCTGTTGCTCCCCGACCTGATCATGCGCGCCTTGTTCATGCGGGGCGCCTTCACGGCAACCGATGCGCTGACCGCAGGCCACACGCTTGCCGCTTATGCAGTCGGCCTCCTGCCGTTCGTGCTGGTTCGCAGCGTGACCGCGACCTTCCTTGCCCGCGGCGACACCGCAACGCCGGTCAAGGCCTCGCTGCTCGCAGTGGCGGTCAATGTGGCATTCAAGATCGTGCTCATGGCGCCGCTTGCCCAGGTTGGGCTGGCGCTTGCGACCTCAATCGGCGCCTGGCTCAATCTCGTCCTCGTCGCCTGGTTTGCCGCGCGTGCGGATCACCTGGCGCTCGATGCCCGGCTGGGTCGCAGCCTCATCCGCCTTGCGGTGGCGGGAGGCGCACTTGCCCTCGTGCTGTGGCTCGCACAGGGCGCTATCGCGCGCATGTGGCCCTCAGCGGGCGATGTGGGCACCCTTGCTGTGTTGGCCGCCACAGGGGCGGTCGTCTATGGCGGCTTCGTTGCTGCCTTCTTTGGCTCCGCGTGGCTCCGGCGCAAGTAACGGGTGCCAAGGGCAAATAATAAATCACATGAATCGCTGTTTGGGCGGAATAGTCTGGCAACCGCAATTTCCATAC
>Ga0209331_1000350_pt1 | contig 16888 bp, 15 predicted proteins | sample JacPinW_OM3H0_M3_FD_187971 | JGI IMG/M metagenome (GOLD analysis project Ga0209331, IMG submission 187971) | Forest soil microbial communities from Algoma, Ontario, Canada - Jack Pine, Ontario site 1_JW_OM3H0_M3 (SPAdes) (version 2) | ecosystem: Environmental > Terrestrial > Soil > Boreal...
TCACGCTGGAGCGAACCTGTCACGGCTGTCAGGGCCGCGGCCAGATGATCGAAGACCCCTGTCCGTCATGCGTCGGTTCGGGGCGGGTGACGCGCGAGCGGAATTTGTCGGTCAATATTCCCCAAGGCGTGGAAGACGGCACCCGCATCCGGCTTGCCGGCGAAGGCGAAGCCGGCGTCCGTGGTGGCCCGCCGGGCGATCTCTACATTTTCCTTTCGCTGGTGAGCCATCAGTTCTTCCAGCGCGACGGCGCCGATCTGCACTGCCGGGTCCCGATCTCGATGGTGACGGCGGCGCTGGGCGGTGAGTTCGAGGTGCCGACCATCGACAAGGGCAAGACCAAAGTGAAAATCCCTGCCGGAACCCAGTCCGGGCGGCGCTTTCGCATTGCATCAAAGGGCATGCCGGTGCTCCGCTCGCGTCAGACCGGCGACATGTATGTCCAGGTCGTGGTCGAAACGCCGCAGAATTTGACCAAGAAGCAGCAGGAATTGCTGGCCGAATTTGAAAAATTATCCTCGGGCGCAACCCAGCCGGAAGCAGCGGGTTTCTTCACTAAGGTCAAGGACTTCTTCGGTACCCGCGCCAACTGAAGCGCGCGTTCGGCTTGACCGTTTCAGTTGCTACCTATACGTCTTTATGACCAATTTCTGACAGTCCCCGCTATTTGCGGTCCCGCCTGGTAGCGACAATGCCTTTGCAATCGTCCGCGCGTGCGTTGAAGTTGAAAAAGCCCCCTCGTCTCGATGATGAGGTGCGTTTCCTTCGCTCATGGATCGAGAAGCCGCTGCATATGGGCGCGGTGATGCCATCGGGGCGCTTCCTGGCGCGCACCATGGCGCATTATGTCGATATCGATTCCAACGGGCCGGTCGTCGAACTTGGGCCGGGGACCGGTGCTATCACCAGCGCCTTGATCGAGCACGGCGTCGATCAGAAGCGCCTCGTACTGGTCGAATATAACCCCGGTTTCTGTGCCCTGCTGCGCGACCGTTATCCGCAGGCGACGGTGGTTCAGGGCGACGCCTACGCGTTGCGGGATTCGCTCTGGAATGTGTTGAGCGCGCCTGCGTCCGCGGTGGTTTCCGGCCTGCCGCTGGTGACCAAACCGATGCTGACGCGCTTGCGGCTGATCCGCGACGCCTTCCTCGCGCTGGCGCCGGGCGCGCCGTTCGTGCAGTTCACCTATTCGGTGGTGCCGCCAATCCCGAAATCGCTGCCGGGGGTGTTCACAGAAGCCTCCGAGCGGATCTGGATGAACCTTCCGCCGGCCCGTGTCTGGGTGTATCGCAAGGGCTGAACCGATTTCTTGCCGCGAGGCGGCGGGTTCGTCTCTTATTGCGATCTGGATCATGACAGCGCTGAAAATCCTGGTGATCCCCGGCTCGCTGCGCACTGGCTCGCTCAATGTGCGGCTTGCGGCCGCCGCCGCCTATCAATTCGCGCAAGCCGGTGCCGACGTCACCCGAATATCGCTCGCCGATTTTCCGCTCCCAATCTATGACGGCGATTTGCAGAGCAAGTCGGGCGTGCCGAAAAACGCGCTCAATCTCAAGCGGATGATCGGCGCCCATCATGGCGTGTTGGTCGTGACGCCGGAATATAATTCCTCGGTGCCGCCTCTGGTGAAGAATACCATCGACTGGGTGACGCGGGTGCAGGACGGCCAAGAAAGCCGCGGCCAGGTGTTTCGCGGACGCGCCTTTGCGATCGCTGCCGCCTCCGAAAGCCGGCTCGGCGGCACGCGGTCGCTGGCGGCGCTGCGGCTGATCCTGACCGCCTGCCACGCCATCGTCATTCCGAACCAGCTCGCGCTGTCATTCGCCAGCGAAGCCTATGATGATATGGACCGCCTGAAGCATCCGACCGATATCGAGGCGCTCAACGCACTGGTGCGGCAATTGATCGACGTCTCCCAACGCATGATGTGAGGTGACATGCAGCCAGCCAAGATCGCTCCCCGGGACCGGTTAATTGTAGGGCTCGACCTGCCCAGCGTCGAGGCGGCGGAAGCGATGATTGCGCGGCTCGGCGACAGCGTGACGTTTTACAAGATCGGCTATCAGATTGCCTATGCGGGAGGACTGCCGCTGGTGCGTCAGCTTGCGGACGCCGGCAAGAAGGTTTTCATCGATCTCAAGCTGCATGACATCAGCAATACCGTGGCGCGCGGTGTCGAGAGCATTGCAAGACTTGGTGCGACCTTCCTGACCGTGCACGCCTATCCGCAGACCATGAAGGCGGCGGCCGAGGCCCGCGCCGGATCGGATTTGAAAATCCTCGCGGTCACCGTGCTGACCTCCTATGACGACGACGATCTGCACGCGGCCGGTTACCGGCTCGGGGTGTCCGATCTGGTCGAAGCCCGCGCCCAGCAGGCCCAGGTACTCGGTGTCGATGGGCTTGTGTGCTCGCCGGAGGAGGCGGCCTCCCTGCACAAGATCGTCGGCCATCAGATGGTTCTGGTAACGCCGGGCATCCGGCCCGCGGGGACAGCCACCGGCGATCAGAAGCGCATCATGACGCCGGCCCGCGCGATTTCGGCCGGCGCCGACTATCTGGTGGTGGCACGGCCGGTGATCGAAGCCGCCGATCCGAGAGCGATGGCGGAGGCCATCCAGGCCGAGATCGCGCAAGCGCTGGGTTAGACAAGCAAAGGAACGAGAGATGGCAAAAGCCTACTGGATCGCGCGCGTCGATGTTCACAACATGGACGGCTACAAGGAATACGTCGCGCAGAACGGCGCGGTATTTGCGAAATACGGCGCCAAATTTCTGGCGCGTGGCGGCAAATACGAGGCCAAAGAAGGCTCGTCGCGGTCGCGCAATGTGGTGCTGGAATTTGCGGATTATGCGACCGCGGTCGCCTGCTACAATTCGCCCGAATATACCCGCCTGGTCGCAATGCGCTCGCCGCATTCGGAGTGCGACCTCGTGATCATCGAAGGCTACGACGGCCCGCAGCCGTAGGGGTCGTCATTGCGAGCCAACGGGTCGCGCGAATGCGCGCCCGATGACAGGCTCCGCGAAGCAATCCATCCGTGTCCCGGGCGGAGGGCCGGATTGCTTCGTCGCTTTGCTCCTCGCAATGACGGGGCGCTTTTTAGCGCCCCGCCTGGCGTTACGGAGCCCAATTGGTTGCCGGAACAGCCCGCTCCGGCTATACCGCAGGGGTGAGGGTTTGAACGATGTCCGACATGCGCTTGATCGTTGCGGGGGCGGGCGGCCGGATGGGCCGCGCGCTGACGCGCGTCATCTCGGAGACGCCGGGCGCCGTCCTCACCGGCGCGCTGGAGGCGCCCGGGTCGGAGCTGCTGGGGAAGGATGCCGGCGTGCTTGCGGGGTTGCCTGCCAATGGCGTCGAGTTATCGGCTGATCTGTGGTCGATGTCGGCCAACGCCGACGGCATTTTAGATTTTACCGTGCCCGGCGCGACCATCGCCAATGTCGCGATCGCCGCCCAGCGCGGCCTGGTGCATGTCATCGGTACCACCGGGCTGTCGTCGTCCGATGAGGCCGTGATCAAGAGCGTCACCTCGCGCGCCATCGTCGTCAAGTCGGGCAATATGAGCCTAGGGGTCAACCTCTTGGCGGCGCTGGTGAAGCGGGTCGCGCAATCACTCGACGAAGGCTTCGATATCGAAATCCTGGAAATGCATCACCGCGCCAAGGTTGACGCGCCGTCGGGAACTGCCTTGTTGCTGGGCGAGGCGGCAGCCGCTGGCCGTAAAATCGCGCTCGAGCAACGTTCGGCGCGCGGCCGCGACGGGCAGACCGGCGCGCGCAGGTCAGGCGATATCGGTTTTGCCTCGTTGCGCGGCGGCACCGTCACCGGCGACCACAGCGTGATTTTTGCGGGTCCCATGGAGCGCATCGAACTGACGCATCGCGCCGAGGACCGCACCATGTTCGCGCAAGGCGCCATCAAGGCGGCACTCTGGGCGCGTAATCAGAAGCCCGGCTTCTATTCGATGGCCGATGTGCTCGGGCTTAGTGATTTCTAGAAATTTGAACGGACAGGAAATGAGCGACCGCCTTCTCGTACTCGTGCGCCACGGCCAAAGCGAATGGAACCTGAAAAACCTCTTCACCGGCTGGAAGGATCCCGATCTCACCGAACAGGGCATCACTGAAGCGAAAGAAGCCGGCCGCAAGCTGAAAGAGCAGGGGCTGAAATTCGATATCGCTTTTACCTCGGTGCTGATTCGCGCGCAGCACACGCTCGATTTGATCCTGACCGACCTCAGCCAGACCGAGATTCCAATCAAGCGAGACCTTGCGCTCAACGAGCGCGACTATGGCGACCTGTCGGGCCTCAACAAGGACGACGCCCGCAAGCGATGGGGCGAGGAGCAGGTGCATGTCTGGCGCCGCTCCTACGACGTGCCGCCGCCCAGCGGCGAGAGCCTGAAGGATACGCTGGCGCGCGCGCTGCCCTATTACGTGCAGGAGATTTTGCCGTGCGTGCTGCGCGGCGAGCGCACGCTGGTCGCCGCCCACGGCAATTCGCTGCGCGCGCTGATCATGGTGCTGGAAAAACTCTCGCCGAAACAAATTCTGGCGCGCGAACTCGCCACCGGCGTGCCGATCATCTATCGGCTCAATGCGGATTCCACCGTGGCATCGAAACTCGATTTGGCGTGAAGCGGCTGAGATGATGGCTCAACCCATCCTACGAACTGCCGGCTGCGCGGTCTAAAGATAGGGGGTGACGTGAAGATCACGCTCGATCTCCCCAAACTTGTGGAGGAAGGAAAACTCTCCTCGGTCGAGGCGGAGCGACTGCGCCGTTTGGCCGCCAAAGACACCAGTTCGCTCGCAATTAACTTACTCGTTGGCTTCGGAGTCGTTGCCGTGAGCGCGGGAGCTTTGGCGCTGGTGCCGAGGCCCGAGACAGCGCTCATCCTTGGTGTCGTCGTATTTGCGGTCGGACTTGCACTCACGTTCCGGGGCAGTGAGCAATGGAGCCTGTTTGCACAAATTTGCCTTGTGGCTGGGGCCCTGATGTTTTCGGGCGCGGTGCTCGCCTTCGGCAAGGGCAGTTTGACCGCGATGTTGACCGTCAGCGCCGCGCTCGCGTTAGCCTCCATTATCGCACGGTCGAGCTTGCTTATGGTCGCGGCAGTGCTCGCGCTCGGTGCCTGTCTAGGTGCCCAGACGGGCTACTGGCACGCCACCTATATGCTCGCCATCTACGAGCCGCTTCTCACAATTGTACTTTTCAGTCTTCTCGCACTCGGGACATTTTATGCTTCGAAGCGGCTCTCGGCGGACTACGAGCGCCTGGCGCTGATCGCAGCGCGGACGTCCGTGTTCATGGTCAATTTTGGCTTCTGGATCGGATCGCTTTGGGGCGATCGGTTGGCACTGGTCCGCTCGCTGTTGCAAGGCGATCCGAATATTCTGACCAACTACTCCGTCAGTTCGCTGGTCATTCCACCTATGCCGTTTGTGATCGGCTGGGCGATTGCGCTGCTTGGGGCCGGCATCTGGGCTGTTTGGGCGAACAGGCGTTGGATGGTCAATATCACTGCGGTGTTTTTGGCCATCCATTTCTATACGCAATGGTTCGAAAGGCTTGGATTGGCGCCGATGTCAGTCTTGGTCGCCGGTCTCCTGATGCTCGCCTTCGCGCTGGGATTGTGGATGTTCAATGGGCGCTTCGCAACGTCGAATGATGACGCTTCTCGAAGCTGAAAACACGTTCGGCCAGCAGAATCGTAGAATCGTAGAATGCTAATGTATCCCGACCTGTCCGGCTTCCCAGCCGAGCATCGCCTGCTTGCGGGTGATGCCCCAGTGATAGCCGGTCAATTGGCCGCCTTTGCCGAGCGCGCGATGGCAGGGCACCACGAACGACAGCGGATTTTTCCCGACCGCGGCGCCGACGGCGCGTGAAGCCTTGGGGCTTTTGATCTTGGTCGCGATGTCCGAATAACAGACCGCGCGGCCCATCGGGATCTTTAACAGCGTCTCCCAGACACGGACCTCGAAGTCGGTGCCGATCAGCACCACGCGCAGCGGCTGATCCGGCCGCCACATTTTTGTGTCGAAGATGCGCTGCGCCAGCGCGGAGGTGCCGTCGCGATCCTCGACATAGGTCGCCCGCGGCCAGCGCCGCTGCATGTCGGCCAGCGCCGATTGCTCCTCGCCGGGATCGGCGAACGCAAGACCGGCGAGCCCGCGGCCGCTGGCGATCACGATCGCGGTGCCGAATGGGGACGGGTGGAAACCATAGCGCAGCGTCATGCCGGCGCCGCCGTTCTTCCATTCGCCGGGCGACATCGCCTCATGGGTCACGAACAAATCGTGCAGCCGCCCCGGGCCCGAAAGCCCGGAGTCGAGCGCCGCGTCGAGTACGCTGGCGGAATCGCGTAGCAACCCCTTGGCGTGATCGAGCGTTAGCGCCTGCATGAAGGCCTTTGGCGTCAGCCCGGCCCAGCGGCGAAACAGATGGTGCAACTCATCCGGCGTCACGCTGGCAGCATCCGCCATCGCTTCGATGGTCGGCTGCGTACGCCAGTGTTCCGAGATGAAGGCGATAGCGCGCCGCACCGAATCATAGTCACGGAGCGCTGCGCTTTGGGTGCCCGGCTTGGTCAGGCGGTGGTCATTTATGGCGAGGTTCATCATGGTCTAGATGTAGGACGGGCACTGCCTCCTCACCACCCGATTTCCGATAAGCCTCTCACGAAATCGGATTATAAGTCGGACCCCTGCGCGCGGCCTGCAGCGCTGCACTTAAGGCCTTGGCAAAACTTGCTTTTTCATCCGGTCCCAAAAAGTTCGCGATGGCGACATGGCGTCCTTTGGAGACCAGATAGAGCTTTTCGATGCCGAATTCGGCATGGGCTTTCCGGTCGAGCCGCACCCACAGCGGATTGAGCACGAATTCGACCACATGACCGCGGTGGCTGACCCGGCGCACCCGCAATTCCGACGGCGTCACCCGGATTTCCTCGGTCGCGTTGCCGCGGCGGAAATTGACCCTGAATGCCCAATAGACGGCAAGTACATCGAGGCCGAAAAGCCCGAACACCGGCCACGCGCCCATCAGCAGGAACGCCAGCCCCGCGGCGAAGCTGACAGTGCTGAGAAACCCCATCAGCACCAGAAACCCAGTTCGGTTCAGCGAACGATGCGGGGTGAGCAGCGCCGAAAACAATTCCGGCTGCGCGATCTCGGGATCAAAGTCGTTGCCTGCGGTCATCGTGGCTCAGTATACCCGGATCATGGCGAAAATCACCCGCAGACCTCTGCCCAAATCGAAGGCTCTATCCCCGAAGCGAGTCAAAAATTCCGGCAAGCCTGCCGCGGCCAAGCCTGCCGCAGCCAGGCCTGCGCGAGCGCGTGCGGTACCGAAAAAGGCAAAACCCTGGACGCCTGCCGAGATCCACGAGGCGTTCAGCCGCTTTCAAAAGGCCAATCCCGAGCCGAAGGGGGAACTCGAACATCTCAACCCCTATACGCTCCTGGTCGCAGTCGTTTTGTCCGCGCAGGCGACCGACGCGGGCGTCAACAAGGCGACACGTGCGCTGTTTGAGGTCGCTGACACGCCGCAAAAGATGCTCGCGCTCGGCGAGGAGAAGTTGCGCGACTACATCAGGACGATCGGGCTTTACCGCACAAAAGCAAAGAACGTGATCGCGCTGTCGGAAAAACTGATCGCCGAATTCGGCGGCGAGGTGCCGCGCACCCGAGCGGAGATCGAATCGCTGCCCGGCGCCGGCCGCAAAACCGCGAATGTCGTGCTCAACATGGCGTTCGGCGAAAGCACGCTGGCGGTGGACACCCACGTGTTTCGCGTCGCCAACCGTACCGGGCTGGCGCCAGGCAAAACGCCGCTCGAGGTGGAACTTGGCCTGATGCGCGTGATCCCGCCCGAGTTCATGCTGCACGCGCATCACTGGCTGATCCTGCACGGCCGCTACACGTGCCTGGCGCGAAAACCGCGCTGCGAGGTGTGCCTGATCAACGATCTCTGCCGCTGGCCGGAAAAGACGGTGTGAGGCATGATCGCCGTCATATCTTGGTCTGGCATGCGGGATATTGCTGCGGTTCTTCGGCGAGATAACAGTGATTTAGAAAAGGGGACATCCGTTGAGTCAGCAGGAGCCAGTTAGCCCGGCACCATCAGCCGTCCAGGCGACATCGACAGCATCCGCGTCATCAGCTGCTGCCGCGGCCGGCGCGACGGCCACGCCGCCAGTGCAGGCATTGCGCAGTTCCCTGGGCCGGCTCGCGCTGCCGTTGTTCGCCGCGCTGGCCGCGCTCGGATTTATCGCGCTGGCGACGCTGCGCTGGGATGAATGGGTCGGCAGCGCCGTGATCCAGACCACCAACGATGCGTATGTCAGGGCCGAGCTGACCCGGCTGAGCAGCCGGGTCGCGGGTGAGGTTCTTACCGTTGCCGTGAAAGATTTTCAGCGCGTCAAGGCCGGCGATCTGCTGGTGCAGATCGATCCCGCCGATTACCAGGCCCAGGTCGCGCAAGCTGAGGCCGGCGTCGCTGGCGCTCAGGCCGCGCTCGACAATCTCGCCAATCAGGTCGAGCTGCAATACGCGACCATTGCGCAAGGCGAGGCGCAGCAGGTGTCGGCGCAGGCTCAGGAGGTCGAAGCCCGTCAGGAGCAGGAGCGGCAACAATCGCTGACACAGACCGAAGCCGGCACGCGGCAAAAGCTCGAACAGGCTACCGCCGGATACGCCCGCGCGCAGGCCGATGTTCGGGCCAGCCGCGCCTTGATCGCCGCGCAGCGCCACCAGCTTGAAGTGTTGTCCGGAACCAAGAAGCAGCGCGCGGCCGATATCGAGGCCGCCAAGGCGACGCTCGCCGCGGCCCGCCTGAAACTGGGCTACACCAAAATTGTCGCGCCCTTCGACGGCGTCGTCGGCGAGCGCCAGGTGCAGCCGGGCGACTACGTCAATATCGGCAGCAGCCTCATCAATGTGGTGCCGCTGCCGGACGTCTATGTCATCGCCAATTACAAGGAGACCCAGCTGACGCGGGTAAAACCCGGCCAGCCTGTCGACATGACCGTCGACAGTTTCCCAAACGAGCGGCTGCACGGCCGCGTCGAGCGGATCGCGCCTGCCTCTGGCTCGCAATTCGCGCTGCTGCCTCCGGACAATGCGACCGGCAATTTCACCAAGGTGGTGCAGCGTGTCCCGGTTCGGATCGCGCTCGACAAGGGCCAGCCGCTCTTGGAGCGCCTGCTGCCGGGAATGTCGATGGAAACCCGCATCCACACCGACGAGGCGAGCGCGGATGGCGCAAAGTAGCGACGCCGATCAAGCCGGCCAAGGGCCGCTCTCGCGTGGCGCCATCGGGCGTCAGCCGTTGTTTGCGGTCGGCGCCGTGCTGCTCGGCTCGTTTCTTGCCAATTTTGATAGCCGGCTGACCTCGGTCGGATTGCCGGATTTGCGCGGCGCTTTTTCGTTAGGATTCGATGAGGGCGCCTGGCTCTCGACGGCGGCGATCGGCTCGCAGATCTTCATCGCGCCGGCGGTGGCGTGGCTTGCGACCGCATTCGGGCTACGCCGGGTCTTGGGCATTCCGAGCCTCGTCTACGCCCTGATCTCGCTGGTGATCCCGTTCGTGCGCGACTATCCCGTGCTGATCGCGCTCTCTATCGTGCACGGCATGCTGCTGGGTACTTTCGTTCCAGCCACCCTGATGATCGTGTTCCGCAATTTGCCGATCAAATGGTGGTTGCCGGCGATTGCGATTTATTCGATCCGGGTCGGATTCGCGCTCGATACCGGCACCTCGCTGGTCGGCTTCTACGTCGATCATTGGGGATGGCAGTGGCTGTACTGGCAGGGCGTCGTCATCGCGCCGCTGATGGGACTGATGGTCTATCTCGGCACGCCGCGAGAACCGGTCAACCGGGAGGTGATGCGGGATGCCGATTGGGGCGGCATGCTGCTGCTCGGCACCGGCGTTTCGATGGTTTACGCCGGCCTCGATCAGGGCAATCGCCTCGACTGGCTGGAATCCGGTACGGTGATGGCGTTGTTGATTGGAGGTGGCGTATTATGCGTCGCCTTTATCATCAACGAGATGCTGGTTCGCCGGCCATGGGCCCATGTCAACGTGCTGTTCTCGCGCAACGTCGGGCTCTCGCTGGTCGTGATCCTGCTCTACACGCTGACCAGCCTCTCCAATTCATCGCTGGTACCGAATTTTCTGAGCGTGGTGGCCCAGTTGCGGCCCGAACAGAGCGGCGTGCTGCTGGTGACCTATGGCGCGCTGCCGATGTTCGTGATGGTGCCGGTGTCGATCTTCCTGCTGCGGCATTTCGACCCGCGCTTGGTGGTGATCCTCGGCTTTTCGGCGTTTGCCGCCGCGAACCTGCTCGGCACGCAACTGACGCATGACTGGGCGCGAGGTGACTTCGTCGCGATCGTGCTGCTGCAATCGATCGGCCACGCTTTTACGCTGTTGCCCATCATCATCATGGCGGTGTCCAATTCCGATCCGACGCGAGCGACTGCGTTCGCTGCCTATATCCAGATCATGCGCCTCGGCGGTGCGGAAATTGGCGTGGCGCTGATGGGCACCTGGCTGCGCGTCCGCGAGCAGATCCATTCCAATTATCTCGGCCAGCATCTGGAGAACGGCCGCGACAATGTGGTGCGGATTCTCAAGCAATTCGCCGATCTCTTTGCGAGCCACGGTGCGGCCATCGCGCCGGCGCGCGCTGTTGGCTCGCTCTCGGCAATCGTGCAGCGGGAGGCGAACGTGCTGGCCTATATCGACGGCTTTTGGCTGACATTCTGGCTCGCGATTGCAGCCCTCGGCTTTGTCACGCTGATCACGAGGGCGCCGCCGGGGCCCTTCACGCCGGCGCCGTTCGGTGTCGCGCGGGGCCTGATGCGGCAGTTCAGGTGGTCGCGGACTTAAACCACAGGCACGCTCGTCTTGCGTCCCGGCTTGATCAGCTCCGGCCGCGGCCCGCTCAAGCGCTTGTGCATGTGGACCATGAACGCCATGCCGAACAGCGGCGTCGCCAAATTGATGATCGGGATCGAGACGAAGGCTGCGATGATCAGCCCCGCGGTGAAGATGATCGCGGCGTTTTCCTTGCGCATCGCCCTGGCTTCGGCGGGCGAGCGAAACCGCATCGCCGCGAGTTCGAAATATTGTCGCCCCTGCAGCCATGCGGTCGCGACGAAGAACGCGATAAAACCGGCGCCGGCGACGAACACGAAGGGCAGCGCGATCAGGTAGACCAGGATCGTCAATAGCGCGATCTTGATCCCTTCGGTCACGGCAAGCCCAAGCGGCAGCGCGACGCCGGGGCGTTCCGCCGGATAATATTCGCGTTCGACATGGTCGGCGACCTCGTCGACGAACACGCTCGCGACCAGCGAGGTGATTGCAGGCATCAGAAACACCGCGCCGAACACGACGCCGAGGCCGGCGGCAATCGAGACGATCCAAGTCAGAACGTTCAGCGGCGTGTGGAAGCCTGGGCCGAGCATCGCCTCGGCCCAGCCTTGGCCCGAGGTCGCAAACCAGCTCAACAGCCGCTGCAGGCCGACCGCCAGCACCGTGATCAGCACCAGCGCGAGCCCGATCGAACGCCAAAGAATAGAGCGCATCGGCGGCGAGATGATTTGCGAAAGCGCCTTGACGGCGGCGTCTATCATGGTGGTCTTGTCCTTAGCTGCTGCAACGCATTTGTCCTGACATGTCGTGGATATGGATCAGGATTGCAAGGCCGCCCGAAGGCTTGAGACTTTTGCCGTTACTTTTTCGACGGCCGCTTCCTTGACGGGGCCATATCCCCGTATCTCCATCGGCAGAGCTGCGATCTCAGCCAGCGGCCCGACAGTCTCCGCATGTAGAAGAGGCAGTAATTCCGTCAAGAGGGATTCGTACCATCCGATCAAGTTTCGTTCCACCCGGCGCTCGCGCGTGTAGCCGAAGATGTCCAACGGCGTTCCGCGCAACATCTTCAGATGTGCGAGCATTCGAAACGCGGGCTCGATCCAAGCTCCGAACTGCCGCTTCAATGGCCTGCCCCGTGCATCCTTGCCCGCCGGCAGTATGGGCGGCGCGAGATGATATTTTATCGCAAAATTGCCCTCGAACTCTTGCCGCAATTTTTCCTGAAATCCGGTCTGCGTGTGCAGGCGCGCGACCTCGTACTCGTCCTTATAGGCCATGAGTTTGAACAGCGAGCGCGCCACGGCAATGGTGAGCGACTGCGAATCGGGTACCCGATCGCGTTCAGCGGCACCAATTCCGTTCACGAATTCTCGGTAGCGCTCGGCATATCGGCTGTCCTGATAGGAGGCGAGAAAATCCGCGCGGCGCGCAATGATCTGGTCCAGGGTCTCCTCCGTCGGCGCGTGCCCCAATAGCGACGCGATGAAGTTTTTGTCGGCGATCGCAAGGCGGCCACTCGCAAAAGCTTGGCTGTTCTGTTCGACGGCGACGCCATTCAGTTCGATTGCCCGCATCAAGGCCTCCCTCGAAAGGGGAACCAGGCCCTGCTGCCAGGCCGCGCCGAGCATGATCACGTTGGCAAACACGGTATCGCCGAACAGCGCCTCCGACATCCGGTTGGCATCAAAGCTCCGGATATTTTCGGGTCCAATGGCGCGCTCGATGCTTTGCAACCGCAGGGCTCCGTTGAGACTTGCGTCCCGGTTCCGCACAATGTCGCCGGTCGGCATCTCCGCCGTATTGATGACCGCGCGCATCTCCGGACGGTACGTCGCCATTGCCTTCGATGATGAGCTGACGACGATGTCGCAGCCGATTAGGGCGTCGGCCGAGCCCTGATCGATACGGACCTGATTGATGTCGCCGGGGTTCGCCGACAGCCGGATGAAGCTCAGCACCGGCCCGAATTTCTGCGCAAAACCGGTAAAATCGAGCACCGAGGCGCCCTTGCTCTCAAGATGCGCCGCCATCGCGACCAAAGCGCCGACGGTGATCACGCCGGTGCCGCCGACACCGGTGACGAGCAGGTTGAAGGGTTTTGTCATCTCGGCGCGTTTGGGTTCCGCAAGCGCATCGGCCCGAGACAGCAAGTCGATTTCTGCTCGCTTCTTGCGCCGCGTTGCGCCTTCGACCGTGACAAAGCTCGGGCAAAAGCCGTTCAGGCAGGAAAAATCCTTGTTACATGAGGACAGGTTGATCTGGCGCTTGCGGCCGAACGGCGTTTCCTTCGGCTCGACGCTGAGACAATTGGACTCGACCGAGCAGTCGCCGCATCCCTCGCACACGAGATCGTTGATGTAAGCAAACTTTGGTGGATCGACCAACTGGCCGCGTTTTCGGCGGCGGCGTTTTTCGGTGGCGCATTCCTGCTCATAGATCAGGACCGTGACGCCGGGAATCTCGCGCAGCTCGCGCTGAACCGCGTCGAGATTTTCGCGCGGATGGAAAGTGACGCCATCAGGAAATTTTCGCGCGTCGAATTTTTCGGGATCGTCCGAAACAAACGCGATCCGCGCAACGCCGTTGGCGCGGACTTCGTGGGCGATGCCATGAACGCTGATCGGTCCATCGACCGGTTGACCTCCGGTCATCGCGACCGCATCGTTGAACAGGATTTTGTAGGTGATGTTGGTCTTGGCGGCGACCGCCTGGCGGATCGCCATCGATCCCGAATGATAATAGGTGCCTTCGCCGAGATTTTGGAAGACGTGGTTGCGGCCGGTGAAGAGCGAGGAGGCCGCCCAGTTCACGCCTTCGCCGCCCATCTGGATCAGCGACGTCGTCTCGCGATCCATCCAGCTCGCCATGAAATGGCAACCGATGCCGGCGAGCGCGTGCGAGCCTTCGGGAACTTTTGTCGACGTATTGTGCGGACAGCCGGAGCAGAAATACGGTGTGCGGGTCGCGCCGGAAATCTCGGGGATCGCGGTGTTTTCTGCGACAAGGTTTTCCGCCCTCGCCTGAAGGTCAAGGCCCGGAAAGATCGCATCCAGACGCCGCGCCACGATCGGCGCCAGCAGGCGGGGCGACAATTCGCCGACCCATGGCACCAGTGGAGTGTTGTTCTCGTCGTATTTGCCGACCATCCGCTCCGGCTTGTGGCCGGGATAGTCGTAAAAATACTCCTTGAACTGGCTTTCGATGATGCCGCGCTTCTCCTCGATCACCAGGATCTCGCGCTTTTCTCGGACGAATTCCAGTGCGTCGTGATGCGCCAGCGGCCACACCATGCCGACCTTGTAGATGTCGATGCCGAGCCGACGGCATTCGGTGTCGGTGAGGTCGAGCAGCCGCAAGGCTTCCATCAGATCGAGATGACCCTTGCCGGTCGTGACGATTCCGTAAGTCGCCTCCGGAATGTCGTAGATCCTACGGTCGATCGGGTTCGCTTTGGCGAAGGCGAGTACCGCATTTTTCTTGTGTTCGAGACGCTGCTCGATTTGCGGGCCTGGCAAATCAGGCCAGCGGTAGTGCAAGCCGCCCGGCGGCATACTGAAGTCTGGCCGAACGAAAACGCGCCGCGCGGGGAGATCGACCGACGCGCAGGATTCCACGGTTTCCGAAATCGCCTTAAAGCCCGTCCACATTCCGGAAAAACGGCTCAGCGCATAGCCGTATTCGCCAAAGGCAAGATATTCGGCGACATCAGCCGGATTGAGCGTCGGCACGAACCACGCCATGAAGGCGACGTCGGACTGGTGCGGCATCGAGGAGGACACACAGCCGTGGTCGTCGCCGGCGACGACCAGCACGCCGCCATGCGGCGAGGAGCCGTAGGCGTTGCCGTGCTTCAGCGCATCGCCCGAACGATCGACACCGGGACCTTTGCCGTACCAGAGGCCGAATACGCCATCGACCTCGCGTTGCGGATGGCTCTCGACCTGTTGCGAGCCCAACACCGCGGTCGCCGCGAGGTCCTCATTGACGGCGGGAAGGAATTCGATGTGTCGTTGCTTCAGGAATTTTTGCGCGCGCCAAAGCTCGAGATCGACGCCGCCGAGCGGCGAGCCGCGATAGCCTGAGACAAAACCGGCGCTGTTGATTCCGTCAGCGATATCGCGGTCGCGCTGATCGAGCAGGATGCGGACGAGAGCTTGGGTGCCGGTGAGGAACACCCGTCCGGTCTGTCGGGTGTAGCGGTCGAGAAGCGAATAATCGTCGAACCTTGCCTTCGGCGTATCGATGGTGTCTGACATGTCCATCCTCCCGCTGGGGGGTGCCCATAGAAGTATCTATCGTTTCGGCAGGTAGAAGATTTCTATTTTCCCGTCCGTAAGCCGCTTCTAGGTAGGATTATCCGGCAAATATCGATATTTTGGAGAGAATATCCAGGGCAGGAGTCTGACAAAAATGATCGATCCGCTTGATGGCCGGCTGTTGCTGCATCTGCAAAGGGACAGCCGTCAGAGCAACCAGCAACTGGCTGATAGCGTCAACATGTCCTCCTCCGCCTGCTGGCGCCGGGTTGCTGCGCTGGAGGCGGAAGGCGTCATCGCACGCTACACGGCACTGGTGGATCGCGAGAAGGCCGGATTTTCGATGTCGGCCATTCTGCATGTGTCGCTCGACCGGCACGACGAGAAATTCGTCTCGCAATTCGTCATGCGCGTCCGAAAACGGCCGGAGGTTTTGGAGTGTTTTGCGACCACCGGCGATGCTGATTTCCACCTCCGGGTCGTCGTCAGCGACATGGCGGCCTACAACCGGTTTCTGGACGACTTCATGTTCAAGATTCCCGGCCTCCGCCACGTCCGGACCAACGTCATCCTCAAGGAGATCAAATACGACGTCGCGCTGCCGTTCTGATCTACACGGCGTCGAGCGGTTTGCCGCGCACATTCGGGCCGAAGGTCGCGATCGTGATGATCACGAGGATCATCGCTGACGTAATCAGGCCGAACACGCCGTTGACGCCGGCCACTCTCAGCATGTAGGCGACAATAAAACCCGAAAACATCGCGCTGATCCGGCTCATCGAATAGACGAGACCCGACGCCCGTGCGCGGATCGAGGTCGGAAACACTTCGGTCTGATAGGCGTGATAGGCGTAGGACATGGTCATGTTCGCAGCCGTCAGCAGCACGCCGCTCGTGATCAACAGCGTGGCTTCCGCGAATTGCGAAAACGCCAAGCCAAATGCGATGATCGCCACGCAGGCGCCGCAGATGATCCATTTCCGCTCGAGCCGGTCGGCAAAGCTCGCGGCGAGCAGCGGCGCGATCGGATAGGCGAACGCGACGATGAAGGAGTATTGCAGGCTTTTTGTAACCGTGATGCCTTTTTCGACCAACAGTGTCGGCACCCAATTGGCAAAGCCGTAGAAGCCGAACGCCTGGCAGAAATTGAACACCATGAACAGCACGACGAGGGAGAGGTATGGCGGTCTGAACAGATCCGCAAAACTCGCCTCTCTCACTCGGCGCGCGGGCGATGCATCCGGCATTCTCTCTGGACGCGCAGCAGCGGCACCAGTCGAGGCCTCCAACTTCCTGAGGACTTTGATCGCCTCTTCTGTTCGGCCGTGGCGCGCAAGCCAGAGCGGGCTTTCGGGCACCAACAGCCGCAACACCCAGATCATCATGCTGGCGGCGGCGCCAATCAGAACCACCCAGCGCCAGCCATCGACGCCGTAAGGCGACAACGGCACCAGCCACCACGCCAGAAACGCGACGACGGGGACCGAGATGAACATCAAAGATTGATTGACCGCGAACGCGCGGCCACGCATCCGGCTCGGCACGAGCTCGGTGATATAGGCGTCAATGGTGATGATCTCGACGCCAATGCCGATTCCGGCGATGAAACGCCAAAGCAACAGGCCTTCGGAAGTGGTCTGGCAGGCCATCAGCACCGATGCTGCGGAATAGCCGAGCAGGGCATAGGTAAAAATCGCCCGTCGCCCGAACCGGTCGGCGAGAAACCCAAGAAAAA
>Ga0209331_1000351_pt1 | contig 16879 bp, 16 predicted proteins | sample JacPinW_OM3H0_M3_FD_187971 | JGI IMG/M metagenome (GOLD analysis project Ga0209331, IMG submission 187971) | Forest soil microbial communities from Algoma, Ontario, Canada - Jack Pine, Ontario site 1_JW_OM3H0_M3 (SPAdes) (version 2) | ecosystem: Environmental > Terrestrial > Soil > Boreal...
ATCATTGGAAGGCGCATTCATCATGGATCAGCCACGTTACAAAATCGCGGTGCTGGGAGGTACCGGGCCGCAGGGCACGGGGCTTGCCTTGCGGCTTGCGGCGGCGGGACACGATTTGACTGTTGGTTCGCGGCAGGCCGAACGCGCGCGTGCGGTCGCGGCCGAGCTGAGCACGCGCGGCGGCAAGACGATCCAAGGCAGCGATAACCGCTCTGCGGCGCAAGGCAGTGAAATTGTGTTTCTCACGGTGCCCTATGCCGTTCAGCGGAGCACCGTTGAGGCTGTGCTCGATGCGCTGCGCGGCAAAATCCTGGTCGATACGACCGTGCCGCTCGTCCCCCCCAAGGTCGGCCTGGTACAGTTGCCGCAAAGCCAATCGGCGGTGGCGGCGATCCAGCAACTCGCCGGAAGCGCGGTGCGCGTCGTCTCGGCGTTTCAGAACCTATCCGCGCAACATCTCAATGAGCTGATCATCCGGTGGACTGCGACGTGCTCATCTGCGGGGATGATCGCTCGGCCTGCGAAGCCGTCACCGGCCTGTGCGCTGATATCGGATTGCGCGGCTTCTATGCCGGCCCGATCGCGAATTCCGCCGCGGCCGAGGCGCTGACCTCGGTGCTCATCACCATCAATCGCCGCTACAAGATCGCGGGAGCAGGCATCCGGATCACGGGTGTGCCGAAGGCATGACATTGCGCCTGCCGAACGCCGCCTCCATCTCGCGGCGCGCCTGCACGGCAACATCGCCGTCATCGCAATCAACATCGCTCCATTTGAGGCATTCACCTTCCGCGATGCCGCGCTTGAGGCGCACCCCGTGAGCAAGCCCGAGCGGCAACAGGCCGAGGTCAAGCGAGCGCTCCGCCGGGACCTGCTTGCCCCAGACACAGAAGCCACCCTCGCCGTCGAGCGTCTCGCCGCTCTTGAGCGTGCGCTTTGCGGTTGCGGCGACATCCGAGTGAAAGCCGGTGGGAGCGCCCGTCGATTCCTTGCGCAAGGCTGCGCTTGCAACTGAGACTCCGAGTTCGAGCCCGATCATGTGGATCGGCCGGTAGAGGGCGGCATAGCGGCAGCTGCGGTCGGGCAGCATGGCGTATTCCTTGAAACAACGGCGGGCATAGTCGCTCTCGCCTTCGATCACGACGTAGGTTCCAAGTGCGAGGTGATGCTCCACGTCGCGTCCATCGCGATGAACCGAGGAGACGACCTCAGTCACCCCGGCTTTCTCAATCATTCCCCCGTCGGCTTTAGGTTTGCAGATCTCGGCAAGCTCGAACCGGCTCGCCGGCGGGAAGCCCAATCCCTCGCTTTGCGGGGTGAGCCCGGTCGCATTGCAAACCGCCGTCATCTCTATGCCCGATTTGGTGCCGTCGACAAAGCTGTTGAACATCTTCGGGTTGATCGAGGCGCGATCAGCGATCTGCAGGTATTTGTCGAGAATCTCCCAGACGGTGTCGGGCGTGGAACGGTGATAATGCGGCTCGTAGCGCGTCCCCTTGCCGGCTGCGACCACCTTGAATCCACACGCGCGCGCCCAATCCACGTGCTCGCAGATCAGCGCGGGCTGGTCGCCCCAGGCGAGACTGTACACCACGCCGGCGTTGCGGGCTGCGCGCGCCAGCAGGGGGCCGGCAAGCGCGTCCGCTTCGACGTTGACCATGACGATGTGTTTGCCGCTCGCAATGGTGGACTTGGCGTGCGCAATGCCAGCCGATGGAATCCCGGTCGCCTCGACAATCACCTCGATCTCGGGGAATGCAATCAACGCGGCGGCATCCTCGGTCACATGGGTGCGCCCGCTCTTGTAGGCGTCAGCGACCGAGTTCGCCGAAATAGCCGCATCCGGCCAACCAGCCGTTCGAAATTGATCTCTGGCGCGCGCGGCGTTGAGGTCGGCCACGGCAACGAGACGCATGCCGCGGGTTGATCGCACCTGGCTGAGAAACATGGTGCCGAACTTGCCGGCGCCAATCAGGCCCACGGTGACCGGACGTCCGGCCGCCTCGCGCAGGAGCAGCATGGAATGCAGGTTCACGGCACTCTCGGCACTCTCGGTCCTATTGGCACATGGCGCGGGTGACGAAAATCTCGGTCGGGCATTCCGTGCTGGTTGGCGAGCGGCCCTCGAGCAAGAAGCGCGCCGAGGTGCACTTTTGCTCGCTCTGAGTATCGAGGCTCTTGCCGGTCTCGAAACCCTTGCTGCGGCAGAGCGTCACAGCAGCCGTCAGACAGTCCGGCGCGCCGTTAGGGGCTTTCACGCACCTCTCCCGGGCATTTACGACCCGGGCATTGGGCAGGCCAACGATCGCCCCCGTTGCCTCCTTCGTGGCTTCCCGCGCCTGGCTGCCCAGCTTATCGAACTTCTCTTGCGCGCTCTCCATCTGCGATTTGAATTTTACCGCGCCTTCCTCAAACCAGCGTCCCATCGCATCCACAAAGCCCGGCTGCTGATTGCTGCCCGGTGCCTGCGCGCCTGGTGCGGCATCCGCAGCCGCTCCATTTTCCTGCGTCAGGCCCGCGGCAACAAAAAAGAGCGCGCAACCAGCCGCTAATGCGGCTGTTGCCGTGCAAATCCAAAGAATCCGTCCCCTGCGCGTGATCATTCCGATTCCGCCCGGCCCGAAGCTGCGCGGCAGGCGTGGCAAAAATGAGGACCGGTGGAACCATCAAAACAGGTAGAGCGCGGCAATGATGCCACCGACGAGCAAGATGGCGGCAAGCGTGACCCAGAAACCTAATCGTTTCTCGATGATGGCGCGCGCTTGCGCACCGTAGCGGTTGAGCAGAAAGGCAACGAAAAAGAACCGCATGCCGCGCGCAACAAACGAGAGCAGCACGAACATCACGAAATTGTAGCCTGCAAAGCCTGACGCGATGGTCACGAGCTTGTAGGGAATGGGCGTGAGGCCTTTGATCAGGATGATCCAGGCGCCCCATTGTGCATAGGCTTGGCGAAACGCCTCGACCTTGTCACCCAGACCGTAGAGCTTGATGAGCCAAAGTCCGACGGGATCATAAAGCGTCGCGCCGATGACGTAGCCGAGCACGCCTCCCGCGACCGATGTCACCGTACACAGCGTCGCGTATGACCAGGCCTTGTCCGGCCGTGCAAGCGCCATGGGGATGAGCATCGCATCGGGCGGGACGGGAAAGAACGAGCTTTCCACGAATGAGACAATGCCCAAGAGCCACGACGCGTAGGGCTTGTCCGCGGCGGCAATGCACCAGTCGTAAAGGCGGCGCAGCATTGCCGGCTGGTTTAGGGACGGCCGCGCCGATTGTCCACGCGCCGCCGGCCAATCAGCCGCGGCGCCGTTTGCGCGCGCGCGCCTGTTCGAGCGCGACCACCTTGCGGCGTGAGTGAACCTCAAACGGCCGTTTCGGCAGCTTCTCGGCGATCCCAAGCAGCCGCTCGCGCCGGTCCATCTCCGTCCAGACGTCGTTGGGATGTACCCCTGAGGCCACCCACAACACGACGAGATTATAAAGCAGGTCGGCGCTCTCGCGTATGACGGCATCGGAATGGCCGTTCATCGCATCGATCACGACCTCGACCGCTTCCTCCGCGAGCTTTTTTGCCATCTTGCTTCGACCGGCGCGCAGGAGCCGCGCAGTGCGCGAAGTCGCCGGGTCCGCGCTCTTGGCGATGCGGACGGCACGGTAAAGGCGAGCGAGCGAATCACTCATGTCGAATCAGAATACTCCAATCGGACGAACGTGCATCAAAGATCCTGCCGCGCTCAGTCCTCGCCGGCCGCCAGCAGCGACGCATTGCCGCCCGTTGCAGCGGTATTGATGGTGACCACCTGCTCCTCGGCGAAGCGGCGCAGATAGTTGGGTCCTCCCGCTTTAGGTCCGCTGCCGGAGAGGCCGCTCCCGCCGAAAGGCTGGGTGCCGACCACCGCTCCGATCATGTTGCGGTTGACGTAGACATTGCCGTTCGCGAGCCGGCCGGCAATGTGCTCGACGGTGGCATCGATGCGCGAGTGAATGCCGAGCGTGAGGCCATACCCGTTAGTCGCGATGTCATCGAGCAGTGCATCGAGTCGAGCGGAGGACCAGCGCACCACGTGGAGAATCGGTCCGAAGACTTCTTCCCTGAGATCACGCGCGCGGTCGAGCATGACGATTGCAGGCGCCACGTAGGTGCCGGCGGCCGGCAGCGGCTTGAACGCGTCCCAGCGAAATCGGACGCGGTTCTCGCCTTCCATGGCGGCAACCCAGCCGTCGAGCTTGGCTTTCGCGTCGCTATCGATCACGGGGCCGACGTGGGTCGCGGGGTCACGGGGATCGCCCAGATTGAGCTCGCGCGCGGCGCCCGCGACCATCTCAATCACCTGGTCCGCCACATCCTCCTGAACACAAAGGAGCCGCAAGGCCGAGCAGCGCTGGCCGGCGGAACGGAAGCTGGAGGCAACGGCATCATCGGTTACTTGCTCCGGCAGGGCGGTAGCATCGACAATCATCGGATTGATGCCGCCGGTCTCCGCGATCAGCGGCACGATCGGAGCTTCCTTTGCGGCGAGCACTCGATTGATCGAGCGCGCCACCTCGGTCGATCCAGTAAATGCAACGCCGGCGAGGCGGGCATCGCCCACCAGGGCAGCGCCGATCTTGCCGTTTCCCGGCATAAGATGAAGTGCGCTTTCGTGCACACCTGCGCAATGCAGGATGCGGACAGCTTGTGCTGCGATGAGGGGCGTCTGCTCGGCCGGCTTCGCCACGACTGCGTTGCCGGCAACCAGAGCCGCGGCCACCTGGCCGAGGAATATGGCGAGGGGAAAATTCCACGGACTGATGCATACGAACACACCGCGGCCGCGATAGCCGAGCTCGTTGGATTCTCCGGTTGGGCCGGGCATGGCTTGCGGCGCGAGCGTGCGTCTGGCTTGGGCCGCGTAATAACGGCACAGGTCCACGGCCTCGCGAACTTCGGCGAGCGCGTCGTCGAGCGTTTTTCCGCCCTCAGCCTGCAGGAGCGCAATCAAACTTGCACGCTGCTCTTCGAGCATGTCCGCCGCCCGTTCGAGACAGCCGGCACGAACTTCGAGCTGTGTTGTTGCCCAAGCCGGAAAGCCGGATTGGGCGCAAGCCATGGCCGCCGTGGCGAGTGCAGTGCTCGCCTCGCTCACCCGCCCGATAACCGTCCCGTCAATGGGCGAAAGGACCGGCCGATCGGGGCCGGCATGCACTTTCCCGTTGAGAATGGGCGCCGCGCTGTCCAACAATTTTGCAGCGCGAATTTCCGCAAGCAGCCGCGCGAGGCTCGCCCGGTCGCCGAATTCCACCCCCGCGGAATTGCGGCGCATGGGAGCATAGAGGTCGCGGGGGAGAGGTATTCTGGGATTGCGCGCATGCCTCATATCACCGATACGGTTTTGCGGCCGTTCAAGAATGGCCGCGATCGGCACCGCAGTATCTGCTGCAACGGATACAAACGACGAGTTGGCACCGTTCTCCAGCAATCGGCGCACGAGATAGGCCAGCAGGTCGCGGTGGCTGCCAACCGGTGCGTAGACCCGAACGGCCGCTTGCGGATAATCGCTGCGCAGGAGGCCATAGAGCACCTCGCCCATCCCGTGCAGGCGCTGGAACTCGTAGCCCTCGACGCCGCCGGCATCTTCGATGACGCTTGCCACCGTGAGCGCATTGTGGGTCGCAAATTGCGGATAAAGCCGCTCGCGCGCGGCGAGCAGCTTGCGCGTGCAGGCCGCGTAACAGAGGTCCGTCATCGCCTTGCGGGTAAAGACAGGATAGCCGGGAAGCCCGCGTTCTTGCGCGCGCTTGATCTCGGTGTCCCAGTAGGCCCCTTTCACCAGCCGTACCGTGATGCGGCGGCCAAGTCTGGCCGCCGTCTCGGCCAGCCAGTCGATCACCGCGGGCGCACGCTTTTGATAAGCCTGCACTGCTACGCCAAATCCGTCCCAGTCCCGCAGCGTGTCATCCCCGAGCATCGCCACGATCAGGTCGAGCGTGATCTCGAGCCGGTCGGCCTCCTCGGCGTCCACCGTAAAACCGAGCTTGCGCTCGCGTGCCTTCCCGGCGAGCTCGATAAGCGTAGGCAGAAGCTCGGCGAAGAGGCGATCGCGCGATATGGCCTCGAAGCGCGGATGCAGCGCCGAAAACTTGACGGAAATGCCGGGCTGCCCTGGAGGGGGCATTGTACCGGCCGATCGCGCAATCGCCTCGATGGCGTGGGCGTAAGACGCAAAGTACCGTTGCGCATCCGCGCCCGTGCGCGCGCCTTCTCCCAGCATATCGAACGAATAACGCAGCTCCCGGTGCGCGCCGGCACGCTCGATCGCCTCCTCGATGGTCTGTCCCAGCACAAAGTGCGAGCCGAGGAGCCGCATGGCTTGGCGGATGGCTGCGCGGAGCGCGGGCAAACCGAGGCGCTTGAGCAGGCTGTCAAGGATTGTGTCGGGCGTCTCTCCGGGATGGATGATGCGCGCGCTCATTCCGAGCGTCCACGCGGAGGCTGAGACGAGGAGAGCGTGGGATTTGAGGTCCTGGGACGACCACTCGCCGCGCGCGAGCTTATCCTCGATGAGACGGTCGGCAGTCGCCGCATCCGGCACCCGCAGCACCGCCTCTGCAAGCACCATGAGGGCAAGGCCTTCCTTGGTGGACAGGGAATAGGCGTGGAGGAAATCCTCGATCCCGCCCAGCCCGCCTGTCCTTGCCCGGATGCCTTCAATCAGACGAGCGGCATGGGCATTGATACGTTCCTCTGCGGCGGCGGGCCGGGTGACCTGAGCAAAAAGATCGGATGCGATGGCTTCGTCAGCCGGTGCATAGGGCGCCCCGAACAGCCGCGGGGAATGCCCCTCCGAAACAGGTGTTTGCGGCTCAACGGCATTGCTGGTCCGGGGCTGGCTGCGGGCCATCGTCGTACTGCTTTATTCCTACGAATAACTTAGGGTTCTGCCTTGCTCTTTGCACGGTCCTGTTCTTTGTTGGCGGCCCTAGAGCATGATCCCGAAAAGTGGGAACCGGTTTTCGGAAAAAGATCATGCTCAAACAAAGAGCTAGAGCGGGACGATGATTCGAAGAAAAATCATCCCGCTCTAGGCGATCGACCCAACGCAGGGAGCCGGGACATGTTCGGAGTACGGCAGCTGCGCCAGTGCGTCGGCTTCCTTGCAGCGCTCATGCGATGCCGGGCATCCCCGCTCGTGCTCGCAGCAGCATTGGCCTGCGGCGCTGCGCCTGCGGTGGGTCAGACCCCAATCAAATTCAGTCTCGATGGTACGATCGAGGGACCGGAGGCGCTTTTTCTTTTTCCCCAGGACAAGGGTTATTTCAGGAGCGAAGGGCTCGAAGTCACCATCGACGAAGCTCTCTCCCCGCTCGATCCTATCACTCGCGTTGCATCAGGAGCCTATGAGCTGGGATTTGCGGACTTCAACGGGCTTATCAGATATCGCGATCAGCATCCCACGGCACCCATCAAGGCCATATTCGTCGTTTATAACAAGCCTCCCTACGCGGTGGTCGCGCGCAAAAGCCGCGGCATTACCGACCCCAAGCAGATCGAGAACAAGAGAATTGGCGCGCAGGCAGGCGGCTCGACCCTTGCGGAGTGGCCGCTTTTCGCCAAGCTCAACGACATCGATACGTCAAAGGTGACGATCGAGAACATCGCCCTTGCAGTGCGCGTGCCGATGCTTGCGGCCGGGCAGCTTGATGGCGCGCTCGGCGCATCGTTTCGGCTTTACGTCGACCTCAAGGATAGCGGCGTGCCGGTCGACGACATCGTCCTCATGCCGATGGCGGACTATGGGATGAAGCTTTACGGCAATGTCATCATCGTCAATTCCAAGTTTGCGAGCGAAAAGCCCGACGAGGTCAAGAATTTTCTGCAGGCCTTCACCAGAAGTCTCAAGGAAATCATGCGGCGTCCTGCCGCGGCCGTCGACTCCATCCTGAAGCGTAGTGACGCCGCGAAAAAAGACGTTGAGCTCGAGCGCTTGCGCATGGCCATCCGGGAAAACATCCTCACGCCCGAAGTGAGGGCGGACGGCCTTGGCGGGGTTGAGACCGCACGGATGGAGGAATCAATCGAGCAGATTGCGCTTGTCCACCCGTTCAAGCACAAGCCGAAAGCCGAAGACGCGTTTGATGCATCTTTTCTGCCGCCCGCCGCCGAGCGCAGGGTCAATTGAGGGCAACGCAAGGGCAGCGGCAGCCGGTGCCAAAAGCATGAAATTTGTCCGCCTCTATATCCGGGTGCTCGAGCTGCTCGGGCGCGAAGCCGGTCTTGGCTGGATTCTGGCAGTCGCCAATCTGGCGCTCGCCTGCGCCATGTTCGTTGAACCAATCCTGTTCGGACGCATCGTCGATACCCTTGCCATTGCGCAAGGTCACCTTGCAGACCTGTCCTGGCCAGACTTGATGAAGCTCGTCGGCGCCTGGGTCGGGTTTGGCCTTTTCATCATCGTCTGCAGCACGCTGGTCTCGCTCCACGCCGACCGTCTCGCGCACCGCCAGTACCAGGCCGTGCGAACCATGTATTTCGAGCATGTGCTGCAACTTCCGCTGAGCTACTACACCGGATCCCATTCCGGCCGGCTGGTGAAGGTCATGATGGCCGGAAGCAACACGCTCTGGGGCTTGTGGCTCGCGTTCTTTCGCGAGCATTTCGCGAGCCTCGTCTCCCTCGTTGTGCTGTTGCCGCTCACGCTCGTGATCAACTGGCGCTACGGCTTGCTGCTGACTTTGCTATGCGCCCTGTTCGCGGTGCTGATCGCGGGCGTGATCCGCAAGGTCGAGCAGATGCAGAGCAAGGTCGAGCGCCACTACACCGAAGTCGCCGAGCGCACGACCGACACGCTTGGCAACATCGCGCTGGTGCAGAGCTTTGCCCGGATCGAAAGCGAGGTTTCGGGCATGCGCAAGATGGGCGAGGAAGTGCTCAGCGCCCAGATCCCGGTGCTCTCCTGGTGGGCGGTGACCAGCGTGATCACGCGCGCGTCTACCACGCTGACCATGCTGGCGATTCTCATTCTCGGCGTTTGGTTTTATCTCCACGATCTCACCACGGTCGGAGAGATCGTGATGTTCATGAGTTTTGCGACGCTGTTGATCACGCGGCTTGAACAAGCCGTCAATTTCGCCAATCGGATGGTGATGGATGCGCCGCGGATTGCCGAGTTCTTCGACGTTCTCGATACCGAGCCGGCGGTGCGCGATCGTCCTGACGCCGTCGACCCCGGCCGGCTGCGCGGACTGGTGGAATTCAACGACGTCTCCTTTTCCTATGACGGCAAACGCGCCGCGGTTGCTGATCTGAGCTTCACCGCCTTGCCGGGGGAAACTGTCGCCCTGGTGGGAGCAACCGGCGCCGGCAAATCGACGGCACTCGGCCTGTTGCATCGCGCTTTCGATCCGCAATCCGGTGTCGTGAAGATCGACGGCATGGACATCCGCGGCCTGACGCTGAGCGGCCTGCGGCGCAACATCGGCGTGGTGTTCCAGGAAGTGCTGCTGTTCAACCGGTCCATCGCCGAAAATCTTCGCGTCGGAAAGCCGGACGCAACCGAAGAAGAGCTGCGCGCTGCCTGCGAACGTGCGCAGGTTCTCGATGTGATCAATCATCTGCCGGAAGGTTTTGACACCAATGCCGGCGAGCGCGGCAGATTGTTTTCCGGCGGCGAACGGCAACGGTTGTCGATCGCGCGCGCCCTTCTCAAGGATCCTCCCATTCTCATTCTTGACGAGGCGACGAGCGCGCTTGACGCGCTGACCGAAGCAAGGGTGCAGGCGGCGCTCACCGAGGTCATGCAGGGGCGCACCACCTTCGTGATCGCTCATCGGCTTGCGACCATCCGCAATGCGGATCGCATCCTGGTCTTCCAGGGCGGCCGGATCATCGAGAGCGGCAGCTTCGACGAGCTCGTGCGGCTTGGCGGACACTTTGCCGAGCTTGCGAAAAGTCAGTTCCTGATGGCGCAGGCGGCGGCGAGCCAGGAGATTGAAGGCGCAGCGATCGTTGCAACTTGATCGGCAGATATGCCCGAAAAGTCTCCCACCCTTGCATCGCGCTATGTTCCGCCGCTAACCGGTATCCGCGCGCTTGCGGCTTTGCTTGTGCTCGGCCTGCACACCGATCAAAACGTGCCGAGTGGCGTGCTCACCGTTCTCCCGTTTCTGGCCCGCGGCTATCTCGGTGTCGATTTTTTCTTCGTGCTGTCAGGCTTCATCATAACGCACGTCTATTGCGCGAGCTTGGCGCAGCCAAGCCGCAATGCGGTGCAGGTATTTCTGTGGCATCGGTTCATCCGCCTTTACCCCGTTCACGTTACGGTTCTCGCCGCTCTGGTTGTTCTCATCGCCATCGTCCGGGCGAACCACATTGCCCTGAATAATCCGCAGGAGTGGCGCTTTGCGGATCTGCCCTGGCAGCTCACGCTCCTGCACGCGTGGGGGGTGACGCCGAAGCCCGGCTGGAATGCGCCATCGTGGTCGATCAGCGCGGAGTGGTTCGCTTATCTGTTGTTCCCGCTGCTCGCTCCGGCATTGATTCTTGTGCGCGACCGCGCGACCGCGCTGTTGGTTGCTGCGGCTGCTCTCACCGGCACCGCATGGGCGTTCGCACTTGCCGATTGGAGTTTGAACATCTGGGTTGGGGCGCCCGCGCTCGTTCGCGTATCCTGCGAATTCCTGTGCGGGGCCGCGCTATGCCGCGCCGTTGCGCTCGGCCGCAAGCCGGCGAGCCTGCGTGGTGACCTGCTCGGAGCCGCGGCATTCCTGTTGTTCCTGGCCGGCGCCTCCTTGGCGATGCGCGATTATGGCCTCGTGGCTCTGCTTGCCGTGACGATTTTCGGAGCTGCAACTGCCAACGGATTTCTGGCCGGCATGTTAGGAAGCCGGCCATTCGTATGGCTCGGCGAGATCTCCTATTCCATATACATGGTTCATTTTCCCGTGCTGCTCGTCCTGCGGCGATTTTGGCAATATGCCGGGATTGCGCAATGGAATGCATCCGGCCGCGCGGCCGCATTTCTGGCGACGGTCATGCTGGTGATTGCGCTCGCGGCGATGCTTTTCTATGCGGTGGAGCGGCCCGCGCGAATGCGCCTGCGCGATTGCGTGGGCAAGCTCGCCCCGGCGTGATCAGCAACTTTATTTGATTCGTTCGAGCACGCTCACGTAGTTGGCGACCGCGGTGCCGCCCATGTTGAAGATGCCGCCCAATGTCGCGTTCCTGATCTGCATGTCACCCGCCTTGCCCATGAGCTGCATGGCGGTAAGGGCGTGCATCGAAACACCGGTCGCACCGATGGGATGACCTTTGGCCTTGAGCCCGCCCGAAGGATTGACCGGCAACGGTCCGTCTTTCCCGGTGAGTCCCTCAGTCAGCGCGCGTGCTCCTTGACCTTCCGGCACGAGGCCCATGGCCTCGTATTCCATCAATTCCGCAATGGTGAAACAGTCGTGAGTTTCCACAAACGAGAGATCGGAAAGCTGCACGCCCGCGCTCGCGAGCGCGCGCTTCCATGCCTCGCTGCAGCCTTCGAGCTTGAGCACGTCACGTTTGGACATGGGCAGGAAATCCTGCACGTGCTCGGCCGCGCGAAACGCAATGGCCTTGCCGAGCTTGAGCGCGGTCGCGACGTCTGCCAGGACGACAGCGGCTGCGCCATCAGAGACAAGCGAGCAATCCGTGCGCTTGAGCGGACCCGCAACGCGCGGGTTCTTCTCGCTTTCGGCGCGACAGAACTCATAACCGAAATCCTTGCGGATTTGTGCAAACGGATTGGCGACGCCGTTCTTGTGATTCTTGGCCGCGATGTGGGCGAGCGCGTCTGATTGATCGCCCCAGCGCTGAAAATAAAGTGCTGCGATCTTCCCGAAGATGCCCGCAAAGCCGCCTTCGATATCCGCCTCCTCGCGAACATAGGAGGCCTTGAGCAGATTGCGTCCAATCTCGGGCGCGGGCGTGGTCGTCATCTGCTCGACACCGACCACGAGCACAATGCGTGCGCTGTTTGCAGCGATCGCCTTGAGCCCTTGGTGGACGGCGGCCGAGCCGGTCGCACAGGCATTCTCGACGCGGCTTGCGCGCTTGAACCGCAGGTCGGGCGAGGCCTGCAAAACCAGCGAGGCGGTAAAATCCTGCTGCGAGAACCCGCCATTGAAGTGGCCAAGCACGATCTCGTCGACATCGCGCGCGGGAACCCCCGCATCCGCAAGCGCCTCGCTCGCCACCCGAACAACCAGGCTTTCGACCGTTTCGCCTTCAAGACGGCCGAAGGGGGTGTGCGCCCAGCCAACAATACATGCGGTCATGGTGCTCTTCCTTGATTTGCGCTATGCACGATTGTCAGTGCTTGTGATGGAAATGCAACACTTGCATAACGTGCCGAAATTTGGACGCTTTCTTTTAACATTAACACGGGCCTGATGGCAGGCGCCTGCGAGCGGGGGCTTTTCGCTTTTGCCTTTTATCCATCATCGGCTTAGCCTTGCTCGCCTACACCTTCTCCCGCCGGCGATAAGGTTTGAGCGGCCCGCCTCAAAGCATGGAACGCGCAATGCCGTCTAGCGCTCTGCGACTTCTAATGTGGGCGGGAATCCTGTGCACCGCAACCGCGTTTACGGGCGAGCGCGCCGCAGCCGAGGCGCTGTTGGTCATCGAGGCCGAGAGCGGAAAAGTTCTGTATTCGCAGAACGCAGGCTATCCCTGGTACCCGGCCTCCGTCACCAAGCTCATGACCGCCTATGTGACGTTGCGCGCGGTCAAAGAAGGCCGGATCACCCTCGACCAGCCGCTGACCGTCTCCGCCAACGCGGTCGCGCAGGCTCCGGTGAAGATGGGATTCGGGGCCGGTACCCAGGTCACCGTCGACAACGCGCTCAAGATGCTGATGGTGAAATCAGCGAACGATATCGCAGTCGTGCTTGCCGAAGGCGTCGGCGGCTCGATCGAGAACTTCGCCGACCAGATGAATGCAAACGCCCGTCGTCTCGGCATGGTGCAGTCGAGCTTCGTCAATCCCAATGGCCTGCCCGCCGACGACCAGATTTCCTCCGCGCGTGACCTTGCAATTCTCGCGCGCGCTCTCATCCGCGAATTCCCGGAATACGACTACTATTGGCACCTGCCCGGCATACGCATGGGCAAGATGGTGCAGCGCAATTACAACAGCCTGCTCGGCCGCTATCCCGGCGCCGACGGCATGAAGACCGGATTCATCTGCGCCTCGGGCTTCAATCTCGTCGCTTCCGCAACGCGCGACGGCAGGCGGTTGATCGCCGTGGTGCTCGGGGCGCCTTCCTCGGCGGGGCGCGCGCTCAAGGCCGCGCAGCTTCTGGAGCGAGGCTTCAACAGCAGCACCGGGCTTAACTGGTTGATGCCCGCCCTCGCAACGGTCGAGACGGTGGAGCCGGTCAGTGCCGCTCCGCCGAATCTCCGCGATGATATGTGCGGTTCACACCGCAAGCGTGCCGCCACGGAAGATGAAGAGGAAATAGCCCCGACCAATTTTGGTCCGGACTCCCCCTATGGCGTGTTCGTCTCGAGCCTGCACGCGCCCAAGACGAAGGGAAATCTGCTGCAAGACGCAAACATGGGTGAACCGGTTCTGGTTTATACCGGGACCAAACCTCCGGCGCCGGGGGCGGCGGCAGAATCAAAGAAGCCGGCCAAGAAGAAAGCTGCCGCGGCCAAACCGGCAGCGGCCGGAAAGGAAGGCGCGACCTCCGATGCTCCAGCCGCAGGCGATGAGCCAGCGCCGAAGCCCAAGCCCAAAAAGCCAGCCGCCAAGCCGACCCTGCTTACTCCGACATCAGTACCAGCGACGAGCCAGCAAACATCTCAGATGCGGTGAGTTCCCGCACCAAGCCGGCGATCTCGTCTTCGGAGCGCTTACTTGATGGCTTGGGGATTGATCGGCGATCCGGTGCCGCCGGTGATGATGAGTGGCGGGCCGCAAAAGAAGAACTCATAGATGCCGTCGTCGGCGCAGTCCTCGGCGAGCTCCTTGAGATAAAAGATTTCGCCCATGCACAGGCCCATGGCCGGGATCACGACCCAGTGCCAGGGCTGGTTCGCCTCCGTCGTTTCATTCGGCCGCACCTCGACGCCCCAGGTATCGGAGCAAATGGCGGCAATTTCCTTGGCGTGACACCAATAGCAGTTCTCGAACCGCACGCCGGGCGCGTCGCCGCCGGCATAGCCGCCCCATTCCTTCTCAGCGAGGCAGCGCTCCATCTGGCCGGTGCGAATGATGACGAAATCTCCGCGGCGGATTTCCACGTTCTGATGCTTGGCGCACTTGTCGAGCTCATCATTCGAGATGGCTTCACCGTCGGCGAGCCAATTCACGCCGCGCAAGCGCGCGATGTCGAGCAGCACGCCGCGGCCCGCCATCTTGCTCTTGGAATGCTCAATGCCGAGCACGTTCAACCCGCGGGCATCGATCATTCTCGGATCGTGGCCGTTGTACGCCTTGTCCTCGTAAAAGACGTGGCCCAGCGCGTCCCAGTGGGTGGCCCCCTGAACACAAAGATTGAGCGTGTCGTCGGCGTAGCGAATCTTGTTCCAGTCCTGCCGCCCGGCAATGGCATCGGTGCCGGTCGCGAGCATCTGGTGGATGGGATTGAAACGCCCGCCGAACAGGCCGGTCTGCGGCCCGTTGCTGTCGAGCGGGATGCCGAGCGCAAATACCTTGCCGCTGCGAACGAGGCTTGCCGCCTTGACGATGTCTTCCGGTGTCACATGGTTGAGCGTGCCGATCTGATCGTGTTTGCCCCAGCGGCCCCAGTTGCTGAGCTTTTGCGTCGCTTGCGCGATCGCCTGCCTGCCGACTTTGATGTCCATTGGTCGCGGCCCCTCTTTGTGTTCGGGAATCTGGAAACCTTGTATTTCTCAAGGCTGATTGCTATCATGATAGCAAGAGGATCGATATGGCCCAAGTGATTGTTCGCAACTTGGAAGACACCGTCAAGCGCAAGCTCCAGCGGCGTGCTGCGCGCCATGGCCATTCCATGGAGCAAGAAATCCGCGATATTCTGCGCGATGCCGTAAAGGAAGAAGGACGCAGCCGGAAGGGACTCGGTACCGAAATCGCAGAGCTGTTCCAGGGGCTCGGACTCGACGAGCCTATCCCAGAATTGAAAATCGAGATCAAGCCGCCGAAATTCGATTGATGATCGTCCTCGATACGAACGTGCTCTCGGCGGCAATGCATTTCGAGGCGCCGGTCGTCGCGTGGCTTGATCGCCAGCCGCGTACATCTGTCTGGACTACGGCGATTTCCATGCTTGAAATCCGCTATGGACTGTTGTCCATGCTTACGGGACGCCGACGAGTGGAGCGAGAGACGGCATTCGCACGTCTCCTCGAGGATAAACTCGAGCGGCGGGTGTTACCTTTCGATCTCGATGCTGCTGAACAGTCGGCGGCACTCATGGAGGCACGTCGTCGCGCCGGTCGGCCTGGCGAGACGCGCGACACCATGATCGCCGGCATTGCGCTGGCGCAGCGGGCGACCCTTGCCACCCGCAATATCCGCCATTTCGAGGATCTCACAGTGCCCGTGGTCGACCCCTGGCACGCCTGATTGAGCGGAGACCCTACCACTACCTGTTCCATCCGGCTCTCCATCATGAACACCAAACAGCGGTCCGTGCACTGCGCGGTCGCTCGCTAATGCTTGCAGTGCAATGCCCACAGCGCACGGCACATCCCCGATCACACAATCCCCGGCGCCGGATATTCCAGCTTGCGCGCGAAGCTGAGGCCCTCGGTGTAGATATCGAGCGGCGGCTCTTCGTCGAACCATACCCAATCCAGCGTTTCGCCCTGCCACTTTTCGCGGCCCTGCTCGTACGATTTGAACCCGATGCGCGGGGTTGCGCCACACACGTGGCGCACCTCGATGCTGTCCACCAGCTGAGGCACGCCGCCCGCGGGAGTGATATTGGCGACCGCGTCCTTCGGTATCGCGCCGGTTCCGTGTTGGCCCGATCGCCCCAGCAGGATGCGCTGCGGATTGTCGCGCGTCGATTCGCAGGTCACGCCGGCGACCCACGCGATCGTCGGCTTGTCGAATCTCCTGCCCTGCCACCAGTCGGGATAGCGCGATGTGGCAGTCGTCAGGTTGATCCTGAGATCGAACTTGGTCGGTTGTTCGACCGGTATGTCGGCTGGTTTCACGCCCTTGGCAGGCCCATGCCTCGGATGTTATATTGAAATATAATTTTGGAGGCCATGACATGCCGCACGCTGCACGACTTCGAAAGGTTGGGGGGTCGATCATGCTGGCGATCCCCAAGGCCATGCTCGATGCGCTCGATCTCGGGCCGGATGTCTCGGTCGGGCTCTCGATCAAAGGCGGCAGGCTCGTCGTCGATCCGAAACGGCGGCGACGCTATTCGCTCGATGAATTGCTGGCGCAGTGCAAACCCGGGGCGCGCCGCTCGCGCGAGGAACGCGATTGGCTTGCGGGCCCGCCGGTCGGCCGCGAGCTGATCTGATGGAGCGGGGCGACATCTATCTTGTCTCGCTCGATCCGACTGCCGGCCATGAGCAACGGGGCAAGCGACCCGTGCTCGTGATTTCGCCCGGCAAATTCAACCGGCTGACCGCCGTGCCGGTCGTGCTGCCGATCACTGGTGGAGGCGGCTTTGCGCGAACCGCAGGCTTTGCAGTATCGCTCACCGGTGCCGGCACGCAGACGACCGGCGTGGTGCGCTGTCCAAGTTTGTTACTCAGTTTTGGACGCCACTTGCTACTCCTGGCGGGGGCTCGTCGCTAGGTACGAATGGGCCGCAAGCCGGTTCCCTACCTGCTGGCAGTTGCGATGGCCTCCAATGTGGGATCGACTGCCACGATCACCGGCAACCCGCAGAACATCCTGATCGGCAGCTTCTC
>Ga0209331_1000352_pt1 | contig 16874 bp, 14 predicted proteins | sample JacPinW_OM3H0_M3_FD_187971 | JGI IMG/M metagenome (GOLD analysis project Ga0209331, IMG submission 187971) | Forest soil microbial communities from Algoma, Ontario, Canada - Jack Pine, Ontario site 1_JW_OM3H0_M3 (SPAdes) (version 2) | ecosystem: Environmental > Terrestrial > Soil > Boreal...
TCGGAACGATTTTCGGCACCAACGTGTCGCGCGGCAGGTTGTCGACCGGTCAGATCATCGCGCGAAGCGTCACGCGCTCGGTCACCAACAAGGTGGTCGGCGGTGTGGTTGCCGATCTCGGCAAATCGGTGGGTGGCTCGATGGGCGGTTCGGTCGGTCGCGCGCTGGTGCGCGGCGCGCTTGGCGGGTTGCTGCGACGATAAAATCTTTCACCCTTTTGCATTTGCTGCGGCGTGACCTCCCTCTGATTTCCGGAAAGTTGAGTGTGCTGAGATATCCGTCGTTGCGAGCGCCGCTCGATATTCTGTTTCTGGTCTGTTGTATCGCGCTGACTGCCGATGTTCTGGTTCCGGAAATCTGGGGGAACGGAAAGACAAAAGACTATCCGCTCTGGTTCTGGGCCGGGCAGCAGATCCTTCAGGGAAAGGATCTCTACCCCAGCGACCCCAAAGCCTATTTCGATTTCATCTATCCGCCGCTATCGGCGGTTCTGCTCGCGATACCCAGTTATTTCGGCAAGATACCTCTCTATATATGTCTGTCGGCCTTCAACGCGGTCGCGTGGTGGATGACAGCTCAATTCTCGAACGCGATGACAGGGTCCGGACGAATTCCTGGCCCCTGGCTGTTTGCGCTGCCGGGCTTCGTCACTGTTACGTTTGTTTTCGACATGTTCGATCTCGGGCAACCGAACCTCATTCTGCTCGCGATGATGCTGTTCGGGTTCTGGTTGCTGCAGCACGGGCGCCCGTGGATGGCGGGCAGCATGTTTGCGCTGGCGACGGCGATCAAGGTTTTCCCGGTGGCCGTGTTTCCCTATCTGCTTTGGCGCAGGCAGTGGGCGTCAGTCGCAGGCATGCTTGTCTTCTTAGGGATTTTTCTGTTCGTAGTCCCGGCGCCCATCCGCGGTTACCAGCACAATGTTTCCGAACTGAAGACATGGTTTCAGGGAATGGTGGGATCGAGTTCGGAGCAGGGGTTCGGGCAGCGTGGCGAGCAGAACTGGTCGTGGGTCAACCAATCCATCATCGCCGTGACGCATCGGCTGACGCGCCCGGTCAACTACAACCAGGATAATCCGGCCAAGCCGCCGCAGTATATGAACTTGCTCGATCTCGATTTTAAGACGGCGAATTGGATCGTGCTGGCCATCTCGTTGGCGATTGGACTTGGATACATCGCGGTGATGCCGGCGCGCTCGCGGACGACACCACTGTCGAATGCCGAAGAACTTGGTATCCTGTTCTGTCTGATGACGGTGGCCTCGCCACTGGCCCGGCAGTATTATTTCATGTGGCTGTTCTTTCCGATGACCATCCTGATACATCGGGCAGCCTATGATCCGCGTCCCGCGGTACGGATGGGTACGTGGGCCGCCCTCGCGATTGCGGGACTGCTGATGTGCCTGTCGTTTCCCATTTTTCCGAATGATCTGCAGGCCTACGGAAATAACCTCGCCGCTACCGCCATGATTGCCGCGGCATTGGTCTGGCACATCCTGCATCCGCCTTTGGACGGCACGGTCAACTCTTTGTCTCCGACGGCAAGCGAGCTAAAACCTGATACGCAGAGTAACACCCGCTAGCCAAGGGAATACCGAAAATGTCCAACGCGCCGCAGCTTCAGCCGGTCCTCGACCGCATCGATGCCGATTTCGATAACAGCCTCGAGCGCCTGTTTGCCCTGCTGCGGATCAAATCGATCTCGGCCGATCCGGCCTTTGCCGGAGATTGCAAGGCGGCGGCCGATCATCTTGCCAAGGATATCGCAACGCTCGGTTTTGAGACGGACGTCCGGCCGACGGCCGGTCATCCCGCCATCGTCGCCAAGACCAACGGCAAGGGAAACGGCGAAGCGCGACCGCATGTGCTGTTCTACGGTCATTACGACGTGCAGCCGGTCGATCCGCTCAATCTTTGGCATCGTCCGCCGTTCGAGCCGGCGGTCACCAGCCATGCCGACGGGCGAAAAATCATCGTCGCGCGCGGCGCGGAAGACGACAAAGGTCAGTTGATGACCTTCGTCGAAGCCTGCCGGGCCTGGAAATCCGTGACGGGTTCGCTGCCGGTCGACGTGACCATCGTCATCGAAGGCGAAGAAGAAATCGGATCGAAAAATTTCGTGCCGTTTCTTGAAAAGAACAAGGACGATCTCAAGGCCGATTTCGCCCTGGTTTGCGACACCAGCATGTGGGACCCGAATACGCCGGCCATTACCACGTCACTGCGCGGACTTGTTTACGATGAGGTGCGGATCAAGGCCGCCAATCGCGATCTGCATTCCGGTATATTCGGCGGTGGGGCGCAAAATCCGATCCGGGTGCTGACCCGCATTCTCGGCAGCCTTCATGATGATGACGGCCATATCATGATCCCCGGCTTCTATGATGGCGTGAAGGATCTGCCGCCCGATATCCTTGCGCAATGGAAAAAACTGAATCTCTCGCCGGAATCATTTCTAAAACCGATCGGTCTTTCGATCCCGGCCGGCGAGAAAGACCGCCTGTTGATCGAGCAGGTCTCGTCGCGCCCGACCTGCGATATCAATGGCATCATCGGGGGCTACACCGGAGAGGGTTCGAAAACGGTGATCCCGGCGGAAGCGTCCGCCAAGATCTCATTCCGGCTGGTGGAGGGGCAAGAGCCCCACAAGATCCGCAAGGCATTTCGCGACTACGTTACCGCGCGGCTGCCTGGGGATTGCACGGCCGAATTTACCGACCATTCCAGCGCGCCGGCGATTGCGCTCGACTGGAACATGAAGCCGCTCGCCGCCGCCAGGCGCGCGTTGACCGACGAGTGGGGCAAGGAGGCGCTCCTGATCGGCTCGGGCGCCTCGATCCCGATCGTCGCGGATTTCAAGCGCACCCTGGGCCTCGATACGGTGCTGGTGGGATTCGGTCTGGACGACGACAACATCCATTCTCCGAACGAAAAATACGACCTCAAGAGCTTTCACAAGGGCATTCGTTCGTGGGCGCGAATTCTCGCGGCCCTGGCGGACGCGCCGAAGGGATAGAACCGTCGTGGCCGCCGGGATGCGATCTGCCCTCACAGATGAATTCTGGCGCGCGTACCGCAAGGCCGCCGGTCTGCACCACGACGACTACGACGTGGTCGCGTTCGGCGCCGGCGCCGAGATGGCGACCGAACTGGCGGAGCTTACGGTCGCGGGGATGAAACGGGCCACCGCGGGATTGGTTCGCCAATTCGGCCCGGACGGGGAGCCGCCGCCGGTCGTCGGGGGCTACGTCGTCCTGCTAGATGGCGCCGAGCGCCCGCGCGCGATCTGGCGCACGACCGAGGTGCGGATCGGACCGCTGAACTCGGTCGACGAGCGGTTTGCCTGGGATGAAGGCGAGGGCGAGCGCACCCGCGAATGGTGGCTGTCCGCCCATCGCCGGTACTTTGGGCGGCGAGCCGCCGCCCAAGGTTTTCAGATGCATGACGAGATCGAAATCATGTTTGAGCGGTTCGAAATCGTATGGCCTCCCGAAATTGCCGACACCGGCCGTCCGCCCGAAGACGCGATCGGAAAATGAAAACGCCGCCCGGAATTGGGCGGCGTTTTGATTCAGAAAGTGCAGAGGTCGTTGCGCCCGATACTACTCAAAAATCCTGAATTTTCAAGTCTTGTAGCTCGGGTCGAGGCGCTCGACCTTGCGCAGCAAGCCCGGCCATACCAGCGTCGTCGAGCGCAATTCCGCGCGATCGGGGTTGGCGAACAGCTGGGCGTTCTTGTCGATCACGGCCTGCTCGACCGGATAAGCGGTGGGGCCGAGCATGCGGGTGCGCACCTGCATGGTGCAGGCCCGCTCCAGATGGAACATGCGCTCGAAGGCGGAAGCGACCGAGCGGCCAACCGTCAGCGTGCCGTGATTGCGCAGCAGCATGTGGTTCTTGCTGCCGAGGTCCTTCTGCAGGCGCGGGCGCTCATCATGATCAAGGGCTATGCCTTCATAGTCGTGATAGGCGAGATCGTGGGTGACAAGCTGCGCGGTCTGGTTCAGCGGCAGCAGGCCTTCCATGCAGCTCGCCACCGCGGTGCCGTCGGGCGTGTGGAGATGAAGCACGCAGCCGGCATCCTCGCGTACTTCGTGGATCGCGGAATGAATTGTAAAGCCGGCCGGGTTGATGCTGTAGTCGCTTTTGCTGAGCTGGTTGCCGCCGAGGTCGACCTTCACGAGGCTAGACGCCGTGATTTCGTCGAACATCAAGCCGTAGGGATTGATCAGGAAATGATGCTCCGGTCCCGGCACGCGCGCGGAGATGTGCGTGTCGACCAGATCGTCCCAGCCATAATGCGCGATGAGACGGTAGCACGCGGCTAGATTGACCCGCTGGCTCCATTCGGCCTCCGTCATGTCCGACGGCACTTCCTTCAGGCGAGCTTCCGCTGGTGACATGACCGGTTTCTCCCGTATGAACGATTGATTTTCGCTTTCAGCCTAGGCCTGTGGCGGGTTTGCGGCAAGGCGCAGGGCCGGCGTGGCAGTTATGCTCTTGTACCGACGGTATCTGGCTTCAGGGCGCCGGAATTGCCAGCAGGCTGGAAATGCTGCGCCCGCGGATATCGTAGACGCGCGCGAACACCACGTCATCGCGCTTGATTTCCACCATGACCGGTGCGGTCAGGCCCTTGCAGTAGAACTCGCCGAGCGTCATCGCGAAGTCGGCGGCATGGCTGTCCCAGCCGATGGTGAAGTCGGGGCCGAGCGCGACCTGCGCCGGACGTTGCGGACCGCACACCGCGACCTTCCATTTGTGTCCGCGCGTTGGCGCTTCCTGCCGTTCGATGAGTTCCTCGCGCAGGCCATCGGATGCCTGCTTCAGCGCCAGGCCCCAATAATCCAGCATGTACAGATCGTCGGCGGCACGAACCGTACCGGCGATGTGATTGAAGTGGGTGTATTGGTAGGGGTGCAGCCGGATCATTTCGCCGAGCGGCAGCAGCAGTCCGAACGCGAAAATGGCCACGGCGGCGGGCTGCCAACTGCGGCGATTTTCCTTGAGCCAGTTCATTCCCCACGCGAAGGCTGTGCCTGCAAGCACCGTCATCGGCGGGATCACAAAAATGAAATGCCTGATACCATTGTAGAGCGCCGGGCGCTTCACCATCGCGACCACGAGCGGTAGCGTTGCCGCCAGCGTCAGCATCAGGAGGATGGACTTGCGGCGCGCCGATACATCGCTGCGCGACAGCGACATAAAGGTGCCGACCACGGCGGCGATCAAAAGACAAAGTAGCACTTCGGGAAGCTGCAGCGCGAACAGGGTCGGCAGATACGACCAGGGCATATCCGGCACCGACACCAGGGCGCCGTCGAACATTTCCTTCCAGGGCTTCTCGAAGAAGTGCGAGAAATACGTCAGGGCGTGGAAAGGATTGGCCGGTTCCATGATCGACCACGGCCAGATCAGCCCCATCACGAGGTAGCCGAGGATCAGGCCGGGCAGCAGCACGTAGACAACATGGACGAAGCGATGAGCAGCTTCGCGGGCGCTGTGGGTGTGGATCTCCTCCAAAAACAGCGGCACAAAGCCGGCGATGGCATAGACCAGCGCCAACCCGCCGAGGATGCGCGAGCCGATCGACAGGCCGGCGCCAAGACCGACAATCAGGATGGTCCGCGGCGAGGGCGAGGGATATTCCTCGGCCAGACGGACAAGACCCAGCATCAGGATCACCATCGCAACGGCGAAAGGCGCGTCCTTCGGGTTCATGAACATATGCCCGTAGAAGGTCGGGCACAGCGCCAGCAGCAGCAACGTTGCAAGCCCGGCAAGGGGGCCGCCGACACGCCGGCCAAGCCGCCAGGTCACCGCGAGCCCGATCAGGCCGACGGCGGCGCCAAGCAGGCGGCGGGTTTCAAACAGTTCGAGCGGGATAACCTTGTGCAGCAGGGCGGCAGCCATGTCGAAGCCGCCGCCATACATGTAGAGATTGGCGAACGACAGCGCGCTGGTATCCTTGAAACCGGAACCATACATGCGCAGCAGCAGATCGGCGTATTCCGCGTGGGTGTAGTCGTCCCAGCCTAACCCATAATCGCGAAACGTAAGGCTTGCGATCAATCCGACCGCCGCCAGCACGACGATGGCGAGGTCGTCGCAAGTCCGCTCCACCGAGCGCCGCCAGGGCGTATCGATGGCCGAAGTCGTGATGGATGACATGGCTATTGGTAACCCGGTGTCCCCTATGGCCCAGCTGTGGCGCTTTGGGCCTCTTCCCCGGCATCCATATAGCGCAGTTCCCTTTCCAAGTAATTGGGAATTGTGGCGTAATTTCCCTGATGCAATGCAGCAATCGTTACAAGGTGAAAATCCTGGAATGCCCAGACGGCGTGCCGGCGAGAATTGAGGTCCGGATATTCCTAGCCTGGGGCTTACGCGGGAACCGCACCTGCAATTGTCGGTTGGCGCTGTGCACAATATGACGGTATCGTGGCGTCGGCGGCTAGCGAGCATTTCGAGCGCGGCTTGGGGATGAGTTCGATGATGGTTGTTCTGTTGATCGCCGGGCTTGGCCTTGTGTTGGCTGGTCTTCTGACGGTCGGTTTTGGAGTGCAACTCGACCTCAGTTTAGGCAATACCCTGATCCTCGCAGGTGCGATAACGGCATGCACCGGGATGATCCTGCTCGGTATCTGGATGGTGGTTCGGGAGCTGAAGAATATCGCGCGGCGCCTTGACGCCGGTGTTGCGCCAGAATCACGCCCGGGAACCACGCTGGAAGACCGCGGTTTCCTATTCAGCCGCGACCAGCCGGCAGCGGAAAATGCCGGCAATGCGGAACCGGCAGCGCCGTCACCATCGCCGCTGCCCTGGCATGGGGAGGAGGCCTCGCGCGATCGCGTGCGCGGTGACGTGCCGTCGGCGCCGGAGCCCGTGGAGGCGGCGCCAGCCCTCAAGCCGCGGCGCAATCTGCTGTTTTCATCGTCATCGCGGAAGGAACGCGAGCGCGCCCAGGCGCGAACGACCGAGCCATCCGCGGCTGATCTTCGTCCTGCAGCTCCCGGTCCCGCGTCTCCCGCCGTGCCGCCTCCCGAATCGAGCGAGGTGCCGCCCGCGACGTTCGACGACGCCTGGCCAAAACCGGAACGCTCGAGGGCCGTCGATTCGCCGCCGCGGCGCAGCGGCCGGGCGCCCTCGACCTTTACCGAACCGAACGCTGCCGCGCCTGCGGCGGATCGCTATCCGCCGGCCGCGCGAAGCGAGGATCAGCCGCCGGTAACGGTTCTCAAATCGGGCGTCGTCGATGGAATGGCCTATTCGTTGTATTCCGATGGCTCGATCGAGGCACAGATGCCAGAAGGCATGATGCGGTTCGCGTCCATCGACGAGCTGCGCGCGCACCTTGACCAGCGTCCTTGAGCGGACCCTGTACTTCCACGAATCTGGCTTGAAAAAATAAAGCGCCGTCGTTCTTGTCATGTCAGGAGCAATCCGCTCATATCCGACAAGTAGTGGAAAGATTCCGCGAGCGTATTGGCGCTGCGGGATACTGTCCGATCCGCGAGATCCGCCGTGTGATTACGATCTCCAGAAGGTTCAAGCCATGACCGACGCTGCCGGCAAAAGTTTCATCGACCTGACCGCCGGTATCGTGTCGGCCTATCTCAGCAACAATCCGACGCCGGCTTCCGAAATTCCGAACCTGATCAGCCAAATTCACGCGGCGTTGCTGCGGGTTTCGACCGGCCGGATCGAAACATCCCTGGAACCCGCCAAACCGGCCGTGTCCGTGAAGAAATCGATGACCCCCGACTACCTGGTATGTCTCGAGGACGGCAAGCGCTTCAAATCGCTGAAGCGCCATCTGCGCACGCAATACAGTTTGACGCCGGAACAATACCGGGACAAATGGGGCCTTCCGGCCGACTATCCGATGGTTGCGCCGAACTATGCGGTGGCGCGTTCGCAGCTCGCCAAGAAAATGGGGCTCGGCCAGCAAAGGCGGCGGCGCAAATAGGTCAGAATGTTTAGGCGCTGACCAGCTTTGCCTCCGCCGCGTCATTGCGGCCGATGAGTCCGGAATATTCCAAGATGGGATTTGGCCGTCCCATCAGGTAACCCTGCACTTCATCGCAGGACTCGGCTGCAAGAAAATCGAGCTGGGCCTTGGTCTCAACACCCTCCGCCAATACAGGCAGATTGAGCCCGTGTGCCAGCCCAATTACGGCGCGCACGATGGCCGCCGACTGCGGATTGCTCTTCACATTCGATATGAACGACTGGTCAATCTTGATCTTGTCGAACGGGAACGCTTGCAAATAGGACAATGACGAATATCCGGTGCCAAAGTCGTCCATTGCGATGTGAACGCCCAGTGTCTTTAGGCGACGCAGGATCGAGACGCCGCGGGCGAAATCCTCGATCAGCACTCCCTCGGTAATTTCGAGTTCTAACCGTGTCGGCGCAAGGCCAGTTTCCAGCAGCACCAAATGTACCAATCCCGCAAGGTCACCGTGGCGGAACTGGATTGGTGATAGATTGACCGCGATTTGGAGTGGGTGTGACCAGGACGCCGCTTCGCGGCAGGCCTCGCGGAGCACCCATTCGCCGATCTGCATGATGAGACCGCTTTCCTCGGCAACCGGAATGAAGGTTGCCGGTGAAACCATGCCGCGCTGGGGATTGTGCCAACGGACCAAAGCCTCGAACCCGATCACCTCGCCATCAATCTTCGCCAGCGGCTGATAGTGAAGACGAAGTTCGTTCCGTGCGATCGCGGAGCTGAGTTCGTGCTGAATAGCGCGCCGCTCGCGCAGCCTATTATCCATCTCGATTTCGAAGAAGCGCGTATTGCCGGGACCAGCGGCCTTAGCGCGGTAGAGTGCGGCATCAGCATTGTTGAGCAGTGTCGTTGCGTCAGTGCCGTCGGTCGGAAAGATTGCAATGCCAATGCTGATACCGACGCGCAGATGCTGGCCGTTTAGTTCCAGATCGGTTGCGACCCCCGCGTGAAGACGTCCGGCGAGGATTTCGGCGAGCGCCGGATGGTCGCCGTTCGGCGTGATGAGGGTAAATTCGTCGCCCCCAAGTCGCGCCAGGTAAGCCTCGCCGGCGAGCGCACGCAGCTGTTGCGACAGCTCGCGAAGCACATCGTCGCCGACCGCATGGCCGAACATATCGTTGACCTCCTTGAAGCGATCGAGGTCGATGCTCAGCACGGCGAACGGTCCTTCATTCACCTTTGCGGCATCGATCGTGCGGGTGAGATGCTCCACGAAGGCGGCCCGATTGGGCAAATCCGTCAAGGCATCATAATGCGCCATATGCTGGATGCGGGCCTCCGCCTGCTTGCGCTCGGTAATATCCTCCGAAAGGCTGAGGAGGTAGCGCTGTTCGCCGGTCTCGTCCGGTATCGAAAGATTCTTGGTTGTTAGGATGCGGGTGCCGTTGTGATGGGTGTGAACCACGTGCTCGTCAATGGTTTGCAGGTCTCGTGTGCGTAAAGCCTCGCCGGCGAGCGGGAACAAGTCGTTCGCGGTTTTCTCGTTGGACGAATCATTGGAATCTCTACCGATCAGGTCGCCGCGCGTTATCCCGAAAATGGCTTCGGCGGTTCGGTTGATGAGGACATAGCACCGATCGCGCGCGTCCTTAACGGCAACCGACACAGGCATGTTCTCGATGATGTTGTCGAGAAAGTTTTGGGTGCGACCGAGCTTTGCAGCGGACGCATCGAGAGCTTCCAGCTGACGGAAATGCATGAGAGAGATCGTCAGGCCCGCGAGTGCCAGTGCGAGGAAGAGACCCAGTCCGATGCCGGCACTTTGCCACATCACGGTGTGCAGAAAAGGCGAGATCGGGACGTCGATCACGAACGCGCCGATGACGTCGTTGAGATGCCACTGCGCTTTGTCGGGCTGGAGCGCGTTATGACAGCTAACGCAACTCTGTTCGCGCGCCAGGGTGGGATAAACCGTGCGGAACATCAGTTCGCCATTGACGTCGAGCAGCTCTGACACCGGTTTTGGATTTGGCGTCGCCGCGAAGGCCTCGATGGTTCGGGCCATCTGGACGTCCGTTGGCGCCGTCAATATCTCTCGTCCCGGGCGACCGACCGAGGCCAGGCGAAAATCGGAATTATCGCCGTTCTGCTTGTTGAAAGCCTCGATCGCATGGGCTCGGAACGACGCCGGAACCGGCGCATCTTGTCCGAATTGCGATCGGATTGCCGAATAGTTGGTGACAAAGGCGTCCACCAGCTGGAGCGCGATGATCTTTTCGCTGCTCTTGTGCTCCTTGAACCAGTTCAGGCTGAAATAGTAGAATCCGTAGCCGACCGTCACCGACAGCGCTGCGCAGAGGCTCAAATGCAGGAGAAAGCCGCGACCGGATCGCGACCGCATGAAGCGCCAGACCGGCGGAAGCTCACTCATCCGTCAATTCTCAGTTTGCCAACGGAAGATGATCCTATAAATGCCTTAAGGACTGGTTCCAGCGTCGCCAGGTAACTGGAGACGCGAAACAACCACCGAACGCGGCGCCGTGAAGGCTGAACGCAATCTGGTCAACTCCAGGTTTCAGGAAACGGCGGCGGCAAGCGCCTCGCGGGCGTCGGAGCGAATGCGCTCGACCATGGCGCGCAGGCCGTTGGAGCGCTGCGGCGTCAGATGTTCGCGAAATCCGAATTCGTCGAACACCGCAAGGGCGTCGGTTGCAAGAATTTCCTGCGGCGTGTGGCCGGAATACAGCGTCAGCAGGATCGCGATCAGTCCGCGCACGATATGCGCGTCGCTGTCGCCGAGATAGTTCAGCAACGGTTCGTTGGCAGCGCTGCGGTCGACCTGCTTTGCGAGCCAAACCTGGCTGGCGCAGCCCTGCACCTTGTTTACAGCGGAATGCCCGGCTTCCGGCATGGGATCCAGCGTGCGGCCGAGTTCGATGACATACCGATAGCGGTCGTCCCAATCGTCCAGGAGCGCAAAATTATCCCTGATTTCGTCGATCGTCATCGCGTCCCCGCGCTCAATCCCAAAGCCATATATAGGATCGCAGGCGATCGAAAGCGATATAACCGGGCGAAAATGTATATGGTTCCGGGCCTAATTTGCAGTCAGGGCGCGGCCCGCCACTCCGCCATCAGATCATCCGGTGTCAACGTGTCGCGCGGCGCAGCTGCCGCCAATGAGGCGCCACCATCCTCAACTCCGCCGACCGAGCCGGTATGGTCAGATGCACGCTTGTCGGTGATGATCTGATACAGCTTTCGCGCGCCGGCCTGGGCGCGCTGCCCGATGACGGTCGCGGCCTGGCCGCCAACCTCACACGCAGCCGGCTGCCGCTTGCAGAATTGGCTCATGTCCGACACCGCCGCCGACGCGGCGGACACGGCTTCGGAGGCCCCCAGCTGCGGCAGCTTTTCCGATTCGGGCGTCTTCTCTCTGGGCAACAGCACGAGCACCAGCCCGAGCCAGAATGCCATGCGGAGCAGAAAAAACATCTCGCGACCCCGGCCATCTCTTTCGTTCCCGTTGCGGTGATCTCGCAACTGGTTCTGGACTAACAGCCGTCGATAAATCGCAAGTGTTTGCATTGAGGTTAAATCGCCGAAAATTAGCGCAAAGTTCGAGTGATTGGATTCGGTGTAAATTTTCGATTGATGACGGCTTTCCGCAAAAGCACGGGATACGCCGGGCACGTCCACCATTTCGAAACCATACTCCGCTCTGGAAACCCCTCGTTCACCATCTGCATCGAATGGGTGGTCTCACGACATGCGAAAGCCCCGCGAACGTAGCGTCTTTGACTGCTGGCTAGCGCGCCTTAGCGTTCGCTTAATTTCGCTCTGACACGGTGGGGCAACGATAAGGGGGCGTTCCGGCGCGTCTGTTTTCGACAAACAAGCCGAAGCGCGGGAGCCGTGACAGTTTTGAGCATCATCCGCGATTGTCTCGATGCGCTGCTGCATCCGTCGGCGCGATATGATGCGCTGACGCGCGCGCGCCATCGCGCATTCATGGCGCCGCGGCTGCTCGGCAGCCTCGCGGCTTTCGCGGCATTCCCGATCTATCTGGCGACGCGCGGCGCGCCCACGGCGCTGGAGGTCGCGGCATTCGCATGGCTGATCGCTCCCATTCTGCTGTCGTGGTTTCTGTCGCGTACCGGCCGCTACGAGGGCGCGCATGTCCTGTCGTCGCTGGCGCTGACGGGTCTCGTCATGACGGTGGCCATGACCACCGGCGGCATCGAATCCTTTGCTACGATCTGGCTTGTCGTCGTTCCGCTTGAGGCGGCCCTTTCGGCATCGCGGCGCGTGGTCGCGTTCGCCTCCGCGCTGGCGCTGGCGTGCACGGCCCTGCTGATTGTTTCCGGGCATTTTGACTTGCTGCCGGCGGCGGATGTGAACCCGGTCTCGCGCGGCATATTTATGGCGTTCGGCGTGGCATCGGCGACGGTCTATGCCGCCGGGCTTGCCTTCGGGGCGGAGTCGCTGGCGCGCACCGGCGTCTCGCTGCTCTACGTCGAGGAGGACCGATATCGCCTGCTGGCGCGAAATATGAGCGACGTGATCTCGCGCCATCGCCACAACGGCGCGGTGCAATTCATTTCGCCCGCGGTGGAGGCGATGTTGGGAACGCCGGTGCCGCGGCTGCTCGGGCATGGTCTGTTCGACCGCGTCCACGTCGCCGATCGTCCGGCCTATCTCACCGCACTTTCGGACGCGGCGCGCGGCGGCGAGGCGTGCAGCGTTGAATTTCGTGTCAAGCGAGATGCACCCCGCGGCGGCGAGCGCGGTCAGAATAGTCAGGTCGATTTCATCTGGGTCGAAATGCGCTGCCGGCCGCTCGAACAGGCGTCGGAAACGACAACTTCGCCCGAAGCCGAGGTCGTCGCGGTGATGCGTGATGTCACCGACCGAAAAATCCAGGAACAGGCGCTCGATCTGGCGCGCACCGCCGCCGAGCAGGCGGACGCGTCCAAAACGCGCTTCCTCGCCACCATGAGCCACGAACTGCGCACGCCGCTCAATGCCATCATCGGCTTCTCCGAAATGATCGTGCAGGAAGATGCGCTGATGCTGGATGCGGTGCGCCGCAAGGAATATGCCCAACTGATCAACGATTCCGGCCAGCATCTGCTGTCGGTGGTCAACGGTATCCTCGACATGTCCAAGATGGAGTCCGGCAATTTCGAAATCTCGCCGGAGCCATTCGCGCCGCGTGCGGCGCTGATCAATTGCTGCAACCTGCTGGCCTTGAAGGCGCGGGAAAGCGGTATCGAGCTCGTGACCCGCGCGCCTGAGGATTTGCCGGTCATGACCGGCGATCCACGCGCGTTCAAACAGATCGTGCTGAATCTGGTGTCCAATGCCATCAAGTTCACCGAACGCGGCGGCAAGGTGACGGTTTCCGCCAGCGTCGAGGGATCGCGGCTGATGCTCCGCGTCACCGATACCGGCGTCGGCATCGCGGCCGACGATCTCAAACGGGTCGGCGATCCGTTCTTCCAGGCCGGCAAGACCTATCAGCGGCGGCACGAGGGCACCGGCCTCGGACTGTCGATCGTGAAAAGCCTGATTGGATTGCATGCCGGCGAGATAACCGTACAAAGCAAGATCGACGAAGGAACCAGCGTGACCGTCGCGTTGCCGTTGGCGTTCACGCCGCCGGGGCCTAAACCCTCAAGCAACATCGCAACGCTCACTCCGGCATTGCGATCCGCAATCCAAGACCAAGCTCATCAGGTGAAGAAAAGTGCCTAGAAAAATTGCAGGGGATGACGACATGCCGCGCCGCCGCCGTGGCGCCAAAGCGGTTGCGGTGGAAGCAGACGCGGAGCGCGGCCTGGTGATGCGCATTTTGCTGCATAGTCCGAAGGACACGGTCGCGGGCGCGTTAGCCTTTGCCGCGATCAGCGCCATCATCGCCAACGCGCTCTTCCTGCAGGCGGGACGCCATCCGTCGCCGATGTTCGGCTCGGTCGTCGCGATTCCGGCGGCGGCATTGGCGCCTGCCAGTCCATTGCCGCGTCCGCGGCCGGTTGAAGCCGACGCATCGCTGCTCGAACCAAAGCCTGCCGAGCCGAAGCCTGCCGAACCGAAGCTTGCCGAGCCAAGGCCTGCCGAGCCGAAGCCCGCGGATCCGCTGACCAATCTGGTCAAGGCGACCAGCGCAGCGCCGGCGGCGTCTTCCACTATCGTGCGGCCGCCGGCGCCCATCCCGCTTTCCTCCCGCAATGAGACATCAACCAATCCAGCGGCGGGCTCGCGCCGCGTGGCTGCAGTGCAGCGCGCGCTCACGCAATATGGCTACGGCCAGTTGAAGCCGACCGGCACGGTGGGCACCGAGACCCAGGCCGCGATCCAGAAATTTGAGCGCGAGCGCAAGATCCCGGTGACCGGGCAGATGTCCGATCGCCTGGTGCGCGAACTGACGACGGTGATCGGCCGGCCGATCGACTAGTGTGGCGGTTCAAAAGTTCGCGTCGTCGTGCTGCTGGTCCGTTGAGAGAACGTTCGAACTGATCATACCAGGGCGTGTCACTGTCACCATCATGAGCAACATCGATGTTTGGTGAGTCCGTGCGTGCGTTGGCGTGCACCCTGATCCCGATGGTAGCCTGTATCGTGGCAGGATCGGCGGTTCGACGAGGCCGATCGGGCTGGCCGGGATCGGACATGCTGGCAGGATTTGGGCTCCTCGCTGGCGCGCTTACTATTCTTGCAGTCACCACGCGCATTCCGCTCTCTTGGCTCATGGCTGGCCTTGGTATTTTGTCGGTGACTGCGCTTCTGGTACGGCCGCAATTTCCTGGCGGAAGTTCAACGTTGATCGCATTGATGCTGGTTTCGCCAATTTTCGTCAGCGCGGCCGGCCACGATCCCGCGATGTGGGACGACTTCTGGAATTGGTTGCCCAGTGCTGCTTACGAATACCGGCATAATTCGTTTCCCTGGCCCGACCTCCCGCCCTCGCTCTCGATCTTTCCGGGTTATCCGCAGGCCATGCCGCTGATGATTTCGGCCGCTTCATTCGTCGGCGGGCGCTTTCTCGAGACCGCGGGACCCATCATCAATGCCTTGCTGCTCGCGGGATCGAGCGCGCTGTTCGCCGAGGCCCTGGCCGCGGCGCTGGTCCGGCATGGGCGCTTGCAGGCCGCAGAAATGCCGCCGGGTTTGATTGCCGGCGCGGTAGCAATCACAACCCTTTTCAATCCCGGTCTGGACGGCGGCGTAATGCTATCGTCCTACGCGGATTGCGGAACGATGGTCGCGGTCGGTGCGCTTGGCCTTCTCGGGGTCGAGATATTGGCACGTCTGTCGGCCACTGACGCTGGGGATGTGGAAGGATTGGCCTGGCGCTTCGGATTCGTCGGCGCAATGCTGGTCAATCTCAAGCAGGCCAATCCGGTTCTCTTGGGATTGGTCATGGCCGGACTGATCCTCGTGGCGTTGCGCGTTCCCGCGATCCGAACACGACGGGCGTTGCTGCAGCTTCCTCGGATGCTGACACCAGCGATTGTCGTCGTCGCGGTGTGGCGGTGGTATGTGACGGGCAACTTGCCCAACTCGGAACAAGTCTTCCGGCCCTTCCACGACTGGAGTTTCAGTGTTCTGCACCAAACCCTCGCTGCCATCGGAACCTTCATTGCCGGGGAGCCGCTGTTCCATTCCATCATGTGGTTGGTTACGGCGGCGGGTGTCCTCTGTTTTTTCCAGTTGCCGCGCAAAACCAGCGAGGCGCGATGGCTCGCGGTGGTCTGTGCGACGGTCTGGCTCGGCTACAATGTTTTTCTGTTGATCGTCTATCTCGGAGTCACCACAGGTTACGATGCTCACATCGCCAGCGATTATTGGCGCTATACGTCCCACGTGGCGCTGCTCGGTCTTTACGCCCCGGTCGTGGCGCTTGCAGTTGCACACTGGCCGAAAGGGATGAATCTGCGGACCGCTGCTGCCACGCTTGCCGTGATCCTGCTCGCATTTTGCGCGGTATTCGTGCGCAGCGATCTCAACGATCCTCCAGACAGGGCGTGGCAACGCTTCCTCCGTGAAACCGTAGCCGATATGCGGAACGTGATACCCCCGGGATCGAAGGTGTTGATCGTGCCGTTCTGGAGTTCGCTCCCCTTTGGCGTAGCGGTCCGTTACAACCTCTGGCAACTCGACAAGCCCGCACCGCATATTGCCGCGACTATTGTGACGGAGGAAGACGACTTTCCAAAAGTTGCAACTTGGGCGGCGCGCGGCGAGGCCGATTTTCTGATCATACAGGACGCGGAAGGCATTATGGATGAGGCGACTGACGCGCTCGGGCTGCCACGGCTCCATCACGAGCTCGTGCTGTACGTTTGGCGTGATGGTGCGTGGCAACGAACGAAATCATGGCCGATTCCACCGCCACTCATCCACCGCGATTCATGATTCGCGAACTTCGAGTTCGGGCCACTAGCTTCGACTTTGGCGCTGGCCTATCGTGGATTCCATGCGATTGAAATCCGGCATATGGGTGGCGGCTTATTTACGCCGCTGCCAGACCGAGGGGATATTCGGCGCCGTGCGCCGGCGCGGCGCGGAAGAGGCGGGTGCGGTGTTCGTCAAGGTCGCGCTGCTCGATGGCAATGCCATGCTGTACGTGCCGGCGCCGCAGACGGTCTATGACGACAGCCGGCCGATCGAGCGGATTTTCACCCCGACGTCGCGAGAGCCCCTGCCGGAACCGTCAGTGGAACAGCGTCTCGTCAAGGAAATCCGGTTCGACCCGGACGCCTGGATCGTGGAGACCGAGGACAGGGCAGGGCGGCATTTTCTCGATCTGGCGCGGGCCTAGCATTACAGTTGCGTTTTTTGCGGGCTTCTGAATCTATGGGCAACCATGATTCGAAGATCGTGGACGCGGCCAGCGTCGATTGAAGAGACGCTTG
>Ga0209331_1000354_pt1 | contig 16835 bp, 13 predicted proteins | sample JacPinW_OM3H0_M3_FD_187971 | JGI IMG/M metagenome (GOLD analysis project Ga0209331, IMG submission 187971) | Forest soil microbial communities from Algoma, Ontario, Canada - Jack Pine, Ontario site 1_JW_OM3H0_M3 (SPAdes) (version 2) | ecosystem: Environmental > Terrestrial > Soil > Boreal...
TGGCACCTGCATGGGCGGCGAGTTGCCATTATAGATGCCGATCCACAGCGCTCGGTTGCGCGGCTTGCGGCGCGCGAGCGGGCCCTCGGCGGCGTACCCGTCATTGAGGACGCGACCCCCGACGTCCGCAGCACGGCCCATCGGCTCTGCGCAGAATTCGGGTTAATCATTATCGATACCCCGGGGTTCCGCTCGGACGCCACGCTGGCCTGTGTCGGAACGAGCGATTTCGTCATCGTCCCGGTCAAACCCTCCCCTTTCGATGTCGATCGCATGCTCGACACGCTCAACATGCTTGGCAGCAGCGCTCGGAATGGACGGCCGAATTTTCGCTGCTTGCTCACTCAGACCACGCGCGATTCGGTCATTGGCAAGCACATTCGTACTGAGCTCGGTGAAGCCGGATTTCCGGTTCTCAACAGCGAGATGAGGAATCGCATCATCTATGCGGAAGCGGCACTGTGGGGGGCTACTCCGACGCTCGTTGATCGCCGTGGACCGGCGGCGCTCGATATCGCAGCAATCGCAGGAGAGATCGAGGTTATACTGGGTACTGAGTTCGTGACGAGGCGAGTGGCATCGGCATGAACAAAAAGAAGCTCCCCAAGGTCATCCTCTCTCTGAACGACGAAGCTCATCCGGCGACCTCGCCGGGCATTCCCTCCGCCGCGGGACAACAATCCTCCGCCGCTCACAACGGAGTGCACGATAGAACGGTCTCGGAGCGGCCATCGCAGGCCACGGACAATGTCGTACAGTTGATTTCGCCGGCGGATTCTGGTTCACCCGACGGTGGGGCGAAACCGGCGGGTTCGCCCCACGTCACGGTACAGAGCGGGCGCCGCCGATCCAGGGCGTTTGCCATCGTCGACCGCTATGCCGCCTGTTCGGCCATCGGCGGACTGGTGCCACTGGCGCTTGTCAATTTTGCTGGGATTACCACCATCATTGTGCGAATGGTGAAAGTGCTCTGCAACCACTATGGCGTGCCGTTCAAGCATGACCGCGCCCGCGCCATAGTCATCGGCTTGGTAGGGGGCGCCATGCCGGCCGGGGCGGCGGCGATCACCACATCCACTCTGCTCTACATCGCGCCACCGACTGCAGTTTTGGGTCTCGCGGTCTCCAGCGTGACTGCCGCGGTGTTCACCCGCAGCGTTGGGCGCGTCTTCATCGAGCATTTCGAGGGCGGAGCATCTTTGGACGCCTTTTCTGCCCCACAAGGCTGACAGGCCATAGCTTACGGCCGAAACAGATGACGAATGCGGGTCCAGTTATCGAGGCGCACATCATTGCTCGTTTCAGACTCCCCATCGGTTGGAGGTTCCGGCTCTGGGCCGGGATCATCGGGGGCGTGCACCAGGGGGATAACCCCTGGCGCGAGGGGGATGGGGGCGAGCATCGGGTGCGGTCGATCAAGCTTGTGCAACGGATCTGACGGGGGCTGAGTGCGCTCAGCGGATGCGCCGGTGCGCCGCGTTTCGATTGCGTCCGTTTCGGTGCGCTTCAGGAGTTGCGGGCTCTCAGCTTGAGAAAGAGCCGTGCCGGCGGAGCCCAAGGTTGTGGAGGGCTGAGCGTTCTCATGCAATGTCCCGCCGCTTCGTTCCGCCTCGATGAGGGCGCGCGCGGGCTCGTCGCCACTTAGCGGATCCTTCCACTCGAACGCATCGAGCCGGCCAGTAATCGGTGAGACCGGCAGCCAGCGTTCGGAAATAAACCCGTCGGCGGTCCAGGCGGGGTCGCGCCGCGCAGCGAGCGCTCGCGCCATCCATTCGCGTGCGCGGCCTTCGTCGCCGTGCTGCATCCGTTCGAGTTGCGCCATAAGTATCGCTACGCGCTTGCTCGGCGCATCGAGCAGCGGTGCGAGCGCGTCCCGAGCGATGGCGAACTCCTGCGCATCCAGCGCGGCCCGTGCGACTGCGAGCGCAGCTTCCGAATTGCCCGGCGTTCTTGCGGTAAGCGTCTGGATCCGGCCCAATCTCTCACGCGCGGAGTCCCCTGGCCGAAGGTGTCCGTACGCCTCGGCGAGGTCGGGGTGCGGATTGGCTCGCCATGCGATCTCTATGATGCGGGCAGCCTTACGCGGCTCGCCCATTTCTGTCAGGACCCTTCCGGCAAGGGCTGCCGCAGGTACAAAGCTTGGTGCAAGCTTTACCGCTTCGAGCGCCAGCGTGCTGGCCTGGGTTCGATCGTTGTCCTCAAGGCTCATGGCCTGTGCTGTGAGCAGCACCGCGCGCTGGCGGCGATAGGCCACTTTGTCCACCAGCCCGCCCTGCATGTTGCGCTCCAGCCGATGCAGCGCGCCGCTCCAGTCGCCAGCAACACAGCGAAATTCCAGGACGGCATGTCCGGCCCACCCAGGGACGGAGTCGTGCTTGGCCGCCTCCTCAGCGTAAAAGAGCGCAGCAGCAGGATCGTTGCGGCGCCGAGCCTCGACAAACAAGCCATGCAGTCCGAGCATCTTCGTATCGTCGCGACCTGCCATGAGCTCGAAGTTGCGAACAGCCGCCGTGCGATCCCCGCAGAGCTGCGCGGTCTGCGCGCGCAAAAGGAATGTAAGCGGTTCCTCCGGAAGTGCGCGATTGGCCGCTTCCATGAATCTGCGCGCAGCAACTGGATCGCCTGAGCCAACGGCAATCAGGCCCTGCGACAACGCCAGATATCCGTGAGCGCCTCGACGGTTGCGCATATACGTTGCAACGTTATCCGGCATCCGGACCAGGGCGCGGACCGAGGACCACAGCATGATTGCCAAAGCGGCTGCGGCCAGTACCGCAGTCAGAAGCACCATCACCGATGTATCGACGCGACGGCCCAGCCACGTGATTGCAACCTCCCCAGGGCGATCGGCGAGCCAGACGGCGCAGAACGCCAGGAGCCCCAAAAGCAGGAGATAGAGGACGACCCGAATCATCGTGCGGGCCCCACCCAAGCCTTGCGCGTCAAACGTCTGGACTCCCTCTTCGGCGCTGTGCGCCTCAAGGCAGCAGCACTGGAAGGTAATCTCCGGGATGCACTCATTTGCTCAAGCCTGCCAGCGACGCGGCAAGAAGGCGCCGGCTCGACCCTTCCGCGGCAGACCGCGCCTTCGTTTTCTCGATCCAAGCGTCAGCAGGCGCGCGCATGGCCGGCGGCAGGTTCTCCAACTCGGCAAGCGCGCCGTTGATATCCGCATTGGCGGCCTTGATCTCGATCCGGTCCAGGATCGCCGACACCTCGTTACCCGCTTTCTCCTGCTGCGGCCGAATATGGACGAGCTTCTCCGCGTTGGCCTGCAGTCTTGTCAGAAAACTCCCCTGAATCGGTCCTACGGCTCGCAACAGGGGTATCAAACCCAGGAGCTCGCGACTGAGCGTTGCCGGCATGGGTATGCCGAATGCCGCAAAAGGCTCAAGCGGGCCCACCAGCTCGGGATTGGCGCCAAGCGATTTCACTACGGCCAGATCCGACGCGAACGGTTGCCCGCGCTCGACGGCCGAGTTGAGCGCGATCGCTGCGACCGCGAGCCGACTCGAGGAATCGCGAGCCTTGCTCAGCGTACTTTCAACGGCGCCGACCCGCTCAGCCAGCGATTGCACCTCGCCAACGATCTTGTCGCGCCCCGCTGCATTGTCCATCGTACCCACTTTCTGTGCGAGTTCTGCAACTGCAGCGGCGTTCGCATCAGCACGTTGGCGGGACTCGTGGGCGGCAGCTGTGGCGCCCTCACCTTGCTGGGTAAGCATGCCGACGCGATTGGAGAGCGCTTTCAAATCCCGTTCAACAGCGGAAAACCGCTCGGCCGATGCGACATCGACTGGAGCGGAGCCCAATCTCCCAATAGTTTCCTCCAGCTTGGCAACACGGTTCGCAAGTGCCTCTACGGCTCCACGATCCGGTTCTCCGGGGTGCGGACTGGAACTAGCCTGATTGAGCTCCCCTTCGATGCGAGATAAGCGCGCACTGAGCTCTTTCAGATCGGTAACGCGGAACAGCAAAAAGCCTGCCACGATAAACGCGGCCGCAATCACGGCGCCGCCAAGGGCCCCCGCTATGAGCGCCTTCCAATCGATATACCTGCGCGGGCCAGGCGGCGGAGGCGCATCCGCACTCTCCCGCTGCAATTCCGCTGCAGAATCGGACATCTGCTCGGCGCCTTGCGCTGGCTGTGCATCGGACGGAGCTTCTGGTTCCACGTCTGCGTTCCTGATCTCAGTAGCCTCGATATCGATGGTTCGTCCCTTTCTCGGCCGATTCTCTTCACCGGACGGCTCTCTGGAAGGGGAAAGCTGATCATTCACGGGTCGGGATTCCTCAGCCGATCACGAATGGCTGTTACCTTCTCGCCTGCAATTTATTCGGATTGAGGACGGGCTAAATGGCCCATGACGGCTCGGGACATACGGAGCGCAAGCGGGACTGGTTCGGATCACGTTCACGAGTTCACGAGTTCGATCAGCGCCGCCTCATCCGGTCGCCGGGCGATCCTTATTCCACCACCGCCATGCGCCGCAAGTGGTGCCGCCACTTGCGCTGATAAACAATACTGGGAAGGTGCAAGCGCGCTTTCCATTGCACCGCAACGGCGGGCACAATCCATGTAAGCTTCGGCGCTACGCTTCGAAAAATGCATTACGCCATCGATCTCCCGATGGGACAGCGCCGCCTGGATCAGCTCGGGAAATTGCCCGGCCTTGACCATGCGATAAACGACAACAGGGACAACCGTGAGGGACGATGCGGCAATGCCAAGATCCCCGGCGCGATTTTCCCCGCAAAGGTAAACAACCCTGGCGCGGCTCGCGCCGAATCGATCGCTCAGCAGTTTGGCAAGATCATTTCTGTCCCCATCCGCGGAATGCACTTCAACAAATCCGCTAGCACGGGCGGCCGCTGCGGTATGCCGGCCGACCGTGAAGGCCGGGAGCGATGTGAGTTGGACGCGGCAAGGCCGGGCTTGGAGTGCGCGCGCGGCGTTTGCGCTGGTCATCACAACCGCCTCGAAAGTTTGATTCGGCAAATCGCACTGAACCGGCTCGAAGCGGAGCATGGGGGCAATGAGCACATCATGCCCGTGGGCGCGCAAAGTCTCGGCAGTACGCTCTGCGTCGGGATCAGGCCGGGTGATGAGAAGCCTCACGTTCACGCCGGTCGGAAGAAATCGGTGCCAGCCCTCGCCCTCAGCTCGCGCCCGGCATCGGTACCGATGAGAACGGCATCGGAGACCGATCCATCGCGTTCGATGGCAAAATACTCACTGCCATCAGGCTTTGCGATGAGACCGCGAAAATACAGCCGGCCCGAACGGAGGACCGCGTAGGCCGCTATCGGAGTGCGGCATGAACCCTCGAGGACCGCAAGAAACGCACGCTCGGCACTGAGCGCACTCGCGGAAGGCGGATCATTGAGCGCAGCCACAAACGGCAGAACGCGCGTATCCTCGACACGCGTCTCGATGGCCATGATCCCCTGGCCTGCTGCGGGCAAGAATTCCTCAACCTCCAGGACCGCAGTTGCCATATCTGCTATGCCCAGGCGCTTCAGGCCCGCGAGCGCAAGCACGATGGCATCAACGGCCCCGGCTTGTAGTTTGGCCAAGCGTGTCTCCACATTGCCGCGAATACTGACCACCGAGAGATCAGGTCGCAAGCGTTTGACGAGAGCCTGCCGCCGAAGCGAGGCGGTGCCGACAGTCGCGCCTTTCGGCAGGTCCCGCAGGCTGCGAGCTTTTGCGCTTATGAAGACATCGCGAGGATCTTCGCGAGGTGGCACGGCAGCGATCCCGAGACCGGCTGGCAGCACCGTTGGCATGTCTTTGGCCGAATGTACCGCAGCGTCTATGCTCCCGGCCAGCAGCGCCTGCTCGATCTCCTTGGTGAAAAGGCCTTTGCCGCCTATTTCCATGAGCGGCCGGTCGCGAATGAGATCTCCAGTCGTACGGATGATTTCGAGCCTGAGTCGTGCCGGCGAGCCTCCGTGAATGCTTGCCAGCCGGTCACGCACCTCGTTGGCTTGCGCCAACGCGAGCGGACTGCCACGCGTCCCGATGCGCAAAACCTCATCGCCATGAGCGACCGATCGGACAAAGGATTGCATGCCGTAACCTCGCAGTGCTACGCCCCTTCGTGCGCTGCGAGAACCGTAGCGCGGATGTACGGCTCGGGGAATCCGGTTGGGGCGAGGCTGGGCATTTCGGACTTCCGTTTGCCGTATCGGTGGAAGAAGCGCCAGTCCGGGAAACGGCGGGATCAAGTCGCCGGTGGTCGCGCGACCAACTCGTGCGTGAACGAGAAGCTTGATGCTTGTGCTCGGCATCGAGACGACCTGTGATGAAACCGCGGCTGCCGTCGTCGAGCATCGTGGTGCCGGACCGGGCGCCATACTCGCACATGTGATCCTGTCTCAAGTCAAAGAGCACGCCGCTTTCGGAGGAGTGGTCCCGGAAATCGCGGCTCGCGCGCACGTCGAGGCACTCGACATGATCATTGGCCAAGCCATGACGCAGGCCCAATGCAGCTTCGCCGCCCTCGACGGTATTGCCGCAGCCGCGGGCCCGGGCCTCATCGGCGGTGTCATCGTGGGCCTCACAACTGCGAAAGCCATCGCACTCGTGACAGAGAAACCGCTCATTGCGGTCAACCACCTCGAAGCGCACGCCCTCACGGCGAGGCTGACGGATGGCACCCCCTTTCCCTACTGCCTGTTCCTTGCTTCCGGCGGACATACACAAATCGTCGCGGTGCTGGGGGTCGGCAACTATGTCCGACTTGGCACCACTCTTGATGATGCGATCGGAGAGGCGTTCGATAAAACCGCAAAGCTTCTCGGGCTCGGCTACCCCGGGGGTCCACGCGTTGAAAAAGAGGCGCTCGGCGGGAACGCAGAGCGGTTCGTCCTGCCGCGCCCCATGATCGGTCGCGCGCACGCAGATTTCTCGCTGTCAGGCTTGAAAACGGCCGTCCGACTTGAGGCGGAACGGATCGCACCCCTTACTGACGAGGATGTTCGCGACCTCTGCGCCTCGTTCCAACAGAGCATAGTGGACGTAGTCGCAGATCGGCTTCGCAGCGGCTTGAAAATATTTCGCGACCGGCACGGTAAGCCGAGCGCCTTGGTCGCCGCGGGCGGAGTTGCGGCCAATGAAGCGATTCGCAAGGTTCTGCACCGTATTGCGTTCGAGGCCGGCACGGTGCTGGTCATTCCGCCAGGCGAATTGTGCACGGATAACGCCGCCATGATCGCATGGGCCGGAGCGGAACGCCTCGCACTGGGGCTCACGGACACACTTGAGACCTCACCACGCGCACGGTGGTCGTTGCATGAGGTCCGAGGTGCTGGGATGCATCCTTCAGATGCACCGACATCCGTGCAGGGGAGTGGAGTTGAGTGATCCGCAACTCGCTCCCAATGCTCACGCTTTGAACCACGTTATGAAGGGGCTATGACATTCGACCGCATCGCGGTGGTGGGGGCAGGCGCGTGGGGTACCGCGCTCGCAACTGCATTAGCGCGGGCCGGCCGCACCGTTCTGGTGTGCGCGCGTGATCGCCGCAGCGCAGAGCGCTTGCGCGATCAGCGCGAAAGCGCCCGGTTGCCGGGAATACGACTGGAGGAGAGCATTGCGGTCGCCTCGGTGGATAGAGAATTATGGTCTTATGACCCGATTCTGGTCGCGGTACCTGCGCAGGACATGCGAGATGTCGCGCTTACGATTGCGCCGGTACTGAAACATGGCACAACGGTCATCGCCTGCGCCAAAGGGATTGAGCGCGGGACGCAGAAATTCATGACCGAGGTGGTTGCGGAAGCCGTGCCATCCGCAATCCCTGCGATCCTCTCTGGTCCGAGCTTTGCCCACGATGTGGCGCGCGGTCTTCCGACCGCAGTGACTTTCGCCACGCGCGATGACGAGCGCGCATCCGCACTTGCCTCCGCTTTTGGATCAGCCACGTTCCGGCCCTACCATTCGACCGATGTGCGCGGGGTGGAGATCGGGGGGGCGGCAAAAAACGTGCTTGCAATCGCCGCGGGCGTCGTTGCGGGTCGCGCTTTGGGCGCAAGCGCTGCAGCGGCATTGGTCACCCGCGGCTTCGCCGAACTGTTTCGCTTCGGAAAGGCTTACGGCGCGCGGCCGGACACGCTTACTGGGCTGTCTGGCTTGGGGGACGTGATCCTCACCTGTTCGAGCCCGCAGTCCCGGAATTACTCGTTCGGAGTTGCGGTGGGTAAGGGGCAACCCCCAGATCCTGCGAGCGTCGGCGGGAACCTCGTGGAAGGGCTCTTTACGGCCAGCGTGTTGGTCCAGATGGCAGAAGAACGTGGAATTGATATGCCGATCGCGCGTTCCGTAGATTCCATTACAGGAGGCCGGACGACTGTGGATGAGGCGATTGAAAGGCTGTTGACGCGCCCCTTCCGCGCGGAGGGATAACCGGCTCTGACGATCTCGTGGAGAGAGCAAGCTATGGCCCATTGGCTGCTGAAGACCGAGCCCGACGAATTCTCGTGGAGTGACCAGGTGGCGCGCGGCGCCAAGGGTGAGCCCTGGACCGGGGTGCGCAATTTCGTGGCCCGGAGGCATCTCAAGTCGATGAGGAATGGGGAGCACGCGTTCTTTTACCACACCGGTGCCGAGAAGCAGGTGGTCGGAATTGTCGAGGTGATCCGGGAGGCTTATTCCGATCCGACCGACCCAAAAGGCATATTCGTTGCCGTCGACGTCCGGAGCGTGAAGCCGCTGCCGAAACCGATAAGCCTCGCCGCAATCAAGGCAGAGCCCCGCCTGAAAGAGATGGCTCTGGTCAAATATTCTCGGCTTTCCGTGCAGCCGGTGACGGACAAGGAATGGGGCATCGTCTGCACGATGGGTGGCTTGAAGCTGTAGCTAGATGAGCGGGCTCTGCGGCACACACACAAAGCAAGCCTAGAGGCTCGCCTCACCTTTGAGTCGGTTGCAAATATATCGATCGGAGCGCATCGCCAAGTATTGTTTTCGCGCAGCTTGGCGAAGGACACGCTGTTACGGCCGGCAACTAAAGTCGCAGCCTGCGAGGCTTGTCGCTCGCGCGACCTGCATCGCATAATGGGGTTGAGGAACGCAAAGCGCACGGCCTCCACGGAAGGAGGCGCACGCCGCCTGGAGGCAACAATGTCTGAAGCCAAGGTTTCCGAAAAAATCTACGACGTCCCGCCGGAATGGAAACAGCGCGCCTATATCGATGCGGCCAAGTACCAGGAGATGTATGCCCGCTCGCTCCGCGACCCGGATGGATTTTGGGCCGAGCAGGCCAAGCGCCTCGACTGGTACAAGGCCCCAACCAGGATCAAGAACAGCTCCTTCGACCCGGGCGAGGTCTCGATCAAATGGTTCGAGGACGGCGTCCTGAATGCAGCCTATAACTGCGTAGACCGGCACCTTCCTAAACGCGCGCACCAGACCGCTATCATCTGGGAGGGCGACGATCCCGCGCAATCGAAGCACATCACGTACCAGCAGCTGCACGACGAGGTCTGCAGGCTTGCCAACATCCTGCGCAACCGCGAGGTCAACAAGGGCGATCGGGTGACGATTTATCTGCCCATGATCCCGGAGGCGATCTACGCAATCCTCGCCTGTGCGCGCATCGGGGCCATCCATTCAGTCGTGTTCGGCGGCTTCTCGCCGGAATCGCTCGCCGGCCGCATCGAGGACTGCAAATCGACTGTGGTGATTACCGCCGACGAAGGGGTGCGTGGCGGGCGTAAAGTGCCGCTCAAGGTCAACACCGATGCCGCCATCGCCAAGGTCGGGGGGGTGGACCACGTGATCGTGGTGCGCCACACCGGCGCGGCGGTGAACATGGAGCCAGGGCGCGACGTCTGGTACGACGAGGCCGCCAAAGTGGTTACGGCGGAATGTCCCTGCGAGCACATGCACGCCGAGGACCCGCTGTTCATTCTGTATACCTCGGGCTCAACGGGAAGGCCGAAGGGCGTACTGCACACCACCGGCGGTTATCTCGTCTATACTTCCATCACGCACCAATACGTCTTCGACTATCACGAGGGCGACATCTATTGGTGCACCGCCGACGTCGGCTGGGTAACCGGCCACAGCTACATCGTGTACGGGCCGCTCGCGAACGGCGCGACCACGCTGATGTTCGAGGGCGTGCCGAACTATCCCTCCATGTCTCGTTTCTGGGAGGTTTGCGACAAGCACAAGGTCAACATCATCTACACCGCGCCCACCGCCATCCGCGCGCTGATGCAGGCTGGCGACGCGCCGGTGAAGAAGACCTCGCGCAAGTCGCTGCGCCTGCTCGGCACTGTGGGCGAGCCGATCAACCCGGAGGCGTGGGAGTGGTACTACCGCGTTGTTGGCGAGAGCCGCTGTCCCATCGTCGACACCTGGTGGCAAACCGAGACCGGCGGCATTCTGATCACGGCACTCCCGGGCGCGATTCGGCTCAAGCCAGGATCTGCGACGCTCCCCTTCTTCGGCATCCAGCCGCAGATCGTCGATGCCGAGGGCAAGGTGCTCGAAGGCGCAGCCACGGGCAATTTGTGCCTCGTCGATTCCTGGCCGGGGATGATGCGCACTGTGTTTGGTGATCACGAGCGCTTTATCGACACGTATTTCAAGGCCTATCCCGGCAAGTATTTCACCGGCGATGGCTGCCGCCGCGACGAGGACGGCTATTACTGGATCACCGGGCGCGTCGACGATGTGATCAACGTCGCGGGCCACCGGCTCGGCACGGCCGAAGTCGAAAGCGCGCTCGTGGCGCATCCAAAATGCTCGGAAGCAGCCGTGGTTGGCTATCCGCACGACATCAAGGGCCAGGGAATCTACGCCTATGTAACCTTGATGGCGGGCGAGCATCCAAGCGAAGAGCTGCGTAAGGATCTCGTCGCCTGGGTGCGCAAGGAGATCGGCCCGATCGCGTCCCCCGATATCATCCAGTTCGCCCCAAGCTTGCCGAAGACACGCTCAGGCAAGATCATGCGACGCATCCTGCGCAAGATCGCGGAGGACGAGTACGGCAGCCTCGGCGATACATCGACGCTTGCGGATCCGACGGTGGTTGATGACCTCGTGAACAATCGGCAGAATCGCCGCTCAGCCTGACACTGGCCCGCAGCCCGGATGGAGCTCTTGCGAGAAAGCGTCGAGCCCGGATTGCGAAGAGCAATCCGGGCTACGCAGAATGAGCGAGGAGTGGGTTTGAAACTCGCTCCTGGCTGGAGAACCCGTTAGCCCAGCCGCGCTGTGGCCGGCGCGGCACAGTTGTCCAAATTTTGACTATCCGCGGCCCTCTATGCGCGGTTTTGGTTAAAGACCACGCGCTAATCTGCTTATGATGTTTTTTGATCCGGCGCCCGATCGGGGGATCCCTGCAGGGGATCATCGGGCGCGCGCGGATCGCAGAAACTTTAGGGGCAACGGGCAACGGGGCACATCAATCATGCAGCTCTCTCGATGGCTGGCAGCCGGCTCGGCTGTGCTCATGCTTGCAGCAATGGCTGCGCTTCCGCAGCCTGCACAAGCTCGCGAAATCGTCGGATTCTCCGGCGCCTATGCGCCGGGCACGGTGGTGGTGAGAACGGGACAACGCTCGCTCTACTACGTGCTCGGCAACGGTCGGGCGGTGCGCTATCCCGTTGGGGTCGGCCGCGCCGGCAAGCAGTGGTCCGGCACCGCCATGATCAACGGCAAATATCTGCGACCGGCGTGGACGCCGCCCGCCGAGGTCAAGCGCGACAAGCCCTCGCTGCCCAACGTGATCCGCGGCGGCAGCGGGAACAATCCCATGGGGGCGGCCGCGCTCACGCTCAGCGTCGGCGAATACGCCATCCACGGAACGAATAATCCCGGCTCCATCGGTGGCTTCGTCTCCTATGGCTGCATCCGCATGTATAACGCGGATGTGCTCGACCTCTACGGCCGCGTCGGCTTCGGCACCCCGGTCGTGGTGACGCAGTAGCGGTTGCCGTTGCTCGATGCCGCGGTCCCGGACCAGGGACACCGCGTGGCGAAGCGACGATCCGGGATTGAGGAGCCGCCAGCGCCTCATCGGTTGACTGGCGGACTGGCTGCAGCAACCCAACATTAGCGGGCGATTAAAGCGGGGCTCCCCGCGTAGGGGCGGATTTCAAACCACCCTTGGGGAGGTGCCCCTGCGCCCGAGTTGGGACGGATGATATGAACTACGTACGCACCGCCATCTTGCTTGCGGGGCTCACCGCCCTCTTCATGGCCGTGGGCTTCCTGATTGGCGGGGAGAGCGGCGCCGCCATGGCGCTCTTTTTCGCGGCCGGGATGAATCTGTTCACCTACTGGAACGCGGACAGGATCGTTCTTTCGCTCCATGGCGCGCAGGAGGTGGACGAGCGCTCGGCCCCGGAGTTGATCGCGCTGGTGCGTGACCTTTCTCAGCGCGCCGGGCTCCCGATGCCGGGGGTGCATATTATGGACAATCCGCAACCGAATGCCTTCGCCACCGGACGCAGTCCGGCGCACGCCGCGGTCGCGGTGAGCACAGGGCTGCTCAACATGCTCGACCGAGAAGAGATCGCGGGCGTGCTGGCGCATGAGCTCGCCCATGTCAGGAATCACGACACGCTGACCATGACCATCACCGCGACGATCGCGGGCGCTATCTCCATGCTCGCGCAGTTCGGACTGTTCTTCGGGGGCACGCGCGACAGCAACAACGGGCTCGGTGTGGTTGGCACGCTGCTCATGGTGATTCTCGCCCCGATCGCCGCGATGCTGGTGCAGATGGCCATCAGCCGCACGCGCGAATATGCCGCCGACGAGATGGGCGCCCGGTTGAGCGGTCACCCCCAGGCGCTCGCCTCGGCGCTTGCCAAGATCTCTCGCGCGGCAGAGGCCATCGGGAACGAGACCGCCGAGCGCGCCCCGGCCACGGCGCATCTCTTCATCGTCAACCCGCTCACCGGCCGCGGCATGGACAATCTCTTCTCGACCCACCCCTCGACCGATAACCGCATCGCGGCGCTGCAGCGGCTGGCGCAGGAAATGGGCGAGGGCGGCTTCGGGCGCGACGGCTTGGGACAACAAGGCTTCGGCCGGCGCCTCTCCGTGCCTTCCTATCCCGCGCGTCCAGGAGGTCCTTGGGGACAGACGGGCTCGCGTGGCCCTTGGGGTTGATGATCTCACTCACTCCTCCCACCGCGAGGCGGCTCGGCACCCTCTCCCCGCCAGGCGCGGAGGAGATCGGCGCGAGCGCAGCGAGCAGGGGGGGTGTGGGCCGCACAGCGGGCGGCACGACGGAGGAGGTGCCAGGGTTAGCTGCCCGGAAGCTGGCGGCGGACATCGTGGAGAACGTCATCCGGCGCCACCGGCCGCTGGACGAGCAACTCCAGGACCTCTCGGCACGGGCCGATTTCACGACGTTGCCGGAGCGTGACCGCGCGCTCGTTCGGGCCCTTGCGGCCACGGTGCTACGTCGCTTGGGAACAGCGCGGCACCTGTTCCAGCACGTGCTCGACCGCGGACTCCCTGCCGATGCACCACGGGTAGAGGTAGCTCTCCTGGTTGGCCTTGCGCAGATTCTGTGGCTCGACGTGCCGGACCACGCTGCGGTCGATCTTTCCGTGCGGCTGGTGCGAGCCGACCGGCGCGCTGCGCGCTATGCCGGGCTCGTCAACGCGGTCCTGCGGCGCCTCACCCGCGAGGGCGCCCAATACGTCGCGGCGATCGATCTGGCGGCTGTGAACAGCCCCAAGTGGCTCATGGATCGCTGGATCCGCAACTACGGTGCCAAGACCGCCCGAACTATTGCGACGGCCCATGCCCGGGAGCCCGCGCTCGATCTCACGGTCAAGGCCGAGGCTCGGCACTGGGCAGAGAAGCTCGGCGGCCGCGTACTGCCTACCGGCTCGGTGCGCGCCGTTGTGCATGGACCCACGACGCAATTGCCGGGCTATGCCGACGGGGCGTGGTGGGTCCAGGACGCAGCAGCCGCATTGCCGGCACGTCTGATGGGCGAGCTTCGAGGGCGCGCCGTCGCCGATCTCTGCGCCGCTCCCGGCGGCAAGACCATGCAGCTTGTGGCTGCGGGGGCGCGGGTCATTGCGGTCGACCGTTCGGCGCATCGGATGGCCCGCCTGCGGGAAAATCTGTTGCGGGTCGGGCTTAGCGCAGAGCCCATTGAGGCCGACGTGCTCGAATGGCAGGGAGGCTCCTTCGACGCCGTGCTCCTCGATGCTCCGTGCTCGGCAACCGGCACCATCCGGCGCCATCCCGACGTTCCGTGGATCAAGCGGGAAGCGGACGTTGCCGCCTTGGTGACCGTGCAGCGGCGCATGATCGCGAAAGCGGCTCAGCTTGTGAAACCCGGGGGGACCCTGATCTATTGCGTTTGCTCGCTCGAGCCGGAGGAAGGGATTGAGATCGTCGGCGATCTCCTGCGGCAGGAGCCGAGGATACGGCGCCGGCCGATCGCACCGGGGGAAGTCCACATCCCGGCCGAGTGGCTCAGCGCGGAGGGCGATCTGCGCACCCTGCCCTGCCATCTCCCCGATCCCGACACGGCGATGGCCGGGCTCGACGGTTTCTATGCGGCCCGGCTGGAGCGGGAGTGATTCGACGCCCGCGTACCCGTCGGATTACGCTGCGCTAATTCCGCGCTGCGTGGTGTTGCCAGTCCCTTGGGATGCCGTCACTCGTCCCGCGGTAGCGGTAACCGCCAGCGGTTGGACGGAAACCCGACGTTCGCTATGGTGTGCACGGCCCGCAATGAGGGGAGCCAAGCCTCGAATGTCGCGCGCCTCGGTTGCGGAACGAGCCGGGTTGTCCGTTATCCTGGCGCGCAGGCTCTTTGGCAGCCTTGTTGGCCGCGTCACCACAAATCCGATCGTCAGCTGGCTCGCCTCCTTCGGCAAGCCCGACCGGCTGGTGATTGCGCCGCAGGACCTGCGCACTACCGACGCCACGCGCGCTAGCGAGATCTATTCCGGCCGCTTTGTCTTTGCCGGGAAGGTGGTTGTTTGCGAATCGCGTTCGCCCTTCGAGATGACGCCGCCATCCGATGATTGGGCGGCTGCCCTGTTCGGCTTCGGGTGGCTGCGGCATCTGCGCGCGGCGCAGTCCGCCATAGCGCGCGCGAACGCCTGCGCCCTGGTGGACGAGTGGATCGGTATGAGCGGCGCGCGCAATGCGATCGCCTGGCGTCCCGAGGTCGTGGCGCGGCGCATCATTGCCTGGATCAGCCAAGCGCCCCTGATGCTCGACGACTCAAATCCGGCTTTCTATCGCCGCTTCATGCGCAGCCTCGCGCGCCAGATCCGGCATTTGAGCTATACGCTCCGCGAAGCACGCGACGGCGTTCCCCGCCTTCAGGCCGTGATGGCGCTGACCTATGCCGCCCTCTGCGTGGCGGGACAACAGCGCTACATGCGCACGGCCGCACGCCGGCTCACAGAGGAGCTCGGCCGGCAGATCCTCCCCGATGGGGGTCACATCAGCCGCAACCCTGGCGCCTTGATCCCAATTCTCATTGATCTCTTGCCACTCCGCACGGCATTTAGCGCGCGCAACCTTTCGCCGCCTCCTGCGCTCCTCAACGCTATCGACCGCATGATGCCCATGCTGCGCTTCTTCCGTCATGGGGACGGCAACTTTGCCCTGTTCAACGGGATGGGTCCGACCCCGGCCGACCTCGTAACCACCATACTCGCGTACGACGATGCGCGCGGCGCCCCGCTCGGCAATGCGCCCCACTCAGGATATCAGCGGCTGGAGAACGCGGGCACTCTCATCGTCATGGATACGGGCCGACCGCCCCCATTCGCGGTAAGCCAGGAAGCCCATGCGGGGTGTCTTTCATTCGAGCTCTCGGTCAAGCAGACCCGCCTGGTGGTCAACTGCGGTGTGCCTCTGACCAACCGGGACAGCTGGCGTCAGGTGGCGCGTGCCACCGCTGCCCATTCCACCGTGACGTTCAACGACACTTCATCCTGCGGCTTCGTCCCGGCGCGGCCGATCAAGCGACTGCTCGACGGCACCCCGATGGTCGGGGGCCCGCGCCATGTTGCGGTCGCGCGCGAGGAGAGGGCCGAAGGCATGGCGCTGGTCACCTCCCATGACGGCTATGCCGATCTCTTCAACGTGGTGCATCACCGCACGCTGACCCTCTCGCGCGACGGTCAAAAGCTCGAAGGCGAGGACGTCTTCACGCCGGCGAAAGGCGAGCTCGTGGCCGGCGACAAGGACCAGTTTGCCCTGCGCTTCCATCTGCATCCCGCGATCAAGGCGACCCGGCTCGTGGATGGGCACAGCGTGATGCTGGTAATGCCGAACAAGGAGGTATGGAGCTTCACCGCCTTGGAGGATCGCGCCGACCTGGAGGAGAGCGTATACCTCGCCGGCCCCGATGGCCCCCGCCGCTCGGTACAGATCGTGATCTTCGGCCGCGCGCGCAAAGTGATGAGGGTGCAATGGAGCTTCGCCCAGGTCCCGCCGGAAAGCGCGCCGCCACCGGCGAGGCGCGATTGGGGTGCCGAGCCTCAGCTGCCGTTATGACAAAGTGCGTGTCCTGAAGGCAGAGCCCGTTGTAAGAACAAGCGAACGGTGGTCATCAGCTCGCCACGCGTCAAGGCGTGGATGACCGGCCCGAAGGTCGGGCCTGAAGGTGGGTCTCATGCCTGATCACGTGCGCATCTTCCGCGCGCTTATTTCCGTGTCCGACAAGGCGGGACTCGTCGAGTTTGCGCGCGCGCTGGTGCGCCACGGCGTCGAGCTGATATCGACGGGCGGCACGCGCAAGGCGCTCGCGGATGCCGGCCTCCCGGCGCTCGATGTCTCAGACCTCACCGGCTTTCCCGAAATGATGGATGGGCGGGTGAAG